>MAAB01001276.1_pt1 | contig 55370 bp, 45 predicted proteins | sample 1115991 | NCBI WGS metagenome assembly MAAB01 (sample SAMN04961124, study PRJNA320927) | seawater metagenome | isolation source: sample BD02T18 sea water enriched with oil for 18 days | place: USA:Gulf of Mexico | collected 2013-07-27 | reverse complement strand
GGAATTTCTGCTATTGCCAAGGCTATTACTGCTGTAAGTTCCCTCGCCGCGGGGATATTAATTTGGTACATCTTGCCATTTTTTATCTCTTTGCCTAGCCCATCAATGCTTGAAGATATAGTTAAAAAAAGAACTGATGAGTTAGCAAAAAGTAATGCACTATTGAATGAAGAAATTCATTTACATAAAAAATCCTGTGCGCAGCTAGAACACCTCAAGAATTATATGCACAATATTATCGACTCAATGCCGTCAATACTCATTGGTGTAGATAAAAATAATTTTATTACTCAGTGGAATAGTGTGGCATGCAAAGCCACAGGGTTATCTGCTGAAGAAGCAACAGGCATGAATTTAGCCGAAGCATTTCCTCGTTTATCTTCAGACACAGACACTGTCGCCATAGCAATTAGAACGAAGCAAAAACAGGTTGACATAAAAAGAGCATTCAAGGATTTAGATATGAACCGCTATGAAGATATTACTATATATCCGCTAATCTCAAACGGAGCTACAGGAGCTGTAATTCGTATTGATGACGTTACTGAACAAGTAATTATGGAAGAACAGATCAATCGAACTCAGAAAATGGATGCATTTGGTAAGCTAGCTGGTGGGGTTGCTCATGATTTCAATAACATGCTTGGAATTGTCATGGGCTACGCAGATATACTTAATAGCAAAATGAATTTAAAGCCAGAACTAAAGAAGTATGTTGACTCTATACAAAAAGCAGCGATTCGGGGCACAAAACTCACCAACAAGCTAATGTCATTTTCTCGTACTCAGTCATTAGAAAGTAAACAAACCAATATTAATTCAATCATCGTTGAGCAACTTGATATGATACAAAAAGCTTTGACGGTGAGAATCAATCTAGTCTTAGCACTTGATGAGCAATTATGGGGCACGTGTATAGATCAAAATGAATTAGTCGATGCCGTATTGAATATATGTATTAACGCTATGCACGCAATGAGCGAAAAAACATCAGGCGCACAACTCAACATCACAACTAAGAACCAAAAACTCAATGAATTCGATATTGTCAGTATGGGGCTTGAAAATGTAGGCGATTATATTGTTCTAAGCATTACAGACAACGGCAAAGGAATGGATAATTCGACTAAGGAAAAACTATTTGACCCGTTTTTTTCAACAAAAGGTGACAAGGGAACAGGTCTAGGTTTATTTCAAGTGTTTGGTTTTGTTAAACGCAGTAAGGGCATTATCAACGTTTATTCTGAAATAAGTCATGGAAGTAAATTTTCACTTTATTTTCCTCGTAGTACTGAAGAAGATATTAAAGAAACCATCATTAGTAGTGAGGTTGATCTTAGCAATTTTGAACAGCAAACTATCTTAGTCGTGGATGACGAAGAAGATTTATGCGCTTTGATGGCTGAGCTGTTAACTGAACAAGGACTTAAGGTGCTGACAACTAACAATGCAGATGACGCATTGACACTTATTGAAAGAGAGAACGTTGATTTACTAATATCTGATATAATCATGCCTGGAATCGATGGTTATCAGCTCGCATCGATTGTTAGTGAAAAATATCCTAATATAAAAATTCAACTTGTTAGTGGCTTTTCTGATGAGCGACATCAAATCCTAGTTAATAAAAGCATTCAAGAAAACATTCTTAGCAAACCTTATAACACAGATGATTTACTCCGATGTATTCAACGTTTATTGAGTAGTTAATGTAGAGCAAACAAGTTTAACCAGAGGCTTTATTAACGTATGGGATAATCAAAAATATTCATAATTATCATAAAAACTCTCTCTGGAGCTATTCTGTGAGTATGCAAAGCTAAAAACAACGTTTAATTCCAAGTGACTACAGGTACATTCAACCTTTACTCCATCTCTTTGATTTTCCTTAAATTGATTAATTTCGTCTGTTTATTTTTTGATCAGCCTAATTGTTGCTGTAAAATATCATTTGCCCTCTGGTGAAAATACTGTGCTTTAACTTCATTTTTTTGATCTAAATAAGCGTCTCCTAACGCTTTATAAAACTGTGGTTTATCAGGGAATCGGTTAATTAAGGTCTTGAATATTTCAATCGCCATTTTATTATTGTTCTTGATATAAAATCTGCCGAATCGTTCCCCCCATATAGGATGAAAATTTGCTTGGCTAAAGTAAAGAGGGAAGGCTTCAACGAACAAGTTGAACTGTGTGAACTCATCCGCTTTTAAGGTACTAGTTAATAATGACCATACGGTTTCATCATCAACTTGACTAGCAATGTCATATCGTTGAGCTCTTTTTAAATAATGTGCTTTAATCGCTGTCAGTCCTCCAAATTTAGCTATTTGATCGACTGATTTGAAACTTAACGGCTTAAAGTCACTAAAATATTGCTGAATGCCGTGATGAATTGTTCGATAGCCCGTTGACCAATGATCTTCATGTTCAAATAGCTGAAAATGCGAAGAGAAGTTTTTTGGCGGATTGATTTTAACCGAGTTTTTAATCGATGTAAGGTACTCGTCAAGCCAAGGTTCATTTTTACTTAATCCAACGAAAAGCTCTTTTTTGTTTTTAAAATCTTTTGGTAGACCTTCAGATAATGGTGGACGAATTGTTCTACCATCTGACATGCTTGCCACTAAGTAACCACTAAACAAATCAGGACGAGTGGCTAATATATGTAGAGTAAAGCCGCCTGCCATTTCCCAACCAAACAACAATTTATCAGTAGAAGTTCGGTAATTACCTTCAACAAATTTCAATACGTCATTTTCTATAAAATAAAGAAATTGAGCTGATTTATCACCTAAAAGTGTGCGCCTTTTTGTACGTTTACTTTCTATTGCCACCACGATAAATTCTGGTGATTGCTGGTTGTGTATAAATTTTTGCTGAAAGCCTACAGCCGTTAAAAAATAGTGCTGACCATCTAAAAGATATATAACAGGGTATACTTTAGTGGTTTCCTGATAGCTTTCAGGCAGGTAAATTTTAATTTTTCGAGTGTCATTTAGTACTTTAGATTGGATAGAAAAGGTTTGACCGACAATATTATCTATTCCAATGCTTTTGCCGGTATCTTTAAAGGTAGTTTGAGCGAGTACAGTTAGAGAGTTCAGTAAAACTAACATACTGAAAGTAATTTTAATTATGCTTTTGAAAAGTAGTTTTTGCATGTCATGCAACTTATATCATGGAGTGTTCGGTTATAAAAAAAAAGCTAGCTTTAATTAAAGTAGCGTCTCATCATTGAAACTTTACCTGCATCATTAATTTCGAGTACTAAAATCCATCGACCGACATAATGTTTTTCTTTCCCGTTTTTATAGTACTTCGCATCTTCAACAAAACTAATTACAGCGCTATCTCTACCTAAAATAATACTTTCAGTTGTAAGTTGGTAAGTAATACTATTTTCGCCTTTGGCAAGTAAACCTGCAGTAGACTTAGCTCGCCCCTCTTTCCCAGAAAAAGAAACATTGTAGCTAATGTGGTGATCTTCCATATCATCTGAGGTAAATGAGAATAAGCGATCTACATCGTCAATAGTCATTTCAGGTTGGTAAACATCGTTATATGTTTGCATAAAGTCGGTAATAAATTGCATGGGAGACTGGTAGTAGTTCTTACTAACTGCTGCTTTATGCTCATTTGTAGCACTGTTTTTTTCAATGGCTAAGCTATGAAAACTTGTCATGCTAAGCAGGATTATGGTTATTAATAATGTTAAGTTTTTCACGATTTTTCCTTAAGGTAATATAGTTAAATTAATTTTATCTAACACTAATTATTGGTTCAGCTGTGTTATGAGTTTTGCCATTTCTTCTCTGGCTGCGGGCCCTTTTTCACCAAGTAGATGTGGAGCGTCAGGATAGTTGATATGAGTACATGCATGTTGGCTATTCCCGACATTGGCTAGCTGACAAATGAGCTTTGCCATATTGCTTGATGGCCATGCACTGTCTTGTCCACCAGAAAACAGTAAAATTGGCGCTTGAATGTTACCCACATTAATTAGTGCATCATTAAAGTGTTTAGTTCTATCCAGTGAGGCTTGATGCCAATCTAACATCGGGGTCGGATTATCTGTTCTAAATTCACTACGATGGAGATAAGGAATAAACTCTAAGGCTTTACCGCTCAAACTCCAGCTTGATTTTGCATTTGAATAATCATCCTTTACTCCAGCAGGAATACCTGACCATACAACCGCACTTGGTGCTGTGACTATTACGCCTTTATAGTCTGCATCGAGGGAGGCAAGAACAAGAGCCAATTCAGCACCTTTCGATAAACCGTACACAATAACGCCATCATTGCGGGTATTCTTGTGTTTCATCAACCAGCTTTTTGCTTGAGTGATGTACTCAAGCGGAATCATCTCCAAAGAGGTAGGAATCGAACCGTCACCTTTTCTATCAAAATAGGCAAGCGATAATACAGGGTTACCCATGTCATTTAATTTGCTTGCCATAAAATCATTCTTTCCGCCAGCAGAGCCATTGAGAACAATAATTCCATATTTGTTATCCATTCCTGCAGGATAAAATTTAGCATCGAATGAAACATTTAGAACCGATTTTCCTTTAGTTTCAATAGCGAGTAATGACGTACTGGATAATATTAAAACAACGAACAATAGTATTTTTGAAATCATGAGAGAGCCTTGCAGTATGTGTGAAAAGTTAACGTTATTGCCAATATTCGGTGATGGTTTTTACTTTCTTGCCTTTAAACTCAAAGACAGACAGATGTAATTTCCCACTATCTTCTAAGCGTTGTACGGCGATAGTATTTAAGCCGACAATATAGTTAACAATGGTATATCTATCAGCAATTTTGTTATAACCCCCTGAGTTCAAATATTTCACCGTATTGTTATATAGGTGATTTTTTGAATATACTCCGCCATACGCTTCGTGAACGTAGGTGAAGTCATCGGTATAAAGAGAGAATAATTTGTCGACATCTTGAACGGATGAGTTTTTCATCATACTTTTATTTTGTGAGCTGTTAACTAACACCAACTGATGTATCAATTCACCTTGGCTCAGCACTTTACTTTCGTTTGCAATCACAGGTTGAATACATAGAAAGCATACTAGGGCGATAAATTTTTTCATTTTATTTCCTTGAAGTATAAAAACTTGTCATAATTTAGTGACTTTTCACCTGAATTAGGTGATAAAAAGCTGATTTTTTGCTGATTTTTAGTCAAAAAAGCGCTATTGAGCTATTTTTAAGAGCAATGGGAAAAAATTATCAAATGAGCAAGCAGTATTGGATAAACGATTACTTTGTTGATCTTTCGCGTAATCAGATCAGTGCTAAAGGCATAGATATTTCAATACCAAAAAAAGCGCTAGCTGTTTTAACATTGTTGGCTGAGCACTCAGGTAACGTGGTTTCACATGACACCATTATGAGTGAAGTTTGGGCAAACACAGTGGTGGCTCCAAATACTTTACAACGTAGTATTGCTCAACTTAGAAAGGCTTTTGGTGATGACAGCAAACAACAAATAATCATTAAAACACATGCGAAACAGGGCTATAGTTTAGACGCGAGTGTCAAATGGGAAAGTAATGATAGGGCCATAAACACTATACAACCAGCACATGCAATACGTAGAAACTACATGTTATTGCTATTAGTGTTGGTATTGATAGTTAGCATGACTTTATATTTGCAGGGTTCAGAAAAGCCCGTTATACAAGTAAATAAGGTCTTACCCGTCACCGCAAGTGATGCTAAAGAAACCAATGCTAGATTCTCTCCTGATGGTCGCTACCTTGTTTTTCATCGTTACCTTAACTCGTACGACCATCATTTATGGGCTAAAGACTTAACTAGCCAATTAGAAGTTCAATTAACTGCACAGCCAGGAAATTATGGCAGTCATAGCTGGTCTGAAGATGGAAACCAGCTGGCTTTTGCATTAAAGTCGAAAACATCATCTGATAAAGCGAGCAATAAAACTTGTTGGCAATTACACACGTTAGATCTGGCTAAAGCACTTAAATCGCCACAACCGACCGTGAAACGTTCAAGCTGCAAAATCAATCGTATGGCTGTTGCAAGGTGGTTAACCAATGGTCAAATAGCTTTGTTGAAAAAAGGGCAAAGCAACAGGCACTCACTTCAATCGTATAATTTGCTCACAGATAAATTAATCGAACTTTACGCGCCTAAAAATCGCGAACTTTATAGCTATGATTTTTCTTTGAAATCTCAAACTTTTGCGGTAGTAAGTAGAGATGATAATAATCAACACTACATTGAAAAATTAAATGTTGATGGAGGACTAATATCAAGTGCAAAAATACTATTAGACAATGATAACTCTGCACATGAATATTATAATGTGTATTTTGAGCCATCAGGTGATTATTTACTGACAAGTACAGAACTAGGACTGTTTCAGCTTTTTTTTGATGGCTCTATGCAACAAATTAATACCTTAGGGCATAGAAATTTATCTGAGCCCTCTCTTCATCCTGATGGTAAAAGCCTCGTCGCCATTCAAGAAACTGGCGATCAAGATATTGCTGTTATCGATGTAAGTGATGTAGCTGAATCTAGTGAGCTATTAGCGAATAACCCCATCAAAATTGCACGTTCAAATAAACTTGATGTTGCCGGTAAATTTCAACCTAACGGTCATCTTGTTGCGTATGTTTCTAATAGATCGGGGAATCGACAGGTTTGGTTATATGATGGCAATACCACAAGGCAATTAACTCAATTGGAAAATGGCTTACAGTCGATGAACTTTGTTTGGTCACCGAAGGGCGATTACATTGCTGCAATTTCTGGCGATGAGTTAATTATTACTGCCCTTGATGGGACGATGAAAACCTTATCTAGCTCATTGCTCATTTATAAAGTGATGCAATGGCATAAGCCAGACGAATTAGTTGTTCTTGCCAATAGAAACAATGCTAATAATGCCTTTCTGTTGACTATTCAACCAACTGAATCGAGAGTGACTACCGATACCAATTTAAATGTTTCGGCAGTAGAGTGGCTACAAATAACAGCTCAAAACGACTTGGTTTACGTTGATAAAGCTCGTAATACTTGGTTGAAAAAAACGAATAGCATCACTGCGACCAAAATTGAAAAGTTAACCGAACAAGTGTCTAATCGACAATTAACCATGCAAGATAATTGGCTGTTTGGTATTAATAACCAGAAGGAATTATGGCGATATCAATTAGGTACGCAAGAGTTCAGGGTACTAAAACAGTTATCTCAATCGGCTAGGTATATCAGTGATTTTAATAAGGGTAAGGGGTTGATCACCCAAACGTTAAGGCACAATAAAGAAATCGTTACTCTCTATAAAATGTAAAGCAGCATTCCATGGTCGGAAAATTCTCACCTTGCCAACTGCACTTTTGTGATAAATACCTTAAACATTTTTAATCCATTACAACCTAATTGACCGTGTATAGGTTATTAATTTAAGTTAAATCATAGCTATAATATTAATCACACGATAAAGCGAAGACACAAGCTACTAATTAAAAAGTAAAAATAATGAGGAAGTAATTGGGGAAAATCGACTATTGTAACTAATATATAAAATACAACATAAATGAAATGTTAAAAGGACGTAATGCATGCCTAATAAATATAAACTAACAAGTTTAGTTATTGCAATGGGGTTAATTAGCGCACCACCACCAATTGTGGCTGCTGAACAAGAGACAGAAAAATCCGCGATTGATGAGATTATTGTGGTGGTAGGCTCTCGTGCTGCACCTCGCTCAATTGCTGATTCACCAGTACCTGTGGATGTCGTTGGCAGTGAAGAGTTAGCCGCTAATGGTACAGCAGATATGTCGGACATTTTAAGAGCTGTAACACCTTCCTACAATGTTAATGCTCAACCAATTTCTGATGGTGCAACCATTGTACGCCCTGCTAATTTACGAGGTTTATCTCCAGACTCTACTTTGATTTTAGTCAACGGTAAGCGCCGTCATAAAGGCTCTGTTATTGCCTTCTCAGGTGGTGGCATTTCTGATGGCGCACAAAGCCCAGACGTTTCTACAATTCCAGCGATAGCCTTAAAGCAAGTAGAAGTACTACGTGATGGTGCTTCGGCGCAATATGGCTCAGATGCGGTAGCGGGAGTTATTAACTTTGTTCTTAAAGATGATGCTGATGGCGGTCAATTCGATATCAAAATGGGTCAGTTTTCTGAGGGTGATGGCGAACAAGTTACTGTTTCGGGCAATGTGGGTGTTGGTTTAAGTGATAATGGCTTTGCTAGTTTTAGTTTTGAAGTTAACCAACAAAAGGCGACGAGTCGAAGTACACAACGCAGTGATGCTCAAGGTCTTATTGATGCAGGTAACACCTCAGTAAGAACACCTGCTGCGCAAGTATGGGGTTCACCAGAAATTTCAGATGACTTTAAGTTGTTTTTAAATACAGGCATTGATTTAGCTAATGGCAATGAAGCCTATATGTTTGGTAATTGGTCTGAAAAGACTGTTGAAGGTGGTTTTTATTTTCGTAATCCAAATACCCGTGGTGGTATATTTCAAGGGCCTGTACTTGAAGACGGCACTCCAACGCTATTGGTTGGCGATTTAACGGCGGGTGCAACCGATAACTCAGCCTGTCCCGTTGTACCAATCATCAATAATGTCCCCGATGCAGATGCCCTAGCTTCTTTAGGAGCGGTTAACTGTTATGCACATAACTCTCGTTTTCCTGGTGGTTTTACGCCATTTTTTGGTGGTGATGTAACTGATCTATCTATAGTCGCAGGTACAAGAGGGGAGTTTAGCAACGGAACTACGTTCGACTTTAGTGCTGGCGTTGGTGAGCATGCAACCGAATTTGCTATTCGCAATACTATTAACTCCTCTTTAGGGCCAGATACACCAACCGAGTTTACTCCCGGTGCTTATGCTCAATTAGAAAAATCATTAAATGCTGACTTTTCAAAAGATTTTGATTCAGCGATGGGGTTTGAGTTTGTCGTGGTGTCTTATGGTTTCGAGATGAGGCAAGAAACCTTTACTATTACCGCAGGTGATGAAGCATCTTGGAAAGTCGGTCCTTTAGTTGATCAAGGTTTTAGTATTGGCTCAAATGGCTTCCCTGGTTTCAAACCTGCCGATGCTGGTGCCTCTTCGCGCACAAGTAAAGCCGCTTATTTTGATACTGAAGCCAACATAACGGAAGATTTTTTATTACAAGCGGCGGTGAGATATGAAGACTTTAGCGACTTTGGCTCTTCAACGAACTGGAAATTAGCGTCGTTATTTGACGTAAACGATTCCTTTAAAATTCGTGCATCTGTGAGCACAGGCTTTCGTGCGCCAAGCATTGGTCAAAGCAATGTTCGTAGTGTTCAAACACAATCTGTTGACGGTGTACTAGTAGACATTGCTACATTACCACCGACTAACCCTGTTTCGATCTCTAAAGGTGGCGAAGCACTTACCCCTGAAGAGTCATTTAGTTTTGCCATTGGCGCCGTGTATCAAGAAGGTGACTTTTTTTTAACTGCGGATTACTTCAACGTTGAAGTAACAGACCGAATTACGCAGACTTCTTCAATTACATTAACTGATGAAGATCGCCAAGCACTGATTGACCTAGGTGTTACCGATGCTATTGGTTTATCAAAAGTTAAATTTTTCACTAACGATTTTGATACAACTACCCAAGGTATTGATCTTGTCGCTAACTATTCAAATGAAGTCTTAGGCGGAAATCTTTCTTATGCTTTAGCTTTCAATTGGACAGAAACTACGGTTGACAAATTTGGTGCTAATGTCGATGCACGTAAAATTTTCCGTTTAGAAAGAGCACTACCTGAAACTAAGGGATCATTTACCGTAAACTATAATGCCGATGCATGGCGCTTGATGGGTCGAGCAGCGTATTATGGCGAGTGGGCCGATGCGATTAGTAGTGACTTAGCTACTGCTATTTATGCCTCAAGTTCAGTAATATTTGATACTGAATTTGCTTACTACTTTACTGATTCTTTAACAGTATCTTTGGGAATAAATAATATCACTGATGATAATGGTGCTAAAGATCCTTTAAATAGGTCGGGTCGTACTTATTCAGCTATATCACCTTATGGTTTTAATGGCCGCTTTGGTTATGCAAAAGTGTCTTATAGTTTTTAATCCATCATGCAAGTGATGATTTAATAGAACCAACACTCAGGTGTTGGTTTTTATTTTTGGTGATAAATGCAGAGAGTGCGGCTTTTGTTATTAATTTAACTTAATTTTCAATTAAATTGCTTGTATGTTGAAAATAGGTAAACCAAAGAGAACATATTGATACTTAAAAATTCCAACCCATGCGGAAGTAATAATAACCGCCATTGAAACCATAAGGGGAGTTAATAGGGTAAATAGCACCTAAAAAGCCAGGCGTTCGGCCAGCACTGACTTCATCTGGAAAAACATCGAAAATATTCTTAGCGCCTACAGCAACAACGACATTATCTGTGATGTTGTAAGATACCTCTGCATCGGTAATAACGATGGGGTCAACTTTTTCCAGGAGTGATATATCGTTAAATTGTGCATTAAAAAAACTGCCGTAATAATTCACTCGCACCATGGCGTTAATATCACCTTGTCCATGGTATAGAGTTAACACTGCTCGAGTATTTGGAATGCCTTTTTCACGTTCTTTACGAACATCTATATTAGCAATTGGGCTTTTTGCATTAGTCACTTTAAGTTCTGTATTGGTATAGTTAAACGCCAAAGATAACAAGTTGTTACCGCCCATCATTTCAAAGGGCAAACTTCCTATCAAATCAATACCCTGAGTAGTTGAGTTAAAGTCGTTAGCGTAATATTGAATATTAGACACGTTAGAGTTAACGTCTGACTCTATTAATAATTGCGTATCTGTATCACGTATGTCACTGGTAAAAAGTGACAACCTGTCAACTATGTCAATATGAAAATAATCTAAGGTGATATTAAGTGGCCCTATTTCAGACAATAACCCGAAGCCAAAATTGGTTGAGGTTTCTGGTTCAAGCCCTCCACCAGATCGATCTACAGCAATAGGGCTCAACGCACTGACCAGTTGTGAAGTTTGCTGAGCAACAATACCATTGATGATGGAGTTAGTGGTGGATATGCGTTGTAATGTAGATTGTCCTACTGTAGGGGCGCGAAAACCAGAACTCAGGGTAGAGCGAAATGCCAGTTGATTGGTTAATTGTAAGCGCGCAGAAATTTTACCGTCGAAAGTATTACCTATTTTACCTATATCTTCATATCGCATTGCCAAGGACATGGAAAGAGATTCGGTAACGTCGCTTTCTATATCCAAATAAACAGCATTGGATCTACGATTGTTAGTATTGGCCGTTTCAGGAGAGAAGCCAGGAAAACCATTAGCACCAATAGCTTCGCCATTATTGACAAAAGGACCGGCTTCGTAAGAGGCTTTATCTCCGGCAATAATCTCAAATTGTTCAAAATGATGTTGGTAGCCAAAGGCAACATTTAATTCTGATTCAAATCCGATGTCTATTGGGTAAGTGAAATCAGCATTGAACACACGTTCGGTTTGAATTTGAGAGCCTAACTCAAACTCTAGTGGTGAATGTTCACCTAATGAGGCGTTGACACTATTTCGTAATTGATAATCCACATGGTTTTTACCAATGACCATACTGAGATCATAAGTTAATTCGGCTTCATGATAATCCAATGCACCCCGTAGACCAGCCGTTAAGCTATTGTCGGTTACTTTGCCTGTAAGTCTTGGGGTAAAACCACCGGAAAACCATTCATTAAATGCAAAACAATTGGGGTTAGCTGACACGGCTGATAAAGCTTGGACATCGCCAACACCACCAGGCATAGTGGCAGTAGGACAATTTCCGCTATTATTGTCAGTCATGTCAAAGAATAGACGTGAGCCATCATTAGGATTAATAAAAACACTGGAACGGGTATTAGGATTGCGATAAAAAAAACTGCCGTCTACATTGCGATATGCCCAATTACCAAACAGATACACTTGCTTATAATTGTTGATTTCACCTATATCCAGCTCTATGTTGCTAAAAAGTTTTATATTGTTTGTTATTTCTGGCGCACCCCAATGTACAACTGGATTTTGAATATCTGCGGGGTTAATGCCACTTTCAATTAAGGCGTGAACAGCGGGATCTTGAATACCGCGCGATGTTGACTCACTATCTGAAAGTTCAAATGAAAAATTGGCCGTACCCATGTTAGCAATTTGAGAGCCCCAAATGCCTGACACCTCAAGCTGCCTACCATCGCCAGCGTAAAATTGTCCTGTACGCACTTCAATTAGGTCGGCTTCGGGATTATTCTCTAATCTAAAATTAATCACGCCAGCTATTGCATCAGAGCCGTACTGTGCAGCAGCACCATCCTTTAGCACTTCAATACTTTTAAGCGCAATACTTGGAATAGGCTCTAGATCTACGCCATGAGCCCCAATATTAATACCGGATACATACTCATAAATCACACCGCTACGATGACGTCTTTTACCATTAACAAGTACTAAAGTACTATCCGTAGGTAGTCCTCTTAGGTTGGCTGGTCTTACTATAGTCGCCGCATCACTAATGGCCTCTTGCGTGACATTATATGAGGGGACAACATTAGTCAAAATAGAGATAATATCGGTTTTACCTTGCAAGCGAAGCACTTGATTATTGATCACATCTAAGGGGGCTAGTGCCTCACCGGGGGATCTATTGTGGCGACGGGAGCCTATAATTTGTATACGCTCTAGGCCTGCTTCTTGATTGGCATTTTTTGGCTCGTTATCAGAGGCGTAGTTAGTATTGAGTGCTCTAAACGGGAATAACTCAATATCTGATTTATCTAAAATGGTATTCATGCGCTGTTTGAGTTGATTTTTTATCAGCGCATTCATGGCAAAATGCCCTGAGCTTTTATAGTTACCTAATACAGATGACACCGCAATGACACGCTTTTCGGTGGCAGTTGCACTAAGGTGAGTATTTAAAAGCAATGCCGTTAAAGCATCTGAAAGTGAATAACTACCAACGAGGGGATTGGTAACAACAACAATAGAATCATCAAATGGGTAGAGCAGAGAATAGCCTGAAATATCGGCTAATTGATTTAAAGCTGCTGCTGCATCCATTGCCGGCATATTGAAATGATAGCGTTCAGTTGCATGGCTCTCCAACGTATTAGTTAGCAATAATAAGAAAAATACAATATGAGGTTGAATGTATTTTCTACTACTTTGCTTTAACAAGCGTCTTATCACTTAATACATATCTCAATGTTTGTAAATTTGTATGCCAATTTGAGCCAGTATTTTTTATTTGAAGTGATTAACCTCAACGGTAATATTGGCACCGCGATATATTAATTCGTCCTTGCAAAAAAAAACCCCAGTTAACAAACTTCGTCGAATTTAGAAGTTATATGTTGCTTTCATGTAGTAAAAACCACCATTGAAACCAAATGGAGAGGTTTCATAGTACTGACCGCCCCATTGATTGTTTACACAACCACCACAATCAGCAGCACCTTGCTCGGTGAAATTAATCTTGGTTGCTTCTTGGTCAAGTAAGTTTTGTGCACCCATTGAAACCGTTAATGAATCATTAACAAAGTAACTTACTTCCGCATCTACCGTAAGTGCAGACTTACCCGTATTAATGGTTGCATCATAATCTACGTGAACACCTTGGTATTCGCCATAGTAGTTACCACGTACAAAGAAGCTAACCTCATCCCAACTTTGTGACCAGGTAAAGGTAGCACGGTGATTAGGTAAGTCATTTTCTAAACGCGATACTTTAAAGTCACCCGTTACAGAAGAGTACTTATCAACCGTTGTTTCATTGTAGTTATAAGCGACACTAAACGCACTATCACCATCAAACAAACTGGTTGAATAGTTGGCAATTAAATCTACACCTTCTGTGGTGGTATCAAAATCATTGGTAAAGTAGCTTACCTGTTGAATTGAATCGACATTAGGTACACCGGCTGCTCTTAACGAGTCTTTATCACTATCCGTTAACGTATAACGCTCAGACTGTGAAATACGGTCATCAACCGAAATGTTGTAGTAATCTATCGTAAGGAATATATCACCAATGTTCCAAACCGCACCTAAGGTATAACTTTGCGATTCTTCTGGCGTTAACTCAGTCGCACCTAACTGCGCTGCAATTGGGTTACTTGCCGGTAGCAAGGCTGAATCAACTAACTTACCTTCATCTAATGCTGTTTGCACGTTAGCGTAGTTCGCTTGTCCAACGGTTGGTGCACGGAAACCGGTACTGATTGAACCACGTAATGAGAAATCATCCGTTACATTGTACTGACCGGTAATTTTGTAGTTAGTATCACTACCAAACGAGCTATAGTCTTCATAACGCAATGCGGTACCAATTAATAAGTCTTCAGTCACTTGTGCTTCTACATCAACATAAAACGCATAGTTTTGACGTGAGAAAACACCGGCAGCAGAAGGCTTAAATCCTGGGAAACCATTTGAGCCAATACCAAAACCTTGGTCAATATATGGACCTGCTTCAAATGAGGCAGTATCACCTGCCGTTACTTCAAAAGATTCTGCATGCCATTCAAAGCCACCAGCAACCATTAAGGCGTCAAAAGAGTCAACATCAAGGTCTTTGTTAAAATCCATATTAATGGTTTTTTCTAACTGACGATGTTTACCTGGATTGAAATCACGTGGCGTTTCAGGGCCTAATGACGCATTCAAGGTATCATAAATAACATAGCTTGATTCATTCATACCGATTGAACCACTAAAGTCATACATAACACCATTATCAAACTCACCACGGGTACCCATAGTGATTGAGGTATCAATAATATTACCACCGAAGTTTGGCGTGAAGCCGCCTGGTAGCATTTCATTGAAACTGAAACAGTTATCATTATTAGCTACATTATCAATGTAATTTTGTTGTGTTAAGACATTAGCACTGGTGATAGCAACATCTTGACAGGTTCTGTCTGCGCCGCCAGCTTGCGCGATATCAGCAATAAGGATTGAATCACCACCATCGCCTGAGTAAACACCACCACGTGTGTGTGGGTTACGGAAGTAGAAACCACCACGTACATCACGCTCTGAGAAGTTACCAAACATGTAAGCTTCATTGTCGTTACCTAAGTCTAAACCTAAGTTAGCAAAGATAGTGTAATCATCATTTACTTCTGGCGAGCCCCAGATTTGCGCTAATGAAGAAACAGCGGTATTACCGGCATTAATAAGGCCGTCTGCATCTGGACGTTGCACACTGCGACTCGTTGCGTCGGCATTTTTATATTGGAAACTGATATTAGCAAAACCGTCTTTGGTTAATTCCATACCAATGTTGCCAGATACTTCAACGGTATCGCCATCACCTTCATAGTAAGAGCCGTAACGTGCTGTAAAAGAGCCACCGTCCGCATCATCTTTAAGGACAAAGTTCATTACACCGGCAATCGCATCAGAGCCGTATTGCGCTGCAGCGCCGTCACGAAGTACTTCAACTTGCTTTAACGCAGAGCTTGGGATAACTGAGATATCAGGACCTTGAGCACCATCGTTAATACCACCACCTAGCATCGCGATAACTGAGGCACGATGGCGACGCTTACCGTTTACTAAGATTAGGGTACTGTCTGATGATAAACCACGTAAGTTAGCGGGTTTAACTAAACTGGCAGCATCTGAAATAGGGTTGCTATGCACGTTAAAGGAAGGCACGCTACCTTTTAACAGTTCAAGCATATCGGTGTTGCCACCGCGCTCTAATTCTTCACCACCAATTAAATCGATAGGTACAGGCGAGTCATTTACTGAACGTGGCGCATCTCAACCTGCTCTTCTTTTGCCGCATCAGCTTCTTCAGCTGCATATGAGGGTGCTGCGCTTAACGCTGCGCCCACGGCAAGGGCTAGTGCGGTAGCACGAAATTTTGTAGACATGTTATTTCCTTCTAAAGTTTTAACGTGTTTTATAATTATTTATATAGGTTGTAATTCACCTTAGTAAATTACAACCTACGTTAAAGAGTAGAAGAGGATGAAAAGCCGTAAAGTTTTTTTACTTTTTTTTAAAAAGTTACTTTTTTAGACAACAAAACCTTGTTTGCATCAAGTTTTTCCGACTTCATATTAAAGGCGAGCTCTATCGCTTCAATCAGGGCTTCACTGTCTCCCAAGTCAAAGCGGCCACTGATTCTAAGGTCATTTAGCGCAGGATCTTTTAGTACTATGCTTATGTCGCTATAGCGATTAATTTCTTCAATAATGTCCAACAAGGTTTCATTTTCAAAAATTAATTTGCCATTAAGCCAAGACAGCTCACGTTTCATATTCTCAGCTTTAATGGGTGTTAATTTAGGCGTTTGATTACTTTCTGCGATTGCTTGTTCACCTTTAGCAATGAAAAGGTCACCTTTTTTGATTGTTGAACTATCTAATGCTTTAATATCACTTAATGTTGTATTGGTTGCGACCTTAGACATTTTAACTTTGCCATCGGTTACCGTTACTTCAATATTTTCAGATTGTAAATGCACCACAAATTTTGTTCCCACCGCTTGAACAAGGCGGTCACCAGCGTAAACAATAAATGGTCGGTCAGGATCGTGCGCCACTTCAAATAACGCTTCACCTTTGATCAGCTTAATGATGCGTTTCTCATCAGAAAACTCAGCTTCAATATGACTATTCGTGTTTAGATGAACAATTGAGCCGTCAGCAAATGTTGTATCCATTTGTTGACCAATAGTGGTTGCGAATGAGCTTTTATGCACATTGTCAGGCACAGATAACCACATGAAAATAGCAAGAAAACTAAAGCTTGCCGCTAAAGATAAAGGTTTTAATAATGGCTTTAATACAGGGAACAACGCTATTTTACTGGGCGAATTTTCATGATCAAGGTTAACAAGTACTTCATCCATATCATCCCAAGTATCAGCCATCGCTTTTAATGCGACTTGATGCCTTTTATCGGTTGATAACCAGGTTTTCAATTCTTTTTTCAGTTGTTTTGATAACTTACCGTTATCAAGTCTGACTAACCAAATAGCGGCTTCATCATCAATCGTATTTAGTGTGCGAAGTGAAATGACTTTATTAGTTGCATTCATTTTACACCTCCTTCTTCGTTAGATTGATTTTTGCTCGTTGAAAGTGGAGCTTCATTCACTTCATATCCTTGAGTAGATAACGATTGTTTACACTGCCTTAAGCCTTTTGCAATATATTTTTCAACAGAGCTTACTGATATATCCATTTTTTTTGCGATTTCCTTATGGCTTAAGCAATAAAGTTTTCTTAAGAGTATGGCGCGGCGATGTTGTTCAGGTAATGAATCTAATACTTCGCTAAAGCGCTGAAATTTTAATTTTTGATACAACTCTTTTTCAACAGAGTTATCAACATCGCTTTCTAATAGGGCCTCATCAATTTCAGAATGAATTTCTTTTGATTGTTGTGTTAACTTTTTAAGAACCAAATTTCTAGAAACAGCAAATAAATAACCCTTAGGCGATTTAATCTCTTGCTGAGTATCTGATCGCAGAACCCGTATAAAAGTTTCCTGCAAAATATCATCTACATCTTGTTGTTGAACGCTCATCTTCATAATAGAACGCACTAAGCCATCTTTACATGATTGAAAAGCTTCGTAGATTCTATTATTAGACTGTTTGATTGTTGGCATTCAATGTTCCCAATTCAAGGCGATACTATAAAGAGCAACTTTATTACCAAATCCATAAAAATAAATAGATTAATTTTTAAAATAATTTTTTATAGAGCTATGTAAAAAAGAAGTATACGTCATGATGAACGTTCTTCAAATTAAGTAAATTCGTATCATTAAGTTATATTGCGCGCTATTCAGCGTAACTTATCTAGATTTAAGGGGCTACATGACATACTTCATAGACAATTAATAAAATGATTACTTAATTTGAAGTGAATTACAAAAGTAGACTGCTTTTATGCGTTTAATTATTGGCAAGGTATATTTACGGTGTTTTTTATTGTTAAGTGTACATTACAGTGGTGCGACGTAGCGATATCCAGCCCCATATACTGATTCAAGCACTATTTCTTTTGTACCCAATAATTTGATTTTATTACGAATGTTTTTGACGTGCGCATCAACAGTTCGATCTGATATATCTCGCATATCAGGGTAAGCGAGATCTAATATTTGAGCTCTCGAATATATACGGTTTGGTTGGTTATAGAGCAAATAAAATAAACTAAATTCAAGCTGCGTTAATTCAATACAGTTGCCCTTAAAATGGACGCTAATGTTTTCTCTTACTACGGTTAATTTCGATGAATACTGCGATTGACTAGTCCGCTTTAAAATAGCTTTGATACGCAGCATTAACTCCATTGCACTAAACGGTTTACACACATAATCGTCTGCGCCCGCTTCAAGGCCAACTAAGCGATCTATCTCTTCAATTTTTGCTGTTAACATAATGATCGGCACGTCAGAAAACTGTCTAATTTGTTTGCAACATTCGGTACCATCGATAACCGGCAGCATAATATCTAATAAAATCAAATCAGGCTGATCATCTTTTACTGTTATTATTACGTTCTCACCACTCGTGAGATGAGTGGTATTGTGTTCTTGCGCATCAAGAAAGAGCATAATGTTTTCAGCAATTTCTAAATCGTCTTCTACTAGTAATATACTGGCCATTCATTACCTCATTTATATTGGCAATTTCACTGTAACAGCTAATCCACCTAGCTTACTATTTTTTGCAACAATGGTTCCTTTATGTGCTTCGATAATACTAGAACAAATAGACAAACCTAGACCAGAACCACCGGTTGCTCTACTTCTCGATGACTCTACTCTGAATAAACGTTCAAAGATACGGGATAAGTCGTCTTTCTCGACCCCTGGTGAGCTGTCTTCTACACGAAAGCTCAAATAGTTATCTTTGTTTATTACTGACAGAGAGATTGTTCCAGGTTTATCAGTATAAGCAATGCTATTATAAATTAAATTGCATAAGACCTGTTTAACTTTTTCGCTATCAGCATCAAAAGCTAGGTTGCTTGTCAGCTGAATACTTTGTTGAGATTCAAATCCGTTTCTTTCGATTATCTCAGCAAATTCAATAAACCAAGTGTTGATTGTCGTTACAGCCTGTAGCGATTGGATATTCAAATCTAGTGCGCCAATATCAGACTGAGCGAGCTGATAAATGTCACTAATAAGGCCGTTTATTTCGCCAATTTTGGTAATTAATCCCTCATATGATGCATCTACATCTTTAACTAAATTATGCTGTAATGCCTCGACTTTCAAATGCAAAACGGATAATGGAGTACGTAATTCATGCGAGACTTCGGCTAATAATTGGTTCTTTTTGTCTACCAATTCAGCCATTAAACCTGCTCGTTCATTGACTAATTGACGTTTTTGTTTCTGTCTATAGATTAAAAAACTGGCGCTTAACAAAAAGATAATTAGGCTGGAAATCCATAATTTTCGTTCTGCATCCTTTTGTTTTAGTTCTAACGCTTTTAATGCATTGTCTTTAGTAAGTAGTTCTATTGTTTTTTCTTTTTGTGCCGACTGAAATCTATTTTCTGTTTGTTCATTCTTATCAGAGATTTCTTTTTCGCTATTACGTTTGTTCAATTGTGTTGAGTTCAATAAGTTTTGATAGGCGTTTTGATAGTCCTGTTTGCTTGCATATACCTTTGCCAAAACTATTTTAATTTGTTCTTCGGCGATATCGTTTTTAACTGCTATCGCTTTCTCTAAAGCAATATTGCTAAAGGTCAATGCATTATCAAAATCATCAAGTTGCCAATATGCTCTTGCTAAACCATAAGCCACTTGATGAATTTCATCATCACTTTTAACTTTTTTAGCAGACTCCATGGCTTCAGAATATATTGCGATAGCGTCTTGATAGTTTTGCTGCTCTAAATAAATATTTGCGCTGGCGATCAATTCATCTCTTAAGTGAATATCCTTTCCCGTACTTTTGAGTAGTGTGATTGCTTGTTGTATTGTTTGCTGTGCTTCTTCTAAACGGCCAACTTTACTCAATGTTCGGGCCAACATAACCTTCGCTTTAGCAATATAGAAGGTATTATTGGTTGTTTCGTGAGTCTTTATTGACGTTTCAAAATAGGGAATCGCTTTTTCAAAATTGCCCATCAAGGCATAAATTTCACCTATTTGTGCTTCAGTTGCTGCCGCTTGGCTAAGTTTGTTCCTTTCAATGCTTAAATCTCTTGAGGTAATAAAATACTTAATAGCGCTATCTAGCTCCCCTAATTGAGTATATATAATGGCAATGTTATGAAGCGAAGTTGCTTCGTTTTCGACTACTTTTCCGAGCTTGGCAAAGTTTAGCGCTTGTTTAAAATAATTAAGTCCTGTACCTGTATCTCCAGTATATAAGGCAACAGCACCAAGAGCTGTTACCGCGTTATGTTGTCGTCGGTAATTGTTAGTTTTCCCACCTAGTTCAAGCGCCTTTTTTCCGTGAGTAGAGGCCTTGTCGTAATCACCTTTAGTTATATATACCCAAGCAATATTGGTATTCAAATCACTTTCAAGTGTTGAGTCAGGGTGTGTCTCAATGAGGCGCATAGCTAAATCAAAGTAATAGAGGGCAGCATCCGGGTTATTTTGTTTTTCTTGATAAGTGATATCAGTATAAGCTTTAAGTAATGCAGTGCCGTTAAGTTGCTTATTGGCTTCATCATATTGAGCAATTTTTTGTTCCAATTTACCTTGCTCTGCTATCACCAGTGGACATTGAAAAAGGAGTAGAAAAGTTAAAATTATTCGATAAGGTCTATACATTATTTCTTACTCTGAACATTGTAGTTAATTACTATCAAAAGATAGCACAACGCTTCATTACTGAATTTATTCTTAATAAAAGCTCTTTTATATTAAATGGTTTAGCAACAAAATCATCCACACCTAAAGAGAATAGTTGCAAGACTAAATGTGGTGAATTATTCCCTGTAATCACAATTATTGGTACCTCAGATGTTGAGCGTATTTTCTGACACACTTCAACGCCTGATAGGTACGGAAGTATTAAATCAAGTAATATTAAATCAGGTTTGTTTTGTTCAACGGCTGCAATAGCCAAGTCACCCCGTAGACAACTAGATATTAAGAACCCTTTTGCCTCCAACAACAATGTCATAGGGCGTAGTAACTCCATTTCATCTTCAATAATTAATATATGAGGCATACACTTAAGCTAGTTATTTTACTGTAGCAATCATTTCACCATTCAATTTAGAAACAATTATGAATTTATAATTATCGTTCTTCTCATTCAGTTCACATTTAACCCTTAAAATTCCAATACGTAGATTTTCTCTGTCGAATGATGAATTTGATACCGATGGTATTTTTAGCTTATAAGCTTGATTCGGTTTATTTACGCTTGTTTAGTACTTGTATGAAACAAACAAAATCTTTATTCATTTTCAACAAAATCACTTTATTAGCATAGGAATAAAATGAACATTATAAGATTGTTACCAGCATTAATTGCCAGCAGTATTTTTTATAGCAGTTTTTCGTTATCAGGGATTATTACTTTTGATACCGTTAATGCGCAAGATGTCCCTGATCAAACTTTTATCTTAGCGGATTATCAATTTACCACAATAGGAAGCGCATCTATTAATGATAATAGCTGTGGTACTCCCAGATGTGCTGACAATGGCACTCAGTCTCTAGTTATGAATGTATTAGATAGAGAGCTAGGTGGTTTTACCTTGAGTCATCGAGATGCGCTTGCCTTTAACTTGTTAGGGTTTGATGTTGCTGAAACTTTTGGGCAAAATTCACATGCTTTTCGATGGGCAGAATCACTGCAATTAACCGCAACTAAAATCGATGGTTCCAGTTTTATTCAACTATTTAAACTAGATTGGATTAACGATTCTGACTATGGCGATAAAGTTGATTTCGAAAGCTTTTCAGTAGGACATGAATTTAGCAATTTATTGTCAATCAACTTCATCGGTATTGGTGGAGATTGGAATAATGGCTTCTCTATCGATAATATTAGTGTTGAAACAGTAAGTGTGCCTGAGCCGGCAAGCTTGCTGATATTTTTGTTTGCATTAAGTATTTTAGTGCAGCGAAGAAAAAAAAGATAAATATGATGATTTGTAGTTATCTTGTATTGCTACCTTTTGTTGAAAATAACGATGCTAAGTCTTAAATATGCTTAGCATCGTTTCTCTTAACCAAAGTAATGCATTATCTTGAAAAGTATTTTGATGCTATAAAGATTCGTTGATACAGAAGAGATACTATACGGTATAGGCTGAATGACTAAATGGCTATCAACGAACTTTTTAGCTATGAGTGTTGGTAACGTTAACATGTAATCAGACACTTTTAATAACTCCTTAGCTGCTTGATAACATTGACAACGAATAGCCACAGGCGATTAATACCTTGTTGTAAAAAGGCATGATCTTCAACTACTACACCACTTGCACGATTCGATACAGCGATATGTTTAGCCACTCAATAAATGTCAGGGGTAATATTATCGGCTTCTTGGTGATTTTTACTTAATAGAATACAAAATGCATCACTAGACAAGTTTAGATACTTTATTGGCGTTTTTAACGCTAGAGTGATATCTATAGCCACATCGACTTGATTAATAGCCAGCATCCTTGTCATACCTTCACGTACTAATTTACTACAAAATAACTTTGCGTAAGGTGCTTCTGCTAACAATACTCTTTGTAGCTTGGGGAGAATTAGTGACTCTAGCGCTTCATGAGCTTCTCGTCTTGAACTGAGAAAATATAGTTAACCACAGCAGTAAACAGGAAGTGTGATTGTTTATACTTCGGGCGGGCCCATTAGTCTGATTGTCTGTTCTTTATTAGGCTTACCGTTAACAAGGTTTATTGACATCAATTGGACCTTAGTAAATTGTGGCGTAACGAAGGTGATTACCCGTAGCAGTAGCAAAGAATTAGCACTAGCTACCTTAAATGAACATGATATATTTGAACAAAACCTTGACTAAACATTAATTACCTATACTTAAGCTTAGTATTTGTAATTCAAGGTGAATAATCTTTTTCAAAATAATAAATGGAATACTATATGACTCGACAAAATATCTTAATTACCGGCGCTAGTTCAGGGCTAGGGAAGGGCATGGCCCTGCAATTTGCTACACAAGGTCGTAATTTGGCACTTTGCGCGCGTCGTGTTGAAAACCTTGAAACACTAAAAGCTGAATTAGAACAAATAAATCCGAACATTAAGGTGGTGATTAAAGCGCTTGATGTAAATGACCACCCTGCCGTATTTGATGTTTTTAAACAATTTAAAACAGAATTAGGCAGCTTAGATAGGGTAATTATTAATGCTGGCATGGGTAAAGGTGCTTCAATTGGTACCGGATACTTTCATGCAAACAAGCAAACCGCTGAGACCAACTTCATTGCTGCAATTGCTCAGGCTGAAGCTGCAATGGAGATTTTTAGAGAGCAAAATAGTGGTCACCTGGTGACTATTTCATCTATTAGTGCGGTACGTGGCTTTAGGCGTGCCATGACTGTGTATGCAGCCACTAAAGCGGCGCTAACATCACTGACTGAAGGTATTCGCATTGATGTGATGAATACGCCAATTAAGGTGAGTTGTATTCACCCTGGTTTTATTCGCAGCGAAATCAATGAAACGGTTGAAAAAGTCCCTTTTATTGTTGACGCTGAAACGGGCTGTAAAGCATTAGTAAAAGCAATCAATAAAGAAAAGGCGAACAGTTTTGTACCTAATTGGCCATGGTCATTTTTACATTGGTTGTTGCGTATTGTGCCTGCCAGTATGTTAAGAAAAATGAGCTAATTATATTTGTAAAATTAACGAGAATAATATGACTTGTGATTGCCAGTGAAAAGTTGTCATTGAATTAGCATTGTAAAAACTTGTTTGCACTATCGTTAATATGATTTGACTTTTCTTGGGTGACAAATGACTAAAATGATGCCAAATTGAATTCACTACCAGTTTGTTTTTCAACGCTTAACACACATAGAGAATAGAACTAGTGAATTATATCGTCTTTGTAACTAAAGGGAATTTATGAAAGAAAACTATCACTGTGTTATTCGCTCAATAAAGGTCATCACCGTTTTTGTACTCTGTGTAGGTTTAAACGCTTGCGGCGGAGGCTCTGAAGAGTCAGTTGATACTGAGTATACCGGAGTAAAAGAAAGTATTACCACAACCATAGATACCTACCTTGAAACAAACCAAGACAGTAACTCTGCTGGTGTAAGTGTCATTATTCGAAAAGAAGGTACAGTGGAATACCGTGGCAGTCGTGGTATGGCAAATACACTTACTGGCATTCCCATTTCGAGTAGTACCGGTTTTCGTTTAGCTTCGGTCAGCAAACCATTTACTGCTATTGCGATTATGCAACTTTATGAGCAAGGCTCATTAACACTAGAAAGTAAGTTGGTTGAATATATCCCTGAACTCTCAGCTACGTGGGGAGAAATTACCATTCATGATTTGCTCAGTCACCGTTCAGGTATACCCGATTTTCTTAATGATATTTGGAGTGATGAGCGAAATAACGGTTTAACTAATCAAGGTTTAATTAGCTATTTTTCCCAAAACAGTGACTTGGAGTTTACTCCTGGATCTAAAGGGGACTATAGCAATTCAGGTTATGTATTATTAGCTGAAATCGTCTCAAGAGTTTCAGGGGTGTCGTTCTCACAATATATGCAAGCTCATATTTTTGGGCCAGTAGGTATGACTAATAGTTACATCACTAATGAGTTAGTTAACATAAAAGCAGGCGATGCCCTTAACTTTGCTGATCGCGATACTTATCACGGTATTAAACTTTATACCTATGGTTCTATGGCACAAGTTAGCTCAGCTGAGGATCTTAATTTATTTGCCCAAGCATTGTTAAATCATGACATTGTTACTTCAGAAACATTGACGTTAATGCTACAAAACCATAGTGGCATATATAATGTTGGTGGCTATGGTTATGGCTTTCAAGTTGGTGATAGCTTTTCGCATACAGGACTTTGGGATAGCTTTAATACCAGCATCACTTTTTACCCCAATAAACACGTTGAGGTGATATTTTTATCCAATGGCGGTGAGTTAACTGACCAACATATGTCTAATATTCAAAAGCTGGCACGGGAGTTTTATCAGCTTTAATGGTTTGACTCTGAAAGTGGTATTTCTGCGGTTAACCAGAGCAATAACTTTTCTATTAAGGCGTCGGGATCTATAGGCTTAGATAAATAATCGTTCATGCCGGCATCGAGGCATTTTTGCCTGTCGTCGGCCATAGCATTGGCCGTCATGGCAATAATAGGAATAGCTTTATAAAGCTTACTTGCATTGCCAGCGCGAATTTGGCGAGTGGTTTCATAACCATCCATTTCAGGCATTTGGCAATCCATAAGTACCACTTCATAGCAATGATGTGATTTTTGTTGCTTCAAAATTGTTAAACACTCTATGCCATTATTCGCTATGTCTATATTCATCAAACCATGTTTGTTAAGTATACCTTTAGCAACCATCTGATTAATTCTGTTATCTTCCACCAATAAGACGCGTGTATTTTTAATGGCTTCAAGTGTGGACTTGCTAGGTGTTTTGTTTTCGTCAGGCAGCAAGGTATTAATGTAGTGACTGGTGACTAGCGGGTCTGCATCGGCCAATATTTCTCCTCCCTGAGTAACAATTGCTAAGGCACCTAATAAATCTGATGTTGTCGCGGGTTTAGGAAAATAGCCATCAAAACCCAAATTAGCAAAATAGCGCGCATCACCAACGTGTCCCATTGATGTCATCATAATTAGTTTCAGCTGAGCAAAGCGTTTATCTTGTTTAAGATCTTTACCTAATTTTGCACCGTCCATATCTGGCATTTGCATGCCTATGAGTGCAACATCAAATGATGTTTTGCCATCTGCATGTGTTTCTTGTTCACAAAGTGATAAGGCTTGCTGACCATTACCGGCTTCTAAAACGGTAGCGCCCCAGTGTTCGAATTGTCCTTTTAATACGGCTCTATTGGTTTGGTTATTATCAGCAATCAAAAGTTTTAGGTTTGAGATATCAACTTTAGGCATTACTAGCTGTGATTTGATACTTTTTTGCAAAACAATAAAGAAACTAAAACAACTACCTTCACCCACTTTACTGCTTACACTAATATTGCCATGCATAAGATTACAGAGCTTTTTAACTATTGCTAAGCCTAGTCCTGTTCCGCCGAACTTTCGAGTAGTAGAAGAATCTACCTGGCTAAAGGAGTCAAATAAATTAGGGATTTTCTCGGCAGGAATACCAATGCCGGTGTCAGATATTTTGCAATTTAAACGCCATGAAAACTCATCATTGGCTACTAACTCTGCTTGTACAACAACTTCGCCTTCAGGGGTAAATTTGGTCGCATTACTGACGATATTGGTAATGATTTGTCTTAATCGGCTAGGATCTCCCTTCACCAGCGACTCTTCAACTTTGGTGACATCAAGAATAAGCTCTAAATTCTTAACTTGTACTTGAAGTCCCATCGATTCAGATAGTTCACCGAGCATGCTACGCAAGTTAAAATCAATATTCTCTAATTCAATTTTACCTGCATCTACTTTGGAAAAATCCAAGATATCATTGATCAAATTAAGTAATGACTTAGCGCTACTCATCGCTATATTGATGCGATGCTGCTGCTCGTCATTTAAATCTGTATCAAGTATTAAGCCTAACATGCCAAGCACACCATTCATGGGGGTGCGTATTTCGTGACTCATGCTGGCCAAAAATTCACTTTTTGCAATAGCAGCTTGCTCTGCTTCTTCAGTTGCTTTGATTAGTTTCCTTTCATTCTTCTTTCTAACGGTAATATCTTGATGAGTGCCTATCATGCGTTTGGGTTTACCATCATCAAACCATTCAACTACTTTTCCTGAAGAGAGTACCCACACCCAATGGCCAGCTTTATGCTTCATTCGAACTTCATAACTGTATTGAGCTGATTTTCCATCCCAATGTTGTTCCAGTAATTCAGCTGAACGTGCTAGATCTTCAGGCATGGTGTAATTAGACCAAGCCTCAATATTGGTCGGGTATATTTCTGCGAGAGAATAACCGATTATTTCCGCCCATCGCTCGTTAAATTCAACTTCACCAGTTTGAACTTGCCAATCCCAAATACCAGCAGCGGTACTATCAATAACAAGCTCTAATTGTTCACTACTTTCTTTGAGTTCTAACAAAGCCAACTTTCTTAACTCAGACTCATTATTCAACTTTTCAATTGAGGTCATGCTGTGACCTAACGACTCAACCATGCTATTAAAATTTCTACCTAAATCGCCAATCTCGTCACTTCCAAGGTCATTAATTTGGTAATCTAATTGCCCTTGACTGACATTTTTAGTGAAACGATGGAGTTGATCTAAGCGAGATAATAGCGTTTTACCTAGCAGGATATAGAGCAAGATAATCATCACTACAATGCAAATAATAGTGATGATTAATATTTGATTTGCTAAGGTATTAACGCCTTTCATTTCCAATTGGCGATCATAAATTAATGAAGCACTTAGCAGGGTATCGCCTGTGGTTAAACTTTTTTGCGCAGAAAGTTCGTCAGGATTACTTTGATAAAGGGCATTCTCATGATGCAAATTGGCTTGACTAGCATTCGGGTGATATCGCGCAATAATGACTGCATTTGTGTCATTTTTTATTACTGCGGCAAGAATAGAGTTTTTGGTAGCTCTAAGTTGATTTACGTCGTGATCAAGTTGTTGACTGACAAGGTATTGCCAATCAAGGCTGATTATCAATTCACCAATAATCTGCCCTCGTTTAATAATATTGACAGAGAACCATTGAGTAATATCTTTGCTCATGCCCAAAAGTGACAAATAATCATCTTGACCGAGAGAACTAATGCCCACTTGGTCATCAATAGGTGAAACATAGAGTGGATGCTGCTTGATGTTTTTGAGGAGCAGTGCCTCGCCGTTGACTTTGTTTTTATTGCCATCGCGAGTACTGCTTGAAAAAATCGTACCATCTATTTCCGTCACAAGAATATAGTTAATAAAGGGGTATATCTCGATTAGATCATTTAATTCTTGGCTGATGCCGCGATTTTCAAACAAACTCAATGCTTTTTTAACTTGCCTATTTCGGGCAATGATTTGACTAATATCCGCGACTTTTTGTTGATCTTCATTTAGTTGTGAAACCACAAAGGAAACGTCGCTGTTCATGCCACTTTCTATTGTTTGCAAGCGATCATGCTTGATTGACAAGAAAACAAAATAACCTAGGCTTCCAACAACAATCATCGCAACTAATACACAGACTGTTATCACCTTCGGGATTAACTTCATCTATTAGCTACTCATTTAGTCCATTGAATTTCAAAATCTAATTGTTCAGGTACTGTGATACCGAGTTGTTGCATACTTTTTTGGTTAAAAAGGTAAGTAGGAGGTTCTTGTAATTTAGATTGAATTGTTTCGGGCTGTACTTTATTTAAGAGAATGTTAGCAGCCATGTTACCCGCCATAGTGCCTAGGCGATAAAAATCAGCCACAACACCAAATGTTGCACCCTGTTCAATGCCTTTTTTGTTGGCGCTCAGAATGGGAATTTTATGCGTTAATGAAAGTTCAATTAACGCTTGCTCACCACCGCTTTGTATTAAAGTATCTGTTGTGGTGATAAAGGCATCAACCTTATCAACTAATGCTAATGCTTTGGTTCTTAAGTCTGCAATGCTCAGGGCCTCAACATCGATTACTTTGATTTTCTTTTTCTTAAAGAAACGATATAAATTAGCGGTTTGAATTTTTGAATTAGGCTCTCCTTTTCGATGGAAAATTGCCACGCTTTTAGTGGTAGGCAGTATACCGAGCAATAGGTTGATGGAGTGAAATAGAGGCACGTAATTACTCGTGCCCACTAAATTATTACCCGAATATTCAAATGATTCGATTAACCCTGAATCGGCAGGATAAGTAACAATTGAGAAAACGATTGGCGTAGTCGGCGGCATTACTTCTTTTACAATGGTAGTTCCTGGGGTTGTTAGGGTAAAAACTAAATCAACATTCTTTGCTCTAAAATCATTAGCGACTTTTCTTTGTAGCGTTTTATCTGCTCCGATTTCACCTTGAAGATAAGTTAACTGTTTGCCTTCAATCAGGCCTTTATTTGTTAATGCGTCCTTAAAGCCTTGTACACAATTAGGGTAGCCTGACCAGACGGCTAAGCCAATGGTATAATCCGATGCGAACGTTAGTGGCGTTGCCAAGAATGCAAAATAAAGTGAAGTAAGCGCGGTACATAGATATTTTTTCATGATAGAAACGTCCAATCTGTCAAATTTAGTAGTTCAAGCGCAAATAAAAACTACGTGTTGAATGCTAGTAGAGTAAGTATAGAAGAGATAACTAAATTATCTAGTCATTATATAGGCTAAAATATTCATTATTTTCAATATAATAAAGAATATTAGCATTGAATCACTTCAGCCTGGCACAAATAATAAATTATTGCTTTTACCAAATAGTGCTTAATCTTATGAAATTGACCTTAACATGGCTAATAGTATGTAATATATCTATTAATTGCTTGTGTTTTCAAGGAAAAGGCTGAGCAATTAATGGTTGAGGATCAGCGTCATGTGATAATCGATTAGTCGTGGTAAATAAGTAAGTAGCTATTTAACTTACTCGCTCAAAAGCAAGGATATATAATAAGTCGCTGATTAGTTGTTCTCTTCACTAAATAGATGGGCGATCGTGTTTTCAGGAGTTAATTCAAACGCCTGTGTTTTTCCGTGTTTTTCGTGAGTAGCGGTAATTTTCATTAATTTCTCATCTGAGCTGTTACCAAATAAACTAACTTGATACTGTAAGTTTTCACTGTCATCAGCTAAAGAGAACCGTCCCATAATGACAATTTGTGATGCCGTGGAATCATCTGATGGTGTAGAGATATGATGCGATGTAACAGGTGATAGCATCATACCCTGTAAAAGACGCTTGCCATGTTGATCACTTAATACCACATTTTCATTGACTGCTTTTGCAATCATAGGTTTATGCGAGTTAAATTCTGCTACAGATAACTTACCATCATTATCATCATCTATACCGTTAAAAGCGGTGATAGGTAATGAAAGTACCATAAAAACCCCATTACCTTTGAGGTTGAGTGTGCCATGTTGAGCGACCATCATATGCGCATGTAATTGAAACGAAACAAGCATATTAAGTAGCAGGCCACACACGGTTACAGCAAAGTATTGATTGAATAATGTCATCTTTAATTACCTTTCGTGATTAAATTACCAGTTGAAGAGCGAACCATCGCCAGAGCTAACTATAAAGCGCCTTTTACACAACGTTGAAAATAAGGATAGCTATCGGTTGCATAGTAATGGTAAATCCCTTCTGGAAATTCAGGTGTGACACCATATCGGCCATTACACTCATCTAAATCTCCTAAGCCTTCAACATACTGCCAATCCTGTGCAAATGTCCCTAATGGGTATACTTCGGTTGAGGGTCTAGAGCTACTTACGTTACTTATCAGCTGATAACTTCCGGTAATAGACTTTAAAGTTGAAGTAGCGTCATCAGCTACGCTATAACCATATCGAGCATAGATAGGGAAGCCATCAGCAGCCCAACCAATAATAGTCATAGTATTGCTGTTACCGCCACGCAAGCTAATAAAACCTTCAGGCATGCCGTGATAATGATATGAACCATCTGGTTGAACGTGCGCATTATTATCATCTGTACCGAAGTTGAAGCTAGTTTGTCCTAATGCTTCGATACTCCAATTACCTTCATTACCAATTAGGCTGCATGATGAGCCAGAGTCATCACAACTGCCCGCCGTATTGGCATCTATTTTAACTCCATTCAATACATAACCTGTAACGCCACGCGGACCTCCTAAGGTTGTTGCTGTAGTTGTTTCTGTAGGCGTAAGTGAATAATTTGTAGATACATTTTGTTCTGAAATAATATTAGGATTATTTGCGTTTGGAAATTCACCGACTTCATGATCGGGAATACCATTGGCAGTTAATAGCCTTTCATTGTCGGTACAAGTCCACTGTGCAGTGCTGTAAGTATTTAAAGAGCTTGAATCGTTGAAGGTATCGTTTACATAGTCACACAATACACCATTAGTCGCTCCGGCCGTTTGTGCCGTGCCAGTGTCAGTGGTTGCCGTGGTGTTATCAATTGTGGTGATTGTGTCAGTTTCGTTAGTAGAGTCACTACTGCCGCAGCCAGACAGTAGACACGCTAATAACACACTAACGCTAACAGGTAGAACATTCTTTTTTAAAGAGTTTAATGTATTCATGGTGATTACTCCTGAAAATTAATTGGAATCACAGCTTTGCCAGTTTTGAGCAAAAGCGTCGATACAAGGCAAATATTAAAAGATAAATGTGTAAGGAATGTGCAAAATATGCGGATGAATTAAGGAATATATTTGTGTTGATTTGCTCGTTGTTAGCGCGGAGAAATACGGGCGCAAAAAATGCGAGAGTCTAGTATTGTTAAGTTAGCTGATATGCTAAGTTACTAAATAGGGTTTAACTTTATCACTAACAAGGGGCAACTTTTGCAAGAAAAATCGAAAGTATTTAGTCTCAATGATGATGAGTTGAGACAATCACATGTGGTACCTTTATTTGCGTTAGTCGGCATGTTTATTACCGGCGTTATGGGCATTATTGGCTTATTTAATGACAATATTATTTTGGCTAGTGCTTTGTTTTTTGCTAGCTTTATCTATTTTGTTGGTTATTACACTTTCAAAAAACTCGATAACAATGCATTAAGCTCAGCCATTGTGCTTTATTCATTATATTTATTAATGTTCTATCTTGTTTTCACTGGCGGTGTTGAGAATACAGGGCCATTATGGATATATATAGTCGCGCCAGTATCGGTTTTTATCCATGGCTTAAAAAGAGGATTGATTGATATCGGCGTCTTTGTGATTATCATTTGTTTGATCATGTTTTTGCCTAATGACGTTCTGCAGCATGCAAATTACAGTATAGAGTTTAAGTCTCGATTAATTTATTCCTTTTTAACTATCACCTTTCTTTCTGCTTTGTATGAATCTTCGAGGAACATGTCTTTTCAACATACCTTAGAGTTGAGTAAAAAGTATCAACACCTTGCGCACTTTGATCCCTTAACCCAACTTTCCAATCGGCGGGATGTGCTGGCAAAATTAACACAAGAACAGGCAAGACTGGTACGGAACAAAGAGCCGTTGACTATTATCCTGTGTGACGTTGATTATTTTAAAAAAATTAATGATCAGTATGGACATAGTGCTGGTGACCAAGTGTTAATTGAGTTGGCACAAATATTTAGTCAAAATATTAGAGAGCAAGATTGTGTTGCTCGCTGGGGCGGAGAAGAATTTTTGTTCATGTTGCCGCAAACACAGGAAAGTAATGCTTATGTTATTGCTGAAAAAATACAAACTAAAGTACAAGCATGCAATGTGAGTTACCAGCAAGAAAATATTACCGTGACAGTCAGCATGGGCATAGCCCAACTAAATGCTGGGCAAAGTATTGATGAATTGATCAATAGTGCCGACAAGTATTTATATCAAGCTAAAAATGCTGGCAGAAATGAAATATTTCCTAAGCTTTGAACGCGCTATTAAAACTTGATATTTAGGCTGTTTCTTCGCTAGCGTTAATTTCTGCTTGCGCAAGAATCTTGTTAAGAAACCAGCGCATTGCTTTACCTTTATTATTGATGCGCCACGAGCAATATTGTTTAGTCGCTGGCGCGGGTTTATTGATTTTTACTACCACTAATTCTTCAGAAGCAAGATGTTGTTGAATTTTGTTGCTAGGTAGAAATCCTACACCAACACCTTGCACTATTGCTGTTATTTTTTGCTCCATCGTGGCAACCCGTATTTTGTTTTGATTATCAAATAGCCGATGCGATAAAATAGGTGAGTTTTTTGAAGAATCTTTGATAATTATGGAAGCATAGGCGTTAATGTCAGCTTCATTAATGGGCTGTTTCATTTTAGTTAGCGGGTGATTACTAGCCACTACAAATTGCCAATGCGTTGATTTTATTTCTTTAAACTTTACCCCGACAATGTTTGACACCGGTAAAGGACCGCCAATGACAATATCGGCATGACCTGCTGCGATAGCATCAATACTGCCTCCCATGACCTCTTCGGTTATGTTGATTTCAACGCCGCTATTAAGCTGTTGAAACTCAATAAGTAAGGGATAAAAGTCAGTTAAGTTCCAAAGCGTATCTACAGCAATATTTAATCTAGACTCCCAGCCACTATTTACTTGATGAGCTGATTCGACAATGCGTTGTGCATCAAGTAATAAATTCCGGCCTTGTTCTAGCAGTACCTGTCCTGCTGGGGTTATCACTGAGCGTCGCCCTTCACGCCTAAAAATAGTAAAGCCTAAATCTTGTTCAAGTTTTTGCACCATGTAAGTAACGGTTGAAGGAACCCGAAACAATGCATTAGCTGCGCCAGCAAAACTGCCTTTTTTGTCTATGGCATCTAACACTTCCAGTGCTTCTAACGTTAATTTCATTTGGAGCAAACCTCGCTTAAAACTAATTGTTCAATAAATCCGAACGTATTAGTCAATATATTCCGATTTTTATAAAATTTAAAGTAAATATAATAGCTGTAGATTCAAAATATGAAAACAATTAAATACCTTGGGAGTTATCAATGAAAATATTATCAAGAGATTCATTACACCGCGGTGGATTTGCCGGCTTAAAAGAAACACGATTAATCGTCGACAAAAAAGTAGGTGGCGATCATTCAACCTGGGATGGTTTAGGGAATTTTATATATTTAGCCGATGCACGCTTTTTACCTCATGGTGAAACGCATATGCATCCTCATCGTGAACTTGACGTGATTACTATTATGCTCGAAGGGCGTCTAACTCATGAAGGCTCTTTAAAGGATGGTCAGTCTATGAAGGCTAATCAAGTACAGGTACAACGCGCAGGCGGTGAGGGCTTTGCTCATAACGAAATTAATCCTGATGATAGTGGTAATCGTTTATTGCAGCTTTGGGCGTTGCCTGAAAGTGCTGGAGAGCCAGCAGCTTATAAGTTCTATCAGTTAGAGCAGAATGAATTGCTGCGAATTTATGGCGGTGCTAAATCTCAAACAGAAACTTTTGACAGTCACACTGTTATTGAAGTTGGTAACTTAAAAAGGCATAAGACCATAACCAAACAGGGTCAATATTTAGCTTATATCACTAATGGGCAAGCCATGTTAAATGGAGCAACGGTCACTGATGGCGATCTTATTAGCGGCGTAGATTTTGAACTTAACGTATTAAGCGACACGCTTCACTTGACTGTCATTACTAAGCACTAAGCACTAAGGAGAAGGGGATGATTGATGCAAAATATCAAAGTTTCGTTTTTTCATTTTTCATGGCACTCATTATGTCAGGGGTTATGTCTTTGGTAATAACCACTTTTAATATTGGCTTAGTGGATGATCTATTCATAATATGGCTACAATCATGGGGGTTTTCATTTTGTGTAGCCTTGCCTGTTATTATGCTAGTTTCACCCTTGGTTAGGTGGTTAGTGAGTGCTGTTATTAAAAAGAGTACTGCACCCTCAGCGATATAGCATCGCTGAAGTCCAGCTCATTACCGGTTTCAATTTGCCTAGCCTTAATATAATCAGCCATGAATTTGAGATTTTTATTAACGATATAATTGAGTCCTAGGGAATATATGTGTGCCTCACGAGACTCTTCAACAAGTGCTAGTTGACTATAGCGGCTAATGATCTCCCAACCAGGTGTGGTCACAGCACCTAGCTTACCCTGCTTGTATGCCCGATTATTCCCTGAAAACTGATAGCTTAATTGCACATATCCACCTTGGTAGTTATATTCAGCATTATTAATATCCGTCACTGTTGCCTGTTGCCATTCAGCCATGGTGGTGAAGCCCGACTGTTGCCAGAGGAATTCTAGGCCTTGTAATGATGCTTTGTTCCCAAGAAGTTGCTCTCCTTCAAACAATGAGTCAGCGCCATGCACTTCCAATTTCTCATTAACTCGAAAGTCACCGCCATTTAGGTCTCGCTCGCTAAAGGCTAGTCCTAGGTGGACGAATTCATTTCCTTGGCGGTAAGGTAGCCAAGTTACTCGCCCAGTAATGGCGTGAGTGTCTGGCTCATCTTCCTCTTGAAAATAACCCAGCTGCCAATTTAAAGCATCTGTGCTGCCATTTACACTTACTCCTATAGATCTTCCTGGGGCTAATGCCGTGGTGCTTAAGCTTCTTTCAATCATGATAGCATCGCTAGATGATGATAATTTTTCTAAGCTAAAAGGCTCTTTGTGCTGCCCTAAGGTAACATTAGCCCAGTCAAAACCGCTATATTGCAAGTATGCATCTTTTACTTCAACATCATCACCAGCAAAGTCTATTTTCAACTTTGCTTTCCAATCATCAATCCATGTAGTTTTGAAGCTCAATTGGGCCCGGCGTAGCTCAGATAAAGCGCTAGCATCTACACCATCTTCAATATAGCCGGCATCAAAAGTGTCATGATCTAGCATTAATTCACCGGAAATTTTTATGGCTGTTGCCCAGAGGTTAGTGCTAGCGAAAAGCAAAGAGGTAGCCACAATGTTGGTACTGGCCCTATGGTTATTGTTTTTCATGACATCACCTTAAGGTTGCTGTTGATGTCATTGGTTTTTTGTTTAGCGGTTAATTTTTCTGAGGTATAACGAATACTTAGTTGTGCGGTGTCTCGTAAAAAGTCGATATGTTCAATAGTAACCTGTTCTACTTGTAAACCGGTTCTTGCTCTTAAGTCAGCAATAAGTTTATGGCGATTTTGTGGCGTTATATTCTCTATTTTCTCATAACAGACACTTTGTAGTTGATAACGAGACCTCAAAATATTTGCATCAATGATAAAAGCAAGTAAACAAATAACACCATTGAGCATCAGCAAATCAACCAAATTCATTTGACCAACCGAGGTAAGCAATGCAATGGCGGTGACTAAAAATAAATAGGTCATTTCTTTAATGGAAATAGACTCTGTGCGATACCTAAGCATGGTAAAAACCGCAAATAACCCAAAAGCAAATTCCATCGACATATCTACGCCATGTAGTAGGTTAGTTATGATGAACACGCCTACGCCAAAAAGAATAAACGAGCCGGCCACTGTTGAGTTTTTACTGACTCTAAAGTAGCAGAGGTAGCACAGTACAACGAGTGACAATAAGTTAATTGAAAAGCGGGAAGCGAAGGCGATATCTAATTCGGTCATGTTAATTACTCTTATAAAATGAAATGGGTTCACTGCGATTAAACTTTGCCACATGTGACAAAGTAGCTTTAAAACGGTTGGTTTTTATGGAGGAGCTATAAAGTAATGCACAGCCAATACAGTATTTACTAAAGGATGTTGGGAAGATGGTATTGCTACTCATCAGTTGATAAAAAGGCGAACGTTTAGATTTTTTTGCCTGCTTTAACTCGGCAATAAAAAATCCGGGTAGCTTGATAGTATTGTTGCCTCTACGGTTTTTATACCAAAGATTAAAATCAAGGGTTAATCGTTCTGCGCGCAATTCATTGGCTAATGCTATGCGTTGATAACCACTGTGTTGACTAACATCTAGGTTGTTATCTATGCCCTCTATTTGCTCATTGATAAATTGACCACAAAGTGAGTGTTCACCTTGCGCGCCAGAAAGTTTTATACGAGTTTTGATGGTTCGCTTTTGATTGTTTTTTAGTTTTACTTCTAAAAACTGGGTGTCGGTATCAAGGTAATGCCGACGCCTTACTTTGAAGCGATTAAGTTTGCCATTGTGATGATTATGATAAAACGTTAGATCAGGTGTATCAAAGTATTGGTTACTGTAATTTGATACTCTGTCATTATTAATTTCAAGTACGCTGTAATGCACTTTTAGCTGCATTAAAAGATCAGGTAGAAATGAGATAGGCAATAAAAATTTACTATCGACTCTATTCATCAACTGGGCTTTATCTAAATCATTCAAACCGTGACTGTTAAATGTGTTTAATAGTTGCGCTAATGATTGGTTATTACTATTTTGACTCGGTGATAATTTATAACGGTTATTATAATCTATAGCATTTAACAAGCTTGAATCATGAACGTCACTAGAAAAAAGGTTTTCATTTTTGGTTAAATTTGATGTTGGCTGATTTATCATGTTGAAGTCTCAATTGCAGTTAACAAGGAGTAATAGCGGGCTGACAAAAAGTAATAATGTTATTTTTTGTCAGCGAGTATCGTGACTGCTTGTTAGTTACAAAAGCCGTTACCATTGCCAGAAGCAGGTATACTTCCTTGCAATTGCTGAGTCATATTATTAACGCGATAACTCATAAATTCTGTTAACCCGTAGAATCGACCCACTGTTGACGTTAGGTTTTGTTCAAACTGAGCACTGCTATAAAATGCACTTGGGTCGTTGGCAACATGTTCGTCTATCAAGTCGGCTATTGCTTCAATGCGCGATGCGAAGGCATCATCAGCTAAAGGCCCTTCAATGAGTTGCCATAGGTATTCATGGTAAATTGTTAAATACGCTTGTTCAGCAAATACATTGGCAACTAGCGGTCTGTCAGCAAGTGAGCCGCTTACCGGTTCATCTATATATAAGCCTCTAATATCGAGATTACAGCCCATATTGAACGAACCAAATGATTCATTTAAGTCCCACGGCAACAAACTAAAGACGCCATCTTGTTCATAAATATAATAGTTATGCGCCAGTACGCCGTGATAGCTATCTAGATTTGATAATGAAACACTAACTGACATGTATCTTAGTAGCGCGTCAATATCAATAATATCGGTTGCACCTTCAGCCATGCTTTCAACAAAATTAAGAAAAGCACCATTGTCAGTAGTGTCTTCATTGGTTTGTAAGTTAATATCGCTGTAATTGGCTATATCAGCATTGATCCATTGTAGATCGCTACCTGTTCCATCAGGTTTATAAAGGTCACCATTTGAATTACTGAAATGATTTTCTAAAAATTCACCATCTATTGCTTCAACCATTAGGTAAAAACCGAACAGCTCATTATTGACGTAAAAATTAACATAAGCATGCTGTGGCGTGGCAACACCCATTTCATTTAGTAGATCATAGGCTATCACTTCACGCATGTATGAAGGGTCGTTAAATGAGTTTTGTAGGGTAAATTTCTTCAAACCAAAGAATTTTTGTCCAGCTACGTATTCATTAATGTCAATTTTGAAACTGTACCTGTCACTATTTGAATTAGCGACACTGCGTAAACTTGAGCCACCCTTAGTTCGAATAGCAATATTCTCTGTGCTAACACCGTTAAAACTTATGCTTGCTTGGTGGTACTCTTCATCTAGTGGGTTGTTTAAAATATCTTGCCAGTTTTCATCGGTAATGGTGATATATAAGTTACGTACAACATTGGGGTTGAAGGCCGTTGCAATGTCATTTTCAATGCCTTGTGAAGGGGTTAAAAAGTCTTTATCCCAGCTTGTGGCTAACACGTTTGCAGCATTTAATCCGTAGCTAAAGCCGCTACTTACATCACTGCTATCCCAGTCAATGTAATCAACCGTTTCATCATTAAGTATCAGACTTAGTTCATCGCTATTGCCCAACTTAAACGGCACAGAGTAATCATTGTTTTCATCTTCATTGGCAAGGATAACTACATATTCACCAGGCGCTAAGGTGATGTCAGGCAAGTTGGCGGGTTCAATATCATCGCTTTCATCTATAACTTGGTATTCGGCTAGGGCAATATTAGCGGTACTATTATTGTAAAGCTCAAACCAGTCATCGCCGCCGTTAATGTCGTTGGCCACTAGCTCGTTAATGACCAATGGACCATGCAGCGCAAGTTGGTTGCTTGTTAAAGGCGAAGGGGTAAGTGTTTTAGTTGCATCACTACCATCAGGAAAGCGGCCATAACTAAAGCCAATAAGGGCCTGTCCTTTGTGCCACGATAATTGATCAATTAAGTCGTCTCCTTGGTAAAGGCTTACTTGATCGCTTGCCCCTAGCTTAAAACTCACAGAAGCTGATTCAGGAATGTCGTCTGTAGTGGCATAAATGCGATAAAATTCTCCTGCAGCCAATGTGACATTAGGTAGGTTGATTCTTTCTGCGTTGTCATCGGCAATACTATAGTCACTTAGATTAATTGCATTTGCACCTGTTACATAAAGCTCTATCCAGTCGTAACCAGCGGCGCTATCTTTAGCAACAACCTCATTGATTCGAAGTGGTGCATTTTCATTGATGATGGTATCAAGAGTTGCTGTCGAAGCATCGTCGGCTACTTGATTCGCTGTGCCAGGGGTAGGGGATAGGGTTTGAGCACTGTTGCTACCGTCGGTAAATAAACCGTAACTAGCACCCTCAAGTGCGTCGCCTTCAAGCCAATCAAGTGTATTGATCTGCTCATCACCCATTAGCAAAGTAACCGCATCGTCACTACCTAATTTAAAGGTGACATAATAGCCATCTTCGGGTGGAGTATCGGTTTCATCAATGGCTTGAATAACAATAAATTCGCCAGCGGCTAACGACAACTCTGGTAATATTTGTGGCTCACGCTCACTGTTGTCATCGACTATACTGTAAGCCGATAAATCAGCAACAGCATCGATGGCATAAAGTTCTATCCAATCGTTACCACCTTCTGTGGCAGCAGCAACAACTTCATTGATGACTAATGAAGATGTGGTTGTGCCATCGCTAGTATCTTGAGAAGTGTCGTTTTCGACAACTGCTTCAGTTGTATCTGTTTCATCACTTGAGCCGCCACAACTCATGAGCATACAGCTACTGATTAGTATTGAGCAGACTAGCAGGGGATTATATTTCATTAACTTATTCTCAACGTTACTACTAAGGGAAGCGCCAATTTAGCAAGCAATAATGCAAAGAATATGCAGCAATTAAGGAACTTGAAAATACCAAACAAAAAAAAGCTACTCTCTGTAAAGGGAGTAGCTTTATGATTTGCAAATATTCTGCGAAGTAAAGAAGAACCGGCTTATTCAAGCCGTAGTATTGATAATGGATTCTCCATCATCAATTCCAAATTTCTCAAATACTTGAGATAAAATTTGTTCTTTATCATCGTTACTAAGTGAGGTGCTATTACTTTCGGCGAATTTTTCTTCCATCAATTCTGTGAGGTAATCGACCATTGAGCTGATTTCATCACTACTTTGTTTGGGAGGAGGCGGCATACGCCCTTGTTCTGATACACCGGCAAGGTCACCAATAGTTTTAGCATCGAAGCCAAGTTCTGCCATGATGGCTTCCATACCTGAGCCAGGTTGTATTCCTGCTTGAGATATAGTCTCAACAATGCTCATTGCATCAGCTTGACTCAAATTATCAGCATCAAATTGAGATAATGTCTCTGAAATCAGGGTTTGCTGTTCTTCAGTAAGGTTTTGTTCTTGCTTTGGTGGCGGTGGCGGCATCGACATGCCCGAATTTACTGAATTAATCATCACACTCTCTCTTTGTTTTTTTTAGGACGTGGGGGTTTATGATTTTCATATTCTGCTTGGCTAATAACACCATTATTATCAGTATCAATTTTATCAAAAACTGTTTGATGATCGCCAAACGGCAGTGTATGAGCAGAAAACTCTTCAAAATCCATATCGCTATCACTGTTAATGTCTAGTGAAGAAAAGCTTGGGCGTGGCGGTGGTTTATTGTTGTTTTTCATCGCATTTTTAGCCTGAACTTGGTAAGAAATACCAAGAACACAGGCAATGATAATAAGTCTACTAAGGAGCTTATTCATAAAATATTCCTGTTGTTTAAGTTCAACTAAAGCGTAACAACAGAAATTGCAAACAATGTGCAAGAAAAAAGGATTGTGATAAAGCGAGTGATTATATTGGTAGGCAAGCTCGAATCTAGGTACGTCTCAATATCTGTTGTGAGAGACTAATAGTATCTAGAATGAGCCTATATCATGTTAAATGTGCCTACAACATAACTCTCATGGCGACACCAATTAGCGCAACACCTGTTATTTTATCAACAATGTGGGTGTTCGCTCTCAATTTAACGAGTACGCTAGATTGAGAAAGAACAACCGCTATTATGCAATACCAGAGTGTATCTATCCCACCAACGGTCGCAACCATTAATATTTTTTGTTGTGAACTCGCATCCACTTGAATAAATTGACTGAATAGCGCTAAGAAAAACAGTGCTAATTTAGGATTTAAGAATGCAATGTTGAAACCTTCATAGGCACTCTTTTGCCAAGAAGCTTCGCTATTTTGCACTTGTAAATCGGCTAATGCTGACTTAGCCGTAAGTGCTTTAAAAGCTAACCACAATAAAAAGGCAACACCAGCATATTTGATGATATTGAATAACCAAGGTGTTTCTTGAATAATAACAGCCATACCTAATACGGTAAGCGCGGCATATAAACTAACGCCTAAGCCATGGGCGATGCTGGCGATCATACCATTTATACGTCCACCAGAAATGGTATGCTTTAATACTACAGCCAAACTAGGCCCTGGAGTCATTGCGCCTAAAATACAAATTGAGGCGAGCGACAGCCATGCGGTTAATTCCATATTTTTTCCTATGAGTAATGAGTTTTAAACTTCAATATTTAGATTGTATTATCTTCAATGAGGTGTTTTATCTGTTGTTGAGTTAAACACTCACCTGCATTCCAGCTTTTTGATAACACAGATCTTAGCTGGCTAAGTTTAGCTAGTTTAGCGGCCATTTGCTGTAATATACTTTCCATTTCAGCTTCTTTCAATGCTAAGTTAGCTAAGATTTTTTCATGGTTTTTAGGCTGTTCTTCATCAAGTAATACATTGAGCTCTTTTATATTGAAACCAAGAGATTGGCAGAATTTGATTAGTTTTATCTTCTCAATGTCTTGCGTTTTATAATCGCGATAGCCATTGACTGAACGAGTTGCTTTTGACAACAAACCTTGCTGTTCATGATAACGAATAGTTGAAGCAGGTACACCGGTTAGCTCAGCTGCTTGCTTTATTTTCATGTTTACTCTCGATATTCTGCCCTTGACCTTAAAGTTTACTTTAAGGTTATAGTGACATCAATATCAAATTCTATTGAGTTCACATTATGCAATCAAACCCTGTTTTTACCCCTTATATTTTCCCTAACGGTACTGAAGTCAAAAACCGCATTGTCAAAGCATCAATGGAAGAAAATATGTCTAATGCACAGTTACTGCCAAGTGATGAGTTGATTAATTTATATGATACTTGGGCTAATGGCGGTACTGGTCTGTTACTAACGGGCAATGTAATGATTGATAGAAAAGCTATGACAGGCCCTGGCGGTGTAGTGCTTGAAGCCGATACCCCAATAGAAAAATTTCAGCGATGGGCTAAAGCAGCGAAACAAAATAATACTAAAGTTTGGATGCAAATTAATCATCCAGGTAGGCAGGTATATGCAAAAATGAAAGGTAAAGTGTATTCACCTTCAGATGTTGCTTTAAGCATGGGTAAACATTCAACGTTATTTGGTAAGCCTTCGCCGATGACTATAGCTCAAATTGAAGATGTAATCACACGTTTTGGTGATACCGCAGAACAAGCGCAAAGTGCCGGTTTTGATGGTGTTGAAATTCATGCTGCTCATGGATATTTAATTGCTCAGTTTTTATCACCTTTAGTGAACAAGCGAAAAGATCAATGGGGTGGATCGTTAGAGAATAGAGCAAAGCTCTTAATTTCAGTGGTGAAAGAAATAAAACGCCGTACACATGAAGATTTTAGTGTGGGTGTAAAAATCAATTCAGCAGATTTTCAACGTGGTGGTTTTGATATTGATGATGCCATTGACGTGATAAAAATGCTGGAGCCGTTGAATATAGATTTAGTTGAGCTTTCAGGCGGAAGTTACGAAGCACCAGCAATGCAGGGTGTTACTGCAGATGGCAGGTCTCTAGCACGTGAAGCTTACTTTTTATCTTTTGCGCAAAAAATAGCTGACACAACGTGTATCCCCGTGATGACTACTGGCGGCATAAGACGATTACCAGTAGCAGAAGGAGTGTTAGCGAAAGGAGTTAAGTTAGTCGGTATTGCCACAGGGCTAGCCATGGAGCCTAATCTACCGCGAAAATGGCAAGATGAACCAATGTTTTCAGCATCTCACCCCGTAGTGACTTGGAAAAATAAAGTGCTGAAAGCATTAGCCATTATGGCAATAGTGAAACTAAATTTGCGCAGAGTAGGTAAAGGGAAAAAAGCAAAAGCTCGTGCTTCAGCGTTGCTAACATTGCTTGTTGATCAAATAAGAGCCGCAAAGTTAACTAAACGTTATTTGCGCGAGCATAATTAAAATAAGTAGCATATTGAATGAGCTTGAGCGTAGAAAATCAACCGCTTAACGCTTTATCGTTTAACTTTAGCGGCCAATTCGCTAGTTTGTTCTTTAGATTTTTACTTGAAAGGAAAACTGATGAAGTTACTTATGCCATTGTTATCTGCAATATTGCTAACTGTTACTGTCACAACTAACGCAGAGGAATTAACACTTGATGCTGGTCAAGATTTTAAAATAAAAGCCAGCTTTTATCAAAGTGATGATATGAGTGACAGAGCTGTGTTGTTATTGCATCAGTGTAATTATAACCGGACCATGTACGACGGTATGGGCAAGCAACTTGCTGAACAAGGTATTTATGCATTGAGTATGGATTTTCGCGGTTTTGGTGAGAGCGTTAATGAACAATTTAGTGTTGAAAAAATACAAGCATTGCCTAGAGAAGAGCGTCGAGCTGCTTGGCAAAAAATGTCAGCTCATTGGCCTACTGATGTACAGCTAGCTTATAACCATTTAGCAAGTAAACTAACGGATAAAGGTGTTGTTGGCGTTATAGGCGCTAGTTGTGGTGGTGCTCAAGCAATAACCTTAGCTGAAAAGAATGATATTAGCTTGATTGGCTTCTTCTCATCAAACCAGCGTGAAGAAAATATTGCTCGTTATAAAAAAGTACTCGCTCAAAAGCCTACTTTGATCATTGCGTCTGAAAAAGATACCGGTACCTATGAAAGCGCACAACAACTATTTACAACGGCAGACAATGATAATAGTAAATTTATTAGCTATAAAGGCAGTGAGCATGGTTATCCATTGTTAGATAAAGATAAGCATCTGGCAGGATATATTGTTGCTTGGTTAGATAGTCAGCTTTGAAAATTGTATTTAAGCTTATTGAATTTACTGCTAACCTGAATGAATTGAAGAAAATTAAGAGATTTATAATATGAAAATATATCAAACTCAAACTGCACCTAACCCCAGACGAGTACGGATGTACTTAGCCGAAAAGGGCATCAAAATGGAGTATGTTGAAGTTGATATTCTGGGTGGTGAAAACTTAAATGCTAGTCTTAGAGCTAAAAACCCTACCACCAAAATTCCATTTTTAGAGTTAGATGATGGCACTTGCCTTGGTGAAACTATGGCTATCTGTCGTTATTTCGAAGAGCTACATCCTGAAAATCCATTGATGGGACGAACACCTTTAGAGAAAGCTCAGGTTGAGATGTGGCAGCGTAGAGCTGAATTTAATAGCATGTTGCCAATAGGTATGTGCTTCCAACATACCACAGGCTACTTTAAAGATCGCATGAAGCCAATTGAAGCGTGGGGCATTGAGTCAGGGAAAAATGCTCAAGCATATTTAACTGAACTCAATGCCCACTTAGCACACTCAGAATTTCTTGTAGGTGATTATTTTAGTATTGCCGACATCACGTTAATTTGTGCCATTGACTTTGCTCGAGTCGTGAAAATACGACCTCAAGAAGAACACAAACATTTGCTCGCTTGGCATGCAAGAGTATCTTCAAGAGCAAGTTATAAAGCTTAAATATAGTGCATTGACCGATTAATCGCGTTAGCTGCTAGCGCTTTGCTCGTATTCTGTTTGCCACCATGACAAAAGGTTGGCAATAAATTTTTAATAGTGATGAATGATCTAATTTTTTATCGGCTATACCAAAAGTCACTTCGTTAACCGTTGAGGCCAAGGTATGGGTATTAAAAAGCCTGTCCCAAATAGCCAACGCAGTGCCAAAATTTGAATGCTGAAATTGGGGTAGGTTACTATGGTGAATTTGATGCTGTGCAGGACTAATCCACCAATTTTCTATCTTATTACCCCAGCTCAATCTAATGTGGCTATGTCTTAAGTTAGATCCTAAAAAGTTAAACAAAAACACAAATACATTGGCCCCTAATATATCGGCCATTTTTAAAGTAGGTCCAAAAAAGTAATAACAAACCCCAACGACTATGCCTTGAGTCAAAGCCATTCGACAGGCATAAAAAAAGTTTTCAATTGGATGTGAGCGATAAATAGTAAAAGGAGTCAACACTTCGGCTGAATGATGAACTTTATGAAATTCCCATAAATATGGAAACCTGTGTAAAAGGTAATGAAGATAAAATCGCGTAAAATCATCAGCAATAAATAGAAACACAGTGAATATGGCTACTATGGTACCTGGCTGCAGTTCGAGAAAACTTCGCTGACCAAAGACAAACTCCATCAATGAGCTCACCCATAGAGCGATAGGTGCCATGGTAAAAACAATGATAGGAAATAGTGCGGCTTTAACTAATTTGTTTAAAATTAATAGTGCGTAATCATGCTTTGCGGAACGAGCTGTGTATATCTTTTTAGGAAAAATATAAGTAAAAAAACCAACTAGGGAATGACTTTTAACACTTAACCAATAAACGGGCAAAGCTAAGGTAAACGCTGAAGCAAGATAAACCCAAAAAATGCGTTTATTGGCGTCATTAACATAGGTAAATAGTTCCGCTATATTTACTGATAAAAAATCTAAAATAAACACAATGTATTAAACCTATAAAAAAGCAGCCTAGACATTAGCCTATGCTGCTTTATATTGAACCTTAGAGAAAAGCTTTACTAAAAACTATATTGGTATCCTAGCTGTATTTGCTGAGGTTTACTAGGACGAGCACCGTAAGGTCGACGACTCACAATTTCTTGCTCGTCTAATAAGTTATCAATTTTAAAATAGAGTGTGCCATATTCATTTAGATTATAACTAGCCGATGCATCTATTACGGTATAGGCATCTGTAGATACACCTGTTAGTGTTACACCTTCACCTGAAGCTTCCTGCATAGTGTCAATATATCGGGCAATAATATTTACTTCCCATAAGTCACCGACTAAGCCTGCATTTAGCGTTAATTGATTCTCAGGTAAGTAAGGCAGCTCATCGCCCGCAGAAATAGTGCCCCACATAGGGAAGTCGGACTCAAAGCTGGTTTTAAATTCTGAAGATGTATAGGTGTATACTAAAGACAATGGCATTTCTAAACCGTTACTCAAAGTAACATTGTACTTACTAGAAAACTCTATGCCGTAAACATCAACTTCTCCACCGTTAAACTCTTTATCTAATTCACAACTTGTGCCGGCATTAGAAAAAGAACAACCTTCTTTTAAATTTTTGATGTCGTTAAAAAAACCAACCAGTTCAATTTGCGTATTACCGTTGTTGTATCGACCACCCAATTCGTAATTAATGCTGTTTTCTATGTCTATTTCAGGGTTTTCTTTCGGGCTAGTTGGAATAAAGCCTTCATGGATGCCAAAAAATAAACCAGCGTTATCACTTAACGTATAGAAACCACTAATACTTGGTAACCAAATACTGTTGTCTTTTTTAAGCCAGTCATCTTGTTGATTAGGCGCTTTATTTTGATATAAAGAATCAAAATATTCACCCCTAATGCCAAAGGTCAAATCAAGCTTTGCCAACGTAATGGTATCTTGTAAAAATACTGAAAATGCATCGGTTTCTTCTAGATTGGTGGTGGTTGCAAGTGTGTCGGTTCCATCGCTAACTAGCTTAGCAGATTGCATCAAATAGGCATCTTCGGTATGAAATCGTTTGATTTGATCTTGATGAAAACGCACGCCGGCATTTACTTTGTGGCTGAACCCAAACAAAGACAAGGTAGTATGGAGTTCAGTTTGGATACCTTGTGAATAATATTCACGATAATTATCACCTAGGATGATTTTTTCGTACTCTTTTTCGGTGTCACGTTGACCAGTGAGTACCTGATAAAATTGTGCATTCACTTCATCAGTTGGGTTGGAAAGGATGTCCTGAAGATCTCGATGAACAATACCATTTTTAAAACCATTGATTTTATACCATGAGCGCTCGAACTCGTTCCGGTAAATGCGGGTAGTTACGTCAAAATTCTTATGACTTATATAATGAGTGAACTGGATTTGCTGGTGTTGCCAATCCATTAAATCATTTTGACTCGCTACATAACGACGATTAGGGTTGCTCGTAAAATCATCATCAGTTAACCCTAAGTAGGTTTCATCTGATAATTCATCTGCAAGCGCATATTTCAATTCAACTAATTGTTTAGTGCCATTAACACTAAAGTCATATTGAAGTTTGAGCATAACATCGTTTTTTTCAAAACCCGTTTCTCCGCCACCATCAAGCTCTTTAAAGCCTTCGGCTTCTATATGAGTGCCTTCAATTAAATAACCAAAATTACCATGAGTATCACCAAAGTGTACCTTTGCTTTTGCAAAACCATCACTACCTAATGCTAAATCTACAGCGCCCTCGCTAGCGTCGGGAATAGCGCGCGTGGTCATATTCAACGCACCAGCTACCGTATTAGGCCCATACTTGATTGCAGAAGGGCCTTTGAACACTTCTAATGAGGTCATTTTACTCATTAATGGGAAGTAATATGCAGCAGGCGCTGAATAAGGGGCAGGCCCAATAAGCACACCATCTTCCATCACTGAAATCTTTTTACTACGCTCAGGAGTTACACCGCGAAATCCAATATTAGGGCGTAAACCGTAGCCGTCTTCTTCTCGAATATTTACACCGGGTACGTTATACAAAACGCGGTTAATATCGTCGAACCTAAATTTAGCCAATTCAACTTCACCAATTAAAGTTGCAGAGCCCGCTTCTTTACGTAACTTATCGCTATGACCAATGATTTGAAGTCGCTCGGTTAACTGAGATGAGGCACTCTCTACTTGCTGCTCTAATGATTTTTCTGCGGCATAAACTGCGTTGGTAATAGTTAAACTCAGTATTGCTAACGCCAATTTGTTGATTTTAAAAATATTAGACATTAGTCATTGTCTCCAGCAGATGTTTTTGGCAGTTCTAGTGCAAGACTATTAATGAAGTCAATTTTCAGCTTATCAGTGACTTTTTTTACTTCCGCATGCGTTTGTTCTACTTGTTCAGGGTTAGTTGTTAACGCTTCTGCCAATGATTGCTCATAGGCACTGATGTCAGCAATTGCATTGGTGACATCTGCAGTCATAGTGTTAGCGGTTTCTTCATCACCAACATCAATTAAATATTCAACAAAACCAAGGCCTTCATTGCCGGTCAATAGTTTATCAAAACCAATTAAATTATTAAGGATGTTTGCAAAAGAATGAGCACTATATTTCGACTCTACCGCTTCAGGGCAAGCTTGTGTACCACATTCATTAGCGACAAGGCCAAGCGGTTCGGCTAACTTACCGTCTTTAGTGGATGAATCAAGGTAAAACAATGCATCACTGATGCGATTTACCGCATCGTGTTCCGTTTCAAATTCACTATCAGTGCTACCTGCTTGTTTTAATTTATTTGCATAGCCATCAGCCGCTGACCATACATCAAGTAGCGTGTTGGCATTATTGTTAATGTCTTTAGCAACTTCGCTGGCAAAACTACAACGAGCAATTTTTTGCTGGGTTGGTGTTAAGGTATCCCAAACTGGTGGCGCAGCGCCTGCGTCACAGCTATGCTCCAGACTTGGGCTAAATAATAAGTAATCGAGCGCGGCAAGTCCCTTTCGTGAAGGTGTACGTAAGGTAATATCATAGGGAGCACCGTTTACCGTACCCTCTAGAAAGTAAACAACATCGTAATCAACACCACAACTATTAACCGTTGGCCAAGAGTAAATTTTATTACGTAAAGCGCCATCATCATCGAGTAAAGGGCCAAGTAGCATGAGTTCGGCTTGTTGCCAAACATTCATAGTAGCGCGCCATTGTGTTTGAGCTGCTGCTTGTGCGGTAGATAATGCTTGTTGATCTATTTCTTGGTTTTCAAATGCGAGTTCAGCATTACAATAATCTGTTACCAATACTGCTTGTTGTTGCGCTTGGCTTAAAAAGCTTTCAAAGGTAGGGGTAATAATATTGTCAGTAAGCGCTGTGATCATAGCGAGTTGATTAAACTCAGTCTCAGTATCTTTCTTTTTATCGTATCCCTCACCAGCGCTTGAACTAGTCTCTTGATTACAGGCGCTTAGCGCCAAGCAGCTAGTGATAATAATAGTTAATAATTTTTTCTTAGATTGAAACACAAAAATAAACCCTTAATACAAAGAAAGCTTGAACTATTTCTAGTCCAAGCCTAACGTTTAATCAAATTTTTAAGCTATTGATAGATTACCAGTTTTGAGTGTTTTCTGCATCAAAAGATAACGCTGCTTCAATGATGTCTCTCGCCGTCATTAAATCAGCTTGATATGCAGTAACATTCTCAGCGGTATCTAGTGCTGGTTTATTAGCAAACAAAGCGTGAATTTGTTCAAATTGAACATCAGTAATAGCTGAATACGGGTTAAATTGTAAACCTAGCGCAAAACCTTTTAATTCAGAATAATGTTTAGCTAAATCAGCATAGTTAAAATCTTCAGTACCAAAACTAGCTAAGTCCGCGTTCACGTCATTAATGTAGTGAACTACTGTTGCTGCAATGGCTTTTTCCCAACCTGCAACGGCAATATCACGTTGAGCTAGTAATGCAGCCATTTGGTCATCTGATAATGCCATACCAGCATTTTCATTGATGATATTACGACCAGTGATAAAAGCTTCCATAATATCTGTAGAATAATCAGTCGGTGCTGCACCACTGGCAGTGCCACGATCTCGTTTCGCAGCATTAGCGGCATTACCCATGATAACTTCTGATGTTAGATCATATAAGCCATCACCGTCACTATCATGCTTGCCATTCCAATCACTTCGTCCGTCTTCATCAGAGCTCACTTTGGCGGCAATTTCATTATCGTTGTAAGCTAAATAGTCACGTGTGGCACCTAGGTAACCGAAGCCTTCATCAAACTGATGTTCTAATGTAGAGTAAGCTTTAGTGCCACCGTCTTGAGAGATATTGTCTGTAGTTAAGCCTTTACCTTCAGTATCTTCGCCTAAGTAATCAGCTGTCGCTTGCGAATAAGTAATTCCCATTAATAAGAACTTTTGGATAAGTTGTTTTAAGTCAGTACCATCTTCGTTTAAGTAAATTTCGGTAACGTCATCGCCAGTTACTGATTGACGCACAGCACCAGTTAAGTGCACCTCAGCGTTATCGGCTAATTGAGCAAAGAAAACATCAATGAGTTCTGTCGGCGTAATTGAACCTTTTAAACCCCAGCCAGCAAAATCACCATTGTTCCAGTCTTTTTCTTGACCGCCACTGTCGTTACCCGCTAATTTACCTACTAGGTTTTTATGACTACTTGAAATGTCAGTGATAAAGTTTTGCTTAGTATCTGCCATAAAAGTAATGGGGAAGTTGTCGTATTGCTCTTCAGTAGTACGGAAGAATTTGTCTAATTGAGCAATAACTGCATCACGAGTGGTTAAGGTACCATCATCTAAATCCGCTTTTAATTGATTGCCAATATAGTTGTTTAATTCAGCAATAAGTACATGACGCGCTACTTGACCACTGTATGATACGGCTGAGTCGCCATCGATAAATTTGCTGTTAAACGCATAAGTATCAAGTAAATCAGTTACGTCAATAGTTAATGCTTTGCTAAAAGCATTTGAGCTGCTATCGGTTACGGTGACATTTACATCGATAGATTGTACTTGTTCAAAATCTAGCATAACGTCAGTCGCTAGGGCTAATTCATCACCAGCGATAGCAAAGCGTTCATCATCAATAGTATAAGTAAAGGTATCGCCGCTATCAGCATCTGTTGCTGATAATGTACCAACAACACCTGCCGTGGTGTTTTCTGCTACAGATGTGTTGCTTAAGGCAATATCGGTAGGCGCAGTATTGGGTGTTACTACTACGGGTGGCTCATCCGTGCCACTAGAGCCGCCACAGGCAGATAATGTGGTAACAATTGCTAAGGCTAATATATTTTTCTTAAGATTCATCACTTCACCGTTGGTTTGTAAATTTCGTAAAATTAGTTGTATTTTTTAATGACTGCATTTTATACATTTATTTTGGTAATGTAAATGACATTGGTTATCATTTACATTACCTTTTAGTTTTATTGAGTATAGCTTATGAAATGCCTTTAAAGTGAATACACCTGAATTGCTGATAAAGAAAGTTCAATCTTTGGACGTTTTATGCCTCATTATCGAGTTAACGGTGGCTTTATTAATTAGCGGGCTAAACTATCAAGGGAGCAAAGATAGGGAAAGTTCTATAATTCATTATTTTCAGAAAAAGCGATGTGCAGGTTGTAACAAAAAAGTTATAGTTGTTAACCAATAATTTATGTTCTTTAAAAAGGTATTCACCATGGACGTTGATGTAGAAAAAATTGAGCACTATCTACAAATGGTAGGTGAGATGAGTTTACAGTTTGGTATTAAATTCATATTAGCGATTATTGTTTATTTTATTGGTAAATGGATAATCAATAAAATGCTAAAAGTTGTTGAGTTAGGCTTAAAGAAAAAACAAGTTGAAGCAACTTTACATCAGTTTTTACTGAGTATTTTTAGAACCCTATTAAAAGCCATTCAAATTATTATCTTTGCCTCTATGATTGGCATTGAAACAACATCGCTGATTGCCATGCTAGGTGCCGCCGGTTTAGCTATTGGCTTAGCTTTGCAAGGCAGTTTAGCTAACTTTGCTGGTGGTGTGCTTATCTTATTATTTCGACCATTCAAAAAAGGTGATGTTATCGATGCACAGGGCCATGTTGGCTGCGTTGAAGAAATACAAATTTTCAATACTATTCTTAAAACACCGGATAACCAGCGAGTTATTATTCCAAATGGTCCATTATCAAATGGCTGCATTAAAAATATCAATGTTGAAGGTACCCGTCGAGTTGATTTTGTCTTTGGCATTGGCTACGAAGATGATGTTATTAAGGCAAAATCAATATTAATGTCGTTAGCTGAGGCTGATGGGCGAACTTTGAAAGACTCTTCAATTGATATATGGTTAGGCGAACATGGAGACAGCTCTATTAATTTATATTTACGTCCATGGGTAAATTCTGAAGATTACTGGCCTTATTATTTTGAAATGATGGAAAAAGTTAAAGCGGCTTTTGATAAAGAAGGTATCAGTATACCGTTCCCTCAACGTGATGTGCACTTACATCAAGTTGCTAGTGCGCTTTGATGAAAACGATAGCGACAACATGTGTACTTTTGTATATTCTTTTGGGAAATATTGCGGTAGCAGAAGTTATTTCCCAAGGCTCAGAAAGTGTCAGTACAGCAGAGCATAATGCTTGGCTGAAGCAAAAGTTCAGTAAGCAACATGAACAATTGATTCCTGTTGTCGCAGTGGCTGATATGCTATACGCCTGTAATAATGCTCGTAAAGTTGAACCGGTTATTTTTAAACATGAAGAATTAATTTTAAGAATGGATAGAGATCGCCTAGCTGAAAAATTGGTTACTTGTCTTGGCGAAGATACCATGCAATCTGAAGCAGCGTTAAATTTTGGTCTAATTGGTTGTTTTCAAGCGCAGCTAGCTGATTTACCTGCAGCCGAGCGTCAGCAAAAAATGGCATTAGTCGAGCAAGCAATTTTGTCTTTATCAGCTAGCGAACGCAAAAAAAGTTTTACACAATGTGTTACCCAACAAACGATTCGCTATTTAAAGTAAGTTTGTAGTTTCAACTAGTTGAGCTATATTCATAAATTGTAACAAATAGCTTGAAACATTTACTAATCGCTCTTTTTATTCTGTTGCTATATCGCTTATAGTGATTTGAACGATAACTGTTTATTTGAGCGGTTAGCACTGCATTACCTGATTGAGAGAATAACATGACCCAAGAAACTAAAAAAATTTTAGTAGTAGATGATGATATGCGATTACGTTCTTTATTAGAGCGTTATCTAGTTGAGCAAGGGTTTGTTGTACGTAGTGCAGCTAATTCCGAGCAAATGGATAGACTGCTAGAACGTGAGAATTTTCACTTGCTAGTACTAGACTTAATGTTGCCCGGTGAAGATGGCTTGTCTATATGTCGCCGTTTGCGCCAACAAAACAATAATATACCCATTGTGATGTTAACAGCGAAAGGGGATGAGGTTGATCGCATTATAGGTTTGGAAATAGGCGCAGACGATTATATGCCCAAGCCTTTTAACCCCAGAGAATTATTGGCGAGAATTAAAGCGGTATTAAGACGCCGTGTACAAGAAGCGCCAGGCGCGCCATCAATGGAAGAAAATAATATCGTTTTTGGCGAATACGAGCTTAATTTAGCGACCCGTGAAATGGTGAAAGGTGATATTAGTATGCCGTTAACCAGTGGTGAATTTGCTGTTTTAAAGGCCTTGGTAACTCATCCAAGAGAGCCATTGTCTCGTGATAAATTGATGAATTTAGCGCGCGGGCGAGACTATTCTGCGCTTGAACGAAGCATTGATGTACAGGTTTCTCGGTTGCGTCGAATGTTAGAAAAAGATCCCGCCAAGCCTAGATATTTGCAAACCGTATGGGGCTTAGGATATGTGTTTGTGCCTGACGGTGCAGCCGTTTAGTTACATCAATAGAAGTACCTTACATGAAAGTATTACCCCGAAGTGCCTTTGGCCAAACTGTGCTGTTGATTGGTTTTTTGCTGTTTGTTAATCAAGTTGTCTCTTATATTTCATTCGCTTTGTATGTAATAGAGCCAAACCAACAGCAAATCAATCAGCTATTAGCTAAACAGGTTCGGGTTGTTTTTATTGATATCAAAGATGCTCGCTTAAGCCCTAAAATGGCTGAGGCTTTTCATCGAGAAACCGGTATTGGTGTTTACCGTGAAAAAGACGCATTAAAGCTGGGCTTAGGCTCGGCTGGCTATTACCCTTACCGAAGTGAACAGATGTCGGAACTATTAGGTGGGCCTGCAGAAGTGCGAATTTCACAGGGGGACGAATACCTTTTTTGGATTAGGCCACCGCAAGCCCCTAGTCTATGGGTGAAAATTCCCTTACTCGGATTAGAAGAAGCTAATTTTTCCCCTTTGATTTTTTTCCTTGGCATTATTGGTATATTGAGCGTTGCCGGCGGTTGGTTGTTTGTTCGACAACTAAATAGACCATTAAAATCATTGCAACGGGCTGCGCATGATGTGGGGCGAGGCGACTTTCCTGAACCATTGGCTGAACGTGGTACTACTGAGATTATGGCTGTAACTCAAGCATTTAATCACATGTCTAAGGGGATAAAGCAATTAGAAGAAGATCGAAACTTACTGATGGCCGGTATTTCACATGACCTGCGGACACCGTTAACACGTATTCGTTTAGCGAGTGAAATGATGTCAGAGATTGATGACTTTCTAAAAGAGGGCATTGAGAAAGATATTGATGACATGAATAATATTATCGATCAGTTCATTGACTACATTCGCCATGACTCTAAGGATAAAGCTGAACTAGGAGATTTAAATCTTCTAGTAGAAGAAGTGCTCAACGTTGAAACCCCCAGCGATAGAAATATTCTCTTTGCTCCCAATGATTGTCCTAAAATTCCATTGCGACATGTTGCGGTAAAACGTGCCTTAGCAAATTTAATCCAAAACGCCATTCGTTATACGCAAGGTGATATCGATGTGGTGACTGGCCAGGATGCGGATAAAAAAAGTGCTTATATTATTGTTAGCGATCAAGGTGATGGTATTGATGAAACCGACATTGAACGCTTATTCCAACCTTTTACACAAGGTGATAAAGCACGTGGTACAGTGGGGAGTGGTTTAGGGTTGGCAATTATCAAACGTATAGTTGATACCCATGGCGGCCGTGTTGAATTGTCTAATAAGGCAGAAGGCGGACTACAAGCGAAAGTGTGTTTGCCATTAACGTTTTAAGTGGTTATTGAG
>MAAB01029591.1_pt1 | contig 55392 bp, 41 predicted proteins | sample 1115991 | NCBI WGS metagenome assembly MAAB01 (sample SAMN04961124, study PRJNA320927) | seawater metagenome | isolation source: sample BD02T18 sea water enriched with oil for 18 days | place: USA:Gulf of Mexico | collected 2013-07-27 | reverse complement strand
ATATATAAATTAAGTTACTATAAAACTATGGTAAAAATGAAAAGCATTCATTCATTAAACAGAAAACTGATGGTTATGATCATCGGTTTTATTGTCTTATTTGTGATTATTTCTTATCTCTCCCTTGCTGCCTTATTTATTGACGACGCTGAGAAAGACGCTATAAATAACACTCAATTTTGGGCTGAACTTATCGCAAAGACAAACAGTAATACTTTACTAGCTGGTGATGAACAAGCCGCTGAAGATAACTTATTAATGCTTCAGGATTTGCCCGACATTAACTATGTTCGCATTTATAAAGTACACTCAGCACCTAAAGGTATTGCTTTTTTTACTAGCTATAAAAAGAGTGATATTACTTCACGTCTCCCTGAAACAGATAACCAAATATCCACTTTAGCAACCTTATCAACTATATCAGCTCCCACCTTTAACAAAGATATTATCGAATTTATTGTCCCGATTAAGCATCAATCAGAAGTTGTGGGCTATGTTTACGTTCAAGTTAATACTGATAACATACAAAAACTTACTACTAAAATTTACATAAGGTTTACCGTTATTTTTTTACTGTTGTCTTTGGTTACTCTTTTAATCGTGTTATCACTCAATCGTTTTATTACTTCCCCAATGTCAAACATGGTTGTCTTGATACAACAAATTTATCAACAGAAAAAGTTCGATATTCGTTTACCTAAGATACCTTATAAAGAGCTTGATATTCTTGCTAGAAGTATCAATATCATGCTGGACAGAGCTGAAAGCCAGTTTGCCAAATTAACCGAGGCCGAAAAATTTAGTTATCAACAAAACTTAGAGCTTGAGAATAAAGTCGATAAACGGACACAAGCCTTGAAAGATTCTAATCAGGAATTATTGTCTACACTCGAAAAGTTGCACCAGTTTCAAGGTCAATTAGTTGAAAGTGAAAAAATGGCATCATTAGGTGATATGGTTGCGGGTGTTGCTCATGAAGTAAATACCCCCATAGGATTAGGCATTACCGCTTCAACATTATTGTCTGATCGATTAATAGAGATTAAGCAGGCTTTTGAAGATAAAACTTTAAAATCAAGCCACTTAAAGAAATTCTTGATCGAAGGCGAAGAAAACGCAGCGATTATTTATCGAAACTTGAACCGCGCCGCAGAGTTAATTACCAGCTTCAAAAAGGTTGCCGTAGGTCAAACGACTGAAGAAGCAAGTTGTTTCAATGTAAAAGATTTATTCAGTGAAATTTTATTGACTCTCGCTCCTCAAATACAGAATACACCTTACCTCATTGACATTGACTGCCCAGAATCGTTAACCATACAAAGTAAACCAGAGCCCATTTCACAAATTATTATTAACTTAGTCCTAAACTCCATTATTCATGGTTTTGATAATAAAGTTCAAGGTACGATTGGTATTACGATTACTCAAACAAATGATAATTTAGATATTAACTATCGAGATGATGGTATAGGTATTGACCAATCCATAGCTCATAAAATATTTGAACCTTTCACCACGACTAAACGGGGTTCAGGCGGTAGTGGATTGGGGTTGCACTTAGTTTACAATTTGGTTACCCAAGCACTGAATGGAAAAATTGACTGTATCAGTGATATAAACAGCGGCGTTAAATTTACCATTAGTTTCCCTGTCCAAATGGTTAATAATGTATAAAACACCCATATCTATGATTGTTTTTTCGCTAGGGGTTATATAACATAGAAATAATTGTATAAATATTTTTAAAAATCAATTGTAATATCATAGCGTAATTTAGTCTTATTCTATAACTTACAATAATGGACAAGAATCAACAAATCATAAAACTGGATTATCAAACATGCAAAAACCTCACATACTTATCGTAGAAGACGAAGATGTCACTCGCTTTAACCTACGTAATTTATTTGAAGCGGAAGGATACCAAGTATCAGAGGCTACTGATGGTGAAAGCATGGATACTCAACTTCAGAAGAACTCAATAAACTTAGTTATTATGGATATTAATTTGCCAGGCAAGAACGGCTTATTACTCGCAAGAGAACTAACCAGTAATAGTGAACTGGGCCTAATATTTCTCACTGGCCGAGATAGCGATATCGATAAAGTGCTTGGTTTAGAGATTGGAGCAGACGATTATCTAACCAAACCGTTTAATCCACGAGAATTAACCATTCGTGCTCGCAACATCCTTAGCAGAATCGGACAATCAAAAAATGAAGTAGAAAAGTCTGTGATCACTTTTAATGAATGGTCACTAGATGGTAACTCTCGAAAAATGACAGCACCAGACGGACAAGTGTTATCAATTCCTCGTGGTGAATACCGTGCTCTACGTTTATTAATTGAACATACCGGGCAAATAGTTACACGCCAGCAACTGATTAAAGAAATGACGGGCCGAGATCTTCGCTCGAATGACCGCACAGTTGATGTAACCATTAGACGCTTACGTAAGCACTTCGAATCAGTGCCTGACGCTCCAGAACTTATTAATACCATTCACGGCGAAGGCTACCGTTTCATTGGTAGCGTTGATTAATAACTTCAACAACAGATAGCATTCGTCACTCTTTGCCATCCATGGCACCGAGACATTCTGAACATAAAAAGGGAAGCATATTTGCTTCCCTTTTTTATATTCAAATTATAATAAAAATACTCGTTATTTTGATAATAACCATTGCTTAAACGCGCTAACCGCTTGATCATTTGCCGTAACGAGCTCTTCCACATACTTATTTTTTTCTGTCCATGAATCCGTTAGTTTTTCTATTATCACTAACTTCGCATGTAGAGATATTAGCCCGACACTGCCCGTAGCACCTTTCATTTTATGACAACGTTCTTGCCATAACTCTTGAGACTCTTGTACGACAGCATCAGCAATATCATGAATATAGGAGATTGATTGTTGAATATATAAATCTAACATTTGCTGAACAATGCTTTGCCCTAAGCTATCTAAATATCCATCTAACAAATTAATGTCTAACTCTTCGTTTTTATTCACAAATATTACCTTTATTTATTTTTTTATTGGCGCTATTAAATTCATTGTAACAAGAAAAACATCGATGTCATTAAACAAATTATCCCAATCTAGCGTTAGTCACGTAACGGTAGTATATCTGCATCTAATTATAAGATAGAATACGCGCCCTTAATAAGTTTGTTATGTACTGAAGTTTCAAGAGACCCTTTACGTAGCGCAGTTAGAAACACTGGAGTAGAAATGTCAACATTAATGCCTGATATCGCCAATCACACCACAGCTCAAACCGAAGGAACCCTCGATTGGGTTGGAATGAGTAACATCGAAATGCCTATAATGGTTTCTTCTCAAGGTGAAAATGAGCGCATGGTTTCTGCTTTTGTTGATGCATTTGTTAACTTGAAAGAGCCACAAGCTAAAGGCATTCATATGTCTCGTTTATATTTATTGCTTGATGAACTTTCAACCAGTAATACTTTGAATTTCCAAAGTTTAGTTTCTTTGCTTGAAGGATTTATTAGCAGTCATCATGATCTGAGCGATAATGCCAAAGTACAATTTCGTTTTGACTACCACTTAAGAAGAAAGTCGCTCATTAGTGGTAAACAAGGCTGGAAAGCCTACCCAGTTATATTAACGGGTCGTTTGAATAAAGGCAAAATGGATATCGAATTGGCCGTTGATGTTAGATACTCTTCAACCTGCCCTTGTTCTGCTGCACTTGCTCGACAGCTAATCCAAAAAGCTTTTAAAGACAAATTCAGTGATCAAGAAGCCGATTTAGATTCAATCCACGAATGGCTTGGAACTACTGAAGGTATCGTTGCGACTCCACATAGCCAACGCTCAGTTGCTGAGTTAAAAGTAAAACTGAATGACAACGCCAGTGAATTTCCCATCACTGCCTTAGTTGATATTATTGAAGATTCATTAAAAACGCCTGTACAAGCTGCAGTAAAACGTGAAGATGAACAAGAGTTTGCTCGTTTAAATGGTCAAAACTTAATGTTTTGTGAAGACGCCGCTCGTCGTTTACAGCATGCAATGAATCAAGCCTCTGAATACGATGACTTTTGGCTTCGTATTAATCATCTTGAATCATTACACGCACATGACGCTGTAAGTGTTACCACTAAAGGTATTGTTGGCGGTTTCCAACCATAATTTAGCTACTCTTTAAACATCAAGAAGATCCAACACCCATGGCCAGTAATCATTACTGGCCTTTTTTTTTCCTAATACCACCTGTCTTGTATATACAACAACGCATAAATAGTGAATATCAACAAAAGTCAGTCCCACGTAAGGTTTCGTAGTTAAAACACCAATAAATGTAATTAAATTACACAATCAAAACAAAAAACACCCTGCACGTGCATAAAACCATACCGAAATTTGCAATGAACCCACACTTTCTCTATAAAAAACAATAACAAGAAGCAATTCGCGGTACTTATCAACAACTTACACAAATGTAAAATTATTACGAGCAAATACTCTATTTATATTGACCTTTTCCGAATAAGTGTTTAATGTAAAAGGTTCCTCTTGAGTGAAAACAGAGTATTTATGCATTTTTAGCATAATTTTATTCTTCCATCTTCATCTCTGTGCTCAAGCGGTTATATATTGAGGAGAAGGTTCAGCATGCTTTACGATCACAGCATTCAAAAAGATAACTGCGGATTTGGTTTAATTGCTCACCAACAAGGTGAAGCAAGCCATAAGCTAGTTAAAACGGCAATTCACGCACTTGACCGTATGCAACATCGCGGCGGTATTGCCGCCGATGGTAAAACGGGTGACGGTTGTGGCCTGTTAATGCAGAAGCCTGATAGCTTTTTCCGCGCTATCGCTGAAGAAAATAGCTGGCAGCTAGGCCGAAAATACGCTGTAGGCATGATATTCCTTAATCCTGACCCTATACAAGCGGCTGTAACTAAGAAAATTCTTGAAGAAGAACTAGCCCAAGAAATGCTTACGCTTGTTGGCTGGCGTAAAGTTCCTACTGATACCTCGATGCTTGGCGAAACAGCTATCAACAATATGCCCCAAATCGAACAAGTATTTGTTGACGCACCTCCAGGTTGGAGAAATCGTGATTTAGAACGTCGTCTATACATGGCGCGTCGCCGTGCAGAAAAACGTATCGAAGATAGCGTTTTCTATGTCGCCAGCTTGTCATGCTTAGTTACTATCTACAAAGGCTTAATGATGCCAGTAGATTTACCTAATTTTTATTTAGATCTTGCTGATATTCGCATGCAAACCGCTATATGTGTTTTTCATCAACGATTTTCAACCAACACTTCACCGCAATGGCACCTAGCACAACCTTTTAGATATTTAGCCCATAATGGTGAAATTAACACCATAAAAGGTAATCGTCAGTGGAGCCGTGCACGCACACATAAATTTCAGTCGCCTTTATTACCTGACTTACAAGACGCAGCACCTTTTGTGAATGAAAGTGGTTCTGATTCGTCATCATTAGACAATATGCTGGAGTTATTTCTAGCGGGCGGTATGGACTTATATCGTGGCATGCGTTTATTAATGCCACCCGCTTGGCAAAACAGTCCGTTAATGGATGACGACCTTAAAGCTTTTTACGAATTTAATTCTATGCATATGGAACCATGGGACGGCCCAGCAGGCGTTGTGGTAACCAATGGTCGTCATGTTGCTTGTAACCTTGATAGAAATGGCTTGCGCCCTGCTCGTTATGTAATTACCCGCGATGGTTTTATCACACTGGCTTCAGAAGTTGGTATTTGGGATTATGGCGAAGATGAAGTGGTTGAAAAAGGCCGTGTTGGTCCTGGTGAAATGCTTGCTATTGATACCTATACCGGAAAAATATTCACTTCTACCGATATTGATGAAGAGCTAAAAGTTCGCCATCCGTATCGTGAATGGTTAGATAAAAACATTCGTCGTTTAGTGCCTTTTCACAAACTTGACGCAGAACTTATTGGCAAGCGTGTCTTTGACGACCAAACCATGTCGCAATATCATAAAATGTTCAATTACAGCTATGAAGAAATTCAGCAAGTTGTTAAAACATTAGCCGAGAATGGTATAGAAGCTACTGGTTCTATGGGTGATGATACCCCGATGGCGGTGCTTTCGAGTCAGCCTCGCACCATTTTTGACTACTTTCGTCAACAATTTGCACAAGTAACAAATCCGCCTATTGATCCATTACGTGAACGTTACGTTATGTCTTTAGGTACCTGTATTGGCCGTGAGCATAATGTTTTTAACGAAACGACCGGTCATGCTGATCGCATTTTATTCGCGACCCCTATACTTATGTACACTGGATTAAAGCAACTTCGTGAACTTGACCCACAATATTATCGTAGTGACACGCTAACTTTAAATTACGACGCAGAAGAAGGTTTGGAAACGGCTATTATCCGCTTATGTGATGAAGCCGAGACACTCGTTCGTGATAAAAGCACGGTCATTTTAGTGCTTTCTGATCGTCAAATACATAAAGGCATGCTACCTATTCCAGCAGCTATGGCCGTAGGTGCCGTGCAACAACGTTTAGTTGAAAAACAATTACGTTGTGACTCTAACATTATTGTTGAAACAGCTTCAGCACGTGACTCTCATCACTTTGCCGTATTGCTCGGCTTAGGCGCAACGGCTGTTTATCCATATCTAGCTTTTGAGACTATCGAACAACTTGTCGACCAAGGACAAATAGAGTTAACCGCACGCCAAGCCGTAATGAATTATCGTGACGGTATCAATAAAGGTTTATTGAAAATATTATCAAAAATGGGTATTTCAACGATTGCCAGTTATCGTTGTGCCGGTTTATTTGAAATCATTGGCTTGCACCAAAATATAATGCAGTTATGTTTCCCTGATTTACCTAGCCGTATTCAAGGAGCTGATTTCTCTGATATAGAACAAGACAATATCAACCTAGCCCGTAAAGCATTTTTAGCTCATCAAAAAGTTAATCATGGTGGTTTGCTTAAATATGTACATGGCGGTGAATACCATGCCTACAATCCTGATGTAGTGACTTACTTACAAAAAGCAGTAGAAACAGCTGATTATGCAGATTACCGATTATTTGCCGATCAGGTTAATAACCGCCCTGCCGCTACATTACGTGATTTATTAGGTTTTAAAGAAAATACCTCGTCTATTGATATCAGCAAAGTAGAAGCAGAAACAGAAATGTTCAAACGTTTCGACAGTGCAGCTATGTCAATTGGCGCTTTAAGTCCTGAAGCTCACGAAGCACTCGCTATTGCGATGAACCGTTTAGGCGGATATTCGAATTCTGGTGAAGGTGGTGAAGATGAACGCCGTTTTGGTACCGTGAAGAATTCGCGTATCAAACAAATTGCTTCAGGTCGTTTTGGTGTAACACCACATTACTTAGTCAATGCAGACGTATTGCAAATCAAAGTCGCACAAGGGGCAAAACCCGGTGAAGGTGGTCAACTACCTGGTGATAAAGTTTCACCTTTAATTGCCAAGTTACGATACTCGGTGCCAGGAGTAACACTAATTTCTCCTCCGCCGCATCACGACATTTATTCAATTGAAGATTTAGCTCAACTGATATTCGATTTAAAACAAGTAAATCCTAAAGCGGTAATTTCTGTGAAGCTTGTTTCGGGTCCTGGCGTTGGTACTATCGCCTCAGGTGTCGCTAAAGCTTACGCCGATTTCATCACTATTTCAGGCTACGATGGTGGGACGGCTGCAAGTCCGTTAACGTCTGTAAAATATGCAGGTTGTCCATGGGAATTAGGTTTGGCCGAAGCACATCAATCTCTGGTGACAAACGGTTTACGTCATAAAGTACGCTTACAGGTTGATGGCGGATTAAAAACCGGTATCGACATTGTTAAAGCTGCCATTTTAGGCGCTGAAAGTTTTGGTTTCGGTACTGCGCCTATGGTTACGCTTGGCTGTAAATTCTTACGTATTTGTCATTTGAACAATTGTGCAACAGGTGTTGCTACGCAAGATGATGTTTTACGTGAACAATTTTTTAAAGGTTTACCAGACCAAGTCATGAACTACTTTAAGTTTATTGCGCATGACGTACGTGAAATTCTCGCTGAATTAGGTGTCGAAAGCTTAACCGCTATTATTGGTCGTACCGATCTGTTGGTGCCATTATCTGGCTTAACAGCGAAACAACAAAAGCTTGATTTATCGCCAATTATTGCACCTGTTGTTGCAGGCGAAGACACAGCACTTTACCAAACAGAAGAGAATAATCCTTTTGATAAAGGCGTATTAAATAAAGATATATTAGCCGCTTGTAGTGAAGCAGTTTCACATAGCACAGGTGGTGAATATCGCTTTGCAATTCAAAATACGGATAGATCAGTTGGTGCTTCTTTATCCGGCGAGATTGCTCGTCATCATGGCGATCAAGGAATGGCAGCTCAACCGATTAAGATTCATTTAAATGGTACCGCAGGACAAAGCTTTGGTGTTTGGAATGCCGGAGGCTTAGAAATGACACTAACGGGTGATGCCAACGATTATGTGGGTAAAGGCATGGCTGGCGGTAAGTTAACCATAAAGCCTCCAAAGGGTGTTGAGTACTTAAGCCATAAAACGATGATTATGGGTAATACCTGTTTATACGGTGCAACTGGCGGAAAATTATATGGCTGTGGCCGTGCAGGAGAACGCTTTGCCGTTCGTAACTCAGGCGCACAAGCAGTTATTGAAGGTACGGGAGATCACGCTTGTGAATACATGACTGGTGGTATCGTTACTATTATTGGTCAAGTTGGCGTTAATTTCGGTGCAGGTATGACCGGCGGTTTTGCTTACGTTTTAGATGAAGCCGATGATTTAACTATCCGTCTTAATCCAGAATCCATTGAAATATTACCGATTACGGACTTATCGATTCATCAAGAACATTTACGCGGCATTATTAGTCAGCACTTTGATGAAACAGGTAGTGCTCGCGCCCAAGAAATTTTAGCTGACTTTGATGCCTACGCACCATTGTTCAAATTAGTTAAACCAACGGTAACCGATGTTAAAACCTTATTAGGTCATCGTAGCCGTTCATCTGCTGAACTTCGCGTTCAAGCACAGTAGTCGTGAATGCGAATTAAGGAAAAACAGTATGAGTAAAAATGTTTATCAATTTATCGATGTAAAACGCATCGATCCGCCCAAAAAGGCGATTGAACAACGCAAAATAAATTTTGTAGAAATTTATCAGCCATTAAGTACAGATCAAAGTGCGGGTCAAGCCGACCGTTGTTTAGATTGCGGTAATCCTTATTGTGAATGGCAATGTCCTGTTCACAACTATATTCCTCAATGGTTGGAATTAGTGACAGAAGGCAAGATTTTTGAAGCTGCTGACTTATGCCATCAAACCAACAGCTTGCCTGAAATGTGTGGCCGAGTATGTCCGCAAGACAGATTATGTGAATCAGCATGTACCCTTAATGAAGATTTTGGCGCCGTAACCATAGGCAATATTGAGAAGTACATTACCGACACCGCCTTTGCACAAGGTTGGAAACCCGATTTATCGAACGTGGTTAAGGTGAATAAACGTGTTGCCGTGATTGGCGCAGGCCCCGCAGGTTTATCCTGCGCTGACGTATTAACGCGTAATGGCATTGATGCAGTTGTTTATGACAAGCATGCACAAATTGGTGGCTTACTCACCTTTGGTATTCCGTCATTTAAATTAGAAAAAGATGTTATTCAAACCCGTCGTGAAATATTTGAAGGTATGGGCATTGAATTTCGCTTGAATACAAATGTCGGTGTAGATATCAGCTTTGAAGCTTTGAGCGAAGAATACGATGCAGTATTTTTAGGGCTTGGTACTTATACCGATATGACTGGCGGATTTGAACATGAAGGTGCTGCAGGTGTTTACAACGCACTAGACTTCTTAATTGGTAATACACAGAACCTGATGGAAATAACTGAAAATGCTAAGCCATTTGTTAGCTTTGAAAACAAAAAAGTTATTGTGCTTGGTGGTGGTGATACCGCAATGGATTGTGTTCGAACTTCAATTCGCCAAAAGGCAACAGAAGTAACCTGTGCATATCGTCGAGACGAAGCCAACATGCCGGGCTCGCCACGTGAAGTACAAAATGCCAAGGAAGAGGGTGTAAATTTTCAATTCAACCTACAACCGTTAGATATTGCTGTAGATGTAAATGGCAAAGCCTGTGGTGTTAAATTTGTTAAAACTCAGCTCGGCGCAGCAGATGCTAAAGGCCGAAGAAGCCCTGAGCCGATTGAAGGCAGTGAATTTATTATGGAAGCCGACGCGGTTGTCATCGCTTTTGGCTTTTTACCCAGCCCACCTCAATGGATGAAAGATGCTGGTGTGGAACTTGATTCACGCGGACGCGTTGTTGCTGTTGCTAATAGTGAATTTGCTTTACAAACTAGTAAGCAGAACATTTTTGCCGGTGGTGACATGGTACTTGGCTCAGACTTAGTTGTTACTGCAGTTGACCAAGGTCGAAAAGCAGCAATAGGTATTTTAGATTACGTGTTAAGTTAATGTAAATCTCAATATTTATCATATATACAACCCGAGCTAGTCTCGGGTTTTTGTTTACTATAGTCTAATATCGTTAATTTTTTAATTCCTGCTAGAATAAAAAGACAGCTTATAACTTACTCATCAGAGTTTATTTATTCAATGAGATTAAAAATATCAAACATTGCTTTAGTATGTGGCGCTATCGTCATCTTTATCAGTTTGATTTCAATTTTCGTTTCACTTGCCATTAATCGTATTGAAAATGACTCAAGAGAAAATATTCATAAATCCCTAAAAACAGTACTAGAAACTACACAAGGCGCTTTACATTTATGGATTGAAGAGCAACTGAAAGTAGTTAGCTATGCCGCAGCGGATAAAGAAATAAAAAAACTGACCAACAAACTACTACAAGAATATCAAAACAATATAGATCTGTTAAATAGCAAATCAGTTAACAAAATACAGACCTTAATGGCGAACAAATACATTATTGACCACTATAAAGGCTTTTCAATAATCGCCCATAATCGCGTCACATTATCGTCAATGCAAAACGAAAACATCTACGCTGAAAACATTATCAACATTCATAGAAAATACTATTTAGATCGTGTTTTTTCAGGTGAAACCATATTCATTCCAACAATATTGTCAACAAAGTCGATAATCACCACTAAAGGTCAACAGATCATCAACCTGAGTACCATTTATATTGCCGCTCCTATAATGGATAGCAACAATAAGGTTATTGCCGCGATAACATTAAGCTTGAATCCAATGAAAGATTTTACTCGAATTATGAAGCTAGGCCGAGTAGGTAAAACCGGTGAAAGTTACGCGTTTGATAAACGTGGTTTTCTGCTCACAAAAAGCCGTTTCAATGAAGATCTTCGTAATGCGGGAGAACTCAGCAAAGACGATATAAGTATGATGACAGTAAGAATTACTGACCCTGGCGTGAACTTAAAAAAACAACCTAGTTTAGCTAGGGCTAGAAGTAAACGACCACTTACCTTAATGGCTGAAAAAGCAATATCGGGAAATTTTCTTGAACATCTTGAACCCTATCGTGACTACCGAGGCGTTAAGGTTTTTGGTGTTTGGCTTTGGGATAAAGTACTCGATGTGGGTATTACCACTGAGGTAGACGCTAACGAAGCCTTCCTGCCTCACGAAAAGACTAAGCGTACTATTTACATAGTGCTATTTTTTATTATATTACTTTCTGTCGGCTTAATGATGTTATTTTTTTTGATGAAAACCAAAGAGAGTAAACTACTCAATCAGCATCAACAGCATTTAGAAGGATTAGTTAAAGAAAGAACGATAGCGCTAGAGCAAGCGAATAAAACCTTAAAGAATTTGAGTGAAACAGACCCCCTAACACAAATAGCCAATAGAAGATCCTACGACAAACAACTTTCGTTAGCCATTTTATCGGCAAAAAGAACTAAGCATCCTTTATCATTATTAGTGTTGGATATTGATTTTTTTAAAGCCTTTAATGATCATTATGGTCATGATGCTGGTGATGGCGCTCTAAAATGTGTCGCTCAACATATTGCAACCACACTACCCAGAGCGACAGATTTTATCGCTCGCTATGGTGGTGAAGAGTTTGTGGTAATACTACCTTATACAGATATAGACGGTGCATATAGTGTTGCAGAACGTATTCGCTTGAAAATTGAATTAGGAGCAATTAAACACGAATTTTCTGGTGTATGCGACTTCATCACCGTTAGCATAGGAATTGCCGAGTTAACGCCAAGCCTGTCACAAGACGGGAAACTTTTTAAAGCCGCGGATAAAGCATTATATGAAGCGAAAGACAGAGGAAGAAATAACAGTTTCTATTTTCAGTCAGATGAATAGCACCTAGATCCTTAATACCCATAAAATAAAGTAGCTACATGATTACGCGTTTGACATAATCATCTTAATTTTCACACTCAGTAAACGGACAACAATATGATCCATAGTATGACGGCTTTTTCACGCTTTGAAGTAAAAGGTGATTGGGGCAATGCAGTTTGGGAGATTCGCTCTGTAAACCAACGATTTTTAGAAACTTACTTCCGTTTACCTGAACAATTCCGCAGCATCGAACCGGTATTACGCGAACGCTTCCGTAAGCAGCTAAATCGCGGAAAAGTTGAGTGTAATTTACGTTTCAATGCTAACCCATCAGCAAAAAATAATTTATCACTTAATAAAGGTTTAGCTGAACAGCTTCTTCAGCATGCTGGCTGGATCAATGAACAGACACTTAATAGCCAATTAAATCCTTTAGAAATAATGCGCTGGCCTGGTGTCATGGAAGCTGAAGAGGCTGATATGAGCACTATTCAAAAGGAAATTTTAGCTGGCTTTGAACAAGCACTAAAAGACTTTATTGATGCACGCGCAAGCGAAGGCAAAAATTTAAAAGTTATGATTGAGCAGCGCCTTGAAGGCATCGTAGAAGAGTCTGAAAAAGTAAAAGCCTATATGCCAGAAGTTATCGCATGGCAGCGTAAACGTATTACCGATAAGTTCACTGATGCAAAAATTGAACTTGATTCAGGAAGAGTTGAACAAGAGCTCGTTTTACTTGCACAAAAAATGGATGTTGATGAAGAAATTGATCGTCTATTTAGTCATGTAAAAGAGACTAGAAGTATTCTAACAAAAGGCGGTGCACAAGGCCGTCGCTTAGACTTTATGATGCAAGAGTTTAATCGTGAAGCAAACACATTAGGTTCAAAATCAATTAACGCAGAGATAACTAATTCTGCCGTTGAATTAAAAGTATTGATTGAGCAAATGCGTGAGCAGATCGCGAATATAGAATAACCTTTACAGCAACTTCATTCTTTAAAAAGCCATAGTTAACTATGGCTTTTTTTATGAGCAGTTGCATAGCTTAAGATGGTAAAACGAGGGTTTGCTTGGTATAACATCACTAGAAAGTTAATAAGGGAGCTTGAAATGATCACACTGTCCGCCGAACAATGCCGCGTTATTGGCGTAATGCTTGAAAAAGAAACTACTACCCCAGAGCAGTATCCACTCTCTTTAAATGGAATTACCATAGGCTGTAATCAAAAAAGTAACCGTGAGCCAGTAACATCATTTTCTGAAAGTGATGTGCAAAATCTAATAGATGAATTGGTAGAAATGAATCAATTAATGGTAGATAACAAAGCGTCTGTGCGAGTAAACAAATATTTTCATCGTTTTTGTAATACTGAATTTGGCAATTTGAAATTTACATCTCAACAAAGAGCTATTATTTGCGTGTTATTGCTAAGAGGCCCTCAAACCCCCGGTGAAATAAGAACTCGAACGAATCGCTTAGCTGACTTTACCGATGTGAGTGAAGTTGAAGCTACTTTGAATCAACTGCTAGATTTAAACGGTAAAATATTAGTAAAAAAATTAGCACGAGAACCCGGCAAGCGTGATTCACGCTACGTTCATTTGCTTACTGAGAACATTGAACATGGCTTAGCTGACGATAGCACTATAGAAACTGACGATGCTCCATCTGAAGATCAAGCTCAATTAGCCCTGAGAGTCTCAGAACTAGAGAAACAAGTTGCTTCATTGGGCGAACAAGTAGCCTGTTTAACCGAGCTACTTGGAGACTAATAGCCTTAGGTCTAATGCGTGATTAGATCCAGAATATAGAATAATTATATTGACGCTTTAACTTTATTCTTCATATTCATTAGCCACTATGATTAGTGGCTTTTTATTTGTAGCGCGATTATTTCTATTTATGATTAGGGTTGCGGGTTTACTAGGTGGTCTAGCTTTTCCCAACGTTCATCTTGATATTTCATTTCATAAAACGGCCAATAGTTATTGTCCATTTTTAAGGTCATTACTTTGGGTTTATTGTTAGAATCTACCCCTTTAATTAACACTGATGCTTGATGCTTCTTTCCTTTTACTGCATTAACAAAATCATTGGCGGTATTAATTGACAGACCATCAATTTCTAAGATGCGTTGTAAGGAATTGATTCCATAACGAATCGCTGGAGATCCATAGTGACTATTCGCTACATAGACACCTTTATCGCCAACGTTTGCTTGTTGTTTCACCGCACGATGTGGTGTGTGAAGGTACACTCCCGACCAATAAAATACTTGTTTTATATCTTGTCCAGTTAACATTGTTGTTGTTAACTTATCAGAACGAATTTTTCCCTCGCTGAAATAAGTGACCGCGATTTCTGGTGCTTGCGATAATAGCTCTACTTGTCTAAAAGAAGATACAGGGATGCCATTAATCGCCAATAAAATATCCCCGCGTTTAAATAATTTTGCACTATCAGAACTTGCTGTCACATTATAAACGGTAAGTAATTTATCAGTACTTGGGTTTTGTTTGGCTAGTTTAGTCAACCACTCTTCTGGTAATCCTCTTTTTAATACATCAACAGGCGCAATTTTCGTTAAAATTAAATCAGGAGAATAAATTGGTTTTTTATTATGATGTAAGTCTAATAACTCGATGACATGCTCAACAGAAATACCTGCCATGATAGTTCTAACATTATTTCTGTTACGCTCTTCAAACTTTGACCATAATGCAGTCACTTCATTATCGTTATTGACTAAGACTCCATCTGCCGACATATTAGGATTAACAAGACGAACCACATCAATATTTCTGTCAATAAACAGTGGCGTGTAAAACTTCCTTAGCCAAAGCTCATCAATAGTATCAACATGCGTTTCACGAGACTCGACTACACCATCACGGTTAAGGCCTAACTGCCTTACTGGCTCTCCTTGTGCAACCAATTCCTCACTTAACGTGACTTGAGCTACAGGTACGTGGGCAACAGTTTTTGGTTCGTATGATACTAAAGCCAAATTATGTAATGGATGGATGTACTCAACTTTCCCCTTAACTTCTACCCGATTATTAAAGGTTAACTTAACATCTCCTAACGAGCTAAATACCACACTTCTTGCGACAACTACCAGCCCTTTCTCTGTATCGACTATTACACCCGTGCCTGTTTTATTATTATTGTTGCCACTTCGCCCCTGAACGAAGTATGGACTGGTAAAGTTAACTTCTATTAACGAATTTTCTAATTGTTTACTATTGATCATCGAAGCATTATTAGTGCTATCAGTAAGTTTAACTTCTGCATCAACTAATGGTAACGACTGAGTACAAGGCCAGTAACCTAGAGAAGGGGTTTTCTGGCAATAGCTATGCTCAAACCAGGTTCTGTTAATTTCAATAAGTGCATAATTACTGGTGTTGGGATTGTTACGAGTATAATACCGCAGATGAACCTTACTACCATTTACAATACTGTTTAGCTGTTTGTTAAACTCTTCAATAGTTTCAACACGTACACCATTGAATTCAGTAATGACACTTTGACGAGGTACACCTGCATACTTGAAACTTCCCATTGAAGCAGCAACATAGACTCCTTTAATGGCTTTATTAAAGTGCCTCGCTTGTTGGTAAGACAAATTATGAAAAACTCCACCATCAAATTTCAAAAAAGCTGAAGGCGTAATTGTATCTAAATCATGAACATTTACAGCAACAGATAATTTTTCTCCACGCCTTAAAACAGACAAGTTAATACTCTTATTTACGTTGTTATTCATGCTAGTTTCGAGTGTTAAAAAATCAATAATTGATTGTTCATTAATCGCTAATAATATGTCGCCCACTTCAAGTGAATTTGCTGCAGAACTATCGGGAATTATCGAATTAACCACTAACAAGCCTAATATATTTGGAAAATCATCACGATATTCCATTTCTAAATCATCACTCAACCCCAGTCTATTTAATTCAGCATAAGGTTTAGCATTGAAAGTTGTTTGTATCGTGCCTCTGGCAATTTTTTTGTTAGCTTGTAATTTTTTTAGCGCGCCTTTTATTTTTTCTAAGGGCATAAAGAATGCAGTAGCCGAATTGGAATTAGCGCCGGCATTTAGTGCAACAACTTCCCCTTGAATATTTATAACAGGAGAGCCTGATGAACCACCGCTTGAAGCAGTGGCTGCTTGAATATAAAAAGTATTAAAGTCATTATATTTCCCATAACCATACTTGGGTGCATCACGGTCAAGTCGAGAAATAGTGCCATCTAAAATAGAAATTTTTTGTCCTGCGTCATTACCAATAATACGAATTTCTTGGCCAACATTTGGATGATTATGACTGAGCGTAAATTGGTGTGGTTGCAGGTGTTTAATCTGGCTAGGATCGTAACGATAGAAACCAAAATCGTGAACAGGGTCAATATATAACGGAGTTAAATCTATTTCTTCATTATTAATTAATATCGCTCTTGCTGTTACCGGTCCGGGGGTCACGATATGCCGATTGGTTAATATAATGCCTTTTGTAGCATCAACAATAAACCCAGTGCCTTCAGTACTTTTATTCCATTTTCCATCGAAACTTACCGGTACGTCTATTTGAATACTGACAACACCACTAGACACCAATTTAACCGTGTCATTCCAATTTTCCTTGGCTGTATCTGATGAGCAATTGCTTAAAAATGAAAGTGATAAAAATCCTACTAACAGTACGAAAACATGTGTCATTTTTTTATTTTTGATGAACATCCCTTTACCTATCCTTTGCTTTATATCTATTTGTTTTAATATACAGATTTTATACTTATTAAGAAGAACTTAACTTCTTCTATTAACGCTGAAACATAACTAAATCTTTTCTGGCGTTCTTGAAGACGGAAAATAGCACACGTTTATGCTCATAATCTATATCGCTTACATAAGCTATATGCTTAGATGTTGACGATATTTCGATACTTGAAAGCATTTGTTGTTCGAATTGATAACGCCATATTTTCTCTTGTCCAAACAGGACTAATTGATCTTCTTTAAACATAAAGCCTGACGAAAAAGTATTACCGGTAGTCGGCTGAAAAATAGTCGACTGCTCATCTCGATATATATGCAGTGTCTTATCCCAATCGGTGTAATACAAGAATTCATCGTTATCAAGTTGTGCCCAATGACTAAACCCTTGATAAACGACCTTATATTCACCGGTATTAATATCAAACAATATCACTTTTCGTTGATGATTTTTATTCGAGCCTGAGGCTTGCTCGGTAATCGACAATAAAACCTGCTGTTCACCAACCCATTGATACACATCAATAACTTTAAATGATGTGGTGAGTAATTGTGCCTGCCCGTCTAATGTTAATAGTTGTAGTTTTCCTCTAATCGCCAAGGCCATCGACTGGCCATCTGATGACCAAACGTAAGAATTAATACGGCTATTGGTATCAAAGTGGCTGAGTTGTTTAAGTTGCTTATTCTGCGAAAACCAAATTTGTTGCTCGCCGCTTCGATCAGAAACAAAACTTATGTTAGCTGTTTGTGGTTGATATTTAGCTTGATAATCCATGACGGTTGAATGATGTATGGTTTGATTTTTTTCAATCGTTATTTGTGGCTGTAATGGCGAAATACCGTCTTCTGCGACATTATTTAACTGAAGATTATACTCTTCAATATCAAAATCCACCCCGCCCATCACGGCAACTATTTTATTACCATCAGGATGGTATACCGGATTATATATGTCTACAACAGTCGTTACCGGATACTCAGTAAACTCTCCAGTCATGTCGATTTCAAATAAACTATTCTCCGCAGAAGCCAGTAATGTATCTTTTAAAGGATGCCAACTTGGATCCCACCATAAGAAGTCACTATAATCGGCCGGCACATTTAATTGCACATGCTCTGTCGTATTGGTTTCAGTGTTAAAGACGATTAACGATGTATTTTGCATGTCATCATGCACAGTAATGACGAGCTTTTTATTCCTAACAGAATAGATCAATGCCTGGGCGATATATTCCGGGCTGCTGTAGAGCAACTGAATTTTACCACTGTCAATAACCAACGATTTTACAGCGCCTTGTCGAGAAGAAGTGTCAACATAGGCAATGTTATTATTCGTTAACCAGTTAATAGCACCGTAGCTTTGCTGGTCACAGGAAAGTATTTCTCGAGGAACTTGAGGCTTGGTTTTTGCCAATAAAAAAGAGACTGCACTAATATTTCGACAACTCTTTATTTGCTGTTGAGCATCACAACCACCCCTTTTAGAAAAAGCCAGTTGATTACCATCGGGAGACCAATCTGCAGGGCCATAAAAACCAGTGCTTTTAGTTAGCTTAAATTCACGATTCTCGAGCAAATCTTTTGCCCAAAGCTCATTTTCACAAACACTAACATACCGATTGAAGACCAGATAACGACCATCGGGTGAGAAATTTGGATAATATTCTTTTTCATCCGTACTGGTAATCGGAATAAGGTGACTAATCGGTGGGGACGATTTTTCAGCAGGCATAAAATAAAAAAACAGTGCCAGCAAACATGTAACAATGAACAAAAGAACCAGTGGCCACTGTATTTTATGATGTTTTTTTCGGCTGTGATATTGCTTTTCTAATTCGACCAATGGCGCTGTTTCTGGCCATTGAACCTTAGCGACAAGGCTGTAACCAACTTTAGGGTGAGTCGCTATCATCTTTTGCTGCTTAGCGTCATCCCCAAGTGCTTTTCTCAGTTGTCCAATGCATCGCTGAACGGCATTTGGCGCAACAACAACATTTGGCCAAACACTTTCCAGCAGTGTTTCATGAGTAACGACTTCGCCGGGCGTTTTGGCAAGTGTTAATAATACCTTTAATACGCGAGGTTCAAGGGAAACAATGTCATCTTTGACAATGATTTGCGCCCGCGATACATCAACCCTGAAATTCCCTACCCAAAAATCACTCATTAATTTTATTTTTAGCCTCTGCTCAAGCTTAATATATAGTCAAAGCAGTATATCTCCAATGGTTATTGCTTTCAGTGATTTATTCTCACAAAGCGCTGTTATTCAGTGCATTAACTAAACCATCAGCAAACCATCAGTTTTTTATCAGTTAATCTGTAACGTTTTATATTCTGTTTTGGGCACAATGCCAACACAACAGACTCAGCTTATGTAAACGTCAAATAAATATGACTGAGCCATACTCAAGCCATGAAATGAGAGGATAATGTGAAAACACTATTTACCCACGCATCGTTAGTCAAACGAACGAATATAACCATTAAAATGCTCAGACAATTTATAACCCTAGTTGCCCTACTACCATTATTATTGGTTAATAATTTTACATTTGCTAACGACATTAGCCGCAGTGAAGTACCACAAATAAAAGTCGATTTAGGTGAAAAAATTACTTTTTATTCAGATAGTCTTAAAGAACAACGAGAGTTTTTCATTCGCGTACCTGAAGGTTATCAAAAATCGAAGCGAAGTTATCCAGTGATCTATTTACTTGATGCAAATAACGAAATCTTAACATACATGAAAGATCTCTATTTTCATTCGGTTACTCAAATTGAACGGTTAATGCAACAGGGTGATATTCCTGAAAGTATTATTGTCGGACTCCCTTTTAATAGTGAACAATGGTTCAGTAATGTTGCTAAAAACTCCGAGCCCTTTAGCCGTTATTTGACCAAAGAGTTATCAAATTATATTAACGATAATTATCGAACCGCTAACAATAACATTTTAATTGGCCAATCATATTCTGCATTGTTTGTGCTAAATGCCCTACCCGAAAGCGGTGGCACTTTTAACGGCTATATTGCTATAGAGCCGGTTTTAGCCAATGGTGAATTAGAAAAAGCGGTTAAAAATTATCAAAATATTGTAACTAAAAATAGCAACTTACAATTAATGATGGCGGGAGGGATTTTTCTAAAGCAAGCGAAAACACTAATGCAAAAGTTACTCAGTGTCTCAGATAAATCCGCTAATATTAGCCTTAAGGTATTTCCACAGGAATCTCATGGCTCTGCTTATTATCCCGCTCTTAATAGCGGCTTGAGAAATCACTTTAAGGATTATCGAAGACCCAGTAAAGAGCAAATTTTGACGGCAAACTTTAACTACCAATCCATACTGAATTATTTTGAAAAAAGAGCGGAAAAATACCAAGTTGAAACGACTGAAAAACAATTTCAATTTGCTGTCTACGATGTAATTTACTATCAAGCTATGGCGAAAAATTTTGAACAAGCCTTTGCTTTATGGCCGCTCTGGAAATCGCAATATAAAATGTATAATGCCAATATAATGACCAATAACTTTCTCCGTAATAACGACCATGCTTCGGCGATTTCCTTTTTACAACATGTCGCAATAGCTATGCCAAGTTCAGTTCGAGCCGTCGATCGTTTAGCAACACTTTATCAACAAGACCAACAACTTGAGCTTGCCAGTATTTATCGCTTAAAAGTGCAGCAACTATTGAATGAAGCGTTCAATAAGCCAATATCAATAAAACAAGAAGATAATCTAAGCAGATACAGCTATAACTTATTGGACGAGCAAAGAAATCAAGAAGCGATAGCAATATTGAAACGTATAACTAAAGCAAAACCCGACTCAATAAATGCCCATGATAATTTGGCCGATGCCTATGAGTTAGTAAAAAATTATCCTGCTGCGATTAAAACATTGGAAAAAACTATTGCCATGGCTGATGGCAGAGAGGACGTCAGTACTGCGTCATTTCAACAAAGATTGAGCCGATTGAAAAACGTAAACAATGCAGGTTAGGAAACCTTAGTTAAGGAGAAGGGTTATCTCCCAGATAAATTAACTAAACTTTGCTATTAAAATCTAGACCCGCATATATGTAATGCGGGTCTAGATAAGCAAGATAAACTTTTAACGCTATATTACCTAGTACTTAACACGCAACGCATCATTAAGCACTTTCAATATAAACTTCAATGATTACTTAAGCGTTAATAAGTATTTAACTAAGTTATTGTAATCTTGGTCAAAATTATTTTTGTCTAACGCTTTATTTTCAATTTTATAACGACCATTAACAATAACCGCTGGCACGCCTGTTATGCCACCGCTTTTCGAGTAATAATCTTGTCTTTTTTTCATGAATTTAGCTTTACTATTTACGCTAAAGCTTTTCATTAACTTATCAAACTTTTCACCGTCAGCACCGTTAAGTACAAAAATATTACGAATGTCTTTTTCTGACGTTAGTACAGCACGTTGTACATGAATATAATTAAATACTGCACGCATTAACGGAGCATCCATACCCATTTGTTCAGCAACGATTACAGCTTTCGTTAACATTTGCTGCATAGTTGGTGAAGCACCACGAAGAAAATCAACATGGTTAAACTCAAATTTAACGCCTTTTGGTAACTGCTTTTTTACACTAGCCATAAAAGGTTCAAATTTAAAACAGTGGCCACAGTAGAACGAAAAGAACTCTCTCACTTCTGGTTTTTTTGTCGCTTCTGAACTCACTACGGTGTAGTGCGTTCCTTCTTGGTAATTTGTTGCCGAAGCCATTAATGGCAATACCAAGAATACGAATAAACTAACTAATTTTTTCATTTAATACTTTTCCTCAAATGTAAGCACTGCATTTATCGTTTTTATCTTTATGCAGGAAATAAACTTAACGGTGGTTGTTGAAGTGCTGACACTTGCTCTTTCAACATCAAAATTTGCTGTTCCCAATATTTATCGGTATTAAACCAGGGGAAGTTATGCGGAAACGCAGGATCTTGCCAACGTTTACATAACCACGCCATATAATTAACAACACGCATGGTACGTAATGATTCTATCAAAATAAGTTGGTTAGGTTCAAATGAATAAAATTCTTCGTATCCCATCAACATGGTATCAAGCTGAAGTAATCGTTGCTGACGATCGCCCGAAAGCATCATCCACAAATCTTGGATCGCAGGTCCCATACGACAATCATCGAGATCGACAAAATGTGGACCATCATCTGTCCATAAAATATTTCCGGCATGACAGTCGCCATGCAAACGTATTTCATTACTTGGTTGATATTGCTCAGCGGCAACCTCAACCACTTGCTCTAGAATAGTAAAAAACGCTGTTGATAAATAACTAGGAACAAACTCAGACTGTTTAATGATATCTGTCGCTTGAAAAAGCATTTCTTGTTTAGTGAAGGTGGGTCGATGGCTAAACTTTTTTTGTGCGGCGACCGCATGTATTCGCCCTAAGAATCGTCCCATCCACTCTAGTTGGTCTAGGTTATCGACTTCAAAAATTCGACCTCCGCGACACGGATAAATAGCAAAGTGGTAACCTTTATAAGAAAAAAGTGATTCTCCGGCAATTTTTATAGGCGCAACAAGGGGTAATTCTTGTTCGGCCAACTCAAAGGCAAAGTCATGCTCTTCGCGAAGTTCTGCTTCACTCCAACGTTGTGGACGATAGAACTTAGTAACGAATTTATTTTTATCGTCATCGTGAAATTGATAAACACGGTTTTCATAACTATTTAGCGGTAGTAGGCCGCTGTCAACCGACAGACCAGTGCTTTCTAAGCCATCTAGGATCAAGTCGGGCGACAATGAGGTAAAATCAAATACAGACATTAGCGTTTATTAAAAAACCTGCTTTCATGTTCAAGGGAAACGTCATCTTCCTCTGAAACCAGTTCAATAACAAACGAAATATCTGACATGTAGCCTTTTAGTTCATATGGGTCGACGGATATACTCATCGGTAAGGTATAAACACCAGCCGCTTTCACCATCACTTCTTGTTCGCCATGCCATTGGGTATTTTCAATGCCTTTTACCGAAAGTCGGTATACGTTATCGGTTTGCGATTTGTTCAATATTTTTAAGGTATAGACATTTTCGATATCGCCATTGAATTTTTCTTTCGCAAGTTCATTTCTATCGCGAATAATATCTAGAGAAACAGGTACTCGATTAACAATTTCTAGTACTAATAAACTGGTCATTACCGTTAACACGATGGCGTAACCAATGAGCTTCGAACGGACAAAATGTACTTTTTTCCCTTGCAGCTCGTGTTCTGTGGTGTAGCGAATCAAGCCTTTTGGATACTTCATTTTGTCCATAACACCGTCACAAGCATCAACACAGGCGCCACAATTAATACATTCATACTGTAAACCGTTACGAATGTCGATACCAGTTGGGCATACTTGAACACACAAGCTACAGTCAATACAGTCGCCTAATTCAAGTGCTTTATGATCTTGCTTACGTGAACGTGCGCCTCGATTTTCACCACGATTGTAATCGTAAGAAACCGTTAAGGTGTCTTTATCGAACATCGCAGATTGAAAACGGGCATACGGGCACATATGCAAACACATAATTTCGCGCATCCAACCTGCATTTCCGTAGGTACAAAATGCAAAGAACCAAACGGTAGCGGCTAAAGCAAATGATGCTTCAAACGTAAAAAAGTCTATAAACACTTCGTCTACGGGCGCAAAATACCCGGCAAAGGTTAACGCAGTAAGAATAGAGAAAAATAACCAACAGCTGTGTTTAAGGGTTTTCCGCCAAAACTTATTGAAATCAAGTTTACGGCTATCTAACTTTTTACGCTGATTAGCACTACCTTCAATTTTTTCTTCAAACCAAATAAAAATAAAGGTCCAAACGGTTTGGGGACACAAATAGCCACACCACACTCGACCTAAAAAGGTGGTCACAAAAAACAATAAAAAAGCACTAAGAATAAAAAGCCAAGCGAGTAAAGTTAAATCTTGTGGCCATAGTGTTAAGCCCCATAAAGTAAAACGTTGTTCTGATATATCAAATAATATCGCTTGATGACCGTTATATTGTAGCCAGGGTAATAAAGCGAATAAGGCTAAAAAAACAAAGTTCATTCGTCGTCTTAATAACTGGAAAAAACCACTGACTTTACGTACATAAATTTGATCGCGCGGCTGATATGTTTCAACCTGATTAGGCTGGTGTATTTTGATATTTTTAATGGGAATGTGTACCGTTTTTTTATGCAGCTTGTCTTCTGGTTTCACAATAAATCCTTGATATGCGAGAGCGCGAAAATTATAACGATATAAAAATAATGCGTTATAAAATAATAATAATTAGGGAATAAGCAAAAAATTGATTACTCTAGTATTATCGTTCAATTATATGACAAATTATGAAAAAATTATTGATCTTAATCGTCGCTACCGCATTATTTTTGCACTTTTATCCCCAACCAGAACTAGAAGATTGGTTTACCGAACAAAAGACGATGGTTATGGAGACCTTTTCTGAGGCAACCGATACGAAAGTCAGGTTGAAAGCAGATGTTATTTATAAGGAATTAGAGAATCAGTTTGATCGTTTTACTAATGAGGAACAGGCGTTTTTGCAGGAAATGACTATCGATAGGAAATCAGTAAAATCTTTTTTTGTTACCTTTTGCGAAGGTAAGCAGAGGTCACCTAATTTTCATCGCGACAACCAAGAGAAAGTTTGCCGTAAAATATCGCAATATAGTGGGCTTTTATAAGTAAATGACATAACTGTTGCACATAAAAAAACTAAGGTTCGGGATGCTAAATCAAGTTTAACATCCCAAGATTAACTAAATGCTGAACATTAAGCAGAAAGACTCGCTAATAACTGTGCAAATGCTTGTTCTGTTTCTTGCTCTAAATGATGAACACCCGCTGTTATTACCCATTCTCCATTTACCATGACATCATTCACCATATTTTGCTGGCTAGCAAAAATCAGACTGTCTAATAAGTGCTCATCGCTATGAGCAAATAATGCAATTTTAGCACTATTAAGTACCAGTAAGTCAGCCTGTTTTCCTATCGCCAATTCGCCGGTATTACTGTTAGTGCTTTGCGCACCGCCTAATGCCGCTTGTTGCCATAAATTACGTCCCACTGAAGCTTCTTTATCCGTGGCTAAAATAGCACGTTGTTGCTTTATTAAGCGCTGGGCATATTCTAACCAACGTAACTCTTCAATAGGATTGACCGAAATATGGCTGTCTGAGCCAATAGCTAACGTGCCATTTTCGGCTAAAAATTCCGTAGTAGGGAAAATACCATCACCTAAGTTTGCTTCTGTGGTCGGGCAAATACCTGCAATAGCTTTACTAGCAACAATACCTTTACGCTCGTCTTCGTTAATATGCGTCGCGTGTATTAAACACCATTGCTCATCTAATTCGGCATTATTAAGTAACCATTCCACCGGACGTTGACCATAATGAGCGATACAGTCATCAACTTCTTTTTGCTGCTCTGCTATGTGAATATGTATCGGCGCTTTATTGTCTAAACTGCGCACATGCTGTACTGCTTTCTCTAATGAAGGTTTATCAACAGCGCGTAATGAATGTGGTGCAATACCTACATTGGTATTTTTATAACCCGAACTTAAGGTAAAACAGTCACTGACTAATTGATTGAACTGCTCAACCGAATTTGTAAAACGCTTTTGCCCGTTATTGGCTGCTAAAGGACCAAAACCACTAAAACGATATAGTACCGGCAATAACGTTAAACCTATGCCAGATTGCTGACTCGCATTAAAAATAGCTTTTGCCATTTCAGCCAATTCATTATGATTATCGCCATTGATTTCATGGTGCAAATAATGAAATTCAGCAACACGTGTATAACCCATTTTCAACATTTCGATGTAAAGCTGTGTGGCAATTGTTTTTGCACTTTCCGAGGTAAGTTGGTCAATAAATTTGTACATGATGCTACGCCATGTCCAAAAACTGTCTTGCCCTTCACTGCCCTGCTCACTAAATCCGGCAAAAGCTCGCTGAAAGGCGTGAGAATGACAATTAACCATACCCGGAATAACAACCCCAACTTTCTCAGCTCCGTCAACATAACCAGCATCGATAGTTGTAATTACACCATTTTCAATGGTAAGTGTTTGCTGTTTCTGCCAGCCATTACTCAATAGAATGCGCTCTGCAAATAATTTCATTTAAGGTACCTTTACTAATTAATGCTCAGAGAAGTGAATTAGCGTATTAACTAACTGCTCGAGTTTAGGAATAACCTCTGCCGCTAAAGCCTCATTGTACTCACTGCTCGGTTCACTCATATAAGTTCGCTGTGATAACTCCAACTGCACTGCATGAATATTTTTTTCTGGTTGGCCATACTCACGCGTTATAAAACCGCCTTTAAAGCGACCATTTGAAATCATAGTGTAAGGAGAATAATCAAGCGTTTGCAGCGCCGTTAATAACTCTGGTGCACAACTTGTTCCATTGGCTGTGCCAAAATTAAAATCAGGAAGTTGTCCTTCAAAAAACCGTGGTACTTCAGACAAAATTGAATGAGCTTCTAACAATACAGCCTTGCCAAATTCCACTTGCATCGCATCTAAGGTTGTTTTTAACGCTTGATGATAAGGCTGCCAGTAAGTACTAATCCGATGCGATATTTCAGCGTCGTCTGGCGTTTTTCCTTCAAGATATAGTGGGGATAAATCAAATGCCGTTGTCGGGCAAAGTTCGGTACTGTTAGCGCCAGGATATAAATCAACACCCTCTGGATCTCTATTTAAGTCAATTACGTAGCGACTATATTTTGGCATAATAATATAAGCACCCAAGGCTTTTGCAAATGCATAAAGCTTATCTTTATGCCAGTCGGTATCGCTAACTCGCTTACCTTGCTTGGTCATATCATTAGCAATATATTCAGGCAACGCTTCACCGTTATGGGGCATGCTGATCAACAGCGGGATACGACCTTTTACTAATGTATAAGTTAACTCACAAGCTTCTGACATTTTGAACCTCTTCTTAATTGTATATACAACTTTAAGGGTAATTTATCATGCACAGCGTAGCGCAAGCAAATTTATTAATGATTAATACTCATATAAAGTTACTCCGTGACTTTAAAGGTTGCCAGTACGTGGTCATCAGCTAAGAGCACTAAACAATGTTTTACTATTTTAACGTTTGTCACTTTGGCTAACATGTTTTCATATTGAACTTCTAATGCTGAAGTCTCTGCACAATAACGACGTGTCATTCCCAACGCACTTAAGGTCAAGACTTGTTTCTTTTGGTTACGACTACCAAAGAAACTATTACAGCCTGCAAAGCCTTCAACTTTGTATGTACTTTCACTAAAGATAATAAACGGTATGCCTTGTCGGGTAGATAATTTGATCTCTGACGAAGTAACTGAATTAGCTGCCAGCGCTGTTCGGTCAACATCTCGGCTTTATTTGATTTTACCTCTTTTCGACTAGAGTTTTCGTTGATTGCCTGACAAGTAGAAATAAAAAATACAATTAGAAATACAAGCAGGTACCCTTGCTACCAGAATAATCATTTTCATTGAATGGTCTTGTGTGTCTTTTTAAAATATATTTGCTGGATAAGTATTTATCGCATAAAGTGTACTTTATAATCCAATTTATAACCTCCATGATATAAGACTTAAAAAGTAATGAGTCATTACGGAAAAAGCTCTCCACACTTAAATAGCCAACAACTATCTTCTTGGTTTAAACAAGCTTTTCTTTGCGCGCTATTATGGCTCCCTTGTTACGCTAATGCTGAATCATCGATAGTTGTTCAGCAAAAAACCATCAAAATATCACTGCCAGATAAATCCTCAATCGATGCCGCCTCAGGGGAAAACTTCCAGTTGCTGGTTAATTTTCTGAAAGAATACTGGCAAATATGGGCGATTGATCAACAACAGCCTATTGAGTTTGTTTATCTTCCCAAAGAGCAAGCTTTTGAACGTTTAAAAGCACAACAAATTGATATTGTTGCATTATCGACTTTTGAAAAAAAACAGCCCGACTTATTATTCAGTATTCCTTATGCGAAATACCAACAACGCATTTTCCGTCGTATTCAAGCCGATAAAAACAACGGTATGCAAATAGCAATTCATTCGAAAAACACTCAAACACTTGATTTTTTACCCAGCCATATTGAACGATACTACTATCAAGATATAGATAAGCTACTTAATGACTATCAAAAATTTGATGCTATATATTCTACTAAACCTTGGGTATTACAGGAAAAAATTGAAGATTATAAGCTTGATAAAAATTATCAGGTGACAACTGCAGATGCTCCAGAAATTTTCTTTCGCTTTGCTACTCACAAAAACAATCGAAAATTAATGCATTTGATGAATGACGGTATTCGCGCGATTACTAAAGTTCAAGCATATTTATGGAGCAATAAATATATAGCATTTGATGACAATAATATTTCATTTGCTTTAGGCAATTACTTCACTGATTTATCAACAGATGAAAAAGAATTTATTATTGACCACAATCAGCTATATTTCCCGCTTTTATCAGACGGATTTCCTCCTTATGTCATAGTCAAAAATTTCAATCACATTACTGAGCGTGGCTTTACCATAGATTTATTTAACCTTGCGACCCAACGAACGGGTGTTGTTTACAAACCGATTACAGTGAAAAATGTAGAACAGGCGTTTACTTTTTTAAAACAACGTAAGGTCGATGTATTTGCCCATGTTGAACATACGAAAGAAAGAGAAAAGAAGTTAAAATTTTCAATACCCTATTTAAAAGCGGGCTACAGTATGGTGTATCGACATGACGACACCATTATTGATGGTTTAAGCGGTATTGGTGACAAGAGTATTGCGGTCATCAATAATTTTAATGCGACAAAACTCCTAAAAAATAAACTTCCTTATGGAAATTTTAACTATTATGACACCATTATTGATGCAGTTTCTTCTGTTTCATCAGGTCAAAGTGATGTCTTTATTGGCCGTTCGCTCACTTCTTCATATTTGGCGAAAGAAAATCAATTATCTAACTTAACCAGTCAGCCTCTAGTTAACTTTCACGATAATGCTCAATTTTCTTTTGCGAGTACACTAGAAAGTAATGAAGTAATCAGCTTACTCAACCGTACTATTAACAGTATTTCTGCTGCCGAATACGAAAAGCTGTATACAAAATGGAGCCATACGGCCTTTCATGATAACAATGCCGATGAGCAAATTGCTAATGCTTATCGTAATGCTAGTTATTTGTTTGCTGCTATTATGTTGTTTGGATTGATTATTTTCTGGATCTACTACCGACAACTACGCCTTAGAAAACTGGCGCAGAAAAAGGTTGAACATGCATTAGCCATTGCCGAAGCGGCAAAAACTGAAGCTGAAAAATCGGCTCAAGCCAAAATTACCTTTCTTGCTCGTATGAGTCATGAAATACGTACTCCAATGAATGGAGTATTAGGTATGGCAGAAGCACTCGCCTTTACACCACTAAACAATGAACAGACCGACTTATTGGAAACCCTTCAAGGGTCTGCGACAAATTTATTGGCTTTATTAAATGATGTACTCGACTTCTCAAAGATGGACGCAGGTAAACTCACTTTAGAATTTGTGCCCGTTAACTTCCATCTTATTTGTAAAAATATTATCAATGGCTTTAATCATATAGAACATAATAAAGCACTCGATATTTGCTTACAAATAGACAGTAATATAACCCACAGTTATTTCACCGACCCGACTAGACTTACACAAGTGTTGAATAATCTTTTAAGCAATGCGATTAAATTTACACTAGAAGGGCGCATTGAATTAAACGTTAAATTACTGACAAGTACCACCACTAATAATAATACTTATGACACTTTGAGTATCAAAATAAAAGACACGGGAATTGGTATCGCCGCAGACAAGCATGCTTTCCTATTCACCCCTTTTATTCAAGCTGACGATGACATCAACCGTAAATTTGGTGGTACGGGTTTAGGACTTAGTATTTGCCAAGAAATTATAACGGCAATGGGTAGTAAAATTAAGGTTGATTCAGAGTTTGGCAAGGGGAGTACTTTTAACTTCACCTTAAAGCTAAAACGTTCGAGCCTAGAAAATTTAACGGATAACCGTCGTAAAAACACACGAAAAATCAACGATCCTGGTGACAACAGATTTAAAGGTTTACGGGTACTCATTGCCGAAGACAATCTAGTGAATGTAAAAGTACTTAACGCACAACTTGAGCGCCTAAATATCCAAGCCGATATTGCTAACGATGGTAAAGAAGCTTTAGCTTTACATGAAAAAGAAGCTTACGACATTATAATATCTGATTGTCATATGCCCAACCTTGACGGTTTTGAGCTGGCGACAATACTCACTCAAAGTACCAGTAAACGGCCATTATGGTTAATTGCAGTCACCGCTGATGCATTAAGTGGTGCTGCTGAAAAATGTATTGCGGCGGGCTTTGACGATTACATGGCCAAACCCTGCCCACAAGAAGAAATCACTAACAAACTCAATAATGCTTATCGACAACTTCATAAAAAACAAAACTATAAACAGACAAAACAAGTATTTAATCTGTTTAACCTAGATATGTTGCTCAGTAATAATAGTAAAGACGTTGAGCTAAGCAAGAGTGTTGGTCAGTTGTTCATTGATTCTTGGCAAAAAGAGAAACAACAATGGCTAATAGCTGTCGATGAACTTGAATATAAACATATACAAGCTCTGGCTCATAAATTGAGAGGGGGCATCCGCTATTTTGCAAATAAAGCCTTACTCGATGCTATAAATGAAGTAGATCAATATGCAGCGGTTCAAAACAATGACAGCCTAATCGTTGCTGCGGCTAATTTATATGTGCAACTTGATGTATTAATAAATGAAATCAATACTTGGCTATTGTCTGATTAGATGGTTTTCTTATAGTAACTTTAAAATATCAATCGCTTTTTCGAATCATAGCAAATGGTTTTTATCATTTTATTAAATCAAAGTATTCAACCATACTGTACCCATCTTAATAAATAAGCGACCAATTAAAGAGAGCACCTATGTTTACTAATAAAGAAACGCAGCAAGTCCCAAATGTAACTTTTCCTATAATTACTGCCGATGGCTGGGCTAGCCGTTCGAGCGATGAAATTTTCAGCAATAAAACTGTTGTCGTTTTTTCATTACCCGGCGCATTTACTCCTACTTGTTCATCATCTCATTTACCAAGATATGACGAACTTGCCGGGAAACTTTCAGCAAACGGTGTCGATGAAATAATCTGTATTTCAGTAAACGATACCTTTGTTATGAATGCTTGGTCAAAAGATCAAGGCACTGAAAACATCAGTTTCATTCCAGATGGCAACGGCGATTTCACACAAGAAATGGGCTTATTAGTTGATAAAAAGGAAATTGGTTTTGGTAAGCGTAGCTGGCGTTATTCAATGTTAGTAAAAAATGGCGTGATTGAAAAAATGTTCATCGAACCTGACTTACCCGGCGACCCGTTTGAAGTGTCAGATGCTGATACTATGTTAGGTTATATCAATCCAGAAGCAGTACAAACTCAAGCAATTACTGTATTTAGCAAGCCAACTTGTCCTTATTGTAAAAATGCAAAAGAGCTTTTAGCAAGTAAAGGCTTACAATTTGAAGAATTAACTGTGGGTGAAGATGTAACTATCGATATGTTCCGCGCTATTACTAACTCTGATACAGTGCCACAAGTATTCATCGATGGAAGAAATATTGGTGGCAGTGAAGATTTAACGGCTTACTTTAGCTAGCTTTATCATTAAATTTAAAAAAGCCGATGAAGAGCAATTCATCGGCTTTCTGTTATATTGTGAAATAATTGTTTTTATAAAAGCGTTTCAGAAGACCAAGTCAACTAAACGTCAATACTTTAGTCTCATCAAATTATATTACACTTTAAATTTAGCAACCAATTCATTCAAGCCAGTAAACTCAGTTTGCAAGCTATCGCATGCCCTTTGAGTTTGTTGTAAATTCTGTACACCTTGTTGGTTTAAATCCATCAACTCTAATATGTCCTCATCGATTGATTTAATAACAGTCACTTGTTGCTGAGTCGCTTGTGCAACTGCATGGTTTTCATCATCCACTTTTTGTAATGATTGAATAATTAATTGCATTTTTTCATCGGCAATAGTGGCTTTTTCAACACTAGCGTTACTATTTTTTTGACTCTCATCCATAGAAGTAACTACGGCAGACGTGCCACTTTCTAGACTCTCAATCATGGTTTCAATTTCTAAGGTTGCATCTTGAGTACGTTGTGCTAATCCTCTCACTTCATCAGCAACGACGGCAAATCCACGTCCAGCTTCACCTGCACGTGCAGCTTCAATGGCCGCATTTAACGCCAATAAATTGGTTTGTGAGCTCACACCTTTGATAACATCTAAAATACTGACAATGTTTTTGGTTTCACTGCTTAGTTTTTCTATTTCGTCACTCGAACGACCCATTATTTCTGATAAATGTTCAATAGATTTTATGTTTTCATCAAGTGCTGACATTCCTTCACTCGACTCAAGTTTCATTGCCGAGGTTAAGTCAGATGCAGTAATGGCATTTGTAGAGATTTCTTGTGATGAACTATTCAATTCAGTCACCGCCGCTGAAACACTGGTACCACGATTAAGTTGTTGGTCTGCCATTTCAATACCAAACTGTGAGCTTTGACGCACTTGGCTAATGTGCTGGTCTAAATTGGCCGCGGCCTCTTGTACTTGTTGCATTGAATAGTGCATGGTTTCAATAAAGCCATTAAAATTTTGCGAGAGTTCACCAAACTCATCTTGGCTATCTACTGATAAGCGCTGAGTTAAATCACCGTCTCCTTGTGAGATTCCTTTAATGGCGATATTCAACCTTTGAATAGGTCTCATTAGGAAGCTGAACAAAAATTGTAGAAGGATCACGGTAACTAACAAACTTACAATAACGACAATGATTGCCGTATTGCGTGAATCAATCATAGGTTGATAGGCTTGCTCGCGGTCAAGTACTACACCAACATACCAATCAACGGACTCAATACCGTTAATTGGAATAAATGAAACGATACTGTTACTGTTAATTTCATTTAGCTCCGTGGTAAATTCGGGTTTACTACCCAGTAAATCTTGTACATTTTTATTGACAAATCCAACCTCAGGATGACTTAATATTTTCCCTTCAGAGGTCATTAAATAAGCGTATCCTAAATCGAGAAAGTCAATTTGATTTAAAATTGATGCGATCTCATCTAATAATATATCGCCACCTGCCGCACCAATAAACTTACCTTGATCAACAATAGGCGCAACGGCAGACAACACTTGCTGATTGGTAGAAGCATCGATATAGATTTCAGTAAATGAAGATTTACGGCCATTTTTTGCTAATAAATACCAAGGTCGTTGGCGTATATCGAAATCTGCAGGTAATTTAATTGATAAGTCATCTAAAATAAACTTACCGGTGTCGGCTAAACCAACATAAGTATTTTTCATTTTTCCGGCTTCAACAGCCTGTTGTACAGCCTTTAAAACGCCGTCATGGTCATTTTCTGTGGTTACATTTAATGCAATTGCTTCGATAATTTGTAGCCGATTTGTTAGCCAATTAGCTATATTTCCTGAAACGGAATGACCGATTTCATCAATAGCTCGATTCAAATTCTCTTGGGTATTATTTTTGAGGGATATATAGTTTATCGAGGTTGATACTGACAACGCCAGTAACAATAATACGGTAGAAACTATAATAATTTTATGGGAAAAATTTATTTTAAGCACAAACAGACTCTCTTACATCATTAGTCAACATCTATATATAACCTTATCATCGCAAAATGGGATAACCAACTCCCCACAGAATATTGTTCAAATGTATTACCTGCAATCGCCGTCCAATCTGTTAAAATAATAAAATATCCTGACGGCCTGAAAAATAAACTTATGAATAACCAACCTTTCAATCCTTTACATGGCATTACCTTAAAAGTTCTAGTGACCGAATTAGTTGAATATTTTGGTTATCCTGCGCTTGGCCAACAAATAAAGATAAAATGTTTTACTGAAAATCCTAGCATCAATTCTACCTTAAAATTTTTGCGTAAAACCCCTTGGGCTCGCGAAAAAGTAGAAGCGCTTTACGTTAAAAACTTACACAAAGTCCATAAATCTTAGATTTATGGAGATAACGGCCACTAATGATTGCAACCTATTAATAGCTAATAAAAAAATAAGTTCTTAGCTTATAGCGCAATAAACTAATCGCTCAAGTTAAAAATCTGTCAAACTGACTCCATGAATACCATTTTTTGTTGGAGTCAGCTATGAAGCCTATACATCACTATATTTTAACTTGGCAATGCCCTGATACTTCAGGCGTATTAGCTAAGGTCAGCCAAAGCCTCTTTCAACATGGTGCTTTTATTACTGAAACCTCACAGTACAGTGACCCCTACACGGCAACTTTTTTTTCGCGCATCGCATTTGATGACAGAAATTTAAATGTTTCGATAGCCGAATTTCGTCAGGCAGTAGCAGAGCTAGCCCAACCGCTTGCCATGAATTTTCAAATAAGAGAGCGCGATAACTTTCCTAATATTGTGATAGCGGTATCTAAAGATGACCATTGTTTGGTCTCTTTATTAACGAAAGTTAAAGCAGGTGTTTTACCCGTCAATGTTGTAGCTGTTGTTTCAAATCATCGAGACTGTGAGGCTTTAGCGAATTTTCATCATATTCCTTTTCACTATTTACCTATTTCAACGTCGACGAAAGCGCAACAAGAAAACCAACTACAAACGTTATTAATAGACTATAAAACTGATTTATTAGTGCTCGCACGTTACATGCAAATTTTATCAGACAATTTTTGTCAACAATGGCAAGGTCGAGCTATTAATATTCATCATTCTTTTTTACCGAGCTTTAAAGGCGCAAAACCGTATCACCAAGCGCACCAACGCGGAGTGAAAATTATCGGTGCTACAGCCCACTATATAACAAGTGACTTAGATGAAGGCCCTATTATTGTCCAAGAAGTGAAAGCAATTAACCACAGCTTTACCATAAAGCAAATGGTTCATAGTGGTCACGACATTGAAGCGACAGCTTTGTCTCATGCCGTGAAAATGCACGCAGAGCAACGTATCTGTTTGAATAAAGGTAAAACAGTTATATTGCTTTAGTTCATGATGATAAGAAACAATTTGAGCTGTTTACTTAGTGAAATAACATTGTCCTAACACAGCACTAAATTCACAGATGCTTTACTGTTTTCATCGTATAATTCTGCTACATTGAGGCATGATTTTTTGTCTCACTTAGTTGCCCTTCGACATGATCCAATACAACATTTTTCCTAAAGATCTCAATAGTCATTTATTCGCCGTTGAGCTTTCATTTGCCACACAAGTTGGTGAAACATATCACTTATCTTTACCCGCTTGGTTACCTGGTAGTTATATGATCCGTGACTTTGCGAAAAACATTATCGAAATCACCGCATATGATAATGAAAAGATAGACCAGCAAGTCTCGCTCAATAAAACAAACAAGCAAACTTGGCAATTCACAGCATCGAGCTCTCACACGACAATAAGTTATCAAATATTCGCTTTCGATTTATCTGTGCGCACCGCCTATTTAGACAATCATCGGGCTTTTTTTAACGGAAGTTCCACTTTTTTACAAGTACAAGAATTACCAGATGAACCGTGCCAACTAGCGATATCATTGCCTCAGGATCTTAACGAGCAATGCAGTAATTGGCGAGTGGCCACTGGGCTGCCGCGTGCAAAAGGTACTGATAAATATCAATTAGGAAATTATCTCGCTTACGATTATCAAGAGCTTATCGACTGCCCTACTGCACTTGGCGATTTTGATGCTTTTGAATTTATGGTCGAAGGTGTTACCCATCACTTAGTTTTTACTAGCCAGCATTTTGGTGATCGGGAGCGCTTAAAAGCAGATATCGCTAAGCTTTGTCAGCACCATATCAGCCTATTTGGCGAAGTTCCTTTTAAAGAGTATTGGTTTATCACCCATTTATTAGGCAGCGGTTTTGGCGGGCTAGAACACAAAAACTCAACCATATTACAGGCCAGTCGTTTTGATTTACCTAACCCGAATAAACCTGAAGAAACCAGTGAAAATTATCAAACCTTTTTAAGCTTATGCTCGCATGAATACTTTCACGCTTGGAATGTTTGTCGTATTAAACCAAAAGAATTTCACCCTTATAATTTACAGCAAGAAGTACATACTCGACAATTATGGGCTTATGAAGGCATTACCTCATACTATGATGATTTTTCTTTATTTAGAACGGGGTTAATCAGTTTCGACGATTATTTAACGCAACTAGCAAAAACAGCTACTCGGGTTTATCGCGGTCAAGGTGAATTAAAACAAAGCGTTACGGATTCTAGTTTCGATACATGGACTAAATTTTATCAACAAGGCGCAGATGCCGTTAACAATATCGTTAGCTATTACACTAAAGGTTCATTAATTGCCCTGTGGTTAGATTTAACGATTCGTGAAAAGTCAGTTGGAGTTTATAGTTTAGACACCTTAATGCGCGAATTATGGATACACTTTGGCAGAACCAATATGGGGACTAACGAAGATGACTTCATTAATATTGCCAACATCCTTTGTAATGAAGATATCAGCGAGTCATTTCTTGCACTTCTCAATAATGCCCAACGTGTCGACTTAACACCTTTACTCAGCCAAGTAGGCATTACGTTTTCAAAGCAAAAATTTAAACAACTTAATAGCCTTGAGACCACAGACAACAATACTTATTCACCTTATATTGGTGCGCAATATAAGAATTTAACGCTTGGGGTAAAAATTAGCCAAGTTATTGAGAACTCACCTGCAGCTAAAGCAGGATTAGCCGTAAATGATATTTTAGTTTCGGTTAACAATTTGCAAGTCAGTGAAAAATCATTACAACAACTCGCGGATCATCTGCCCGAAAATACGCGAGTCACTTGCCATTATTTCCGTGATGACCAATTCATCACCAGTGAAATTACTTTTATCGATTCGCCTTTTTCATCTATCGGTATTAAAGAAATAGATAAGACACTCAGTGATAAATGGCGCTGTAAAATTTAACTGTAAATTTTTTGCCACAAAAAGTAAAAAATGACATTAGGATAAACAAACACCAAATTAGTAACAAAAGTTACTTTATGTCAATATTACTGATACATTAGTTCAAGTAATTACCAGCAGAGAATATTATGATTCAAATAAAAAGATTTCATCACGTCGCTTATCGTTGTGTAAATGCAAAACAGACCGTTGATTGGTACAAAGAGCATTTAAATATGGAACTTACTGTTGCCATTGCCGAGAACGAAGTACCTTCAACTAAAGCGCCAGATCCTTACATGCATATCTTTCTTGATGCTGGCATGGGCAATGTCCTCGCTTTTTTTGAAATTCCTAATTCTCCCGATATGGGACGTGACGAAAACACACCAAAATGGGTACAGCATATTGCGTTAGAAGTTGAAGATCTTGAGGCACTTGTTTCGGCAAGAGATGATTTAGCAGCAAAAGGCCTTGATGTTTTAGGCCCGGTAAACCATGGTGTATTCAAATCAATTTACTTCTTCGATCCTAATGGTCACCGCTTAGAGTTAGCAGCGAATACAGGAACAGTTGAGCAAATGGCAGAGCTAAAAAGCGTTGCGCCATTAATGATTGCCGAGTGGGATGAAACAAAAGTGGCACCAAAACATGCGGCTTGGTTGCACGAAATGGATTAGTTCTTTTGAAACAATTTAAAAATGCCAAGTGATTATCTTGGCATTTTTGTATCCGTTTACTCATCACTATTTACGCGCCTAATAAAACTTATGTAACCAGTTAATAGGCATAACCTGACTAATTGACTTATTCTTATATCATGACGTTTTTAACTATTTAATAACGACACATATATAAATCAGCCTAGGTTCACTATGAAACATTCGTTTATAATTTTTTGTTTTATTTTTTGCTGTAAAATTTCTGCTCAAGCCAAGCCCGAAATGACCTGGATAACAGATAGGCAGTCTGATATTTCTGTTTTTCTTAAAAAACAACCTACCTACATTGGCATGGAAACGTTAAATTTACTGGCTAATTCTATAAAAAATTATCAAATAAAGTTAACTTATGCCCCTTTAGCACGTGTCGACTACTTATTACAAAACAAGCAAAATATTTGTGCGACTAATCGCATTAAGAATACTGAGAGGGAAACCTTTGGGCTTTTTAGTCTCCCGCTAAATTTATATCCTGGCTTACGCTTATATTATGTTGAAAATGATAATGTCACCGCGAATAAGATTCCTGAACACTTATTGAATAAACAAAATCAAGTTATCTCCTTATCCGCCCTTTTTAATGCCTTGCCAGCAAAGAAGTTGGGGCTTTATCAAAGTAGATCTTACGGTGAAGGATTAGACAAAGATATTGCATCGCTACCACAAAAAAATATCTATATACGCGCTGGCGACAACCACGTAAAAGCAACAGTTCACATGTTGATGCAAAATCGTATCGACTTTCTGATTGAATTTCCCACTGAATTTAATACCGCAAGTAATCAGCTAAAAGAATCCATAAACTTTAAATCTATTGAAATAGCCAATAGTCCACGATTCATTCTGGGGCACTTAGCCTGCAACAAAACAGAAAAAAGTAAGCTCTTTATCAATGAAATAAATAAATTACTATTAGCGCTTTATCAAACAGATGACTTTTATCAAGCGCACATCAAGTATCTTGATCACAGTGATATTGACAAATTTAGACAGTACTACCAAGAAGTATTTTTAAGTTATTAAATGGCATTAATGAATAAAACGAAGCCACTGAACGAAGATTTTCGTATATAAAGCAATCGATTTCATGTGCGCAATACACCCTTAAAAATGTAAGACATTAGCCACCTTTTATTTTGTATTTTACTATTTGTTAACTTTATAATTAAGGTATTTCGTAAAAAAACAACAAGTTAACAGTTATTCATTTATAAAATGTAAATAAATGTGCATTTATAGCTTGCGGCTTTTATGAACTAAGGTAAAGTATTGCTCAGCTACTTCGTAGCACAAAAACAAAATGGAATGAATTAGCACGGAAAGCTGATAAACATTCACAATAATTTTATGAATGTTATTTTTTAAAGAATACGGATGATTAAGTTAATATCTGGATGATTGTTGATATTTAGGTCTAGAGACCACTACGGATAGCCATATAAAGTGTCAGGATGACCGATAAAAATAAAATATTAAGTATTTAACGCAAAATAAAAAACAATAATACGTTAGAGCTTAAAAGGAATAGCTAATAGGTTAGGATAACCACTTAAAGTTTTACGAAAACGATGACTTGTTCATCGTTTTTTTATGCCTGTAATTTAATCAAACAAAAATCACTATCGCGGTTTCCTTCAATATAACGTAAAATACAATCATTGAATTTATAAACGAAATTATTTTATGTCTCGTAGCAAAAAATCTAGAAAACAAGGCAGTGGTTCTATTGGCGCAGTTAAAGACGACAAGAAGAAAGTTGTAGTGCCTGTTGATAGAAAACCAAAGAAAAAGAATGGTAAAGAATCAGGAAATCGTCAAAAGGAAGCTTTTGATGCAGGTAAAAACGCTCAAGCTCAAACCGAACGAAAAGATCCCCGCATTGGTAGCAAAAAACCTATTGATCTAGGTGGTCCAGTCAAAACAGCTGTTCAACCGTTTAAAGCCAAAAGTAAAGCTAAAGTTGATACCTCCCCTATTGCCGCAATACGTGTTGTAGAAGCAGACACTTCATTAGAGCAAGAATTATATGCCATCGAAGATGACAGTCGTTTACAAAATATTCTCGCTCAACAAGAAGAAGAAAACGAACTCAGCAATGAAGACGTTGATTACTTCAATGAAAAAATGGAACGTCATCAGCAATTGCGAGATTTACTTGGCTTGGACGATGATGAAGAAGAAGACGAATCACCTGCAACGTCAAAAACAAAGAATTCTGAAGACGACCTTTGGGACAAATTTGATAACAGCGATTTATCTGAATTCGAATAAGGATAACTATGCTTTCTAGCCCTTGGTTTTATATAACTATTGGTGCAGTAATAATTATTGCTGCACTCGCTTTTTATGCGGCGAAATTGTTAACACAACTTAAACAGCAAACCGCTAGAATCAATCAAGCTGAACAAGATAAAAAAATAGCCCTTGCTAAGCATGACACTAAAATACTTAACAGTGTCGTTATTATTGTTCGTGCGATGAAAGAAGAGCAATGTGATGTCGCTGAAGGTTGCTGGCGGTTAAGTGTATTGCTTGATTCATTAAAGCTTAGCGAAAGCTTATCAAACGAATTTCCGGCCGTATTTGCGCTTTATGAAGCCATTAAACACATGCCTATTCTTGATGAACGCAAAAAATTGACGAAACAAGAGCGTATGAAACTCGATTTAGAGCGTGTAAAAGCTGAAGCAAGTTTAGCGGATAACATTAAAACCGATGTCTCACAATTACATCAATATGCCCAAGAGCGTCTTAGCGCGTTAGCAAACTAAGCTTATAGCTGATGGCTTATACATTGTTGTATAAATCGGTCAGCTATGTTGCTTGCCTCCTATATCTCTAAACTAGAAAATCTAAGCTTTTCCTCGTTAATGGCTTTACTACAAATCATAGTGCCAACATAACTTGGGGTGACTTGACGTTGATTGAATATGTGAGTATTAAGTTTTTTGTTAGTCGCCAACATGAATGTTGGCTTATTTTTCATTTCTCTAAAGACAGCATTATTAACGCCCACTGTACTAAGTGATGGTAAATTAATACGTGCGTGGTCTTTATTTACCAGATGAATGATGGGCCTTACTTCACCTTCTATTATTATGTCTTTATAACCATAGTTCGTATAACACGCCAGATCTGAAAAAGCCTCAGGTATAGTTCTCACTGCTTCTTCATATTCATCATGCGTCCATTCATAGAAATAGATAGGTTGTACCTTTAGCTTTAAAAAGAATAATATTGAAGTTATTTTTTTTACCAGCCAATTATTATTTGGTGCAGACATATTGACCACGACTAGATTTTTAGATTTACAGTAAAAGGGGATCAAATACCGTATCAATAAATAAAAAAGTCTATTTTTACCCCGAACACTCTTATTAAGTTTGAAATCACATAAATACCAAAAACATTGATTTCCTACTTTTCGCAGTATGGCGCACCCTACTCCTAACAATTTTCCATGATGTTCAAAAACAAAAAAATTCTCCTGCCCTAAACGTTGAAAGAATGCGAAGTAATTCCCGCCAGAAGCTCCATGGTTAATTTGAAATTGCTGTTCACCTAATGGATAATTGAATTGCACTTCAAATTGTTTGAGCTGTTCAGAATACCAAGCATATTCTGATGGTTTTAATAAGCGAAAATTCATTTTTTGATCATCACTGTTTCAGAATAAAAGCCCGTTTCATCGTAAAGCTCAATAATGTCGCCAACCCTTATATCCATAAGAGAATAATCGCCTAATAGCCTTCTGAGCACTAAACGTCCGTTATTGTGTAACCGGTCAAAAGCTTGTTTTATTAATTGCTGAAACTCACTGTATGGCATCCAATCACCTATGTTTGATAAGTCTATTAGATGAAACTTACCTGCTTGTAAAAAAACAGTTTCTGCACTTTGGTGAAGATAAGTTATAGGTGTTTTATCTTTATTACAGATAGATACGTAGTTGTCAGAAAAACTTGTTCCTAAGACCACGTTTTCAGAATTTTTATTAGTAATATTTTTATCATTTATGTCACGCAACATGTTTGCATACGTTAATTTGAAATGCTCGCTGAATGATTGTTTTGAATACTTGGTTGCTTCATCAGAAAATAATGTACTTAATATTTTATTATCGAAGACCAGATCTATCACATAATTCAGTGCATTATGATTAACGGCATAATCTTCTACTATCAACTGTTCACCTCTGAAATTGATGAAGTACTCCCTTACTAATTGAAACAAATATTCAAACCTACCTAATTCAATCTGCTCAGTTTCATGGCTAGATGACAGCTTGTGTAAGCAAACATTCAATTGTGATTCATTCATGTCAAAAGCGGTTATGCTTGATACACAGTCATGAGAAAGGTAATGAATGACGTTTTCGCCTCCAGAACAAATGGTTAATACATCAATGTCACTTTTGTTATTAAATGAACTAATGACTTCGTTGATAACATTTAGTGCTTCTCTCGTATGGTAAAAGTTTACAGATAATGTACTTTTTGCATGTATCGTTTCTTTTAGTGTTGGAACAGCCAATTTAGCAAATAGGTTAATAAAGCTAAGTTGAGCATTTTTGAACTTTGTTTGGTCAAACTCGATTTCACTAAAATGCATTGAAGTAAGTATATCTTCACCATGCGACCAATCTAAATCACTGTGGTTTAAGTAGTGCTCTTGCTCACACAATAAATCAACCTTGCTTAGGTTAATCGAAATAGACGCTGATATGACCGCATACATATATTCTATTGCTGCAAGTTGATGGAACAAGTCACTCAGGGAATCTACTTGGAATAAATTCGTTATCCATGTTGTTACAAAGGGGTTTTTAGTGTGCTTACCATCAAAGCCTAAAGCGGTTAAGTGTGTATTAAAAGTATGGGTATGGAATTTATTCTTTTCTCCTTGTCCATGTTCTTCCCAGATGTTTTCTACAATGAGAAACCTTGCATTCTCATGGGTAATTTGACTTGCTAGTTTCAATAATAATAAAGGAAATGCTTCTACTGCATAATAAAAAGGTACCTGAGAACGAAGTAATTCATCTCTACTGGCATTTTTTAAGAAGGTTAAGTATCTCGAATTTTGCCAGACAAGCTTTGATTCTTGGGTGATTTCTTTAGCTATTGATTTAAACATGAGCAATGACCTCTTTAAGGTTTTTATCTGTTAGTTGGCTTTGTGGGGTAACGGTTAATTTTCCGTAAGGTACAAAACCGAGAAACCATAATTTCCAAAAAACGGTTAATGCTTTGGGGTTCTTGTTTATCAGTGTTTTAAAAGACTCAAGTACACCAACATCAATATTGCAAGCCTCTTTAAATACCTCATAAACAAACTTAGAACAGAATAATTTTGTCGAATGGAAGTTAAAGCTAAAGTCATATAGAACGCCATAACGAAGCTGACAAGCTTTTTTCAGATCTTTTATCTGTTCTTGCGATAAGTCTTCATTAAATCGTCTTATTGCAAACCATGAGTTATTAGAGCGGCTAATGAAATCCTCTAATGGTGTAAGCCGACTTACAGGTACTTTACTTTCTGCCACCAGCCATTGGTCGTTTTCTTTGAGTAAGATACCTACATGAGAAGTCTGTGACTTAGTCCCTTTTTCGATGGCACGATATAGAAAGCGAGGTATTGATATAAAAATAATATCGCCTTCTTTTAATTTATCTTTATTTATTACGTTAATTTCATTATTCATTGTCATGAGTGTTCATCCTTTTGAAGTAATGAAATTACTTTTACATTCCCTATTGCATGATGATACTTATATGCGCATAGTTTCACCTTACTAGCCCACAAGTAACGTATAGTGATACCTTTGGTGATAATATGAATCAAAACAATAAATTAATTGACGAGCTTAAAGTTGCGCTTAAGGAAAAAAACATAACTTATAAAGCTATTGGTTTACATCTTGAATTGAGTGAAGGAAGTATTAAACGAATTTTCTCAAATTACGATTTCACTTTGCACCGATTAGAAGAAATTTGCTCTCTTGCTGATTTAGAATTATTTGACCTGTTAGAAAGAATAAAAGAAAAGGAGCTATCAACTGAGATATTACCCATTGCACATGAAACAGAATTAGTTTCAGACGTACAATTATTATTAACTGCCCATCTGCTAATCAATAAATGGACCGTGCATCAGATACTCAGTAACTATGAAATAGACCGACTTAATATGATTCAATTGCTCTCTAAGCTTGATGGAATGCGTATTATCGATTACTTGCCGGGTGAACGTGTCCGGTTAAAAATAAGTCGAAACTTTAAATGGATAAATAATGGACCCATTCAGCAGTTTTTTAACAGAAATATTGAGTCCGAATTTTTTAATTGTAATTTCACATCTTCTGGTGAAATTAGGCTTTTTATCTCGGGAATGTTAACAAAATCATCTAATACTGAAATGCAACGAAGGATCAAAAAGTTAGCTGTATCGTTTGATGATTTGCACAAAGAAAACGAGCAAGAAATATTATCTGATAAGTTTGGAACAAGTCTCGTATTAGCAATGAGACCATGGGATATAGATATTTTTGATAAATTGAGAAAACCTGAAACGAAAAAATTGTTTAAATAATACCAGCGATAACGACAGTATTTATTCAAAACTTAGGGTTAGTTTTCCTCGTAGTCTCGGTGCTAGACCACCCTAGTTATAAACTGACGCTTTATTGCGCTCGATCAATACCCTTAAATTTTCCATTGTTATAATCACCAATAGAATATCAGTAACAACTAATTTCGGTGATTATCATGCAAGCAAATCAATTTTTTGATCCACAATTATTGTCTAAATATAATACCAGTGGTCCTAGATATACGTCTTATCCCACGGCGTTAGAATTTCATGATGAATTTAACGAGCCAGATTTTATTAACGCTGTAAAAGACTCTCCAAATCGTGAATTGTCTTTGTATGTACATATTCCATTTTGTCATAGCCTTTGTTACTACTGCGGTTGTAATAAAGTCATTACTCGTCACCGCGATAAAGCTGATACCTATTTAGAGTTTTTGGCTGAAGAAATAAGTTCACGCGCTGAATTTTTCACCGACTATACGGTTAAACAATTACACTGGGGTGGCGGTACACCCAGCTTTTTAACGCATGTACAAATCACTAAACTCGTGTCCTTACTCAAAGAGAAGTTCACTTTTGCCGAACACGTTGAAATGAGTATTGAAATTGACCCTCGTGAAATTGAGATGAATCTAGCTGAGCATTTATTTGACCTTGGCTTTAATCGTTTAAGTATTGGCGTACAAGACATAGATAAAAAAGTACAGGAAACCATTAACCGTGTGCAATCGACTGAATTTATCAGCGACTTTATTGCCCATGCTAAGCAAGTAGGTTTCAAATCAATTAATATCGACCTAATTTACGGCTTACCTCACCAAACTATAGAAACGTTCACTAGAACTCTTAATAAAGCGCATGAAATGGACGTAGACCGCATTTCACTCTTTAGTTACGCACATATACCTAGCCGCTTTGCGGCGCAACGCAAATTACGTGACGAATGGTTGCCAAGCGTACAAGAGAAATTTGCTTTAATGAAGCTGGCTATCGAAACACTTTGTGCCTTTGGTTACGACTTTATTGGTATGGACCACTTTGCCAAACCCAATGATGAGCTTTCCGTTGCCCAAAAAGATGGCACATTACATCGTAACTTCCAAGGTTATACCACCAAAGGCGACTGTGATTTACTCGGTTTAGGCGTTTCTTCTATTAGTAATATTGGCTCTTCTTTCAGCCAAAATGTCAAAGAATTACAAGACTACTACAAAGCGATTGACACAAAGAAGAATGCACAAGTGAAAGGCGTAAGCTTATCAAATGATGACGTAATTCGTGGTGAAGTTATTCGTGAATTAATGTGTAATTTGTATCTTGATAAGAAGGCAATAAGCGAAAAATACAATATCGACTTTGCCGAGTATTTTTCTGAAGATTTACCTATGCTAGCTACCTTTATTAATGATGGTCTAGTTGAAGATAATGTCGACTTCATTAAAGTTGATCAAAAAGCGCGCTTATTAATTCGTAACATTTGTATGAGTTTCGATGCCTATATGAAAAAGCACGTTAACCAGCAACGCTTCTCACGCGTAATTTAAAGCGCATAAATACAGATAAAAGGTACAATAACTAGCTCCGAATACTTTTCAGGGCTAGTACTTTGCAGTACAGAATTAATCAATAACACCTAAATTAAACTCATAACCTGCGCTAGTGAAAATTAATTGTCTGCCGTTATCTGTGACAACTTCTTTGGCTAAGTCAGCCCACTGGTAATAAACATTACGGTGCACTTTTGCCTGTAAATTACGGCGCACCGTTACGTATAACTCACCCTTGCTGTTTATCGTTAACGGATGGTTGTTATCTAACACAAACTCATCTTCTAGGTTAGTCATCACGGTCATCACTGACTTTTCTGTATCTTGCCAAGCCCATTGTGTTAAAACAAAAGGAGCATCTTCTACTTCAATTTTGACTTTTTCTACTGGTGTTATCAAAAAATAATCATCGCTATCGGGCTGTTCATCTCTTAGCATGACTGACGCAAACAACTTAACTAAAGGCAGCCGTTTAAAAATAGTGCCACCATAAAACCAGTCGCCATTTGCTTTAACTTGTATGTCTATTTCGCCACAGTAGGGCGGATTCCATTTTTCTATTGGCGGCAAGCTTACTGGTGAATTTTTACTTTCGTTGATGTTACTGAGTTGTGCTGAAATTTTTTCTAGTGACATGAATTATTCCAAATAAGCTCGTGATTTAATTAATTATAGAGTGCATTAGGTAAAGTAACCTTAACTAAACAACCTGCTTGCGCACTGTTCTCTAGTGTTAGCGTACCTTGGTGTTTCTCAAGGATTTGCTGACACAATACCAGGCCAATGCCAGAGCCTGTAGGTTTGGTGGAATAAAACGGCACAAATAAATTGGCCGTATTCTTAATACCAGAGCCATGATCAATAATAATAAACCACTGCGATTTTTTATCTTCTCCCCATGACAATTCAATCGGCGCTCCGGCCTCTAAGGCATTCTTTAACAAATTGATCATCACTTGTTCTATCATGCTTTGATCAGCAAAAACCTCCATATTGGCATCACTATCTTCATCAATAATAATATCTTGTCGATTACTTTGAATAATCGCGGTACGGCTAATTAACTGTGACATTGAAAAAATTTGTTTATTAGGCTCAGGTAACTTAGCTACTTTCGCGTAACGTTTAATAAAATCCGTTAAGTTATGGGCTCTTTCGCCAATAACAGATAAACCTTCACTGATATCCTCTTTCCAGTCATCAGCTAATGGCTCACGTGTAACGAGCTTACCCAAAGTTTGACTCATAGAACTGATTGGATAAAGCGAATTATTAACTTCATGACTGATCACCTTAATCAGGTTTTTCCACGCTTTTAACTCTTCTTCTCGTAAGACCGTTTTTAAATCGGTGATAAAAAGTAGTTTGCCTTGAATACCTTTATCACGATAACTATCTAAACGTATTTGCCAGCGACCGCTACCCGCTGGAAATGTATGTTCGAGTAATTGGGTTTGTTCGTCGGTAAAAAAGGTTGTTAAAGCCAGTGTCTCGGCAGACTGACCAAAGAGTTGTAAAAAATCACAGCCAAATAATCGTCCAGCTGCAGGATTAGCCAATTTAACTTTATTATTAGAATCAAAGGCAAATATGGCAACATTGATATGGGCAATAGTTTTATCAAGCAAACGATAAGCTTCTTCTGAAGCAACTCTTTGATCACTTAAACTGGCAGAGAGTAAGTTAATTTGGTTGGTTAATTCGGTAAGAGGATCGTGTTCGGCGCGCTTTTTTCCGCGCAAGGTAAAGTCGCCACCGCGAACCGCTTCGACTAAATTAGACAAGGTTTGAAACTGAAATTTTAATTGCTGTTTGATCGACCAAGCAAAGCCAAATACACTTAACGACAATAACGTTGTTAGGAGTATTTTAGCGTAAACCGAGTAATCGATGAACCACAAAAAAATCAAACAACACAAGTACGAAGGTATCGCCGCCGCTAATGTCAGCGTAAATATTTTTTGAGAAAAATTATTATTTATCGCCACCTGACTGTAACTCCGCTACAAACCAAACTTTTCTAAACGTCGATAAAAGGCACTTTTACTGTAACCTAATGAGTGAGCTGCTTCTTTGGCATTACCTGAAAAGCGTCTTAACACCAGTGAGATAAGCTTTTCTTCTGCTTGCTCCATGCTCAATTGCGCCCAGTCTTCATTATTATCAACGTCAGTCCTACTATTTGAATTTGTTAGTGATGCTTTAAGTAATAGGTCGTCTGCTTGCAACTCACTCGTGGCAGCCATCAATACCGCCCGTTCGATCAGATGATCTAGTTCACGAATATTGCCGGGCCATTGATAAGCAATGAGTTTGTCCATAGCAACGGGGGAAATACCATCAATATTACGTTGATACTTTTGGCTGTATTTTTTCAAAAAATTATTAGCTAAAACAGGAATATCCACAACACGCTCTCGTAACGGCGGTATCTGTATTTCAATACTGTTCAAACGAAATAATAAATCTTGTCTGAATAGGTTTTCACTGACCATATTTTCTAAATCAGCATTGGTTGCACTGATAATACGCACCGAGGCTTTTTGGCTTTTACTACTACCAAGCTTTTCAAATTCACCACTTTCTAATACCCGCAGTAGTTTTGCTTGTTGACTGAGCGGAATATTGGCAATTTCATCCATAAATAAACAGCCTTTATCTGCTAATTCAAAGCGACCAATACGGTTAATTTTAGCATCAGTGAAGCTTCCTTTTACATGGCCAAATAATTCAGACTCAAAAATAGCCTCGTTGATCGCGCCCATATTAACAGTGATAAAGCTGTGTGCATGCCGCGCTGAGTATTGATGGATAATATTGGCTAATTGACTTTTCCCCGTGCCATTTTCACCAGTGATCAGAATATTAATATCGGTGGCTGCAACATTATTAACCACCTTCATTACTTGTTGCATAGCTTTCGACTTACAAATCCAGTGTTCTGGCTGTGCACTTTGTCTCAGTAGTTCATTTTCAGTGGCGAGTCTTTGGCTACGTTGCTGGCTATCTCTGAGCGCTAATAGATTTTTTAGAATATTAAAGAGTCGATTATTATCACAGGGCTTTTCAATAAAATCATTTGCCCCTCTGCGCATAGCGTCAACGGCAATATCAATAGTGCCCCAACCTGTCATCGCAACTATGGGGATCAATCCATCAATTTCCCGAATGTGACTGATTAACGTTAGCCCTTCATCACCTGAAGTGGTGTCTTGCTGATAATTCAAATCCATCAAAATAAGGTCAAAGCACTGTTCTTTTAGCGCGTTTAATACTTCATCTGGTGTGGTAACCGCTGTAGAAGTAAAACCTTCTACTTTTAATTGCAGTTTTAATGCTGCCAAAATATTGATATCGTCATCAGCAAGTAAAACTTTATAACTCATTCTTATTACTCTTTTGTAAATATTTAAACCAGTAAAATTAGCAATAGTTAATAGCAACATATTGCTGCTATTAACTTTTTGTCACTCTACTTTAAAAGCTATTATTCATAACGTAAAGCACTATTAGGCTCTAATTTAAGCACTTTAAAGGCAGGAATTAGCGTAGCGGCAATAAAGGTGATGGAAATAGTCGACAATACTGCAATCGTAACTGCCACGTAATACCCCGCTAAAGTTAGCAAGACTCCGGATAACATGTTTACTGCAAAATAACCTAGCACTGCCCCAACGGTAATTCCCGCTATTAACATGGTTAATCCTTGTTTTAGCAAAAGTTGGTAAATATCTTTATCAATTGCGCCTAATGCTCGGCGAACCCCGAACTCTTGCGTTCGTTGAGTAACACTACGACTCATGATGCCATAAATACCAGCAGCAGCAAGAATCAAAGATAAGGCACCAAAAATAATAAAAATCTTACCAACAAATACCATAGCTCCAACGCGATTTTCAAGCCGGTCACTTAATGAAAAAACATGATAAAGCGGAATATTGCTATCAACTTTAGCCGCCGTGTCGACCAGTGTTTTTTGTAACTGATATGGTTCTAATGAAGTTTTAATCGCTATATATTGATATTGATACGCTAACTGAGTATTAGGCACATAAATAGCGGGTCTAAATTGTTCATCACCAAATGGCTGCGAATGAATTAAATGTTTGCTCACTCCAACTACAGTCAGCCATTGACTATCTGGATTATTGGGCTCTGTTTTAATCCGTTTACCGATGGCACTACTATTTGGCCAGAATTTTTTGGCAAAGTTAGCGCTGATAATCACCACAGGTAAGCTGTCGATAGCATCATTGTCATTAAATGCTCGACCTTCTAGTATAGGCACACCTAAAAATTCAAAATAGTTTTTTGAAATGGTCATGAAATAAGAACGTGGGTATTGCTTATCTTGGTTCGCCATATCTTCAATTTGAATAGACTGACGACCCGAAGAGCGACCAGGAAGTGCACTTGCGCTGGTCGCGTTTTCTATGCCAGGCTCTTTTATTAGCGATTGGATTAATCGCTGATGGTATAAATTTCGATTAACAGTAGTTTTATAATCATCAGTGTTTAATGCAAAGCGGGCACTTAATATCCCTTTAGGCTTAAAGCCGTAATCTGCATTAAGTGCATCATTAACACCAAAAATCATCACCCCAGCAAGAATCAATAGAGCACAAGATAAAAATATTTCAGATGACACTAATACTTTCGTTAATTTTGTCGAATTTTTACTTTGCGCGCCACGAGTACCATCACGAAGCGTGCTGTTAATATCAGAACTTGAGGCTTTAATCGCGGGTAATAACCCTGTAAGCAATGACGTAATAAAGATGATCCAAGCTGCAATCATTAACTCTTCAGAGCCTAAGTTAAATGTCCACCATGAGGCACCACTACCAAAGGTTTGAAACAATGGCCGAGTAATGTCGAGCCCCCAACCAGCAAGGATAACGCCAAAAAAACCACCGATTAAACAAATAATAATTGTCTCCAACAGCATTTGACGAATAATTCTACTTCTTGGTGCGCCTAAAGCACTACGAATAGCAACCTCTTTACTGCGTTCCATCGCCCTGGCCAGCATCAGGTTACCGACATTGGTGATCACTAACGCCATAATAAAAATGGTTGCCCCAGTCAGCAAATAAACAATCATCATAGAGTTATCCATCATCATCTGCACTAAGGTGCGACTATTGATAGAAACATTAGTATTACTTTCTGGATATTTTTCCGTTAATTCTTTTGAGTAAGTCAATAATTCTTGTTGAGCGGCTGCTAGTGATATATTAGGTTTTAGCTGCGCAGCTATAGAAACCTGCCAACCTCCTTGCCCCGCCATTTGATTGGCCGCTACTTTTACTGGCACCCAAATAGATTGGTTCATCGGGTAGGCAAATCCTTCATTCATTACGCCGATAACGGTATGTACCTTGCCGTTTACTTGTACGGTTTTGCCAATAACATTTTTGTTTTCATTGTAATAGTCTTGCCATACTTGATAACTAATTATCACAACATCTGATTGATCTGGGTTTCTGTCTGTATCGTTAAATGCCTTTTTCACATCACTATCAATAAAGGTACGCCCTAAGTGGGCATGTCCGCCAAACAACGAAAATGCCGTAGGTTCAATAAAGGCACCTTCATAGCGTTGTGCTTCTTTACCATTTGATAAGCTCAAGCTAATTTTGATATAAGCACTGAACTCTGAAAAACTTTGCTGGCGTTGTTTCATATAATCATAATCGTGGGCATAAACATTGCCCTGATTTGCCATGCCATCAACAACCGCATCAACCATGACTAATCGTTCATAGTTCGGAATATCTAATTGCTTATAGGCCAGCATATTTATAATGGAAAACATATAAATAGATAAGCCTAATCCTATTGCCAATACGACCACGGTAATTCCGGTAAAACTTGGCGTTTTTAATAATAAGCGCCATGCATATTTAATATCTCTAAACATAATGAAAATCTCTACGTTAAATGACTAGGCTGCTTGGTTAGATAAATTGGTATCTTCAACAACTCGACCATCAAACAGGCTGATGCGTCTTGACGTTGAATCGGCACACTGTTGGTCATGGGTTACCATACAAATAGTTGCGCCTTCTTTATGTAATTCGTGTAATAAATCCATCACCATTTGGGCATTTTTAGAATCTAAATTTCCGGTCGGTTCATCGGCAAGTAAAATGGAAGGAGAGCCAGCTAATGCTCTAGCAATGGCCACTCTTTGCTGCTGGCCGCCAGATAATTGTGAAGGAAAGTGTTTGTTTCTATGTCCCATGTCGACTTTAGCTAAGGCATCATTAACCCGCGTTTTTATTTCTACTTCGGATAAGTCTTTTCGATAGGTTAATGGTAATTCAACATTTTCATAGACATCAAGATCAGATATCAAATTGAACGATTGAAAAATAAAGCCAATTTCTTTATTTCTAATTTTTGCTCGTTCATTTTTTGTTAACTCGCTGGTGTCATGGCCATTCAACACAAACTGCCCCTGTGAAGCGGTATCTAATAACCCTAACAAAGAGAGTAATGTTGATTTTCCACAACCTGATGGGCCGGTAATTGAAACAAATTCACCCTTATTAATAATCAGTTCAATGTTAGATAAGGCCAATGTTTCTACTTCGTCTGTTAAAAATGATTTGTCGATACTGTTTAGTTCAATAATGCTGTTCATCACAATTCCTTTATTTTTAAATAATTGTTTTTGAGTAAATATGTTAATTGATTGTTTTTATACTAATTAAGTAAAACCGTATTATGGCTTTGCCATGTAGTGGTGTCTGACAACACTATTTCGTCGCCGACTTGTAAACCCGAAAGTATTTGTATTTGACTGACAGAGCCTTGTCCTAATTTCACTGAAATTTTGCGTGCATACCCTTCTTCATCCAAACGGTATAAGTTGCTACTGACATTGGCTCGCACAAAGGCAGGTCGCTGAACATATAAAGTATTTTCGAGTTCCGAGACATTTATCTTTCCGGTAATACTCAAATCAGGACGAGCACTTTTAGGTAAGGTTTCTAGTATTCTTATATCTACTTGCACATTGCCATTATTCACATTCGGGTCAATGCGAATAACTTCGCCAGAAACCATGCCGTTTCTGGTATCTATGACAGCCGTTTGCCCTAAAACAACCTCGCCAATGTTTAGTTCAGAGAGTTGTAGTTCGGCGAACAAACTTTTAGGGTCGGCTATTTTTGCCACCAAACCACCAATAGCAATTCTTTGCCCGGGTTTAAGATCAGACTCTTGAACAATGCCGTTCATCGGGGCTGTAATGTTTAACGCGGCAACTCGCTCTTCTGCTCGCTGTAATACTTTAGATAACTTATTTAACTCAGCATTTTTTGCTTTAACTTTTGCTTTCATCGTTAATGAAAATTTTTCATCGAGCTGTTGTTGTATTTCCCATGTGCGCTTTAACTGAGAAACATTCATTTGCGTTTTTTTGAAGTTTATTTCAGAAACAACGCCCGTTTTGTTTTCAATTAGCTGGGTTTCTGCGGTTAATTGTAAATTAGCTGACTCGTAGGCAAATTGTGCATGCAACACTTGTGCTTTTTGTTGTAACAAGCTTGATTCTAATTCGGCCTTCAAGGCTTCAAATTGAGCGAGAAAAGCTTCATAGTCCCATCGGGTTTCTTCTGCTTGTTGTTCTAATTCAGGGTTTGACAACAGTGCAATAACATCACCCTCCATAACTCGAGTGCCTGCTTTTATTACCACCTTTTCTACGCGACCTGAAACTCTAGCCGCCAACCATTGAATATTCTCAGGGACTAAAATGCCATTACCACTCACACTAATTGTTAAAGGCCCTTGTAATACTTTTGAATACATTAAATGGTCAGCATTTACTTGCATGCCCGCTGAGGTGAATTTATTGCTTATCGTATAAAAGATAAAAGCTACACATAGCAATATAACAGTCGCTATTAGCTTAGTATTTCGCCACCACGCAGTTTTATTTATTTGTCGTTTGGTATCCATGATAATTTTCTTAAAGCAGAATTTAATAGTGTTATAGCGAGTATCGTGCCAAATAGATAAGCCATTGATTTAATTGAATTGATAAGAGCTTTGGGATGGACAGTCCCATTATAGGGACAATACCGTTCCCTCGAATGGGAAAGTAGAACGTTTGCAGTTAACAACGTTTAACCATTAACTTCAGATAAAGTTGCATTAAATGATATATTTCACTTGAATAATGACAGTGAAATGCAATACAATCCTCGCCGTTATTAAGGCAGTACGATTTATACCTTAATATTGTAAGAAAATTTAGTAACACCCCAGTGGTGGCTATAGCTCAGTTGGTAGAGCCCCGGATTGTGATTCCGGTTGTCGAGGGTTCAAGTCCCTTTAGCCACCCCATTTTTCTCCTTTGAATTCAAAGCCTCTAACCAATCTACTACTTTAATCAGAACTTTCTGATAACCACTTCTGTGCATATTCTGTTTGCATTTGAAGCTAATTAAGTCTAATTACTTACACGTATTTTCAAGCTTTAGCTCATATCATCTAACTAAGTTAGGTATTTTTGGGATCGACAAATTAATTGCTAGCTTTAATTGGGATAAGCAGCTTAAAGCAAGCGCCGCCTAACTCTTTACTATTCGATACAACAATTTTCCCATTATGCCACTCTACAATTTTTTTAGTTATAGCTAAACCTAAGCCATAACCTACTTTATCTTGATTTTTCCGCGTATACGGCAAAAATAAATCTTCGATGGTTGATGAAACTAAGCCTTCACCATCATCTTCCACCATCAGTACGAGTTGTTGCTGCTGCTCAAAGAGAGTAACTTTTACTTGCCGATTGCCATATTTAAATCCGTTATCAATCAAGTTTTTTATTGCACGAGATAAGAATTGAGTATCGGCCAATATCACAGGATCCTGTTTAATGTCAAAAGAATAGGTTTTTCTTGAATATATACCTAATTGGTCGAGGTATGTTTGCACTAAACCAGATAAAGTTACCCACGATAGAGATAACTCAGGCTCTTCATGCTCGCTTTTAGAAAAATTAAGATATTGATCAACCAGTGATTGAATTTCATTTACATCTTGTTTGAGTAATTGTGTACTTTCTTCAAGGTTGCTTTCTGAAATTTCTGCTAAGGTAAATTTTAACCTAGAAAGGTTAGTGCGAAGCTCATGTGACAAAGTACCTGATAACTCATTTTG
>MAAB01041463.1_pt1 | contig 55395 bp, 62 predicted proteins | sample 1115991 | NCBI WGS metagenome assembly MAAB01 (sample SAMN04961124, study PRJNA320927) | seawater metagenome | isolation source: sample BD02T18 sea water enriched with oil for 18 days | place: USA:Gulf of Mexico | collected 2013-07-27 | reverse complement strand
TTCTTTATCTTCGCCCATATGTAGCCAACAAGTACCACGTTCAATAATGTGATAACTGGCTTTATTGTGCTCTGAGCTGGAGATGCTCCAACCGCCACAAAAATCGGCGTTAAAGTAGACGCTGGCATGCAAGCGTAATAACTTCAAAACATCACTTAATACATCCATAATCTATCCTTAAAGATTCTATGACATAACACTAGGATAATATCGCATAGTTAATCTTTTTTGTCAGCCTATACTGTTAATCCATCACTAGCGTTAGTGATTTTTATAACGATTAAACAATATTGAGGTGACAAGATGAAAATTAAGCATGTATTAGCCAGTGTGTTTTTTGGGGCGACAGTTTTATTAACTGGGATTTCTTTAGCTGATGTGCCGACTACTGAAAATGGCGTAACAACCATTCATTTATCGGAATATAACGGCTATTTTGCAGCAGATGAAACCTTGGCAGGCTTAAAGGCCGGTGAATATGAGTTCATCGTTGAAAATAAAGCAGGCAAGTTGGTGGGCTTCTGGTTGCAAGATCCTATAACCAAGGAGTTTTTAGAACAGACACCGATTGAACAAGGTGAATCGATTACTACTCGGGTAACTATTACTGACAATGGTTTTCGTTACAAATGCCCAATCAATCCAACACCTTGGTATGACGTGGGTGTGAGCAAATAATTGATTAATAACGATGGTGCTATGCGAACACAATTAGCTTCGTATATCACCATTAAAGGAGTACAAGATGAATTCAGAATATAAGTTAAGCCTAGCGAGCCAAACGGTGGAGCAGGCGCTGCCCAAGGTCAAACCATTATTGACTGGTGCTCAACAAAAATTTGGCTTTATTCCTAATATGTATTCAAAGATGGCCAATTCTTATGGCCTGTTAGAGTCGTATCTACATGGCTATGAGTTGTTTAGAAATGAAACTGATTTGTCAGCAGTCGAACAAGAGGTGATCTTGCTAACGATCAGTCATGAAAATGGGTGTGAATATTGTGTATCGGCACATAGTTTCATTGCTGATGCGATGTCTAAAGTGCCAACAGATGTCACCGATGCGATTCGTAATAACGATACGATTACAGATCGTAAACTAGCGGTCTTAAGTGAATTTACTCGTAGTTTAGTGATAAAGAGAGGTTTACCAACCCGTGCTGATGTTGAAGTTTTTTTAGCTGTTGGCTATCAACAACACCATATCTTGGAAATTATTTTGGCAATTTCAGTTAAGACAATCAGTAATTACGCTAATCATCTATTTCATACTGAACTTGATGATGTATTTTCACCACGTCAGTGGCAGCAATCTTAGCGGTGTTGATGGACTAGGTGCTGACAGTAACACTCAGCACCTAGTGTTCAGTTATTTAACAGTTCAATCCAATGTTTGACCGGTGTGTCGGTGCCTTTTTGGATATGCATTAAGCAACCAATATTAGCGGTGACAATGACCTCAGGATTTGATTTAGTCAGGTTGGCCACTTTGTTATTGCGTAACTGTTTAGATAACTTGGGTTGCAGTATCGAGTAGGTACCCGCTGAGCCACAACATAAATGACTATCTTTGACCGGTGAAATATCATAGCCCACTTTTGTTAGCACTTGGTTGACTACATTCGGTAGTTGTTGGCCATGTTGTAGGCTACAAGGGATTTGCACTGAAACCTTGTCGCTTGTTCGACTGAGTTCGGTTAGATCTTTATCTAATAGATATTCTGCGATGTCCTTAGTTTTACTAGCTACTTGGACGGCTCTGTCGTAATAAGCATCATCTTTATCAAAGTATTGCGCATAGTCTTTGACCATCACGCCACAACCACTGGCGGTAGAAATAATGCAGTCGACTTGATCGTCAAGTAAGGCTGACCAATGATCGATGTTATGTTTGATTTTAGTTAATGCAGCACCTTCAGCCGCTAAATGTTGATCTATGGCACCACAGCACTGTTGTTGTGGACTTTCGATTACATCTATATCCAGCTGAGCTAATACGTTCTTAGTTGCATGATTGATATTAGGTGCGAGGCTAGGTTGCACACAACCAGTCAGTAATAAAACGCGTGAGTTTACAGTTTTCGGTGCAATGAGAGCGGTTTGAATAGCTGAGTGGCGAAACAATGGGCTAAGGCTATTAAACAGCTTTGGTGAGGTTAATAGTTTACGAATAGAGCTGCGATAAACCTTTTGCCATAACGGTCGTTTCGGCTCAACAAAAGCACGACCAATATCAAGTAGGCTGGCAAACTGGACACCGGAAGGACAAGTTGTTTCACAGGCGCGACAGGTTAAGCAACTATCTAAGTGCTGAATGCTATCGCCGCCAAACGATTCACCTTCTAAGGCCGATTTAATAAGGTAAATTCGTCCGCGAGGAGAATCTAATTCATTGCCTAATAGTTGATAGGTGGGGCAGGTGGCTAAACAAAAGCCACAATGTACACATGAGCGAAGGATCTTATCGGCCTTAAGGCCTACCTCGCTATCAGCAAAATCTTGTGGCAGTTTAGTTTGCATTAGACAAACACCGCCTTAGGATCAAATACCTGCTTTAAGCCATCGGCAATCTTTTGTTTAAGCAAGGAAGGCTGACTGACCGTAGCTGAGTTGCTAGTGTTGGTCTGGGCAACGTAGGCCAGTGGTAATACCTTTAAACTGACTTCACAGATAACAGCTAACTTTCCCTTAGAACCAACCAGTAGTCGAGTGACATCGTAGCCAGCGACATTCTTCATTACTTGGCCACCAAAGTTAAGCACTCGACCTTGGCCATCAATAATCTTAACGCCTAATACTGCATCCCTGAATTCGGCACCGCCCATTGCATAAGCAGCACCGATAGTGCTGCTGGATGTCGAAAAGGGTAAGGCTTGATTATTAACTGCTAATGTTTGTTTAATCTGCTCAATCGTAGTGCCTGCTTTCACCGTTAACATTAATTCTTGCGGATGATAGTCAATGACACCTTGATAGAGTGACATGTCTAAAATAGCAGCCTGTGTTGGTTGGAGCTGACTACCACGGCCGATAAGTTGTAAGGTTGTTGCCGTTAACACTTGTTGTTGTATTTGCTCAATATTAATTGCTGACATTAAAACCTTTCCAATTCGGGATGGGGCAGTTGGCCATTATGGACATGCATGCCACCTAATTCAGCACAGCGATGCAATGTAGGCACGGCTTTACCAGGGTTAAGCAATGCCTTGGGATCAAAAACGGCTTTGATTTGATGGAATATTTCCAACTCATCAGATTCAAATTGATGACACATGGCATCGAGCTTTTCGATACCAACACCATGTTCACCGGTAATGCTACCGCCGAAATCCACACATAATTTCAAAATATCAGTACCGAACTTTTCAGTCTTTTCTAACTCCCCCGGTTTATTTGCATCATAGAGGATCAGTGGGTGTAAATTGCCATCACCGGCATGGAAGACATTGGCAACTCGTAAACCATAGAAGGTGGAGAGTTCACTAATTTTTTCTAAAACATCGGCGAGGTAACGTCTTGGGATGGTGCCATCCATACAATAGTAGTCTGGAGATAAGCGGCCAACAGCTGGAAAGGCTGATTTACGCCCTTGCCATAATGCAGCGCGGTGTTGTTCATCTTTAGCAACGGTCAGACTGCTAGCATCTGACAAAATGTTGAGCACTTGTTTAAGCTCGGCTTCGACTGCAGCTGATTCGCCATCAAGTTCACACAATAACAGTGCTTGGGCATCTCTTGGGTAACCTGCATGAGCAAAGTCTTCCGCCGCTTCAATGGCAAAGGAATCCATCATTTCTAGGCCAGCAGGAATAATGCCTGCTTGAATGATATTGGTGACCGCATTGGCACAATCGCCAACCTTGTCAAAACCGGCAACCACCAGTTGTACTTGGGCGGGTTTGTCGGTCAGTTTAACGGTGACTTCGGTAATCACGCCTAATAAACCTTCTGAGCCGGTCATCAAGGCTAATAGGCCGAGACCGTCATCATCACGGCTTAAAGTTAATTCTTCACCATCAATAGTCAGAATTTTAACGGTAACTATATTGTGAACCGTTAAACCGTATTTCAAACAATGAACACCGCCTGAGTTTTCCGCAACATTGCCACCAATGGTGCAGGCAATTTGTGAGGAAGGGTCGGGTGCGTAATAAAGGCCAAATTCAGCGACGGCTTCACTAATAGATATATTTCTTACACCGGGTTCGACGATGGCTGTTTTTGCAATTGGGTCGATCGATTTAATTTGACTGAGTTTAGACAGGCCCAATACGACGCTGTTTTCTAAGGGGATTGCGCCGCCGGCGAGGCCCGTTCCTGCACCACGTGTGACCACCGGGGTATTGAATTGTTTGCAGATAGCTAAGACTTGTTTAATTTGGTCGACTGTTTCCGGCAACACGACAGCTAAAGGTTTCTGGCGATATACGCTTAAGCCGTCACATTCGTATGGTCGGGTATTTTCATCACCTTGTAAGACAATATGTTTGGGTAAATTTTTTAACAATTCTTGAGTAATTTGCATAGGTATTATTATAATGATTTTTTATTTCAATTAAGATTTAACTACAATGCGCTCATTTAATCCACCTGTACGTACATTGATGGGCCCTGGTCCAGCAGATGTTCATCCTCGTATTCTACAAGCTATGGCTCGTCCGACCATTGGTCATTTAGACCCTGCATTTATTGGCATGATGGATGAGGTCAAAGACGCGCTTAAATACGCTTTTCAAACTGAAAATGAATTAACGATGCCTGTTTCAGCCCCTGGTTCTGCGGGTATGGAAACATGTTTTGCTAATTTAGTTGAGCCGGGCGATAAAGTCATTGTTTGCATCAATGGCGTGTTTGGTAACCGCATGAAAGAGAATGTGGTTCGCTTTGGTGGCGAAGCAGTCGTTGTTGAAGATAGCTGGGGCGAAGCCGTTTCAGCAGACAAGTTAGAACAAGCATTAAAAGATAACCCTGACGCTAAAATTGTGGCATTTGTTCATGCTGAAACCTCAACGGGTGCGCAATCTGATGCAAAAACCTTGTGTAAATTAGCGCATGATTATGACTGTATTACTATCGTTGATGCGGTAACGTCATTAGCGGGTTCTGAGTTACGCGTTGATGAATGGGAAATTGATGCCATTTATTCTGGTTCACAAAAATGTTTATCTGCGATGCCAGGTATTTCACCGATTAGTTTTGGTGAGCGGGCCATTAAAAAATTATCAAACCGTAAGACACCTGTAGCAAGTTGGTTCTTAGACTTGAATTTGGTAATGGCTTATTGGGGCGAAGGTAAAAAGCGTGCTTATCACCATACTGCGCCAGTAAATACCTTATACGGCTTACATGAGTCGTTAGTGATGTTGACCGAAGAAGGCTTGGAAAATGCTTGGGCCCGTCATACTAAAAATCATCTAGAGCTAAAAGCCGGTCTAGAATCTCTAGGCATGAGTTTTGTAGTGAAAGAAGGTGATCGTTTACCGCAATTGAATACGGTATGGATCCCTGAAGGCGTTGATGATGCGATGGTACGGTCTACATTGCTAAATGACTACAACCTAGAAGTAGGCGCAGGTTTAGGCGCTTTGGCTGGAAAAGTTTGGCGTATCGGCCTGATGGGCTATTCGTCACGCAAAGAAAATATCATTTTGTGTACATCTGCGCTGAAAGAAATTTTTGATTCAGCAAAATAAATAGACTGCTGGCACGTTAGATTGCTTCTAATCTAGCGTGCCAATTTCTAGCGCTCTATCTTCCCAAAATACCTTAATCACAGCTTGTTAATTGGCTCGTAACCAGATTAACCATTGTTCCTTCAATTACATTATTCACATTCACTTAAGCCAAATTTTAAATTTTGCTACTGGTGATGCTAATATCGGTTTGACGATTTGATTAATGTATTAAATATATTTGAGGTTGAGCGATATGGATATGCAAATACTAACCACATTTTTTATGTGGTGTACGATCATCAATGGCAGCTTATTTATCGTCTGGGCAAGCTTTATTTTTGCCAAGCCGGACTGGGTTTATGCAAGCCAAACTAGATGGGTTACGATATCAAGAGAAAGCTTTAATGTGGTGATGTATAGCTTTTTAGGACTATTTAAAGTGTTATTTTTGATGTTGAACTTAGTGCCATATTTAGTGCTGGAATGGCTTTATTGATCAGATGAATATTGGCAATTCCAGCAATAGTCAAATGATGCATCATTATATTCACTGCACTGGTTACAGACCCAGCCTGGTTGTTGTTCGGTATTGAATAAAGATTGGATAATGATCTTGGCCCTATCATAATCTGTATCTTCAACCCATACCTCTAACCATGTTTCATGCGGTACTAACAGGCCTGCAGCGCCGCCTGCAAACTCATTTTTTAATGAGATAGTAATACCGGCATTTTCAACAAGATTTAATACGTTATTCACTAATAAACGGTTTTCATTGGTATAGAGTAATTTCATATTGTCGTTACCTTATCCGAAAGTTGAATCTTACCATCATTTAATATTTGTGCTCGAAGACCCGCCTTGTGGAGCATGAGTTTTACAACGTCTTTACCTAATAAGTCAGCTAAAAAAGCACAGGGTTCACACAAACTAATGCCTTTTAACCGTACTTCACCAACTATAAACTCTTGGCCTTCAAACTGGTTGAGATCTATGCCGGTGGTCACAATGTTACGCCGGAAATCAGCTCCACTATATTGCTGGCCTGATTGTTGGTTGAAAGCATCAATGTGCGCTTGGTCAATTAAGGTGATTTCAAAATCAGCATTGCTATTCGTTGAGCTAGCAATGGAGCCTTGGGGGGCATAATAGCGGTCACCGAACAGACCTTTGCCAGCATGAGCTGTAACGACAGACTGTGGCTGACAAGCTGCAGCTGTTTGTGCTGCAATTAAAATATCGCTGACTTGGCCGGTCATTTTTTGTCGCTTGGTTCGAAATAAGATTGGTACATGGCACTGACTTTATCACTGCCCATTTCCTGTAATAAGGCGATATTTCGATCAGGGATTTCATCGGCATTGTCATAACCGGCGATGGCTAATTCCAATGATTGTTCCCGAATGATATGCAATAAAGGGTAGGGCGAACGATTACTGAAGTTTTCGACATCTTCAAACTGAGTGTCGGCAAACTGATAATCAGGATGAAAGCTGGCCACTTGAAAGATGCCTTCCAGATCAAGATCAATCAATAAACCATCAACAATATCGAGAAACTCATTGTAGTCGTAAAAGTCTTGTAACACTTCAGGATGAATTAACAAGGTAGTTTCAATCGAACTATCTTGACTCAAGCTATCTAATTCTTGCTTGAGCACTTGTAATAAAGCCTGTTTGTCTTCGGCATCGGTGACGGCAAAGCGAATACGATCATTGATATATTCACGCTTGGCGAAAGGGCATAGATTTAAGCCGATAACTAACTTTTCTAACCAGTTACGTACTGGCGTTATAATTTCATCTTGGTTCACGTTATTACCTAGGCATCTTCTTCGTTGAGTTCACGTAAATAAGCTTGGCGTTGTTCTTCTTCTGCCAAAATGGATTTGATTTCTGACATGACACCATCAACGTCAGCATCATGAGTATCGGCTATGAATTCGCCGGTTAATACGGTGTCTGGCGTGAGTTGGCCATCTTCATATAAAGACCAAATTTCATCGGCATAGGTATTGGTTAATAAGCTAGGTGCATATTGAGCATAATAACGGGTGATATTAGCGACATCGCGCTTGAGCATGGCTTGAGCATTATTGTTACCTGCAGCATCAACAGCCTGCGGTAAGTCGATGATTACCGGTCCAAAAGCATCAACTAAAACATTAAACTCAGATAAATCACCATGGACAATACCGGCACATAACATGCGAACAATATAGATCATGACGATGCCGTGATCTTCAATGGCTTGTTGGGCTGACATGGTGACTTCACTTAAACGAGGCGCAACTTCACCTTGTTCATCAACCACCAATTCCATTAACAACACACCATTTAAGCAATCAAACGGCTGCGGCACACGTACACCGGCACTATCTAAGCGGTATAAGGCATCGACTTCAGCTGTTTGCCAAGTCTCTTCTTGCTGCTTGCGTCCAAACTTAGAGCCTTTTTCCATCGCTCGGGCCCGTCGACTATTGCGAACCTTACGTCCTTCTTGATAGGTGACAGCTTGTTTAAAGCCACGTTTGATTGCTTCTTTGTAGACTTTGGCACAACGTACTTCATCGCCACAACGTACGACATAGACATCGGCTTCTTTGCCACTCATTAAGCGACGGACAACTTCATCGACTAAACCATCATCGATTAAGGGTTGGATTCGTTTGGGTGTTTTCATGGATTATATTTTAGATCGTTTTTTGTAACTATTTATAGAGGCGTATTTTACGCTGAATTAACGACTGACAACGCAATTATTCTGATATTTTGCCACGTAATGCTTTTGTTTTGCCCCGCAATGTTTTTTTATCTAGCCGTTTACGTTGTGAACCGCGAGTGGGTTTGGTTTGCCGACGGACTTTTTGTACAACAGTAACGCTTTTAATTAGCTCTTGTAGACGTTGTAATGCATCCGCTTTGTTTTTTTCTTGGGTGCGAAACTGTTGTGCTTTGATAATGATGACGCCGTCTTTATTGAGACGACGATCTTTGAGCTGCAATAAACGTTGTTGATAAAACTCAGGCAACGATGAGTTGGCGATATCAAAGCGTAAATGAATAGCTGATGACACTTTATTAACATTTTGACCGCCTGCACCTTGGGAGCGAATGGCTGATAAATCGATTTCTTCATCAGGTATGCTGATGGTGTTGGAAATAAATAACATAACATTTAGGCTGTAACCGTTTGATTCCTACCTTGTTCCTTACCTTTATAAAGCGCAGTGTCAGCTGCTAATAACAATTCATTTAGTGAATTATTGTCTGTTGATGTTGTACAGCCGAGGGTAATAGTGACATTGATTTCAGTGTTTTCATATACAACGACACTTTTTTCAACACTATTTCGTAATCGTTCGGCAACAATTTTAGCGTCTTTTGCATTCGTATTTGGCAGCAATATAACAAATTCTTCGCCACCCCAGCGAGAGGCTACATTCAAAGGTCTGATATTAGCCGAGATGATATCTGCTAAGTTTTTGAGAACGACGTCACCCGCATCATGGCCATAAGTATCATTCACTGTTTTGAATTTATCGATGTCTATTAAGATAAGTGACAGCGGATTGTTTGTTCTGGGCTGATTATGAATTTCATTTTCAGCAACACGAATTAAATGCCGTCGGTTATATAAACCTGTTAATGGGTCAATATTGGCCAATGCCGTTAATGTTTGCTGATGTTGTTTCAAGGCATAAGAGTAAAAATATGAAATGCCACTGCTAGTTAATAAAAATATCAATAAATTGATTGTTTTGATAATTTCAAGCTGATCACTATTTACGATGACTTGGGGAAGCGAAGGTCTAATATAAAGCTCTAAAAAAACACTTACGGTAATTAATAATAGCGCACCGAAAATTCTGACAATAGTTGGCAGTTGAAAGCTGAAAAAGGGCAGAGCCATTAGGGTAAATATATGGTACTGAAAACCACTATTCATACCTAAGTAATAACATGCCAAGCTGGAATGGCTGATGATTGAAAAATAAACCAATAGGCCGAGTATACGATAGTCACGATTGGCCAGTGAACGTGGATAAATCTTAGTACAAAACAGATAAACGCAGACACCGACGATATTGACTAACACCATAATAGGTATATCAAGCCAATAAAATAGTCCGATCAACACCAGGTGAGCGACGATACCGAGCGTTAGGGTATAAATACCTAAGTTCCAGTAATAAGTTTCATGGCTGTTAGTTTTTGGGCCTTGTTTAAATAATGAAAACATATGACTCCCTCCTTGGTCGATAACTCACAAGTTATAACTGCACTATTATTTCTAGCTGTTAACGGAATGTTAGTACAAAGAGAGTGACGAGAACAGGACTGTTTAATAAACAGGTGAAGGTGTTTAATAAACAGGTGAAGGTGTTTAACCATGCATTGATACTTATCAATAGATGACGATTTAAACGCTATAAAAATACATTTAGTTAACTTTAATCGCTATGAGAATGATTACCATTTAAAATTAGTGGTTTTTATTGTAGAATTAGTGGTATTTAAACAATTTACACTGATAGATAGGTAAATTTTGACCCAGTTAAAGCAGTCTATGGCTCCTCATTTTCGATATTTTTGGTCTAGCCGTTTTTGGTTGGCCGGTCCTGTAACGTTAATCGTTGCAGTCTTTGTGATGGCAGCAATGTCTCTGTGGTTACCACAAGGTTTAGCAGGTATCGATCATTTGCTTGTGCCCTTAGTGTTGTTTCCATTGATTTGGACCGTCATTTTCTTCTACGTGATATTAGAAAATAATATTAAGCGAGCTTGGCTAGTGATGATGCTGTTATTTGCAATCAATGCACTGCCAGTAGTTGCATCTATCTTGGGGTGGTTGAAATGATTAAAGTTGCCAAAAATACCACGCGTCGCTTGTTAGATGTGCATGGTTGGTTAGGTGTTGCATTAGGTTTAGCGCTATATGTGGTTGTATTCTCTGGCGCGATAGTCGTGTTTTCACATGAAATTGGTGACTGGTCGGTTAGTGGTCATAGCTTAGGTGATGGCCTGGCTGGCAAGGTTGACGAGAAATTAGTTGAGCTGTCACAAGATATACCGAAGGAATACCTTGATGAAGTTGCGATTTGGCAAAACTCAGCCGGTAATATCATTACTTTTTTCCATACTCATGTAACCGATGATAAAGGCGAGCCAGCTGAAAAAGGCGTGCGTTTTGTACTCGATCCCGCTTCGTTAACTATTCTTAGTCGAGTAGAAGGCTTGCAAGAAGATTTGCCAGTGATTAGCAGTAGTTTTCTAGAACGATTCTATATAGATCTTCATGTGCGACTACATGCTCCTGGTTCGCTTGGTCTGTATCTGACGGGCATCCTAGGTTTAGTATTATTTATTTCAGCGGTGTCGGGTTTTATTCTTCATCGCCATTTGATTAAAGATATTTTTCTATCGCCTCGATTGTCGACACGATTATTAAATACCCGAGATCGACATAACCTCGCGGGTACATGGGGAATTGTCTTTTCCATTTTGTTGGCTTTTACCGGTGCTTTTTTCAGCTTTGCAACTACATTAGGTTTACCAGTTATTGCGATTACGGCATTTGCTGGCGATCGTGAACAAGCGATAGAAACTATTGTCGGTATTCCCCCGGTTGAAGATGCCACCCCGAAGCAGTTTATTGGCCTTGAAAAGATTATTGAACAAGCACGCCAGCCAGAGGTAGCGGGTAGTGTGCCAGCCTTTCTGTTTATTCAACACTGGGGACGTGCTGATGCCGTGGTACTTACCACCCATGAGCCTACCGATGACAATATGTTCTTCACCACCCATAAGTTTGATGGCGTAACGGGCGAGTATAAAGGCGATAAACCACGGTTTGGTAATGTACCTTCAACCGGAGATACCTTAGTGGGTTTAATGGGTGTGCTGCATTTTGGTTGGTTTGCTGGTTTGCTGTCACGGATAATTTGGTTGTCATTAGGTCTAGCGACCTGTTATGTAACCTTGACCGGCTTACAGTTATGGATGCAACGACGAGAGAAAGATTCAAGGTGGCAGAGCTTATCGAGACTCATTTCTATCGTTGGCTATGGCACACCTATCGCGATGGTCGGTGCGGCAATGGGCTTCTTAATGTCCTATTCTGTTGCAGCTCGAGCGGTTGAAGTCTGGACAGTAAATGGCTTTCTAATTGGTATTGCGCTTAGTTTTGCAATTGGACTTTTATATAAATCTAGTGAACGACGAGAACGTACTTTCCAACAAATAACAGGTTTACAGCTGATTAGTTTATCGCTGATTCATACTGTTAGTTCCGGCCATAATTGGTCTGAATTATTAGCTAATGATCATGGCAGTGTGGTGGCGTTGAATATTACATTCCTTATTGCCGGCATGATTTTATTATTCCTTAGTACCGGTGTTATGCGTAAGTCGAACTACACTAAAGAAAATACCACGCCAACGACAGCTGACAAAATGGTGGAGGCAGAAGGATGAGCAGTCAATGGTTAACCTTATTTGCATTAGTGACGAGTCTTATTTGTCTGCTTTACCTACGTAATACCGATCCAAAACGGCGTCGGGTATTTCGGTTAACAAAGTGGGATAGCAAAAGATACAGTGGCCTTGCCTGGCTATTGTGCTTTGTACCTGGCGTAGCGTTACTTGTTACTGCTCAATATCCTGCATTTATTATGTGGTTTGCTGCTTTATCAGTAGTCGGTTGGTTGGTAGCACTGCCTAAACCAAATACGAAGAGCTAAAACGCCGTTGTATTTTGATGTTAGCAAGTAGGTTTAATTGTCGTAATTGATTACAATAACGACCCTATGTCATCACCAGAAAATCTATTTACCCGTTTTAAAGCCGCTATTACATCGTATTCACTGCCGGAACGATTTACTTACCCGTTTTATTATCAGCCGCATCCGTTATGCGAACTTGCCATGCAAGAGCTACAACAGCATTTAGCAACGCAAATAAACTGGCAACATAACTTCGGTTTAGAAGGCGATACAGACTCAGCCAATGGCAAGATGTTTGGTGTATTGGTGGTCAAAAATAGTGATGGCGAGCTGGGTTATTTATCGGCTTTTTCTGGCAAGTTAGCTGATAGCAATCACTTACCGGGCTTTGTGCCACCAGTATTTGATATGTTGGCAAAGGACAGCTTCTTTCTCGTCGGCCAACAACAGCTCAATCAGCTGACGCGCCAATTAAAACCACTTGAAGCTAATCCAGAAATTGCCGTTCTTCAGCAACAATTAGCAGCAGAACAAACTACTTGTGATCAGAAAATAGCCTTGCATCGAGCGACGATGATTGAGCAACGAAAAGTTCGCAAACAACAACGCATTGCTGGTCAAAATAATTTGAATGATGCTGAGTTTGAACTATTAAAAAATGAACTAGCTCAGCAAAGTATTCAACTCAAGAACGAGTTACGAGACCTAACTGCTCATTGGCAACAACAAGTAGAACAAGCGACTTTAAAGTTACAGCAACTGACTGATGTAATTGATGATATCAAACAGCAGCGTAAATCACTATCGGTTGATTTACAGCAACAATTGTTTGCGAGTTATCAATTCCTCAATAGCAGTGGTGAACAAAGAAACCTAGCTGAACTATTCCTGAATACAGCGCAATTAACGCCACCGGCAGGAGCGGGTGAGTGTGCCGCTCCCAAACTATTACACTATGCTTTTCAACATGGCTTAACACCTGTGGCCTTGGCTGAGTTTTGGTGGGGCATCTCGCCTAAGTCACAAATTAGGCAACATAAAAACATTTACGGCGCTTGTTTAGGTAAGTGCCAGCCTATTTTAGAGCATATGTTGCAGGGCATTCAGTTAGATGACAATCCGCTATTAACTAATCCCGCTGCTGGCAAAACCATCGATATCGTTTATCAAGATGAACAAATGGTCATCATCAATAAACCAGCCGAGTTTTTATCTGTTCCAGGTAAAAACATTAATGATTCGATTTATGTGCGGATGCAGCAAGCTTTCCCTGATGCGAAAGGGCCGTTAATTGTTCACCGATTGGACATGTCGACATCAGGTTTAATGGTGATTGCATTAACTAAACAGGCCCATCAAAACCTACAAAAACAATTTATTAATCGCACGGTAGAAAAGCGTTATGTGGCTTTATTAGATGGCGAGCTAAACGAGCAGCAAGGCATGATTCGTTTACCTTTACGCGTTGATCTTGATGACCGGCCTAGACAGTTGGTTTGTTATGAATATGGACGCATTGCAGAAACACGTTGGCAACTGATATCAACTGACAATAAGCAAAGCAAAGTCTACTTTTATCCAAAAACGGGCCGAACTCATCAACTACGTGTTCATGCCGCCCATATTAATGGTTTAAATACCGCCATTGTTGGTGATGATCTATACGGTAGTAAAGCAAACAGACTGCACCTGCATGCTGAATCATTAACCTTAGACCAACCAGTGACAAAACAACGCTTACACTTTCAGCTTGATGCTGATTTTTAAACGGCTGAGGCTTTGTTAGTAAAACCTCAGCAGTTTAGTGTTAGTCACTGATTTTATAAGTTGAGTGTGGTGATAAACCACTGACGAATATCATCGATTTGTTCAGCACAAACAGAATGTTCCATCGGGTATTGTTTGAACTCTACTGAATAACCTTTAGCAGTTAGTAGTTCAGTGCTTTGCTGACCTAAGCTAAATGGCACGATAGGATCATGACTACCATGATGAATAGCTATCGGTAGTTGTTGATTAGCGGGGTGGTAGCTAATCGAGTCTTTAGTGGCAAAGTAAGTTGATAATGCTAACAAGCCTGCCAATTTTTCAGGGAAGGCTAGGGCTGTTTCAAATGCCACCGCACCACCTTGTGAGAAGCCCGCGATAATAATGCGCTCACTGGCAATGCCACGGGCCATTTCAGAATTAATGAAATCAATAATGGCATTAGCAGACTTATTAAGTTGCTCTTCATCAACCTTACGATCGATATTCATCTCTAAAATATCATACCAAGCGGGCATGACCATTCCATTATTAATGGTTACAGCCATCGTTGGTGCATGAGGGAATATAAAGCGAATCGCGGCATTTTCAGGCAGATTAAGTTGTTCAACGATAGGTTCAAAGTCATGACCATCAGCACCTAAACCGTGTAACCAAATAATGCTGGCATCAGGCTTAGCCTGTGTTTCGACTTCGACATGTGGTAATAATTGGGTCATTTTATACTGCTCAAATAGGGTGGAAAAATAGGCTTAATTGTATAGCAATCAGTGGCCAAATCGCTCAGTTTTAGCTTAGTTTTTGTTTGTTAATGTCATATTGTAGATATAGCGTGGCCAAGGTAGAGAGTGCTATGCCTGGCAATACTTGAATAGGTATCTGAATGTTATCAAGCATAAATAACAGCGCAGCAACGAGAGCCGGATTAAGGTAAACATAAGCATTAACCCGTTTTGGTCCTAAGGCAATGGTCGTCGTCTGGTATAGATAGCTCGTTACTAATCTGGCAGCAATGATTAAGTAGGCCATATTAAAAACAGCGTCACCCTGTATCAAGTTCCAATCAAGATCTTGACCAGAATAAGCCAATGCTAGCGCCATCCATAATGAACCACAGATCAAGGTGCAAAAGACTAAGACGGTCATATCATCATTTCGATAGAGTAGTTTCATCGAAATAGAGAATAGACACATAAAAATCACGGAAGCGAGAAAGATCAGGTCGCCTTGATTAAAGGCAAATGAGTTTAGTAGCCCCTGTTGTCCGCCGAGAATTACCCAGCAAGTACCAATAATACCTAGCAGGTAAGCAACTAATTGTGATGAGGTGATTTTTTCACGAAATATCACTAACGATAATAGGGCTGTGATGAAAGGCAATAAGGTAAAAATCGTACCTGTATTTAACGATGTAGTCAGAGTAAGCGACTGAAAGAAGCCGATAAAATAAGCGGCGTAAAAAAAGCTAATGACCGCAGCTCTAGGCAAGGTTCGTAAAACAGCACTTCGCTTAGACTTGTTCAATAATATAAATGGCAGCAGTAATAATGCAGCACCTGAAAAGCGTAATAAGGTGAGTGAAAATGAGTTGATGACACCTGCTAACTTTTCAGAAGCAAGGAAAGATCCAGCAACTAGCACCGTTGCTAATAATACAAATAAATGATGTTTTAAACTTTTCAACAGTTTGCCTATAGAGATGATCTACTTGAATTCAGGTAGTATTTAGTAAGCACAACAGTTTAACCAATGAGGGGAATAAGGTGCAGTATAAAATCTGGATTGTTTTACTTATTATGTTTACTACGCCACTGCACAGTAAAGAAGTTGAACGCTTAACGGTGACCAGTTGTGCTTATCAAGCTGGTACGGCGCGAGAAATTCAAACCATACGACAAACCGAAGGTGACGAATGGCCGAAGTTTAAACTGCAAGTGATGAAAATTTATGGTGATACTCAAGGAAGAACAGATCTACTAGCGATCGCAAAACGAGTTTATCAACGCTCGCTGACAACGCCACCACAAGCGGTGCACGATGATATTTTTGCTGCTTGCCTGCAGCGTGATCAAGGTACTGAGCCATCGGCTTAATGACTGACTATTAAAACAATAGTGTTACCATAAGCCGCTTCAATTTTTAAATGTCAATCTTATGAGCATCTTAGTACTACAAACCATTATTAAGCAATGGGATAAAAGTCAGCAATCGCCTGCCCATAGCGAAGCTAGAGCTTCTTTACCTGACCGTTATGCCATTACTGAACCTCGCGAGTTAAAGCTGAACAGAGGTCAGTGTTTTGTCGATCAACACTACGATAACTTGCTCAATGACCGGCTCCAGTTTGGCCAAACTGAATCTGGAAAATTAGTTTTCGATCGCTTTCAAATTAGCCTAGATACTAAGCAATTAGAATATCGTGATAGCGCTCAAGCTCAACAAGCTATGCAAATGCTTGGCAATTTAGAAGATAACTGGATCCAGTATCAATATGAATGGCGTTACAGATTTGATGACGGTGATTATATTTATTGGCTTTATGAGCAAGTGGTCGTGAATGCAATTAGTGTTAAGCAGCTAGATAAGAATGTTTTTTTAAATGCCGAACCCGCTTTAGTATTTCATGATGCTGACTAACGACTAACTAAACATAAATTGCTTGCCAATTCGATAAGGCTGGACAATGCAGCCATGTTTTTTGCTGGTTTGAATCAGTCATGATTAGTAGTATTTCTCGATAGCAATCTGGCCGGGCTCGCGGCGACTATGACGCTGAAAACCACGTGTTGCTAAATATTCGCTGACATCATTTAACATCTTGGCATTGCCACACAACATCAGGTGACTTGATTCAGCTGACAGTGTTAAACCAACATGAGCTTCTAGTTCACCACTTTCTAGATAATGGGTGATGCGAGACTGAATAGTATCTGTTGATTGTTCACGGGTAACAAAGGGCACAAAACAAAACTGTTCTGGATACTGTTTTTGTAGTGCTTCAAACTCAGCGCGATAAGCCAAACCTTCAACTGTTTTTACCGAATAGCAGAGAACGATTTTTTCAAACCGTTGCCATGGTTCGGCCGTGTTTAAAATAGATATAAAAGGTCCAATGCCCGTACCGGTTGCCATTAGCCATAAATGGGGGACATCAGGTACTTGGTCGAGCGTTAATAAACCATTGATTCGGTCACCAACATGAATCGAGTCCCCCACCTGCAACTGAGCAAGACTTGGCGTTAAGCTACCTTCGGCGACACGATTAAAGTGAATTTCTAATGCTGATTCTTGAGGTGTATTAACTAAGGAATAAGGCCGGTGAATCAGTTCATCATCAATATCGAGGCCAACCATGGCAAACTGACCAGCTTTAAAGGGCATTGCTTCAGTGGTGATTTTTATCGAATGTAAATCAGTACACCATTGCTTGGTTTCAGTGATCTTTCCTTGGATCCAGTTGGGCATGGCAATTATCCTTAGATGATTTCAACTTAGCTCAGAGTGTAGCAGTTTCCTTTAGTTTGCATTATCAGTTGCTGGTGCATCGCCATCAAATTGAGTTACACCTTGTGGCATGACTTCCCAGTTAGCTTTGGAGCCAACAAAGATATGCTGGCCGATTTCAATTTCAGCATCGCCATTGATACAACCTAAGGAAACTTGAAATACTTCACCTTTATATACGGTACATAATGTTGAACCGCAGACCTGACAAAATTGTAGGCCGAAGCTATCTTTATTAAGGTATGAACTTAGTAATTTCTCACCAGTAAGCCATTTAAACTCAGTTGGATCAACGAGGGCATTGGCCGAAGCTTGAGAACTAAACGCTTTACGGCAACGTGAGCAATGGCATGACTTGGCATCACGTAATTTGCCATCGATTTGATAGCTTATTGCACCACAAAAGCACTCACCTGTAATGGCCATTAATGATATTCCAATATGTAATTCAAGCTAATTAATAGTATTCAAATAGCCTTTTAGTCCAGTGGCAAAAAAGTGATCCCAGCCACTACAACAAATATCATAACAGTTAAGAGTCGGTGTTAAGCCAATATGAGAGAAGTGGATGGAAGTACCTTTATGGGTATTAGTTATTTCAAATTTTAATAAGGTATTTTCCCATTCGGTACGCATTTCGGGCGAAGTAACAGGGTGTATATGATTTGCTTCGTAACATCGCATTGTGATGAGTTTATTTTCATCTAAAGTTATTACCTCAAACGACCATGTAGTGCCGTCTTCGAACTTTGCAATAGTTCTGTCACCCAACTTTGTAATGTTGTCGCTCATCGGTGTCCACCAATAAGACATTTCTTGTGTTATGACTTTATACACACATTCAGCTGATGCAACAGTGGTTATCGTTTTCTCATAATGTGAATCAGACATCGTTAATTTCCCTCTTGTTCAATAATCGGTGTAAGAATAATATTAGGACGGTATATTTTTACAAGAAGGCAGTTATTTAGTACTTAGTTTAGTTTTGGTAAGTTAGTATCAAATAACAGGAGGGTGTATTACCATGAAAAACAAGGAAAAAACATTGATAAAGCAGCATGAATTAGACTGCCCAATGCCTGACATTGCTAAGTTAATTGGCGGTAAGTGGAAGCTGATTATCTTGCAGATTTTGATTTTTAAAGGAACAACGCGCTTTAATGAATTACGTCGTGTTATTAAAGGTGTTAGCCAAACGGTATTAACGAGTCAATTGAGAGCTCTAGAAGATGACGGGCTAGTATTACGAAAAATATATGCTGAGGTACCGCCGCGTGTTGAGTACTCTGCAACTCAACAAGCTTTCGATTTGCAGGATATGTTTCTCGCTATGCATGCTTGGTGGTTAAAACATGAAGCGAAGCATAATGGCCTTTAACCAAACATAAAACGGGCTAGTCGTAACAGTCGCCCAAACAAAAAAGCAACCCCGAAGGATTGCTTTGCTGGTTGAATCTTTTGTGTTTGCTTAGCGTAATGTTCTGCCAAACAAGTTTAAGGCTAATTGATAACCTAATTGAGCTGTTTGAGCATCATAACGACCGCCATCACCTTCATCACGCATAAAGGCATGACCGGCATTAAACTCATGCCATGTGAAACGAATGTCTGTTGCATTTAATTCGCTGTAGATCTTAAGTAATGCTTCAGGTGGAACATGATTATCTTGCTTGCCCCAGATCATCAACAATTCACCGTTGATATCATCCAAACGTTCCATGCTGTGTTGGCCTGGTTTGTTAGGGATATTTTGAATGTGTAAATCAGTGGCATAGAAACAAGCAGCACCTTTAACTTCAGGCTGTAAAGCAGCACGGAAAGCTAAGTGACCACCGATGCAATAACCCATCGCACCAATATGACCGTTGCTCCATTCTTGCTTTTGAGCAAACTCTACTAAGGCTGCATTATCAGAGTCATAGCTCTGTGCATCTTTAGCACCTTTGTCAGCATTACCTTTTTCACGGCCAGCATCGTCATAACCTAATACAGTACCGATTGGGTTTAATTCATGAAAAACTTCAGGCACTAATACTGAGTAACCGTGGCTAGCCATAATTTTCGCTGCACGTTCAATCGGACCTGTTTGTTGGAAAATTTCCGAATAAAACAAGATAGTAGGGAAGCTACCTTCTTCAACAGGACGGTGAACATAGGTACGCATTACACCGGTAGGAGTATCGATATCAGCGATATGACTTTGAGTTCTCATTATTTTCTCATCTAGTAACTATTATTTTAAAGGCAGTATTGTACAGGGCTTAGCGAGATTCAGCATGTGTTGGACTGTCGTAACTATTTATATGGAATAGCTGACTATGGTTGCAGAAGGCAATGATTAGCTAACTAAGCACGGTATTAATGACAACATTTTTTATACTTCTGTAGTCGCCAATAATTATATGGCCAAGGAGTGACAAAACCTGCCAGCAGTGCGATAGGAATGACCCACCAATTCAATATTGCACCACCCGTTAATAGGTAATCAGTGATATTCATCGCGGCTTCCATCGCTAACATTGAGATAAAGCTCATCCCAAAAGCAGTCTTAAGTGCATCACGAAAACTAAAATCAGATTTATATAAGATTATGGTTTCAAGCATGATGCTAGTGATAAGGCCATTTAACATCGCGAGCAACATAACGTTCAGCGTTGTCAGGCTATGATCGGTAATTTGAAAATAGCCGATAGTACCAAAATCACCAATGGCACAGCCAATCAAGCACCATTTGGTATTGTGTGCGCTTTTTAACCAGTTAGTTTTATTATTCCAAGCAATGCTCATTGCCATTCCTTATTAGAGTTAATCGTTGGAGTTATTCTAATATGGCAGCTTGATAAGGCTGTTATACCTTTGTTGAATATTGTTACAGAATTTACAGTTGGTCTAAAGACTGTCTTAACTTTTGATCTTTTAAGCTGCGAAAGTGGCTAGGCGTTAAGCCGGTAACTTTCTTAAACTGGCCACTTAAATGAGCAACGCTACTGAAGCCTAATTGAAAGGACATTTCTTTCAGTGCCAGCTCGCCATAGACTAACAGCTCTTTTACTTTTTCTACACGGAGTCGAATAAAGTATTGCTCGATGGTGATGCCTTCAATAACAGAAAATAAATGGCTCAGATAATTATATTCCAACTGCAAGTCACTACTTATATGTTCAGACAGTAGCTGTTTAGTTGGCTGTTCAATATGGATAAGGTAATCAAGACAAGACTTTTTGATGTCTTCAATCAATTTACTTTTGTTATCGCTGAGAATAGAAAAACCTAATGCTTCTAAATTAGCAGCGAGTTGCTGCTCTACGTCTTTTGCTAAGTTGTCACCGTGATAATCAGCAAAGTCGATCTCACCTAACTCTATAGATAGGTAGTTTAAGCCCATGGTTTTAAGTAGGTTACCAACCGCTAAACTGCATCGGTCACACACCATGTTTTTAATATATATTTTCATTGACCATTAACTTAGTTAACGAAGCAGACTTATATTGTTTTAGGCTGTTTAATCTGTGCCTTTTTCGATGATGAAGATTAATTCATTTTCTGTTTCGGTGGTATCGATTAAAGAATGTTCAGACATTTCACAATAAACAGGAATATCAATAAAAGCAGCGCGATCTGTTGAGATCATTCGCAGTCTTTCACCTTTGTTCATGGTGAGCAGTGCTTTTTTGGTTTTTAACAATGGAAGAGGGCAGTTAAGACCTGATGTATCAAGTTCAGTATCAAAGTGGGACATGGTTTTATTAGGTTCTTTATATATGCTGGCTAAAGCAACATTCTATAGAGGTATCCGATATTTGTGTATGAGATTAACAAAACTAACTGAGTATTTTAATGACTGATGCTACAACTATACTTATAAAGAGGATAAAAAAAGCCAGCATCACTGCTGGCTTTTTCGTTTAACTATCAAGCACTATATTAAAGACTGAATACGTTTAATACACCGCCTAGGTTAGTCCAGCTAGATAAGTCTTTGTAAGCACCTACCGCACCCAGACCATCTGAATCATTTTCTAGACTTGGAATAGCCATGCCGATACCAGCCCAGCCACCAACGCCAGATAATACAGATACATATTGCTTGCCTTTATGCTGGTAAGTATTAGCTGCACCGATAATGCCTGAAGGTGTTTTAAAGCGCCATAACTCACGACCCGTTTTAGCATCAACTGCTTTTAAGTAACCTTCTAAAGTACCGTAAAATACAATATCAGTTGCCGTAGCTAAAGCACCAGACCAGACTGAAAAACGCTCAGCATTATCCCAAACAACGCGGCCTTCACGAGCATCCCAAGCAAAGAAACGGCCCATATGTGCACCTGTTGCAGGATACATATTTAAGGTCGCACCGACATAAGGTTGGCCCGCTACATATTCAACTTCGAATGGTTCATAGTCCATGCAAACATGGTTTGCTGGCACATAAAACAAACGAGTACGAGGTGAATAAGCAACAGGTTCTTGGTTCTTAGCCCCCATTGCTGTCGGACAAATACCAACGGTATTGACATCTTCACCAGCCACTTCAGGTGCAAACTTATCAGCAAGAATAGGGCGCCCCGTCTTCATATCAATCGATTTTGCCCAGTTAATAACAGGGTCAAATTTTTCAGCGACTAATAACTCACCCGATACGCGATCCATAGTGTAACCAAAGCCATTTCGGTCAAAATGCACCGCCGTTTTACGCATTTTACCTTGCACTTTTTGGTCAACTAATACGATCTCATTGATACCGTCATAATCCCATTGATCATGAGGTGTCATTTGGTAGATCCACTTTGCCATACCCGTATCTAAATCACGAGAAAACAATGACATAGACCACTTGTTATCACCCGGACGTTGTAATGGATTCCAAGTAGAAGGGTTACCTGTTCCGTAATAGACTGAATTCAAATCAGCATCATACGAGTACCAACCCCAAGTTGTACCACCACCAATTTTCCACTGATCACCAGACCAAGATTTCAATGAAGACTCTTTGCCAACCGGTTTCAGCATAGAGGTTGTCTTGTCAGCATCGATTAACATCTCAGCATCAGGACCGGTGCTGTAGGCTTTCCACGATTTTGTACCATCAAGTTCATAAGCTTGTACATAACCACGCACGCCAAACTCACCACCAGAAATACCGACTAATACTTTGTCATCAAATACAAACGCAGCACCCGTGCTCGTTGCACCTGTTTTTGGATCATCACGTTTGTCAGACCAGACTTTTTTACCTGTCACCGCATCTAATGCCACTAAGGTGGTATCCGCTTGGTTTAAAAAGATCTTGCCATCACCATAACTCAAGCCACGGTTAACGGTGTCACAACACATAACCGGCACCACATTGTCATAGTTTTGCTTTGGTTCATATTTCCACTTAATAGCACCATCATTGTTTAGATCGAGTGCATAAGTGATATTTGGAAACGGTGTGTGCACATACATAGTGTCGCCAATGACCAGCGAGTTACCTTCGTGACCACGTAAAATACCTGTTGAAAAAGACCATGCTAATTGTAGGTCTTCGATATTTTTATGATTAATTCCTTTTAATTCACTATATCGCGTGCTGGCATAATCACCTGCAGGCATAGCCCATTGTGTCGCATCATCTTGCAGCGATAATAACTCGTCTGCGGCAGCAATGCCTGATACGGTTAACGATGACATAAATATAGATAATAGAGTTTTATTCATCTAGATTACTCTCCTTTACAGAATTAAATTTCTCTTACATATTCATACTGGAAACAACCAAAAAATCTTGGATTGAGCAGTATAAAAAAACACCCCTGAATTCAGGGGACGAGAATGTTAGCAATAAAAAATAAAGGTTTTATTGCCCGTAAATCCTTATTTTTTTAACGCTAGGATTCACAGTCAAGTGAAGCGAGTAGGCGACGTTACCGTGACAATGCTCATTTAAAATAGAAAATAGTCGGCTGTTAATTAGCGCTGATAACAGTGACTGATGTTCACAGAATATGCTGCTAACTTATTGGCTATAAGGGTATTAGCCAAGTAAAAAGTGAGGAATATTGATGTTGATAATTCAATATTTGGCAGAAGAAAATAACAGGGTAAAAATGCCTAGTATTTATGAGGTTTTTAACTGGGTGTGACAGCGAAAATTAATTTCATAAAAATTATGTTTTTTTTAAACAAAAGCAGATATTTGGCAGAAATTAGGCAACGACAATAAAAAAAGCCAGCTTAAAGCTGGCTTTTCCCCCTAACTTTTAAAGCTTAATTAAAGACTAAATACACTTAATACACCGCCAAGATTAGTCCAACTAGATAGATCTTTATAAACACCAACAGCGCCAAGACCATCTGAATCATTTTCTAGGCTTGGAATAGCCATCCCGATACCAGCCCAACCACCAATTCCAGATAATACCGATACATACTGTTTACCTTTATGCTGATAAGTATTAGCTGCACCGATAATGCCCGATGCTGTTTTGAAGCGCCATAATTCACGTCCAGTATTGGCATCAACCGCTTTTAAATAGCCTTCTAAAGTGCCATAAAAAACAACATCACTGGCTGTAGCTAAAGAGCCTGACCAAACTGAAAAACGCTCAGCATTGTCCCAAACAACTTCACCTACACGTGCGTCCCATGCAAAGAAACGGCCCATATGTGCACCGGTAGCCGGATACATATTTAAGGTTGCACCGACATAAGGTTGACCCGCTATATATTCAACTTCAAACGGTTCATAGTCCATGCAAACATGGTTGGCAGGCACATAATACAAGCCCGTTCTAGGTGAATAAGCCACTGGTTCTTGGTTTTTTGCACCCATCGCTGTCGGACAAATACCGACTGTATTTTCATCTTCACCCGCCACTTCAGGTGCATATTTATCATCTAGAATAGGACGACCTGTTTTCATATCAATCGATTTTGCCCAGTTGATAACAGGATCAAATTTTTCTGCGACCAATAACTCTCCTGATATTCGATCCATGGTGTATGCAAAACCATTGCGATCGAAATGCACCGCCGTTTTACGCATTTTATCGTTGATTATTTGATCAGCCAGAATGATTTCATTGATGCCGTCAAAATCCCACTGGTCATGCGGTGTCATTTGATAAATCCATTTCGCTACCCCAGTATCGAGATCACGAGCAAACAACGACATTGACCATTTATTGTCTCCCGGCCGTTGAATAGGATTCCATGTAGAAGGGTTACCTGTTCCGTAATAGACGGAATTTAAGTCTGGATCATAAGAGAACCAACCCCAAGTCGTACCGCCACCAATTCGCCACTGATCACCTGACCAGGATTTCAACGAAGAATCAGCACCAACAGGTTTTAGCATCGAAGTGGTTTTTTTTGGATCGACCATCATTTCAGCATCAGGCCCTGTGCTATACGCTTTCCATGCCTTTGTACCATCGAGGCCATAAGCTTGTATATAACCACGCACACCAAATTCACCACCTGAAATACCGACTACTACTTTGTCATCAAATACAAAAGCAGCACCGGTGCTGGTTGCACCTGTTTTGGGATCATCACGTTTGTCTGACCAGAGCTTTTTACCGGTCACCGCATCTAACGCGACTAAAGTGGTGTCTGCTTGATTTAAGAAAATCTTGCCATCACCGTAACCCAAGCCCCGATTAACTGTGTCACAGCACATAACCGGCACAACATCGTCGTAGTTTTGCTTCGGCTCATATTTCCACATGATTGCCCCATCGTTGGTTAAGTCGAGAGCAAAAGTAGTATTTGGATAGGGCGCGTGTACATACATGGTATCGCCAATAACCAGCGAGTTACCTTCGTGACCACGTAATACACCGGTTGAAAAAGACCACACTAATTTCAGATCTTTGATATTAGTTTGATTGATTTCAGTTAACTTACTATAGCGTGTACTGGCATAGTCGCCAGCAGCCGTTACCCATTGCCCGGCATCAGCTTGCAGATCTAACAAGTCATCTGCAACAGCAATGCTCGACACGGCTAACGGTGCCAAAAATAGAGATAATAGAGTTTTATTCATTAGATCGTTCTCCTTTACAGAGTTATTTTCTCCCGGCTTTATTCAAGCTGAACCAAGCGGATTAAAATTTGAGATCGTGCGTTATGAAAAAACAGCCTAAATAGTAATGGAAGAAAGTAGCTAGAAAAAAATAAAGACCTAATTGCCTGTTATCCTTATTTTTTTAGCTTGGGATTTACAGTCAAAAAAAGCTATCAATAATAGAAGTGAAGCTTGGCAAAAAAGCGAATGGTGTTTTAACCAGTGGAAGTATTAATTAAGAAGAAATACCATTCGCCTTGCCAGCGGCATACGTTTTCTAGCTAACGTATGGGATACAAATCTACTACCAACAGTAAAATTATATGCCTCGCATAATGAAACTTCAACAACAGTCAGCACTGAAATAATGCGGTATTGACCTAGTGACGGTGTGAAACGAAAAAAGTAGTCGGAAAGAAGCTAACTCGAAGATCCCGTTAGAATGTCGGCAGTCAGTTGCCACACATCGCCAGTATCAAAAAGAATACCGAAAAACGACGCATACACACGGATCTGTTTAGCTGATTGGTCAATGGTTACTGATAGCTTTATCGACTTGGCTGAAAAATCACCATAAACCTTACCCCGACTGAAACTGCCATCGTGGTTCTTGTGAAACGCTTGCTCTAATAAAGCCGCTTCAATGTCAGCAACGCTCTGTTCAAACTGAGCAACGTATTTAGGAAACAAACTAAAGCTAGGTTTGATAGGGCCAAACCGTTTAAACGGCATTACTTTATATAAAGCCGTTAATGTGACCACTGCAATAACAGCGATGATTACCATCTCGATAATGTCGTTCATCTAGCAATCCTTTCTATTGTGATGACAACTAGGCCGGTAGCGGCTCTGATTAGCTTGTTAGTTGCTGATTAGCTTTTGCAGCCCTTGTCCAACAAGCCAATAAACAGACAAGTGAAAATAAAATGAGTTATTTCACCAGTCAAAGCTATTGATAGAAATCTCATTTGTGCCAGTGATAAAGCGAATCTTTTTATTCTTCACATCAAGGTGCCAGCGTGTATTTTGATGAAAGCGATGTAACTCTTTTAAATCAGAACCGTTTTTATTGGCTAGCCACATTGTATTTTGCTCACTATTTTCTTTGCTAGTAACAATGAGTAAACGATCACGAAGCGGGCGGGAAGGGACTTTAGCATTGTTTAACATTCTATTTCGATAACCAAAGAATTCAACTTTGCCTGTTTCATTCAATTCCATCTCTAAAGTGAACGTTTCGATACTATAAATAGAGTCACGCTTAAATAGATAACGACTGTTATTGGTGGCAGGGTCAAAGATGAAGATGTTCTTGATACGCCGATCAGACTTGCTAGAAAACATGCCACCGGCATCTTTATTATGTTTTACCGGATGATAGTAGATGCCTGTTTCGGTATCGTAACCTTGATTAATATGTTGAGAATAGCCCCCAGCCTGCAAAAGCGGTGAGGCGGCTAATAATATTAACAAGAGTATTTTTTTCATTGTGCTTCATCCCTGAAAACAAATGGAATTTATTAGGTAAAAAAAAGCGCCTCCATTTGGAAGCGCTGTTTTAATTTAATTATTTTTGTGTGTAGTCGTCAAAACGTGAACTATATTCTTCAAAGTTTTGCTCTAACATCTCTGTGTAGCGTTTAGAGAAGTAGTTGATGACTTCTTGTTTATCAGCTTCTAATTTCTCAACAGTGTCAAATTGACGCGATGTACTAAATACATTAAATCTTGCGGCAGAAAAAAGAAGGGCTGAATTTACATTTTCTACTTCGGTCTCAGCATTTTGCTGGTTAGCTAAGGCAATAAACTCATCAGCTCGTTGTTGAAATGTTTTTTCAGCAGGTTCATTTTCACTCATTGTATCTCTCTCAATATCGTTATTAGTTTAAGTTTTTATATGTCAGTTCATTGGTCTTTATTAGTGAGCATGTAAATGACATTTGGCTATGATAACAGGAGCTTTACCGTTAAATGTTGGGTTTTGTTGTTTACGTGCAATTTTTTCCAGATCGTTAAGCTACAAGTTGATTTGTCTTCACAGTAGAAATCATTACCCTGGCAGTTGTTCATTGACAGATATAAGGGTTAAAGGGATGCGACGCTTTAACCTTCTTCATTTTGAGTCGTATTTTCAGCCTCTGCCTCTAATGCCAGCTTTGCTCTCTCTGCTTTTGAGATGTACTTCTCTTTTTTACTAGCTTGCAGGCGTTTTTCAGGGTTTCTTAGCCTTTTTTTTTGCAATTGGACTAATTTTTTTTGACGGTTCATAGGGCTTGCATATCGTTGAATGAAGGTTGATAAGTTTAATTTATATTCGTAAATTAAAAAAGGGAAGCGGCCCCTTTAAGTCCTTGATTTCCTGCATCAGTACTCTTTTAATATGTTACTTTTTTTTCGGTGGGGGATTGGCTGGACTGTTACCACCGCTAGAAGGAGGCTGATAGCCACCATGAAATTCACCTGCTGGAACTTGCACAGATGGTGATGGTTGATAACCTTTTTTTTCTGGCGCATAACCGTTATTTACTTGCTTAGGTACTTTAGACATAGATATTCCTTTTAAACATGTTTAAATAATTCAATATGGCTTATTTCAGAAGAAATAATAATTACGCCATCAGTTTGATTGTGTTCTCTTTCAAAACCTTCACTGTCATTTAGTTTCCATGATTGCTCTAAATATATTTGTTCTGGACTAGGTGCACTGGAAGCAAATGAATTACTGCTGTACAGACCTGCAATCTGAACTCCATCTTTTAATGTAACAATTACCCAATATGACTTTCTTTGAGAAAAAACATAATCCCAAGGGGATTGTGTGGGATGAGGAGCATTTTTTTGAAATTTACTTGATTCTCTAAGTTTTTTCCAAATAACAGTCCAAATTATTGGAGCAACAAACAGTACTAAAACATAAAAGGTAACGTACAAATTTGGGTGACTCTTATATACATCTTCGCTTTCAATCCAATAGATTGGCAACAGTAACAGGGCATAGTTGATACAGCTATAAGCAATAGCATCAATAAATTGTTTAGAGGAGTCCTTCACTTGAGCTGGAAACAACAGCTCAAATAGCTTTATAGAGATAAAGCCAGGAATCACAAAAGCAATAAATAAAAATAACTTATCAATTTCCCAAATGTTCAATTAACTTCCACCCTTTACCTATAACATTGGTTAATTAGTAATTTTTTATACTTCAAGTTAGTTCCCCAGACAAATGATGCAAATGGTCATCCCATAATTCGATTTTGTCGCCACTGAGAAATCCCCATAGGTGATGGGAAGGGGTGTTGAGGTCGAACTTATTATTGTGCAGTTCGCCTTTAATGATGTCGCCATCGTTGGCGGTGAGTTCGACTTGATTATCGTCGGTAAGCACACCCCAGATGTGATTTGCGTTGTCGTCCCAAAGTTCAATGTTTTGTGTCATGTTGTTTCTCCAGCCTAAGTTAAAAGGGTTGTTGAATTACGTGTGACTCAATGTTCATTTTGTTACTGGTTTACGCGTTAAATCCTGCTGTTTATTGTTGCTGTGTTTTACTTTTTGTTATTTAAATTCTAGCCATAAAAAAAGCCAGAACGATAACTCGCTCTGGCTTCATGTTTAATCCCAGTTAAGGGCACTACCTGTTTGATACTCGGTAACTTTTGTTTCGAAGAAATTTTTCTCTTTCTTCATATTCGCTTGTTCATCTAGCCAAGGCAGGGTTGCTTCTTGACCTGGGAACGGTTCGGCGAAGCCAAGTTGTTTGGCTCGGCGGTTGGCGATAAAGCGGAATTGGCCGTGATGCGCTTCTTTGGAATAACCTAAGATTGGGTCACGTAGGATGTAACCGCCATAGATTTCTTCAGCCGCATCGGCTTCTTCAAACATTTCTTGTATCTTGCGTGGGTCAAGTTTGACGTTTTCTTCTTTGATGATTTGCTTAACAACACGAATACCAAATGACGCATGCATAACTTCGTCACGCATGATGTATTGCAGTTGTTCAGCTGTGCCTTTCATCAAACCACGACGTTGTAGGGCAAAGATAGGGCTGAAACCGTTATAGAACCAGCAACCTTCGAAGATGCCGCCAAAGAAGGCATAGGCCATAACGAAGTTTTCTAATTCATCGCGGTCATGCAAATCAATGTCGCTACGCATCACTGAGTTTAGGCGGTTGTTAGCCAGTTGGATCTTTTGATTGATCTCTGGCACTACGCGGTAGCGATTGTAGATTTCACTTTGGTCTAAACCAATCGTTTCAATACAGTGTTGGTATGTCCAGGTATGTAATGCTTCTTCATACACTTGGCGCGCTTGATAAATTTGTAACTCAGGCGCACTCATTTTTTCCATTACCGCTAGACCAATATTACGCATGGCTAGAATGTCGGAAGTGGTTAGGTATGACAGTACATTTTCATAAACATGACGTTCTTCTACCGTTAGGTTGTGACGGTAATCATGAACATCTTGTGCCATGTTGATATCAAGCGGTGTCCAGTGATTCTTGTTGGCATTAAGGAAATACTGCCATGCCCAAGGGTATTTGAACGGTGCTAATTGGTTGATATCGGTCATGCCGTTGATAACACGTTTGTCATCAGGATTAACTGGTGCAACGTTAGCTACCGGTACACTGGCACGAGGCTGTGATTTCGCGATGACTATTTTTTCCGGCTCCGGAACTACGATAGGACTTGGAGTAGGAACAGCAATAACGGCAGCTTCAGCAGTGGGTTCGTTGGCTGCCGGTTCAACTGCAACCGGTGCAACGTCTTCGACTGTTTCAACTTTAGCTGTATTTGTACTGGCTAATGGATCATCCCAATTTAACATTACTGACACGCCTCGCAGTCTGGTTCTAGGATTGAGCAGGCTTGTGGTGCTTCTACGCCTTCACCTAAAACAAGTTCACCATCATCTGCTGGAGCAGAGTTTGTGACTGCTTTTGGTTCTGTCGGCACTGCTGCAATTGGTGGTGGTGTCGGTGCTGCACTACTTGTTTTCTCAGCGGCCGTCGCACCCATAGAGCGGAGGTAGTAAGTTGTTTTCAAACCACGTACCCAAGCTAGTTTGTATAGGTTGTCCATCGTTTTACCTGATGGTTCAGCCATATATAAGTTCAAGCTTTGTGCTTGGTCTAACCATTTTTGACGACGTGAAGCGGCTTCGATTAACCAGCGTGCATCCATTTCAAAGGCAGTGGTGTAAAGCGCTTTAAGTTCAGCTGGAATACGGTCGATAGATTGTAAGCTACCATCGTAGTATTTCAGGTCGTTAACCATCACGTCATCCCACAAGTCACGTGCTTTCAAGTCAGCAACCATGTATGGGTTGATAACGGTGAACTCGCCAGATAGATTCGATTTAACAAACAAGTTTTGGTACGTTGGTTCGATCGATTGGCTGACACCACAGATGTTGGAGATAGTTGCTGTTGGTGCAATCGCCATTGTGTTTGAGTTACGCATACCTTGTGCTTTAACTTTGTTGCGTAATGTATCCCAATCTAGCGTGGTGCTTTCATCTTGTTGCAAGTACTCGCCACGTGCATCTTTCAGGATCTTGATAGAGTCGATTGGCAAGATGCCTTGGCTCCATAAGCTGCCTTCGTATGAGCTGTAGCTGCCACGTTCTTTAGCAAGGTCAGATGATGCTTCGATAGTGTAGTAACTCACTGCTTCCATTGAAGTATCAGCAAATGTCACTGCTTCTTCGGTGCTGTATGGAATACGCATTTTGTATAGTGCATCTTGGAAACCCATGATGCCTAAACCAACCGGACGATGTTGTAAGTTAGAGTGACGCGCTTGTGGCACGCTGTAGTAGTTATATTCAATAACGTTATCTAACATACGCATCGCTGTTGTTACGGTGCGTTTTACTTTTTCTAGGTCTAATTTTCCATCAACAATATGTTGCGGTAAGTTAACTGAACCTAGGTTACATACTGCGATTTCATCAGCTGATGTATTCAGGGTTATTTCTGTACATAGGTTTGAGCTATGAACGACGCCAACGTGTTGTTGTGGACTACGTAGGTTACATGGATCCTTAAATGTAACCCATGGATGACCTGTTTCAAACAACATGCCTAACATTTTGCGCCATAAGTCATTGGCTGGCAGTGTTTTGCAGTTACGCATTTCACCGTTAGCGGCTTTGACTTCGTATGCAGCGTAGGCTTTTTCGAAGGCTAAACCGGTTAAGTCATGCAAGTCTGGTGTTTCTTCTGGAGAGAACAATGTCCAGTCAGCATTTTCAGCAATACGCTTCATGAACAAATCTGGGATCCAGTTTGCTGTGTTCATGTCATGGGTACGACGACGGTCATCACCGGTGTTTTTACGTAAATCTAAGAATTCTTCAATATCAATGTGCCATGTTTCTAAGTAAGCACAAACAGCACCTTTACGTTTACCACCTTGGTTGACGGCAACTGCTGTGTCATTGGCTACTTTTAAGAATGGTACAACACCTTGTGATTTACCGTTAGTGCCTTTGATATGTGAACCTAGACCACGAACTGGCGTCCAGTCATTACCTAAACCACCTGCATATTTAGATAGGAGGGCATTATCACGCATTGCATCATAGATACCACCCAGGTCATCAGGAACAGTCGTTAAGTAACAAGATGATAGTTGCGGACGTAATGTGCCTGAGTTAAATAGGGTAGGCGTGCTGCTCATAAAGTCGAAAGACGATAGTAAGTTGTAGAACTCAATGGCGCTATCTTCACGGTTAGCTTCGTTCATCGCTAGACCCATTGCCACACGCATGTAGAACGCTTGCGGTAATTCGAAACGAGTATCATCAAAGTGGATGAAGTAGCGATCGTAAAGAGTTTGTAAACCTAGGTATGTAAAGCTGAAATCGTTTTCAGGTTTTAAGGCTTTACCTAGTTTATCAAGATCAAACTGAGCCAGCTCAGGATCTAATAATTCATGACTAATGGCACGGTGAATATAGTGTTGGAAGTAATCCGGGTAGACTGCAGCCATTTCTGTTTGTGATGCATGACGCGGTGTATCGTAAACATACGTTAATGCTTCGCGACGAATGCTATCCATTAATAAACGGGCGGCAATGGTGCTGTATGCAGGATCTTTTTCGATAAAGGTACGCGCCGCCATGACCAATGCTTTTTCAACATCGGCTTCAGCAACACCATCAAATAAATTATATTGGGTATCATGCAGAATAGTATCGCCATCAACGCCATCAATACCGTTGCAGGCTTCGCTGATTAGTGTTTGTAAGCGTTTAAGATCAAGCGGTGTTTTTGAGCCATCTAATTGGGTAACAAAAATAGTGTTTTCAGTGACGGCTGTTGGGTGTTGTTTTTCTTCTTCAGCACGTTTTTGTGATTGCGACTCACGATAAAGCACATAAGCACGAGCAACTTTATATTCGCCTTCACGCATTAATGCCAGTTCAACTTGATCTTGAATATCTTCAATATGAACGGTACCGCCATCTTCAATACGACGCGTTAAGTTGCTGGTGATTTGTTGGGTGATGATGGCAACTACGTCATGGATACGGTCACTATCTTGTGCTGAACTGCCTTCAACAGCTAAAAATGCCTTGGTGATAGCAATAGAAATTTTACTGCCATCAAAAGAAGTAACTTGGCCGTTACGACGGATAACTTGATATTGACTTTGTTCTGACGAATTGGGGGTGGTTTGGACGGCTGCTTCGCTTGTCATAATGCTGATATCCTGCGTTGATCTAGAGTAAGTGCTTAAAAACGAAAACCACAAGCTGTAGTGGTTGCGTTTCATCTAGACCACAAGATAGTGTGTTTTTAATGAAATGGCAAGTGGATAAAATGTTGATTAATTGTGCAGAAGATGTGGATAACTTTGTGGAAAAAAGCCTTAGCCAAGACAGGCCAAGGCTTGCTGCATTTTTTGTAAAAAAAACGTGATTAAAAGTTTTTTTACTCGCTCAATAACTTAGAGCTGGCTGACAGCTTCGAGTACTTCATCTAAGTGTTCTTTCACTTTCACTTTGCGCCACTCATTAACTAATATACCTTGGTCATTAATTAAGAAGGTGCTGCGCACGATGCCCATATATTCGCGGCCATAATTCTTTTTTAAATGTAAAACATCAAAAAGCTTACAAGCAAGCTCTTCTTTGTCAGACAGTAAGTCGAAAGGGAATGCTTGTTTGGCTTTAAAGTTTTCATGGACGCGCACTGTGTCACGAGATATACCTATAATGATGGTATTTAATTGATTAAACTGTTCGATGTTATCTCGAAAGTTTTGTCCTTCTAGCGTGCAACCAGGCGTATTATCTTTAGGGTAAAAATAAATAACTATATTTTTACCAAGCTGCTCAGATAAGCGGAAAGTACTGTCGCCAGTGCTAGGTAGTTCGAAGTCTGGTACGGGGTGATCAAGTTCAACTTTGCTCATGAATGGGTCCTGAATTTTTGAAAATATTAAAAATATACCTTATACAAGCATGGCTAACCTTGTCATCTTGTAGCTGGCAAAGTAACATTGCCGTTTATTTTTAGGAGTCTTGTGACGATGTTTAGCGGTAGTATGGTAGCACTGGTAACACCAATGCGGGCAGATGGTTCGCTAGATAGTGACTGCCTACAAAAACTCGTTGAGTTTCATATCAACGCAGGAACTGATGCAATTGTTGCTGTTGGAACGACAGGTGAATCAGCCACTTTAACGGTTGAAGAGCACTGTGATGTGATCCGTCAGGTTGTGAAACAGGTTGCTGGCCGCATCCCTGTTATTGCTGGCACGGGCGCTAATTCCACTAGTGAAGCAATTGAACTCACTCAGTATGCGAAAGACTTAGGTGTTGATGCCGCATTATTGGTGACACCTTATTATAATAAGCCAACGCAAGAAGGTTTATTTCTTCACTATCAAGCCATTGCTAATGCAGTGGATATTCCTCAGATTTTATATAACGTTCCAGGCCGAACAGCCTGTGATTTGTTACCTGAAACAGTTGCTCGTCTTGCGGACATTAGTAATATTGTCGGCATTAAAGAAGCGACCGGTGAACTTGAACGCGTTGAACAAATTCAAACATTATGTGGCGATAAAATTGAACTTTATACTGGCGAAGATGCCAATACAGTTGATTTTATTCTAGCCGGTGGTGTCGGTACTATTTCGGTGACAGCTAATGTCGCGCCTGCTGCAATGCATAATATGTGTGCTGCTGCTCTAGCGGGTGATGGCGACACGGCTCATCAAATTAATAATGATTTAAAACTGCTCCATGAAAATTTATTTTTAGAAGCAAATCCAATCCCTGTTAAATGGGCATTGACCCAGATGGATTTAATCCCTCAAGGTATTCGCTTACCGATGACAGTGTTGTCGGACAAATATCATCAACCGGTGCGTGAAGCTTTAATTAGTGCCGGCGTATTGAATTAATAACTGAGTGATCTTAACTACATGAACTCTAAATGCTTTAAATATACTTCCTTAGCCATTTTACTAAGTGGTGTGGTAACTGGCTGCGGCTCTTTGCCGGCTTTGGATGAAGTTGTTCCAGATAATAGTAAAGAATATCGTCGCGCTGAAACAATGCCGCCACTAGATGTACCTCCAGATTTAAGTTCCGAACGTATTAATGATGAAATTGCTGCAAATCAAAATTCAACAGCAACCTATTCAGAGTTCGAAGAAGCGGCGAATAACCCATTAGTAAGCAAATACAACATCACGCCTGTAGCAAAACCGGCGTTATCGGGTGAAGGTGATAAACGTCATTTGATCATTCCTGGTGACCGTGATGTTACTTGGCAGCGTTTGCAAAACTTCTGGGTTCAACAAGGTTATGAAATCGCACGTCAAGATAAACGTATCGGTTTGATGGATACGAGTGCTGGTGCTGATGACTACCCATTCCGGTTACGTATGGAACGTGGTGATACATCGAAACATGCTGAAGTTTATGTTGCCGGTCGTGGTGATGTTAAAAATGAGCAAAAAGACGAAGCAATGTTACGTCAAATTGCTGATTTCTTAGGTGTGCTTTACCAACAAGATAAAGCTGAAATTGCTGCTGTAGTCGCTAGCCAACCACAAGTGGCGTCAGTTAATACTACGTTATTAGATGAAGCGGGTGGCCAGGCCTTATTAGTTGAGCAAGGTTTCTCTAATGTTTGGAAACGAGTAGGTCGAGTTCTTGATAGTAAAGGTTTTACTGTTGAAGATCGTGATCGTTCACGCGGAACATACTTTGTTCGTTACGTTGACCCATTCAATGTTGCGGAAGCAGAAGATGAAGGCTGGATTGATAAATTAAGTTTCTGGCAAGATGAAGTTGCTGAATCACCTGAAGAGTTTTACTTCATTAAACTGATTTCAGATGCTGACAATACTAAGATTGTTATCTTAGATACTGAAGAAACGCGAATTTCTACTGACACTGCCAAACGGTTATTGGGCTTGTTGCAAGAGCAACTGTCTAAATAATGCGTTTTGCTTCTATAGGAAGCGGTAGTCGAGGAAATGCAACACTGATATCACAAGGAAAAACCACATTGCTCGTTGATTGTGGTTTTTCTGCTCGTGAAACAGAGAAAAGGTTACAACGCTTAAATATTAATGCCAGTGATTTGTCGGCTATTGTGGTGACTCATGAACATGCTGATCATATTAATGGTGTGCGTGTTTTAGCTAGAAAACATAAGTTGCCGGTATTTGCTACAGCGGGGACAGCAGGTTGTCTTGCTGCTGATGTAGCGGAGTATGTGACAGAGTTTAGTTGTCATGAAACATTTAATATTGGTGATATTGAGGTTCAACCTTTTCCGGTGCCGCATGATGCTCGTGAACCGAGCCAATTCGTTTTCCATAATGGTCAGCATAAATTAGGTTTGTTAACGGATGTTGGCTCGATAACACCGATTATTGAAGAGCATTTAACGGCATGTGATGCTTTGTTATTAGAAGCAAACCATGATCGCGCTATGTTGGATGACGGTGACTATCCCGAACATTTGAAATATCGTGTCTCTGGTCGTTTGGGACATTTAAATAACGTACAATCAGCAAAGTTATTAGAAAAAATTGATACATCTCGCTTGCAGCATATTGTTGCAATGCATTTGAGTGAAAAGAATAATTCGCCAAATATTGTTAGCCCATTATTTGCCCAAGCATTGGAGTGTGATCAAAGTTGGATCACCATTGCTCAGCAAGATACAGGTTTCGATTGGCGAGAATTAACTAACGGTTAAAGAGTGAATCGTATGGAAAAAAGACAAGAGTTATACGCAGGCAAAGCTAAAAGTGTTTATCTAACTGATGATGAAGACTTGGTTATTTTAAGCTTTCGTGATGATACATCAGCATTTGATGGTGAAAAAGTTGAACAGCTGAGCCGTAAAGGTGAAGTGAACAATAAATTTAATGCTTTCATTATGGAATACTTGCAACAAGCAGGCATTCCTACTCATTTCGAAAAGTTACTTAATGCGAATGAAGCATTAGTTAAAAATATGGAAATGATGCCAGTTGAATGTGTGATTCGTAATGTTGCTGCTGGTAGCTTATGCCGTCGTTTGGGTGTTGAAGATGGCATGGAACTTAATCCGCCATTATTTGAATTTTTCCTTAAAAACGATGCATTGCATGATCCAATGATCAATGAATATCACATTGAAACATTTGGGTGGGCTTCAGCTGAATCAGTTGCCAAGATGAAAGAGTTAACCTTCAAAATTAATGACCTATTGAGTAAGTTATTTGCTGATGCAGGCATGATTTTAGTTGATTACAAACTTGAGTTTGGCTTATTTAAAGGCGAAGTAGTCCTTGGTGATGAGTTTAGCCCTGACGGTTGCCGTTTATGGGATGCTGAAACACGTAAGAAATTAGATAAAGATCGTTTCCGCCAAGGTTTAGGTGGTGTGATTGAAGCCTATGAAGAAGTAGCCAAACGTATTGGTGTACCTTTATAACGGCACCAAAATGTAATGTATAAAAAAGCCCCTAAATATGATTATTTAGGGGCTTTTTTTTAGCATTAATTTTGAATGATTAAGATACTTGCCAATTAATGGTTTGACCGGCACGCATTGGAATTAATGGTTGGTCAGCAAAGTCATAGCTTTCAGGAACCTGCCATGGCTGCTTAGTTAAAGTAATGGTTTTAGTATTTCTAGGTAGTTGATAATAATCAGCCCCAAAGTGACTGGCAAAACCTTCTAATTTATCTAGTGCATTGGCTGCTTCAAATGCTTCAGCATAAAGTTCAATAGCAGCATGAGCGCTATAAATACCTGCACAACCGCAAGCCGTTTCTTTCGCAGCTTGTGCATGTGGTGCGCTATCTGTACCTAAGAAAAATTTAGCATTGCCACTGGTAGCCGCTTTAATTAATGCTTGTTGGTGGGTATTACGTTTTAATACTGGTAAGCAATAATTATGAGGCTGGATGCCGCCGACCAATAAATCATTTCGGTTTAATAATAAATGTTGTGGGGTAATGGTGGCTGCAATACGTGCATCTTGGGATAGTACAAATTCAACGGCATCAGCAGTGGTGATATGTTCGAATGCTACTTTTAAGGTCGGAAGATCTTTGAGCAGTGGAACTAAAACTTGATCAATAAAGATTTTTTCTCGATCAAAAACGTCAATATCAGCATGGGTTACTTCGCCGTGAACTAATAAAGGCATGCCAAGTTGCTGCATCTTTTCTAAGGCTGGATAGCAAAGTTTTAAATCAGTTACCCCAGCATCTGAATTAGTCGTTGCACCGGCAGGGTAGAGCTTAACACCGTGAACAATGCCGCTATCGTGAGCACGTTGGATTTCTTCAGCCGAGGTATTATTAGTTAGGTATAAGGTCATTAACGGTTCAAAGTTGTTACCTTGCGGCCGTGCTTGTAAAATACGTTCGCGATAACTAATAGCCATCTCAGTGGTAGTTACTGGCGGCCGTAAATTTGGCATAATAATCGCCCGGCCAAAATAACGAGCGGTGTCCGGTACCGTCCTCAAAAGTGCGCTGTCATCGCGCAAATGTAAGTGCCAATCATCAGGTTGGGTAATTGTAAATTGAGTTTTATTTGTATTTGTCATAGCCGTCAATTATGCCATAGCTAAACAAATAAGCCGATAATTAGTCTGATCAGCAATTAAAAAACTTAGGGTGTTAGGCGTTGTTTTTCTTGACCTGAGGCGCTAAATTCAGTAAATTTAATCGTTTAATATTTTTTATATTGATCGCGTTGGCGATAGAATTTAAGGGGAACACGTGGAATTAAGCGGTGCTGACATTCTGGTTCGTTGTTTAAAAGACGAGGGCGTTGAATTTTTGTTTGGTTATCCGGGTGGCTCGGTGCTTCATATTTATGATGCATTGTACCAACAGGATGATGTCAAACATATTTTAGTGCGTCATGAACAAGCTGCAACTCATGCTGCAGATGGTTATGCGCGCGCGACAGGTAAACCGGGGGTCGTCTTGGTCACCTCAGGTCCTGGCGCGACTAATGCTGTAACAGGTATTGCTACTGCTTATATGGATTCTATTCCTATGGTAGTTATTACTGGCCAAGTACCGTCAGCGGTCATTGGTAGTGATGCGTTCCAAGAAGTAGATGCGGTGGGTATTACGCGACCATGTGTAAAACATAACTTTTTAGTTAAAGATGTTACTAAGTTAGCGGAAACGATTAAAAAAGCATTTTATGTGGCTACAACTGGCCGACCTGGCCCCGTTGTTATTGATGTGCCTAAGGATATGACGGATCCGAGTATTAAGGTCCCTTATCACTACCCTGATAAAATCACGATGCGTTCTTATCAACCTATTGTTAAAGGTCACAGCGGTCAGATTAAACGTGCAGTAGATATGTTGTTAGAAGCTCACAAGCCGATGATCTATTCTGGCGGTGGTGTTGTATTAGGCAATGCCTCAGATGAGTTACGTGAATTGGTACATCATTTAGACTACCCAATTACCAGCACGTTGATGGGCTTAGGTGCCTTCCCTGCAAGTGATAAACAGTTTGTCGGTATGCTCGGAATGCATGGTACCTATGAAGCGAATATGGCAATGCATGATTGTGATGTATTGATCGCTATCGGTGCGCGTTTTGATGATCGAGTCACTGGCAAGCTTGCTGAATTTTGTCCTGATGCCAAAATCATTCATATTGATATTGACCCATCGTCAATTTCAAAAAATATTACTGTCGATATTCCTATCGTGGGTGATGTCGCTGGTGTATTGCAAGAAATGAATCATTTGTTGGAAACAGGTAATAAGCAAACACAAAAAGCAGCAATAAAAGATTGGTGGGCAACCATTAATGGCTGGCGTTCGCAAAAATGTATGTCGTTTGACCGCAACAGTGACAAAATTAAACCGCAAGCAGCGGTTGAGTTATTACATGAAATCACCGGTGGTGATGCTTATGTCACATCTGATGTGGGACAACATCAAATGTGGGCGGCGCAGTATTATGGTTTTGATAAACCAAACCGCTGGATAAACTCAGGTGGCCTTGGCACGATGGGCTTCGGCTTACCGGCAGCGATGGGGGTCCAGCTTGCGTATCCTGATGCAACGGTTGTCTGTGTAACTGGTGAAGGTAGTATTCAAATGTGTATTCAGGAATTATCTACCTGTTTACAATATGGTCTGCCAATTAAAATTATTGCTTTGAATAACCGGTACTTAGGTATGGTTCGTCAGTGGCAAGAATTTTTCTACGATAACCGTTATTCACATTCGTATATGGAATCATTGCCTGACTTTGTGAAATTAACAGAAAGTTACGGCCATGTTGGTATGCGTGTTGAAAGACCAGAAGACTTAAAACCAATGATGGAAAAAGCCTTTGCAATGAAAGATCGTTTGGTATTTATGGATATCGTAACCGATCAAACTGAAAATGTTTATCCCATGATTGCAGCAGGCAAGGCCCATAATGAAATGCATATGTCGCCACATTGTGAACTGCCCCAAGATCCACGAAGGGAGCTATCATAATGCGCCATATAATTTCTATCTTGCTTGAAAATGAAGCGGGTGCTTTGTCACGTGTGGCAGGATTATTTTCGGCTCGTGCCTACAATATTGAATCACTAACGGTTGCCGCCACAGAAGATCCATCATTGTCACGTATGACAATTGTGACAACAGGCACTGATCGTATTGTTGAGCAGATCACTAAACAACTGAACAAGCTGATTGATGTTGTGAAGTTATTAGAATTAACCGACGGACCATATATCGAACGTGAAATGATGCTGATTAAGGTTAAAGCAGCAACCATGGCGCAACGTGAAGATGTGAAACGTCTAGCAGATATCTTTGCTGGCAATATTATTGATGTTACCTCAGCGACATTCACCATTGAATTGACTTGCTCTGGTGATAAATTAGATTCATTTATTGAATCATTGGCTGAACATAAGATTATAGAAACAGTGCGATCTGGAGTTTCAGGTATCGCACGCGGTGAAAAAAGTTTGCACATTTAATTGTGTAGAAAGATTTTTGAAGTATTTAAGGAATTAAATCATGAGTTTGAATATTTATTACGATAAAGATTGTGACCTGTCTATTGTTAAAGGCATGAAAGTTACAATTATTGGTTATGGTTCACAAGGCCATGCCCATGCTTGCAACTTAAAAGATTCAGGTGTTGATGTAACTGTAGCTTTACGTGCAGGTTCATCTTCAATTGCTAAAGCTGAAGCTGAAGGTTTGAAAGTTTCTGATACAGCAACTGCCGTTGCTAGTGCTGATTTAGTTATGGTTTTGACTCCTGATGAGTTCCAATCACAACTTTACAAAGAAGAAATCGAACCAAATTTAAAGCAAGGTGCTGTATTAGCATTTGCTCACGGTTTCGCTATCATCTACAACCAAGTTGTTCCTCGTAAAGATTTAGATGTAATCATGATTGCACCTAAAGCGCCAGGTCATACTGTACGTAGTGAGTTTGTTAAAGGTGGTGGTATTCCTGACTTAATCGCGATTCAGCAAGATGCATCAGGTAAAGCGAAACAAATCGCATTATCTTACGCTGCTGGTGTTGGTGGTGGACGTACAGGTATTATCGAAACAACATTCCGTGATGAAACTGAAACAGATTTATTCGGTGAGCAAGCTGTTTTATGTGGTGGTGCGGTTGAACTTGTTAAAGCAGGTTTCGAAACATTAACTGAAGCGGGTTACGCTCCAGAAATGGCTTACTTCGAATGTTTACATGAACTGAAATTAATTGTAGATCTTATGTATGAAGGCGGTATCGCTAACATGAACTACTCAATTTCAAATAATGCTGAATACGGTGAGTATGTTACTGGTCCTAAGATCATTAACGAAGAAAGTCGCTGGGCGATGCGTGAATGTTTGAAAAACATCCAAGAAGGTAAATACGCAAAACAATTTATCTTGGAAGGTCAATCTGGCTACCCAGAAATGACATCAATGCGTCACATTAATGCTGAGCACCCAATCGAAAAAACAGGTGCTAAGTTACGTGAAATGATGCCTTGGATTCAAAAAATTGTTGATAAGTCTAAAAACTAATTAACACTTTTTTCTAACAAAAACGGGGACGGCTGTGAAAACATCCGTCCCCGTTTTTGTTTCTGCTATGATAATTTGCATATTTACAAGCTGAGAGACGTTATTGATTATGGATGGTGAAAAACAAAAAAGTCGTGGTATCTATTTACTACCAAACTTATTCACTACAGCAGGGTTGTTTGCCGGTTTTTATGCCATAGTAGCTGCGATCAGCGGCGATTTTGAATCGGCCGCAATAGCTATATTTATTGCCATGGTGATGGATGGGTTAGATGGTCGAATCGCTAGAATGACTAATACTCAAAGTGCATTTGGCGCAGAATACGATAGTTTGGCTGATATGGTGTCATTTGGCTTAGCGCCAGCTTTAGTTATATTTCAATGGTCATTATTAGATATGGGCAAGTTTGGCTGGATGGTCGCGTTTGTTTATACCGCTTGTGCGGCGCTGCGATTAGCGCGCTTTAATACTCAAATTGGCATTGAAGATAAACGTTATTTTCAAGGTTTACCAAGTCCAGCAGCTGCGGCGATACTGGCGGGCTGGGTATGGTTAGGATCAACGTCTAGCATTGATAGCTCAATATTAACGGGGGTAGCTTTACCTTTAACGTTTGCTTGCGGAATTTTAATGGTCAGCACAGTGCGTTACCACAGCTTAAAAGATCTCGATCTTAGAGGCAAAGTACCGTTTGTCGTGTTATTGGTTATCGTATTAATTCTTGCTTTAGTTGCCAATGCTCCACCGTTAGTTCTATTTGTTACTTTTTTCTTATATGGCTTATCTGGACCGGTTTTTACATTGATAAAAATACGTCAGCGTAGAATACAGCGACAACAAGTTAAGTAAGAAACTTGGCAAAAATACAAATTCAGCCTAAAATTACCGCCTTATGAACATTAAGCACACAAATTCATCCTCAAACACTCGCCATGCCTATGGTGCGTGTGTTGTTATGCCTATTGTTTATTCAACACTCCTGCTACGACTGCCTTAGGGCATACAGACTTAGCACAACATAATCAGTTTAAGACTGATAAATTTCTACTATATAAAATCTAGTCTGCAAATATGGAGCAGGAACAATGAGTGACCAATTAATAATTTTTGATACAACCTTGAGAGATGGCGAGCAGAGTCCTGGCGCATCGATGACCAAGGATGAAAAAGTACGCATCGCCAAATCTTTAGAACGTATGCGTGTTGATATTATCGAAGCCGGATTTCCTATCGCCAGTGTTGGTGATTTTGAAGCGGTACAAGCAGTGGCAAAAGCGGTTAAAGACAGTCGTATCTGTGCTTTAGCACGTGCCTTAGATAAAGATATCGACCGCGCTGGTGAAGCTTTAATAGGTGCTAATGCATCTCGAATTCATACCTTTATCGCTACATCACCTATCCATATGCAGATGAAGCTTCGTATGGAACCAGAGCAGGTTATCGAAAATGCGGTGAAAGCGGTTAAACGAGCACGTCGATATACTGATGATGTTGAGTTTTCACCTGAAGATGCGGGCCGTAGTGAACCTGAGTTTTTATGTCGAATCCTTGAAGCGGTTATCGATGCCGGTGCTAGTACATTAAATATCCCAGATACCGTGGGTTATAACTTACCTCATCAATTTGGACATTTGATTCAAACGTTACGTGAAAACATTCCAAACTCGGATAAAGCTATCTTTTCAGTACATTGCCACAATGATTTGGGCTTGGCAGTAGCCAACTCTTTATCTGCAGTATTGAGTGGTGCACGCCAAGTCGAATGTACTATTAATGGCTTAGGTGAGCGTGCAGGTAATGCTTCATTAGAAGAAGTGGTGATGGCAGTACGTACTCGTCAAGATATGTTTAGCTGCGATACTAATTTAGATACTACCCAAATATTGACTGCATCACGTTTGGTGTCAGGTATTACCGGTTTCCCGGTGCAGCCAAATAAAGCAATTGTCGGTGCGAATGCCTTTGCTCACGAATCTGGCATTCATCAAGATGGTGTATTAAAAAATCGTGAGACTTACGAAATCATGCGTGCTGAAGATGTCGGTTGGAATACTAACCGTATGGTATTAGGTAAACATTCAGGCCGTAATGCATTTCGAACTCGTTTAGAAGAGTTGGATATTGAGTTTGATTCTGAAACAGAATTAAATGCTGCTTTTACTCGCTTTAAAGAGTTAGCAGATAAGAAGCATGAAATTTTTGATGAAGATTTACGCGCATTAGTGAATGATGCCACTACCACTGAAAATGAGCGTGTACGGTTAATATCATTAAAAGTTTGTAGTGAAACTGGTGAAACACCGGTTGCGACGGTGACTTTATCGGTTGATGATGAAGAAACCCAAGTACAGATGAGTGGCAGTGGACCTGTAGATGCCGCTTATAAAGCCATTGAAGAAATTGTAAAAAGTAATACCGAGCTTGAATTATATTCGGTTAATAACATTACCAGTGGCACTGATTCTCAAGGCGAAGTTAATGTTCGTATTGAAAGAGGTGGTCGTATTGTAAGTGGGCAAGGTGCTGATACTGATATCGTGATAGCGTCAGCAAAAGCTTATATTAATGCACTTAATAAAATCTTAGTGCCTGTTGATCGCGAACACCCACAAGTTTAATGCAGTTAGAGCCCAGACAGTTTTCCGTACTCGCAGAGATGGGGATTCCTGTCTGGGAATTGCGCCAGCAGATTGTCAATACTAGCCAAGCAGTTTCAGTAGGCCTTAACGAACAGCAACTGCTAGCAGACTATTTGGTTTTGTTTGATAGAGAAAATCATACAGCACAAAAACAACAGCTGTTAACGGCAATATTTCTAGCAATTGGTATTAATATAAGTACTGTTGCGGTGATCGATTCTGAACAAATCCAATCCTTAAAGACATCTTCGTTAGCTAATAAAATATTACTTGTTTTTGGGGTACGACTAGCTCAACAACTAATTGCTGATGTTAATGTGTCTACACCGCTGCAAATTATAGAAGAGAGCGGACTGAGTTTAATTGCTACACATAGCCTGACAGAGTTAATGCAATCGCCAGAAAAAAAACAAGATACTTGGCAATCGATAAGGCTTGCATTACATATCGATAACAAAGGCAGTTAACTTTGATGACACCACAAGTATTGCAACACCAGCACCTGGCTGAGATATTGGCAATAGAGCAAGCTGCCAATGCGTTTCCATGGAGTTTAAAGAACTTCGAAGATTCATTACGTGCAAACCATCAGGCTTGGATCTTTTCTGATAAAGACAGCAAAATTATTGGCTATGTTTTCACTCAGCATGTGGTCGATGAAATTCATTTATTGAATATCTGCGTCCGTACTGACTTTCAAGGAAACGGTTACGGACGTAAAATATTAGACCATGTCATTTCATTTTCTGAACAACAGTCCGCTGCGGTAATTTTACTTGAAGTCCGTAGCTCAAACCTTCGTGCTCAACAACTGTATTTACAAAATGGTTTTAATGAAATGTCAGTGCGGAAGGGCTATTATCCTGCAGCACAGGGACGAGAAGATGCAGTCTTAATGGCGAAAGATTTAGCACTATTTTCATTTGCAATATAGTACTAAATAGCAATTAATTAAACTGCCATTTTTGCAAGTTTTGCTAATAAGTAATAAAATGCAGGGTTTAGTCAAAGGCAGTTTCAAATGAAGCTGCTTTTTTCGTTTTTATTTATCGCTAGATTATTTTACGCTTTACCATTTTTATAAATGGGGCTTAGGAGTTTGAAGCACCATGACAAATACAGTCATACCAACATACGGACGTCTTGATATTGCATTTACCGAAGGTAAGGGAGCATGGTTAACTGATATTAACGGTAATCAGTATCTGGATGCCTTATCAGGTATCGCTGTCTGTAATTTAGGTCATTGCCACCCAGCAGTGAGTGATGCGATAGCAGAACAGGCAAGCACCTTAATGCATACGTCTAATGTATATAACATTCCGTTACAGCAGCAGTTAGCTGATAAGTTGATGCAGATATCTGGCATGAATCAAGCTTTTTTCTGTAACTCTGGTGCTGAAGCAAATGAAACTGCGATTAAAGTAGCGCGTAAATATGGTCACGATAAAGGCATAGATAAACCCGTCATTATTGTTATGGATGGTAGCTTTCATGGCAGAACAATGGCGACACTGACTGCAACAGGTAATCCTAAAGTACACGATGGTTTTTCTCCTTTAGTTCCTGGCTTTGTACGTGTGCCATACAATGACATGGATGCATTAAAGATGGCTGTCGGTCATTGGCCTGAAGCTGTCGCTATAATGTTAGAACCTGTGCAAGGCGAAGGTGGCGTAAGAATACCGGATGCTGATTATTTGGCTGATGTAAGAACCTTATGCACACAGCGTAAATTGTTAATGATGTTGGATGAGGTTCAGACAGGTATTGGTCGTACTTCGGAATGGTTTGCATACCAACATGCGGATGATGTATTACCTGATGTCTTGATGTTAGCGAAAGGTCTCGGTAACGGTATGCCTATTGGAGCATGCTTGATTTCTGGTGCTGCGATGGATGTTTTGCAACCAGGCAATCATGGCTCAACCTTTGGTGGCAATCCTTTAGCATGTCGTGCTGCCTTGGCAGTACTTGATACCATTGAGCAACAAAGTGTGTTGTTACATGTTCAGCAGCTAAATGAGCAAGTCACATCTGGATTCAAACAACAGCTAGCCAATATTGATGGTGTAACGGATATTAGATCGTTTGGTTGCATGTTTGGAATTGAACTGGCAATACCTTGTGCTGAGTTAGTTCAAAAAGCACTTGATAAAGGGATTTTAATCAATGTCACTGCTGATAAAGTGATTCGCCTCTTGCCACCTCTGATTTTAACGACTGATGAAGCGACAAAAATGGTCGACTTGATAAGTGAATTAGTTATCGGTTTTCTTGCTAACAATTTAGCGAAGAGTGAAGTTTAAAATGAGACATTTTTTAACGTTAAAAGATTTAACTGCTGAAGAATTACAAACCTTAGTTGAGCGTGCTATTGAACTTAAGCGCATGCACAAAGCGGGTGAAATTTATCAGCCTTTAAAAAATAAAGTTTTGGCGATGATTTTTGAAAAGTCATCGACTCGTACTCGTGTTTCATTTGAATCAGCGATGATTCAGTTCGGTGGCGGCTCTATATTCTTGTCACCTAATGACACGCAATTAGGTCGAGGCGAGCCTGTTGAGGATTCAGCGCGTGTTATTTCTAGCATGGCTGATATGGTAATGATTCGTACCTTTGAGCATGCAAAAATTGAAACATTCGCTCAATATTCATCTGTACCAGTCATTAATGCTTTAACTGACGATTATCATCCTTGTCAGTTGCTTGCTGATATGCAAACTTACGTTGAACATCGTGGTTCTATTAAAGGTAAGACTGTTACTTGGGTCGGTGATGGTAATAATATGTGTCATTCGTATATTAATGCTGCACAACAATTTGGTTTTAAGCTGAATATAGCGACACCAAAAGGTTATGAACCGAATAGTGACATTGTTAACAATGCGCAAGCTGAAGTGGCGTTGTTTACTGATACTGCCAGTGCAGTCAAAGGTTCTGATCTCGTTGTAACTGATGTTTGGGCCAGTATGGGCCAAGAAGAAGAACAGCGTAAACGTGAACTAGCATTTGCTGACTTCCAAGTTAATAAACAAATTATGTCATTAGCAAATGATGATGCGTTGTTTATGCATTGCTTACCTGCTCATCGTGATGAAGAGGTGACAGCAGATGTTATTGATGGCAAGCAAAGTGTGGTTTGGGATGAAGCTGAAAATCGCTTGCATGCTCAAAAAGCACTATTAGAGTTTTTATTCTTAAATTAAGCGAGCTTGTCAGTAAGGTGGCGTAGCCTTTCAACTGTGCCAATATCTGACCAATCACCTTGATAATGTTGGCCAGTGATTTGTTGTTTGTCGATAGCATCAACTAAGATTGGTTTTAGTGCTAAACGTTGTACTTCGTAGTCTTTAAATAGTGATGGCTGATAAATGCCTATACCACTATAGGTCAATTTCTGACTGCCTTGTTGGTTAACTTGGCCACTTGTTAAAGAAAAGTCACCGTGTAGGTTATGTTCTGGGTTATTGACTAAAACTAAGTGGCATAAGATATTAGCTTGCAAGTGTCGATTCACCAATTGCTCAAATGGGAAGTCGGTCCAAATATCACCATTAACAAGTAAAAATGGCGCGTTACCTAATAAAGGTAATGCCTTAATAATTCCGCCTGCGGTCTCTAGCCCTCCTTGTTGCTCAGCTGAATAGGTAATCTCAGCACCGAACTGTGAGCCATCACCTAAGGTAGGTTCAAATTGCTCGCCTAAATGAGCATGATTGATAACAATCTCAGTTATTCCAGCTTTTACCAGCGACTGAATTAAGTATTCAATCAATCGATATTGACCTGCTTTTAATAAAGGCTTTGGTGTGAGATCGGTAAGAGGGCGTAATCGTTCACCACGACCAGCCGCTAAAATCATTGCTTTCATTTTATATCACCATTAAATCCGTTTGTTGGTTAAGAAACTGGTTCAATTTTTCAAACTCAGCATATTTACTAGTGATTTGTTTTACATACTGCATTGTCAGCGGTAAGTCATCCAAGTAGTTAGCTTTGTTATCACGATAATTAAGCCGACAAAAAATACCTAAAATTTTAATATGGCGTTGCAAGCCCATTAGATCGAACCATTTAGTAAATTGTGCCAACGTTACACCTGTTAATAGCCCTTGTTTTTGGGCCATTTCAACATAGTCTTTAATCCATTGATCAAGTTTATGTTGTGGCCAACAAATATAGCAATCTCGAAGTAGTGATACTAAGTCATATGTGATCGGCCCAATGACAGCATCTTGGAAATCAATGATACCGGGGCTGTTATCGTTGGTATGCATCAAGTTTCGGGAATGATAGTCACGGTGAACAACAACTTGTGGTTGCTCTAGAGCATTGGCGATGAGCACATCAAAGCTTGCTTGCAAGAAGTCAGGAGCCGGTATATTTAAATGACGATCTAAATACCACTCTGGAAACAACATCATTTCTCGCTGCAATAATTCACGATCGTAAGTAGGGAGGTTAATTTTGCTATCTATAGGACATAGCTGTATTTGTAGTAAGGATTTTATCGAAAAGTGATATAGCTGGTCAGCACTATTATCATTTAATTCATTTAGATAGGGTTGTTGACCTAAATCAGATAATAATAAAAAACCTTGCTCTTGATCATTGGCTAAAATTTTGGGCACATGAACATCATGATTATCTAGAAACGATGCAATTTTAATAAAAGGTTCAGTGTCTTCTTTTTCAGGCGGTGCATCCATGACTATCCATGTGGTTTGGTCATGAGTAACTCGAAAATAGCGTCTAAAACTAGCATCACTTGACGCGGATTCTATAGTGAATTTGTCAGTACCGATAATGGTTGGTAGCCATGCTTTAATTAGCTTTAATCTATTGTCTTCGTACATACACGTCTCATATAAACAACATTAGGTAATTCTTTTAACAGTCTAATAGTAAACAGTAATTTGTTATATTCCATATCGATATCGAACTTAACTATGCGCTGTTTTGATAAGCAAGTGTATAGTAAGCAAAGTTTGTTGGGATATTATTTAGTTTTTAAGTGTCCTAATTAATCAAATTTTTTATACAGTGAGTGGATTAAATAATGAATAAAGTAGTTTTATTAGTAGCGAGTGCTGTACTTTCAACTTCGGTAATGGCAGAAAGTAATTTGATTACTCCCGCAGATATATCGCAAGAGGCTCAAACAGATATGTACTCTGCGATAACTGATTACAATAAATGCATGATGCAAAACAGACTTGAATATCATCAAAAGGGCGCACAAGTTGCAAATGTTGCTGATAAAACATTGCAAGCTTGTGAACCACACTTAGATACTTTAGATGAAGTTCTGGCTGCCAATAATGTTGACGATGGTTTGCGTCAAAACATGGTTAAGAAAATGCGCTCTCGAGCAGCCACTAAACTAATGTCTGCAGTTATGCAGTCTATGGCTGGACAAGCAGCAGCTGCTGCAAATGCCCAAGTAGCACAATAAAACTTATGATTGTTGCGGCTGTAGGATATCAATGTCTTCAGCCGCTAGCAGTTGTATCAACTTGATTAGTGGTAAACCAATAAGACTGTTGGGATCATCGCCTGCTAACTTTTCAAACAAACTAATTCCTAATCCTTCCGACTTAAAACTACCTGCACATTGATAAGGCTGTTCTTGCTGCAAATAAAATTCAATTTGCTGGCCTGTTAACGCTCTAAATTTTACTTCGAAAGGTTCTACTAAAGACTGCATCTGCTGTGTTTGGCTATTGTATAAAGCTAGGCCAGTTAAGAAGGTTACGGTATGACCACTCTGTGCAGTAAGTTGCTTTACCGCCTTGTCATGAGTTTTCGGTTTGCCTAATATTTTTTCTCCTAATACTGCAACCTGATCTGAACCAATAATTAATGCATTTGGGTGTTGTGCTGCTATAGCCCGTGCTTTTTGTTCAGATAAGCGCTGTACTAGTGTTTCTGGTGATTCATTAGTTAAGGCTGTTTCGTCAATATCTGGTGAGGCAGTAATAAACGATAAACCCAGTTTTGTTAATAGCTCTGCACGAAATGGTGAACTGGAGCCTAAAATAAGTTGTTGCATGGAATAAAACCTTAGGTAATGACGGTTGGAGTAGTGCGACCAGTGCGCTTAGTGATATCAGCTAAATCATCTGCAACTTGGATAAGTTCAGCTAATGTTTGCTGAGTATCTTGCTGTTGCTTATCACTGTCGTCTTGATAACTTTCGATATACACCCTAAGTGTTGCACCCTGAGTCCCGGTTCCTGAAAGGCGAAAAATGATTCGGTCGCCATTCCCAAAACCAATGCGGATACCTTGATTGCTTGAAACACTGTTATCAACAGGATCAGTATAGCTGAAGTTATCAGCATAACTGATGGTTTGGCCGGCTAATGTTTGTCCAGTTAATGTTGGCAGTTTATTCTCAAGTTCTGACATTAAGTCTTTAGCAATCTGGCTATCAATGGCTTCATAATCATGGCGAGTATAATAATTACGCCCAAATTTTTGCCAGTGTTGTTGTACTATCTCGGCGACACTTTGCTTGCGTTCGGCCAATATATTTAACCAAAATAATACTGCCCAGAGGCCATCTTTTTCACGAATATGGTTTGAACCAGTACCAAAACTTTCTTCACCACATAGCGTTGCACGATCAGCATCGAGCAAATTGCCAAAAAACTTCCAGCCGGTTGGCGTTTCATGACTTTCAATGCCGAGATGTTCGGCAACTCGATCAGCCGCTTGGCTGGTAGGCATTGAACGAGCGATGCCACTAAGGCCGTTTTTATAGGCAGGAATCAGATGGGCATTAGCTGCCATTATGGCCAGACTATCTGATGGTGTAACAAAAAAGTTAGCACCAATGATCATATTACGATCGCCATCGCCATCTGACGCGGCTCCTAAAGTGGGGGCGTCAGTTGAAAACATGACTTCAACTAATTCTTTGGCATAAGTTAAATTAGGATCAGGGTGACCTTGGCCAAAGTCAGTGAGCGGTATGCCGTTAATTACCGAGCCAGCTGCTGCGCCTAGTTGATTTTCTAATATCTGTTTTGCATAGGGGCCGGTAATAGCATGCATAGCATCAAAACAAATGCCAAAATCAGCTTCAGCCAATAAGGCTTTTATAGCTGTGAAATTAAACAATCCTGCCATTAATTCTGCATAGTCACTAACTGGGTCGATAATTTCTACTGCCATACCGGCAAGTGTTTGGCTGCCAACGGTACTGAGTGAAATATCATCATTATCTATAGTTAGATATTCGCTAATAACCTGACTCTGCTGGAAAATAGCTTCAGTAATATTTTCTGGAGCAGGGCCACCGTTGCCAATATTGTATTTGATGCCAAAGTCACCGTCAGGTCCAGCTGGATTATGACTAGCAGATAAAATAATTCCACCAAAGGCATTGTACTTACGTATTACACAGGAAGCTGCAGGCGTTGAAAGTAGTCCATTTTGACCAACAATCGCTTTTGCTACGCCATTAGCGGCAGCCATTTTTAAAATGGTTTGTATGGCCTGTTCATTATAAAACCGGCCATCCCCACCAATAACTAATGTTATGCCTTCGATATTACCAAGCGCATTGAAGGTTGATTGCACAAAATTTTCTAAATAATGAGCTTGCTGGAATACGGTTACTTTTTTTCTTAAGCCTGATGTACCTGGACGTTGATCGGTAAATGCTGCAGTGGTAACGGACATAATAGTCATTGCGATGTAAACCTATAGTATTTCCATGTAGGAAGAAATTAGAATAATTGCTACTATTTAACTTAACTGCCACTAAATATACCGATGTCATGACCAGTGCTCAACAAATAGATAAAGCGCGTTTAATGCGTTTAGCCACTTATGCCTCAGTTTCTACTGCTGTAGTGCTTATTTTGGTAAAAGTAGTCGCCTGGCTTATTACTGATTCTGTCAGCATATTGGCTACCTTGGTGGATTCCAGTCTCGACGTATTGGCGTCATTATTAAATATGATTGCTATTCGACATGCTCTTGTCCCGGCTGACCGCGAGCATCGATTTGGTCATGGTAAAGCTGAAGCTTTGGCGGGAATGGGCCAATCTTTATTTATTGCTGGCTCGGCAGGAATTTTATTATTGCAAGCATTTGGTCGCATCCTACATCCACAGCCAATACAAGCGGGCTTGGAAGTCGGCGTTAGCGTGATGATTTTCTCTATCGTGTTGACAATGATTTTGATGTTATTTCAGAACTACGTTATTAAACACACCGATTCGACGGCTATTAAAGCGGATGCCTTACATTACAAAACGGACTTATTGGTTAATGCGAGTGTCATTGTGGCACTTGTTTTAACTTTTTATGGTTGGCAGCAGTTTGATGCTTTATTTGCTCTTGCCATTGCAGTGTTTATTTTATACAGTGCATGGCACATCATCAGAGAGTCTATTGATTTATTGATGGATCACGAGCTGCCGGATGCAGATAAACAAAAAATTAGCGCCGCAGTCATCGCTCATCCTGAAACACAAGGTTTTCATGACCTACGGACACGTCGTTCAGGCACAACGGTATTCATTCAATTACATCTAGAGCTGGATGCCACACTCTCTTTATATGACGCACATGCTATTACCGACAGGGTGGAGCAAAAGTTAGTTGAACTTTTCCCTGATGTAGAAGTACTCATTCATGAGGACCCAGTTGAAATTCAACAATAATATTTAAGTGAATTTGCTCACAAAGCTTAACAAAAATACGTATAATTCAGCGCTCGAAGATAACTAAGGCTTATGACTGTTTTGTTAGAAAATTATGCAATTGAACTGGTTTTAGTTCTGTTACTTATCCTAGCAGTTGTAGTTGCCTACATCTGGAAAAAACGCAAACCATCTGCCACAGCACAAATGGAGTTGATTTTACAATCTGTAAAACGTGATGAAATAAAAGAAATTATCATTCCTGATGGCATTGGCGGTTTATTAGAAATAGAACATATAATTTTGATGGATCAAGGTTTGTTATTGATAGAAACCTATCCGATTTCAGGTAACTTATATGGTGCAGAACAGATTGATCAATGGACGCAAATTGTAGACGGCAGAAGCTTTAAATTTGCAAATCCTCTACGCCGCATCCGTACTTCACGCCAAGCATTAAAATTATTAGCCCCTAATGTGCCTATATTCTGTAGAGTAGTATTTAACGCTGACTCACACTTTCCAAAAGGAAAGCTTGAGGAAGTATCGATATTGGAAACTTTAGCCGCTGACATTCAACCAATGGTTGATTCACCTAAATTTACTGACAAGGCAAAGACAGATTGGCAACGCTGCCTGCGAATAGCTCGTAAAAATGGTCAAGCTGTGATGAGGGATGGGGACAGTTAATAATGAATAAAAAGCCTTTGGTTGTTGCTATATCTTCACGTGCTTTATTTGATTTGGATGAAAGCCACCAGATATATGAACAACAAGGCACCCAAGCTTACTGTGACTATCAAATAGAACATGAAGATATTCCCTTACAGCCAGGTACAGCATTTTCATTAGTACGAAAATTATTAGCGTTAAACAATAAAGACAAACAGAACCCGAGTGTCGAAATTATTTTGTTATCCCGAAATAGTGCCGATACCGGCTTGAGAGTGTTCAACTCAATCCAGCATCACAAGTTAGCCATTACTCGTGCTGTTTTTACCTCCGGCGATAGTCCTTATCGTTATGTTGCTCCATTCGGTGCCAACCTTTTTTTATCTACTAGCCCAGAAGATGTTCGCATGGCTTTAAATGCTGGTTTTGCGGCAGCAACGATTTTGCCCTCAAAAATTGAACAGCTCAATGCAACTGAGCAATTACGCATAGCGTTTGATGGTGATGCGGTATTATTTTCGGATGAAGCAGAGCGAATCTATAAGCAGCATGGGCTCGAAAAGTTTACTGAAGTTGAACAAAAGGCTGCAAAGAAACCCTTATCCGATGGTCCATTTAAAGACTTTTTAATGACATTGAATCGGCTGCAAACAGAGTATGATGAACATGAATCTCCAATACGAACTGCGCTAGTAACAGCCCGTTCTGCTCCTGCTCATGAAAGAGTAATACTCACCTTACGAGCATGGGGAATTAGAATTGATGAAGCTATTTTCCTGGGTGGGATGGACAAAGGGCCCTTTTTAGATTCGTTTGGTGCTGATATTTTCTTTGATGATCAAGAAGGTCATTGTGAATCGGCAAGGGAACATGTGGCTACAGGTCATGTGCCACACGGAATCGCAAACGAGAAACCATAAATTAGGCGGCTAGTTTGACTGATGCAACAAATAAACAACTCGATGCATGGATAAAACACCTTAGTGGTGAAGATATGCCGGTATTCTCAGGCACTGTCGCTGATGTGACTGAGGCGGTCAATAGTGAAGATAGTTCAGCCAGCGAAGTCGCCCAGACTATATTAAGAGATGCATCGCTGACCAGTCGGTTACTTAAAATCGCCAATAATTTTAGTTACAACCCAACC
>MAAB01041462.1_pt1 | contig 55527 bp, 48 predicted proteins | sample 1115991 | NCBI WGS metagenome assembly MAAB01 (sample SAMN04961124, study PRJNA320927) | seawater metagenome | isolation source: sample BD02T18 sea water enriched with oil for 18 days | place: USA:Gulf of Mexico | collected 2013-07-27 | reverse complement strand
TCGGCCTGACATTATCATCATGGTGGGGCTTAGCTATCGTTGGTTTAGGCTTATTACGGTTATCTGGCCAAGGATTGATGACGCACTTTGGTTTGACGCTTATAGGTCGAGAATTCAGCTCTAATCGTGGCCGAGCTTTAGGTTTGATGGGCTTGGCGATGCCTAGTGGTGAGATTATTCTACCGGCCCTTATTGCAGTACTATTAGTTTGGTTGAGCTGGCAACAGGTTTGGTGGAGTTTATTAACGATCATCCTAATACTATGGTTAGTGGTATTCCTAGTTGTGGACTGGCCAGATGCTCCGCAAACTAAAGCAACGCGAAAATTATTAAATGGCCATACACAAAGCCCACTACGAGAGTTACGGTTTTGGCTATTGATGCCAATGTTATTGGTATTGCCTATGACGCTGACAGGGATATTTATTTATCAGGCACAGTTAACTGCTGATTTAGGAGCCAGTTCAACAACTTATGCTTTAGCGTTGATGGTGATGGGCATTGTTAGGTTTCCGGTTGCCTTAATTGGTGGCCGTTGGATTGATGATTTAGGGATTAGTTTGCTGGCTCGATGGTATTTATTGCCCTATGCCGTTGCTCTGCTAGCAGCAGTACTCATTGGTGGCAATATCGGCGTTTGGGTATTAATGTTAGGTGCCGGTTTAGCGATGAGTGTTTCATCACCGGTAGGAGACAGCCTATTAGTCAAGTTATGGGGACGCGAACACTTAGGTCGAGTACGTTCGCTGAAATCTTCATTTCTGGTGTTATCCACAGGCATTACACCAGCTTTATTGGGTCAGTTATTGGATGAAGGTATTAGTTTTCAAGCGATATTATTAGCGATGTTGGTATATCTAGTCTTGGCATGCAGCTTAGCGCTAATTCCTATTCGACAAGCAGAGAGCAGTAGCCAGATCTAAAATAGTGACTGCTTAAGCAAAGTGATGTTTACGTCGGTCGTTCTTGGTAAAGCGATGTTCATTTTTCGAGAAAACATCTTGCATAGCAATGCTGGGATAGCGTCGATCTTCACCACTACGCCGATCTTGATGGTGAACATAGTTACAAGTGCACTGTTGATTTGAACAACCTAAGATGGGTAGTTCAGGGGCTTCAGTCGCTAACAGACGTTTACCTTTAAATTCTTGCACATACTGACAAGGCTCATGACAGAGTTGAATAGTAATAGCGTGATATTTTGTACTTTGCTTGGGTGTGGCTATTTGTTGCTGATGTTTTTTGTTATCAAGGTTTGAGCGATGAACTCGCCACGCGAAAATGAGAGCAGCACTTATAATGAGAGAGATGAATAATAAATAGTTCATTGCTGTTCTCCTATAAAGAGTGAACAGATAGCAGCGGATGATAAATATTTTTGTAGCTTAATCTGTCAATATACACCTATTTTTCAGCTTTAAGTTGCTGGCAAACAAGGTTAATTGTGTATCAGCGACAACAAAAAAGACTGAAAGTACAACTTTTACGATGGAAATGTGAAAATGAAGAAAGTGTTAGTAATAGGCTATGTGTGGCCGGAACCCAATTCCTCTGCTGCTGGTCGACATATGATGTCGATTATGCGCTGCTTTAAGCAGCAAAATTGGCAAGTCGAATTTGCTACTCCATCACAGCAGACCGATCATATGATCGACTTGGCAGCTGAAGGCATTAGTAGTCAGGAAATTAAACTCAACTGCGATAGTTTTGATCACTATATTGCTGAATATCAGCCAGATATAGTCATGTTTGACCGTTTTATGATGGAAGAGCAATTTGGTTGGCGAGTAGAGAAAGCATGCCCGTCAGCTCTGAAAATATTAGATACCGAAGATTTACAATGCTTACGTAATGCTCGCCATCAAGCCCACAAAGCAAATCGTGAATTGACTCAAACAGACTTAGTCAGTGACTTAGCTAAGCGAGAAATTGCAGCTATTTTACGCTGTGACTTGTCATTGATTATCTCTAGTTTTGAAATGAAGTTGCTGGTGGATACCTTCAAGGTTGATGGAAGCCTGCTGCATTACTTACCTTTTATGGTCGAGCTAGATGAGTTAGTTGAAACAACGCCAAGTTTTGAGCAACGTCAGCACTTTATTTCAATTGGCAACTTTCGTCATGCGCCGAATTGGGATGCGGTGTTGTATCTACAAACTTTATGGCCAATGATCAGGAAGCAACTTCCCAAAGCGGAGTTACATGTCTATGGTGCTTACCCACCACCGAAAGCGACTGCTCTACACAATGCTAAAACAGGATTTTTGATTAAAGGCTGGGCTGCAGATGCTTATGAAGTCATGCAACAATCGCGATTGTGTTTAGCACCATTACGTTTTGGCGCTGGTATTAAAGGCAAGTTATTAGATGCCATGCTGATGCAAACACCGAGTATTACTAGCCCTATTGGTAGTGAAGGCATGATAGATGACGAGTCATGGCCAGGTGTTGTTGCAGACAATGGTGATGACTTTGTGACAGCAGCAGTGGCTTTATATAAAGATGAAGCTCAATGGAGGCTTGCCCAGCAGCAAGCTCGACCTTTATTAAAGTCACGTTATGACGGCCAGCAGTTGGCAGAACAGTTCATCAGCAAGATTACCCAGGTTGAGCAATCATTAGCTGACCACCGCTTAAATAACTTCAGTGGTGCCATGCTCAAGCATCACACCATGGCCAGTACTAAATATATGTCGCAGTGGATTGCTGAAAAAAATAAAACGGTTGATGACAAAGGCTAACTTGAACGATGTTGTCGCTGCCAAATACCGATAGTAAAGAAAATTAACGCCAACCAAATTAAGCCAAAAGTGACCATTCTTTCTGGTGGATAACTTTCTTCTAAGACAAATACACCGATTAAAAACTGCATTGTTGGGTTGATATACATAATAAAACCGACCACAGATAAGTCGATACGACGCGTGGCCATAGCAAATAATATTAATGGTAATACCGAGATAAACCCAACACCGACTAACAGCAATGTGATTGACTGCTCTGTAGCAAAGGCGAGAGTATTTACTTCTGTTTGAGATTGCCAAGCAATCCAAGCGAGAGCAAATGGCAACAACCAGGCTGTTTCAATTGTCATGCCGCTGATGCTGTCAATTTCACAGTGCTTTCTAACGACTCCGTATAAAGCAAAGGCTACAGCTAATACGAGGCTGACCCAGGGTAATTGTCCTAAGCTGAATAATTCCCAGCCAATAGCAGACATAGCGATGATGCCTGCCCACACTTGCAGCGGGTGCAGTTGCTCTTTAAAAAACAACCTTGCCAGTATCAAGCTAACAACCGGCGTCATAAAATAACCTAAGCTGGTTTCTATGACTCGGTGCTGGCCTACCGCCCAGATATAGACTAACCAGTTAATGCTGATTAAGATGGCGGACAATAATAACCAGCCGGTTAAATGTTTATTCGATAAGGCAGTTTTAAGTCGGCCAGCATGACCTAAGGCTAGCCCGATACCTAGCGTACAAACTAGCGACCAGATAACACGCTGAGAGACTACTTCTAGTGGCAATACGCTAACTAAAAGGTTGAAATACAGTGGGAAGAAGCCCCAAATGGTGTAGGCGGAGATTGCTAAAAGCAGTCCCTTCGTATGTGTTTGCATAGCTGTTCGCAGATGGTAGATGTGGGGGAGTGGATTGTTATCAACAAGCCTTAATCGTTACTAGTATATAAAGCATCACTGAGCATGGCTAAAAATACTGTTTTGTTTATAACTAGTGGCTAATAATTACTTGGCATATGCATGTAGTGATGTTGATACTCCTGGCCGGTGCTCGGGTAGGCTTTGCCGTTTGCGATTCTATATGGCCACAGGTGTGATTGTTGCACTTTAAGTATCGGTAAAACAGTGTCTTTACGTTTGATGGTTTTTGTTGTTTCTGAGTCGATCATCGCCGAAAAAGTGATAAATAGGCCAGGTTGCAGTGTTTCAGCAGTGATATTGGTTATACCTTGGGCAATAAACCGACCATTACTGCCGAGTTTTTGTAGTGGGAAGCCATATCTATTGAGCGGAAACTGTTCAACTTCAACGGCTAATTCACCTTGTTGATTGCTAACGTTAATGATCTTGCCTCCCCACCTGACAGTTTGCCCCACATAATGACCAGAGTTTTCCAGCAGCACATGGGCTAAAGTCACATCTTGTTCAGGTGGAAACTGAATGGCAGAATGCAATTGATTGTTAGTACTACATGCAGAGATGAATATGACAAAAAAATAAAGTAGATTTTTCACTTTTAACTCCATAACAAAAGGGATCTAAAGTTAGTAGAGTCGTTATTGTACCGATTGTTACAAAGTTAAAGTGATAATAATAAAATGAGTGATATCAGGCCGACAGAAAGTGACCAAATAGAGGTCGATTTAAGTCCGGGCATTTTTAAAACCAAGATCACACCACTGAGAGCACTGAGCAGTAAGTGCAGACCAAAAAACACGCCTAAAATCCAAAAGATTTCGCCAGCAATGCCTTTATGTATAAAGAGTAGCTGTTTCCACAGATCGTGCTCATTAATAATGACTTTAGCGTGATTAGGCATCGTTGCTGGTATAAAGCGAATTTCCTTTTTTAGATCATACCAATCATGCATTGCTTCCTCAGTGTAGTACTGATCTGGAAGAGGTAAATGACCATGTTCAGCCATTAACTTCACGACCAGCTCTTTAGCGACTAGTTCTTGTTCAGGCCAGCCATTTTCAAGGGGGATTTGATACTCATAGTGGTTCTTATTGCCGCCATGAATATCAAATAGGTGTAATACACCGGTGGAGAGGTAAAGAAGGGTGAAAGGTAAGAAAAAGCAGGCTAGGTAAGCGTGCAATTTCATCCAAAATAGTCGTAGATTTGCTTTCATATATTGATGGCTGTCTAAATAGTATAGGCCGTACCTTATTCAGGTACGGCCTATCAGTTTGCTATGGCGAACAGTGACTACAGGCTTAACTTAGTTGCCTTGTAGTAATGAAGGCAACTAGATTTCCCAAGATACAGACAGTCTGATATCACGGCCTGGATCATAAGCACCTTTGATGTCGAAGTATTCTTCATAGTCACCATTACTTGCATGATCTAGGTAGCGCTTATCAAATAAGTTTCTAACCGTTAACGTTACTTTAAGATCATCTTTGCCTGTCGGTAACCATTGGCCATAGATGTCATGAACAGCAAAACCAGCTTTGTTGATTTCGCCTAAAGACGTTTCAATATTATCTACACCTTTAACGAAGCGGCCGTTCCAACCTAGTTCAACATCTGAATTCACTTGGAATAATACTTCGGCGGTAATAGTGTCACCAATCGTAGTAGCGATACCGTTATGGTCGTACATATTGGCATCGACATCTTTACTGGTAATATCAGAATCAACTTCAATATTGTTATAGTGGTAGCTTAAGTTGGCACTGACACGTTGCCAGTTATAACCTACGCTGGCTAATAAGCCTTTGCTTTCAACATCACCAATGTTTTGATAAAGGTTACTGATATCAGTTATGGCATCTGTAATTTCAGAAACATAAACGTTAGCAGCAAAATTGAAATTGTTTTTGTTGTAGTCGAAACCAACTTCGAAATTTTTAGATTCTTCAGCATCAATATCATGATCTACTTCGACACCATAAAGTTTAAATGCGCCATTAATTTCCGGGCCTTTCAGCGCTTCAGCATAACGGGCATTAAAGCTTAAGGCTTCGGTAGCTTGGAAGGTTAGACCGATATTGGGGCTGATGCCATCGGCATCAATGGTATCTCCAGATCTATCGTCAAGCTCATAGTTGTCATAACGGGCACCTAAGCTAAGTTCCCATTGATCAGTTAAAGCGATATGGTCTTGAACATAAACACCTTTAACATTGCCCGTTTCTGTATCCTCTTTTTTATTTCCATTTGGGCCCAATGCTGCTTCATCATCACGGTAGTCAAACCCGTAAGTGATTTCATGATTAGCAAGTTGACTGGTATTACGGATGTCTAAACCATAGCTATTTAAAGCACCATAAAACAGACCAAAACGTCCATCTTGCCTTAAGTCGGTCTCATTTTTATTTAATGAAATTTGTAAGTCGATGAAGTCATTATTTGCAGGTTTAAACTCATAATTGAAAGCATGAGTTTTACGGACTACCTGCAGAGGGTATAACAGGTTAAACGATGCTGGAATCCATTGTGGTCGTTGAGAACGCTCACCTTCATCCGTATCTTTGTTAAAGCTGAAGCTTAGTTTTTGATTATCAGTGAGTTGGCCTACAACCTTAACAAAAGCTAATGTAGAGTCTGTCTCAGAACCTTCAATATCGTCGCCATCGCCGTCTTCGAAGTTGTTACCTTCACTTTTAACAAAGCTCGCCATGGCGCTCAAACGATCGTTGGCACGACCAAAGAGTGTAGTACTTGCTTTGTAAGTATCACTATTGGTGAAGTAGCCCGCTTTTAATAAAGCACCAAAGTTTTCACCAGGCTTTAAAAGGTCTTCAGGATCTTTAGTTTCAAAACGAATAGAGCCGCCTAATGCACCGGGTCCATTAGTTGACTCACCTGCACCAGAGCTTATTTCAACTTGTTTTAATAACTCAGGTTCGATAGCAATACGACCAGTATGGTGGAATGTTTGACCTACTTGGCTGGCACCATCGATGGTTACATTTAGAAAGGTATCTTCTATACCGCGCATGTAGATTCTTTGAGCTACACCGACAGCACCACCAACGTTGATCGAGGCATTGTTATTAAACAAATCAGCAAGGTCATTGGCTTGTAGCTTTTCAATTTGTTCGGAGCGGATGATAGCGTCAGTATTATTGCCTTCTCCTTCCACAGTAATAGCGTCTAACTCTGTAGTTGCTTGTTGTGAGACAGTACTAGGAACTTGTGTGGTTGTATCAGCAAATACTTGATTACTGCCAAGCATCGTTGTGGCGGCCATAGCCAAGGCCAGTGTTGCTGAACCTTTTTTTGTAAAAGGCGTGGACATATATCACTCCAAAAGAGAATTCGAAACGATAATTATTCTCATTTGTATTGAGAAAGGGAAGTGATTTTACATTTGTTACATTTAAATAAGAGTAATAATACTAAGCTGAGCTGTTTAGCCACGGTAAAGTAGCGGTGTTACTTTTTGGGTAATGTAATGTTCATTGCCAGTCCACCGTTGGCGATATTACTAGCATGCACAAAGCCGCCAACAGCCATTATTTGCCGGCGAGCTAACGCAAGGCCTAGACCAAAGCCCTGGCTAGAGGATTGGCGAGAAGAATCAACTCTGAAGAAGGGTTGGAAAATGGCTTCTAAATATTGCTCGGGTACACCTGGACCTTGATCACAAATGCTGATTTTGTAGTGCTCATTTTGCTCAGTCATGCAAACAGATACGGTTTTATCTGCTGGTGTATAACGTAATGCATTACGAATGATATTTTCGAGGGCTTGACCTAATGAGCGATGGTTACTGCGATGAATCTCGGCACTACTCGGCAAATCGGTGGCTAAATTACGATCATTAAATTCAAACTTGGCATCATCAATTAATACATCAAGTAAGTCAGTAAGATCTAGGGATTCTTGTTGTAATTCAGGTCGTTCATTTTCTAACCAGGCGAGGGTCAAACTATCATCAACGAGCTTGCGGATACATTTAGATTCACGTTCGATGCGGTCAAGATTAACTTGGCTATCTTGGCCCTCTTGTAAGCTGTGAATTGAAATATCTAAGCGAGTTAACGGCGTGCGTAACTCATGTGATAAATCTGAAATCAGTTGCCGTTGAGTGATAATTTGTTCACCGATACGCGTTGCCATTTGATCGAAAGTATCGGCAAGGTCGCTCAGTTCATCATTTCTATTGCCCAATAGCTGACGAACACGGACATCGAAGTGTCCTTGGCTGAAGCTGCGAGTGGCTCGCTTTAACTGCTGTAACGGGGTCATGATGTGTTGATATAACACCAGCGATAACAAAGCCAATAAAACCATAGGCAAGATGATTTTTAGAAAAAACAAAGTGTAATCTACATAAGAGCCAGGCCTCATCCGATCAGGCAATTGAATTAGGAAACTGATTTGGCCTTGTGTAAATGGCACTTCCATAACGGGGTTTTCTTCAAAATAAAGATGTATCTTCCAGTCGACACTTCTTCCTAAGGTATTACCATGGTTATAGCCGTCTAACAGTGGTTCGCCGGCGATGTGTTCAATATTATCTTTAGCAAGTGAAACCCAGGTGTGTTCTGTATCACGCAAATTTTGTAACCATTGGGTCAGGGCCTGTTTATCGCCAGAGTGATATATCTTCTCGACTTCTTCAGCCCATACTTTCATTTGTTCACGATGTTCAATATCGATGAAACTCATACCTTCTTCAGTATGGCTGGTGGCCAAACCAAGCGCCCAAAATAAAGCGACAATACCAGTGGCCATGATCAGGAAAAGCTTCCACAGTAACTGTTTTTTCATGTGAACAGGTAACCTAAACCATGTACTGTTTGTAATCTATCTGCTGGCATTCCAGCGCTAATTAATTTACGGCGGACACGACTTAAGTGCATATCTAAGCTGCGATCATAAGCACTAAACTCACGCTCTAATACCAGTTGATATAAATAGGGCTTACTTAATGTTTCATGCTGGTGACTGACTAATACCCAGAGTAATTTAAATTGAATGGGCGTCATTGAGAGCGGTTGCTCATTGTAGATAATCTGCTGAGTATTTTTGTTAAGTGTTAATAAGCCGTTAGTAATTTCATTTGAACCTATTGGCGCATCACTAAGCTGTTTGGTACGTCGAAGTAGGGCATCTATCCGTAAACCTAACTCAGTAAAATTGAAAGGTTTGGGTAAATAGTCATCAGCTCCTTTGCTAAACCCTTTAATGCGATCTTCTTCGGCACCACAGGCGGTGAGCATCACTACTGGCGTATCGCGTGTTTTACGTAAATTATTAAGCACAGAGAAGCCATCTCTCACTGGTAATAATACGTCTAACAGGATCAAGTCAAAGAATTTGCTGACAGCGGTGGTTAAGCCTTGATCGCCACAGAAACACTGCTCAATGCTGTAGCCTTTATTTATCAATTGCTCAGCAATTTGATCATTTAATATTTGATCGTCTTCAATGATCAGGATGTGTGCTTTTGAAGCGAGAGAAGCCATAATAAATTTACATTAGTAATAATGAGAATCATTCATGTTAATGAATTACTTGCCTGATTAGCAATGCTTATTTGAAAGTAATAGCTATGAAGGGTTTGAGTATATGACGTGTTGGGACGTATTTATATTGGGAGTTTAATTTGGCGTAATAGTCATTGCGAAGCGATTGATAGTAGCGTTAAGGCTTCAAAAAGCGCATTTCAACATGGGACGAGCGCACTGGTTCACGTTTCACTTGCCAGTCATTTTCCATCACGAAATCTAGGGCATGTTGAAAGCTACTAAACTGGGTTTCAATGTCTTTAGTGTCGCCATCTACCTCTACGCTAACAGTGAAATAACTTTGCTGTTCAGTCTGCTGCTGTTTAATGCTGGCTTGTGGTTTCATCATCGCTTTATCCATAGTCGCTAAGCACCTTTTGATGCTTCGCCTAAGTTTATTAGTTGTTTAACTTACTTTGGATAGTTTACTTAATTTGTCGTCAGGAAATTTCTCAATTTCATAAGTAGGTTAACGACTTAATATTTAAACCTGTCGTGAATGGGGTGAATAATAAGTAATAATCGCCGGGCAAGGCATTGGTCTACTTGGTAGACACTTTGCTATTTTTTCGGTTTGTGTCTTCTGATTTGGTTAATAACGCTGTGGATTTAGCTGACATAAAGCGAGGCTTTCTGCCAAATCGTTCTTGTTTGTTTGCATCGTCAGCGATGGTTTTGTTTTTTGTATCAGTAGAGACTGTCACACTTAACTCCGTTTCTTTATTGTGGCAAATTAGAAGCTTTAAATAATGCCATTAAATTAGGTGTAAAGCATTGATCTGAATCAATAAGGCAGCATGTTTGTTGATGAATAAAGATGGTAAAGATCGAGCTAGTGAGTGTTAGCAAGATTAATTGGTGAGGCTGGACTATATTGGTAGCTAGGGCTGGCTCGGCAAACTAGGAAGTTAGTAGCGCTACTTTTTACGTAACAGCACGATTTCATCCACCTTCAATAAGGAGGGTTTAGATTTACGTCTGCTATTCTGCCGTCTATCAGATTCTCTATAGATAAAGGGAGCAGAACTATCTTGTTTTCGTAAGATTAAGATACGATCGGGACCGATCATTCTGGGCTTGGAACAGGAGCGGCGAGTTGAACGTCGTCTGTCCGTGCTTCGGCGTGAAATATCTTCTACATCTTCAACTTTGGTGGATGTTAAAGAAAATGTGTTTTTTATATCTGACATTTATGTAGAAAAAGTCCGGTTAATCTAGTTAACTTAGAGTGGAGTAAGTCGTATTGGTATGGAGCGGGAATCGACAACTGCGGAGTATAAAAAAGCCCCAACACTGTGAAGTGCTGAGGCTCATTTATATTGGTACCTAGGGCCGGAATCGAACCGGCACGCCCGTGAAGGCGAGGGATTTTAAGTCCCTTGTGTCTACCAATTTCACCACCCAGGCATCCGGCCATTATACATAATATTTTTAATAGTGGTTACCGATTTTAAAATATATTTAGATTATTGTTTGGGCGGCAGGTAATCTAGGTCAATATCTTGTCGAGTGATGTCACCATAAATACGCTCAGTCATCGCTGATGTTATCCGTGAAATATAGAGCGAATCAGCATTACTATTATTTAAAATATCTAATACTTCCCGATGGTTATTGTGCAGGGGCGTCTTGACCATTTGGTGTCTTGTTGAAGGTATTTCTAATAGATTAATCTGCTCATCACCAACCTCATCTTCAACTGTGTGAACAAGAGCGGCTACTGGTAATAATGTGTTTGGTTAGCTATTTTTTTAGATAATAATCCAAGTTGGGTTGGATTGTAGCGCTTGTTTGGCTAATTCAAGGCTAGTTCTTTCATCTAATACAGTAAATATTAGCTACAGTGCTTTGGCTATATTTCTGATTTTGATGATCAGAATTACTGTATTTAGACCCTAGTGTGGTGGTGATGGCTTATCTTTCCTGCCTTTAATATATGCAATGGTAAGACATAAATTCAACCAAAGGCTGTCAAATGACATTGATTCCAATAAATATTGCCAGAATTAGATAACTTTAGAAAAGTGGCTATTCGTTTTTTGTTGCAAGTAACGGTCAAAAACCATGCAGATATTACGGATCAGTAAATGGCCTGCTGGCAACACTGCGATATGAGTTGGCGTGAGTATTACTAGTTCATCGGCAATAAATTGCTTTAATTTAATCAACTCAGTCGCGAAATATTGGAAAAAGTTGATGTTCAGTTCAAGCTCTATCGCTTGAATATCAAGTGAGAAATGACAAATGAGTCGAGTGATAACGGTACGGCGAATTTTGTCGTCATCATTAAGCTCAATGCCACGGAACACGGGTAGCTGATTGTTGGCTAAGGATTCAGCATATTCAGCTAGGGTGCGTTTATTTTGTGAGTATGAGTCACCGACACTGCCGATCGAGGTAATGCCGAGGCCAATCAAGTCGCATTCTGAGTGAGTCGAATAACCCTGAAAATTTCGATATAGTTTGTTTTCACGTTGAGCGATGGCTAACTCATCATCAGGTTTGGCAAAGTGATCCATGCCTATATAGACATAACCCGCTTCAGTGAGCTGGTTAATCGATTGCTGCAAAATTTCGAGTTTCACTTCTGCTGAAGGGATATCGTCGTTGTTAATCTGCCGTTGAGTTTTAAAGCGTTCTGGCATGTGAGCGTAATTGAATACAGATAAGCGATCAGGGTTAACAGCGATCACTTTGTCTAAGGTTTCAGCAAAACTGCTTACTGTTTGATGCGGCAAACCATAGATTAAATCTAAGCTAATAGAACGAAAGTTATTATCACGAGCAGCTTCAATAACAGCCAAGGTTTCTTGCTCAGACTGAATGCGATTAACGGCTTTTTGTACTTTAGGGTTGAAGTCTTGCACACCCAGACTAATGCGGTTAAAACCTATATCTCGCAATATCGCGATTGTTTCTGCATCTGCTTCACGTGGATCGATTTCTATAGAAAATTCACCGTGTTCATCATCAGCTAAATTAAAATGCTGGCGGGTAACAGCCATTAGTTCACGCATTTGTTGATGACTGATAAAAGTAGGTGTGCCGCCACCCCAATGGAGTTGTTCTACAACTCGAGAGCTATCAAATAACTCAGCTTGTAACGTCATTTCTTGATGTAAATTATCTAAGTATGGCTGAGCATGATTACGGTTTTTGGTAATGATTTTATTGCAGGCACAGTAAAAGCAGACCGTGTCACAAAAAGGTAGATGGAAATACAGTGACAGTGGGCCGCCAGCTAAATTAGATAAACTAACCTGGTCACGGTAACGTTCAGCAGTAAATGCTGGATCAAACTCTACCGCAGTGGGATATGAGGTATAGCGAGGACCGGCTTGGTCATAGCGGCGGATAAGGTCAAGGTCAAAAAAAACAGATTGTTGCACGTGAACAGCCAGATTAAAAATATAGCCAGAATTATACTGGCTATATTCTGGGTGCTTGTTAGCTTATGACCCTTTCTTGATCCTGATCAAACAGAATGACGATGATCGTGTTCAGGGTGCTGGCTAAGCTGATGAAAATGTTCCTGCATGATCGGCAATACTTCTTCTGGAGTGTCGACTATATGGAACAAATTTAGATCATCTTCATCGATACAATCAATAGTCAGCACTTCTGCTTTTAGCCAGTCAATTAAGCCTTTCCAGAATGATGAGCCATAAAGAATGACCGGAAACTGCCGAATCTTTTGAGTCTGAATCAACGTGAGTGCTTCAAAAAACTCATCTAAAGTGCCAAAGCCTCCTGGAAAAACCACATAACCCATCGATGATTTAACAAACATTAGTTTTCGAACAAAGAAATAACGAAAGGTCAGGCTAATATCTTGCGTGCTATTAGGTGACTGCTCATGAGGAAGCGCGATATTCAGGCCGACAGAATGGCCGCCTTGTTGATATGCACCTTTGTTAGCTGCTTCCATAATACTGGGGCCACCACCGCTGATCACAGAAAATTGTGCCTGTGATAAATTACGGGCGACGATGACAGCATCTTGATAATACTGTGAAGATTCAGGCAGGCGAGCACTGCCAAAAATAGAAATTGCAGGCCCTAAATCACTTAATGTTTCAATACCATCGATAAGCTCAGCTTGGATACGAAATACACGCCATGCTTCCGAGGTCTTTAGATCTTCCATTGTTCCCTCTCCTGTTGATGAGATTAATCCCTATTAGGAATAAACTAGTCCTAAGTACGAAGATAAAGAAATAGTGCCTGCTTTGCAAATGAGGGCTACAACATGATGATGAATGTGATTTTGATACTGGTTGTTGTGCTACTGGCAACGGTCATTATCTGGCTAATAAGAGCTACGGATAACAATAACTTAGAACAACCGAAGCTTGATACTGAGCCAATAAAGGATGTGGCCAACGATGAGCCATCGTTGTTTGTGCAACGTTTACCGATATTAAATAATCAACAGAAAGTGATTGGCTATCAACTAATTGTCAATTCAACGGTTGAATCGATAACGACACAAACTGGCCACTTCAATGCGCTGGTTGCCATGATTAGCCACTATGACTTTGCTGAGCTAGCGAGTGATAAAAAAGCCTATCTCAAAGTGTCAGCAGATGTTTTGGAAAATGCTGATATTTCTCTGTTTCCAGCCAATGAAACCGTGTTTATGGTTGACGTAACAAATACGCAGTCATTTCCTTTGGAGGCTTGTAAACGATTGCACCAGCAAGGCTATAAGTTTGCTGTGTTAGTCAAAAATAAAGCTACGCTTGAACATCCTCTGGTTGAAATTTCAGACTATGTTGTTATCGATGATAGAGGTGATAGTAACCACTTGCATGAGTGGGTGGCTAAAGCCAGAGGCAAGCGGTTACGAATTATTGTCAGTCACGTTCACAAGCAGGCGCAGTTTGAACGTATCCAAACATTGGGTGTAAATGGCTACCAAGGTTATTACTTTTCCGAGCCGGAGACTTTAGATAATACGCGCATTGGCCCGCAAGTTGAGCAGGTGATGCAGTTATTTAATTTAGTGAGTTCACAAGCGCCTGCAGATGTTATTGAGCAAGCATTTAAAGTCGATACGGTACTGACATTTAACTTGTTGCGTTACATCAATTCAGCTGGGTTTGGTATACGCAATGAAGTCAGCTCAATTAAGTCCGCTTTATTATTTCTAGGTTATGAAAAAATGGCTAGATGGCTAGCTGTATTGATGGCGGCCAGTGATGACATGAAAAACGATGCACAGGAAGCTGTATTTGAAGTAGCTACTATCAGAGGTCGGCTTATGGAGCTGCTAGGTGATGAGTTCAGCGAAAAAGAACAGGATGCTTTGTTTATGACCGGGATGTTTTCCTTATTAGATACCATGTTAGGAATGTCACTTGAAAAAGCTATCGCAAACCTACAACTACCAGAAGATGCCGTGGCCGCATTATTGCAAAAAAAAGGCCGCTTTTATGATGTTTTATCATTGGCCATTGCTTGCGAAAAATCGGCTATGTCAGACATCCTGCCACTAGCAGAAAAGCTAGGTTTGACACTGGCTGAGGTCAATAAAAAACAACTTTTGGCAACACAGTGGGCCCATAGTTTGCAGGCGGGCTAATTGTAGGTTGATCGCTAATATGAGGTAGAATTGGCGGTTTTCTTGATTCGTTTGGCAGGCAGATATGAAGGTTTTAGTCATTGGTGGTGGCGGTCGTGAGCATGCTTTAGCATGGAAACTGATTCAATCCCCTCGTTGTTCACAAGTATTTGTTGCTCCGGGTAACCCTGGATCTGCACGTGAAGATAATATTCACAATGTGGACATTGCTGCTGAAGATAGTGCGGCTCTAGTCGCCTTTGCACAACAAGAAGGTATTGAATTAACCGTCGTTGGCCCTGAAGTGCCATTGGTTTTGGGCGTTGTTGATGCCTTTGAAGCTGCTGGTCTACGTTGTTTTGGCCCTAATCAGGCTGCGGCGCAATTAGAAGCTTCCAAAAGTTTCACGAAAGACTTTTTAGCGCGTCACCAGATCCCGACTGCTGATTATCAAGTATTCACTGAAACTGCTCCTGCAATTACATATATTAAGGAACAAGGCGCGCCGATTGTTGTGAAAGCTGATGGCTTAGCGGCAGGTAAAGGTGTCATTGTTGCTCAAACAGAAGCTGAAGCGATTGCTGCAGTTGAAGATATGTTATCTGGCAATGCCTTTGGTGAAGCTGGCCACCGTGTTGTTGTCGAAGAATTTATGACGGGTGAAGAAGCTAGTTTTATTGTGATGGTAGACGGTAAAAACATTTTGCCGCTAGCGACATCTCAAGATCATAAAGCACGCGATAATGGTGATTTAGGACCTAATACCGGTGGTATGGGCGCATATTCTCCGGCACCAGTGGTTACGGATGAAGTGCATAATCGCATTATGGCTGAAGTAATCGAACCTACCGTAAAAGGGATGGCTGATGATGGTCGACCTTATACCGGTTTTTTATATGCCGGCTTAATGATCGACGAGCAAGGCGCACCGCGAGTAGTTGAATATAACTGTCGTTTTGGTGATCCAGAAACACAACCGATTATGATGCGTTTGAAGTCTGACTTGGTCAGCCTATGCTTAGCTGCTTTAGATGGCCAGCTTGATACCACAGACGTTGAATGGGATGAGAGAGCAGCAGTAGGTGTAGTATTAGCCGCTGGAGGTTATCCTGAAGCATATCGTAAAGCAGACATCATCAATGGTCTTGATACTGCTGATAGTGATGATGCAAAAGTGTTCCATGCCGGAACAACGATGAAGGAAGGAAAGGTGGTCACTTCTGGTGGTCGCGTATTGTGTGCAACTGCATTAGGTAATTCAGTGGCAGACGCACAAGCGAAAGCATATCAAGTGGTAGCTAAAATTGATTGGCAAGATATGTTTTATCGTACTGATATTGCTTATCGGGCCGTTGCAAGAGAGCAGTAAAAAATAATAATAATAAAAAGTACTTAATAAAACTCTAAAAAGGAGTATAGCTCAATGTCTGTATCCCATCCTATTATTGCTGTTACCGGTTCATCTGGGGCCGGAACATCAACAGTTAAACATGCGTTCGAAGATATCTTTCGACGGAGCGGCATCAAGCCTGTTGTTGTGGAAGGCGATAGCTTCCACCGTTATGATCGTATGGATATGCGGGCAGCTGTTGCTAAGCAAGAAGAGTTAGGCAATACGCTCACTCATTTTGGTCCTGAAGCTAATCGTTTAGATATGTTGGAAAAGCTATTTCAAACGTATTCGGAAACCGGCAAAGGCGAAAAGCGTTTATATATCCATGATGACAAAGAAGGCAAAATTCACAATCAGGAACCAGGTACCTTTACACCTTGGGAAGAAATTGATGGTGATAATGACTTATTGTTTTATGAAGGCTTACACGGTGGTGTAGTGACCGATGAAGTTAATATTGCTCGTTATACTGATTTATTAATTGGTGTAGTGCCGGTCATCAATCTAGAGTGGATTCAAAAAATTAAACGTGACTGTGCTAACCGTGGTTATTCACAAGATGCGGTAGTTGATATTATTTTGAAGCGGATGCCTGATTATATTCATCACATCACACCGCAATTCTCACGTACTGATATCAACTTCCAACGGGTGCCATTGATTGATACATCAAATCCATTTGTGATGCGTGAAATCCCGACGCCGGATGAAAGCTTAATCGTGATTCGTTTTAAAGAACCGAAAAAAGCAGACTTCCCATACTACCTAAGTATGTTGAAAGACTCCTTTATGTCACGACCAAATAATTTGGTGGTGCCAGCAGTTAAAATGGGCTTAGCAATGGAAGTGATTTTGACACCATTTATTGAAGGTATGATGGAGAAAAAAAGCCAACGCGGTTAACCACGCGCGTTGATTTAGCATAATATACCGCCTACGGGCGGTATATTTGTTTTTGAGATAAGGAAAAGTCATGGATAAATGGCGGATCAGACAAGCAGTAAAATCACTTGAACAAGGTGGAGTCATAGCTTACCCAACCGAATCGGTATTTGGTTTAGGCTGCGATCCTTGGGATGAAGTCGCAGTAATGAAGCTACTGAGCATTAAACAGCGAGCGTGGAAAAAAGGGTTAATCCTTATTGCGGCTGACTTTAATCAACTGCAAGACTTCATCGAACCCTTATCTGCTGAAGTATTAGCCCAACTAGAGCAAACTTGGCCGGGGCCGATAACGTGGTTATTACCAGCCAAAAAAGGTGTGCCAGCCTATTTAACGGGCCAACATCAAACCATCGCAGTTCGAGTCACCGCTCATCAGCAAACGGCTGATTTATGCCATGCTTTTGGTAGTGCTATCGTTTCAACCAGTGCTAACTTAGCAGGCTTGCCGGCAGCAAAAACAACACAAGATGTGCGGTGGTCGCTTCCCGATCTTGATTATATCTTGCCCGGCTTATGTTCTGGTGCTGATACACCTTCAGAAATTAGAGATGCACTCACAGGAAAGAAAATTCGATGAGCCAGCCTGACATCAATCTGGTACGCAGTTACCTACAGTCATTACAAGACAACATTTGTGCAGCGATAGAGGCTGCAGATGGCCAAGCAACGTTTATCCAAGATGATTGGCAGCGTGATGGTTCAGGTGGTGGTGGCGGTCGAACTCGAGTTTTGACTGATGGTGCGGTGTTTGAACAAGGTGGTGTTAACTTTTCTGAAGTCACCGGTGATGATTTACCAGCCTCGGCCACTGCTAGTCGCCCTGAATTAGCGGGGCGTAGCTTTAAAGCAATGGGCGTGTCATTAGTCATTCACCCACATAATCCTTATGTACCCACCTCACATGCCAATGTACGGTTTTTTATCGCCGAAAAAGAAGGTGAAGAGCCGATCTGGTGGTTTGGTGGTGGTTATGATTTAACGCCGTATTATGGTTCTGAAGAAGATGCCATTGACTGGCATCAAACGGCAAAATCAGCTTGTGACCCTTTTGGCGACGATGTCTATCCACGTTATAAAAAATGGTGTGATGATTATTTCTTCCTTAAGCACCGAGGTGAAACACGTGGTGTCGGTGGTCTGTTTTTCGATGACTTAAACGAAGGTGGCTTTGAACAGTGCTTTAAGTTCCTACAAGCAGTGGGTGATAGCTATACCAAAGCCTATTTGCCAATCGTAAACCGCCGCAAAGACACGTCATTTGGCGAAAAAGAACGTGACTTCCAACTGTATCGACGTGGCCGCTATGTTGAGTTTAACTTGGTCTATGACCGGGGCACTTTGTTTGGTTTGCAGTCAGGTGGCCGTACGGAGTCGATTTTGATGTCGCTGCCGCCATTGGTTAAATGGCGGTATAACTGGCAGCCTGAAGAAGGGACTGCTGAAGCTGAGCTATATGAGAAGTTTCTTAAACCGCAAGAGTGGCTGAGCTAAGTTAACGGTCTAAGCTTTATTTTGACGTTATGCTCTCAATGATGACAAATAAGTCCGATGAAGTTGATGAGCAACGATAGACACCAATGCCGCCAATTTCTTTTAAGGCCATACCTGCCAATTCCCATGGCATAGACTCATCTGCTTTAAAAGCTGCTGACTCAAATAGGTTTAAGCCGCTCGATGTACCTAGTTTTTGCATGATTTTGCTTTTACTTGCAAAGCTATCATTTAATGATGCACTGGCCCAGGCCCACTGCCAGTAACCACTAGCATAGGTACCAAGAGCAAATATCTTGCAGGTTACTTGTGCCTTTGATGGACTTGAAAAAGTAAGTTCTGCTTTTTCTTGGTTCAAACTCCACTGTTCAAAATGACCTAAATTAAACTCTTTTTCTAATTTATGTTGGGTTGTTTCTACTAGCTTGAAAGAGCTGTCTATATATTTGTCAATTTCAGCATCAGTCCATGTCATATTTGTGGCTTCTCAAAGTGTATGTATATTAAGTTAACGGTAATAACTATTCAGTACTCGCTAAAGAAGCCAACTGATCAGCTTGATATTCATTGATCAATGGTTCAATCACTTGATCAAGATCGCCTTGCATGATTTCAGCTAACTTGTACAAGGTTAGGTTGATACGATGATCGGAAATACGACCTTGTGGGTAGTTATAAGTACGAATACGTTCGCTGCGGTCACCACTACCGACCATTAATTTACGTGTTTCAGCTTGTTCACTGTCTATCTTGTCTTGTTGTTCAGACATAATGCGTGATTGTAATACTGACATCGCTTGAGCACGGTTTTTATGTTGTGAGCGTTGATCCTGACACTCAACTACAATACCAGTTGGTAAATGAGTAAGACGGATAGCAGAGTCGGTTTTATTAACATGCTGACCACCGGCACCTGATGCACGGAAAGTATCGACTCGCAGATCGGCAGGGTTGATTTTAACCTGATCCAGTTCATCTACTTCAGGCATGACCGCGACCGTACAGGCAGAAGTATGGACACGACCTTGTGATTCGGTTTCTGGCACACGTTGTACTCGATGACCTCCGGCTTCGAATTTCAACCGTGAATAAGCACCTTCACCGATGATCTTGATAACCACTTCTTTGTAACCGCCATGATCACCTTCCTGGGCATTAATAAGCTCTACACCCCAACGACGGCCTTCGGCATATCGGCTAAACATACGATATAAATCGCCAGCAAAAATAGCGGCTTCATCGCCACCAGTGCCGGCGCGCACTTCGAGGAAGATATTACGTTTATCGTTTGGATCTTTCGGTAATAATAATTTTTGCAGAGTCAGTTCTAGCTCTTCTTCGTTAGCCTTAGCTTCGGCCAGTTCTTCTTTGGCCATTTCACGCATATCTGCATCATCGTCATTCATCATGACTTTGGCATCAGCAATAGCTTCGACGCTAGCTTTATATGCGGTGAAATTACTCACAACAGGCTCTAATTGAGCATATTCTTGTGATAAAGCACGAAATTTATTTTGATCAGCCATGGTTTCTGGCTCGGCTAATAAACCACTAATTTCTTCGTGGCGATCAACTAAGGTTTCGAGTTTGTGTTGGATGGATTCTTTCACTGCTTAATCCTTGATATTAAAAAGTCGTCGAGTTGCATCGACGAGGTTATTGTCAGAGTCAAAGCCAGATTGACGTAATTGTCGGCTGGGCTCGTGCAATAATTTATTAGTAAAACTTCTCGCAAAGTCCTGCATTACTTGTTCGGCAGCGATGCCTTGGTCAAGTTGTTTGAGGGCTTTTTGTAGTAACAGTTGTTTTTCTTGTTCGGCATGATTGCGAATAAATTGGATGACAGGAACTGCATCTTGGCTGCGCAGCCAACTGACAAAGTGCTCTACTTGGGTATCAATAATTTCTTCAGCTTGTTGGGCTGCATCACGTCGAGATTGTAGGTTTTCTTCTATGATGTCATGTAAATCATCAACACAATAGAGATAAATATCTTCCATATTGCCTACTTCGGGTTCGATATCGCGAGGTACGGCAATATCGACCATAAATATAGGCCGGCGCTTACGTTGTTTTAGGGCCCGTTCAACTGAACCTTTGCCTAAAATTGGCAGTTGGCTGGCTGTGGAGCTAATCACGATATCTGCTTTGGCTAAATGGGCAGGCATTTCACTCAAGCTGATGGCATAACCTTCGACTTGTAAGGCCAAGTTATGGGCTTTTTCTATGGTGCGGTTGGCAATGATAATCTGACCGATGCCATTGTCTTTAAGGTGACGTGCCGCTAATTCAATGGTTTCACCAGCACCAATTAACAGAGCGGTGGAATCAGCCATTTTACTGAAAATTTGTTTGGCTAAACTGACTGCTGCAAAGGCGACAGATACGGGACTATTACCGATAGCGGTATCGGTACGTACTTGTTTGGCAACGGTAAAAGAATGTTGAAATAAACGGCCGAGTAGTTTGCCAATAGTCTTGCTATTTAATGCTTGGCTATAGGCTGTTTTTATTTGGCCGAGAATCTGCGGTTCGCCTAACACCATCGAGTCGAGTCCGCAGGCGACTCGCAGCAAATGACGAATGGCGTCGTTGCCTTTATGTTGATAGAAATAATCGGCTAAAGCATTGTCAGGTTGTTGATGAAATTGATGCAACCACTCACTGATCGTGTTGTCAGAGTCATCATTAAGGTGGCAATAGATTTCGGTACGGTTACAGGTAGAGATAATAACGGCTTCATTAACATTGGGATGCTGGGTTAACGAATCTAATGCAGCCGGCAATACATCAGCATTGAAAGCGATGTTTTCTCGGATGTTGACCGGTGCCGTATTATGATTGATGCCGTAGGTGACAAATTGCATATGTTTTGGTGATTTGTTGTCGTTAAATGCTGGTAAACTCTACAGCCATTATTAATATATTGTTACTTGATTGCCGAAACTAAGCGGTCATTCTATCAAAATCAACGGGGCAGGTCGTTCAATTATGGATTTATTGCCATTGCAATGGAAGAAATTAAAATTTATTGCGCGAACAAGTAGTGCCTTAGTACTGGCATTATCTGTTACTTCTTGTGCTTCTGTGACTGAACAGAAAATAGAGTCCCGATTGGCAGACATAGCTGAGCCAGTAGTAGAAGCAACTAACCAAGAAGCAAGCCCAGACCCCACTGCAGAAGTAGCAGCTGAAATCGAGTCTTTGCCATTAACAGCAGAGTTGGTCTATTACATTTTAATGGCCGAGGTTGCTGGCCAACGAGGTGAAATGGGCGTAGCTGTAGATTTATATGACAAGGCTGCAGGCATCGTGGACTCGCCAGCTCTAGCAGGCCGAAGCGCCCAAGTTTCTGTTTATACTCGAGATCAGCAACGTATTAGTCGAGCTTTAAAACGATGGGCAGAAGTTGATCCGACAGATGCCGATGTTTATGCCATGCAAGTCCCCCTGTTATTAACGCAAGGAGATCACGAGGCAGCTCAGCAAGCGATTGATTCAGCACTAACACTTGCTCCTGATAATGCGGCTGGCTTTTTAGCTCGAGTTGCTGAGCAATTAACTGAGCTAACAACAGCAAATAAAGCATTAGCACTTATTAAACAGTTAGAACATTATCAAGCAGAAAATATTGAGGTGTTGTTCGTTTATGCGCGGTTATCTGCTTTTTATAAGCAGTATGGTGAAGCGTTAGTAACTGTAGATAAAGTGCTTGTTCTTCAGCCGACACGCAGCAATGCTTTAATTTTAAAAGCAGAAATATTACAACGCACAGGCAATGGTAGTTCAGCATTAAAATTGTTGGCGAAGGCAGTGCAAGACGCAGAAGCGAAAGATGATCTACGTTTTGCTTACGCTAAAGCCTTAGGTGAAAATGGTAAAACATCGCAATCACGACAAGTGTTTGAGCAGCTACATGAGTCAAAACCAAATAACGATGAGGTTATTTTTGCCTTAGGTTTATTAGCATTAGAAGATAAAGATGGTGACAGGGCTAAAAAATATTTTAGTCAGTTAATAAAACAAGGAGACCGTGGTAAACAGGCTGCTTATTTTATGGGCTTAACAGAAGAAATTAATGAGCAAAATGAACAAGCCTTAATCTGGTTTGCTTCAGTGCCTGCCGAGAGCTCGCGTTATCAAGCTGCTCAGACTCGCTATATTAGTTTGCTGGCAGAGCAGGGCGAGATTGATAAAGCACGTTTACACTTGAAATTGTTGCGAAAAGAAAATCCGGATCGAGCGATTCAATATTTCTCGTTTGAAGCCGGTTTTTTACGAGAGCAAGGTCAAGACCAAGCTGCTTTTGATTTATATAGCGAAGCATTGGCGCAATTTCCGGGCGATGTGGAGTTGTTGTATGGTCGGGCAATGGTGGCGGAACCACTGAATCGCCTGGCGATTTTAGAACAAGATTTACGCCTTATATTAGCTAACGACCCAGATAATACCCAGGCACTTAATGCCTTGGGTTATACCTTGACGGATCGTACTGATCGGCATCAAGAAGCATTGTTATTAATTAAAAAAGCGGTGGAGTTAAAACCTAATGATCCTTTCTATTTAGATAGTTTAGGCTGGGTTTATTATCGCTTGGGTAATTTGCAGGTGGCAGAGCGTTATCTACGAAAGGCAGCAGCCATTCAACCTGATCCTGAATTTGTAGCTCATCTTGGTGAAGTATTGTGGCAACTAGGTAAACATGCCGCAGCCAAAGAAGTATGGCTGCAAGGCATGCAACAGGATAAAGATAATCCTTTGTTGTTAGATACCATGCGTCGCTTTGGCTTATAACCAGATGACTAAACTATTGAATAGACTGCTGCTGGTTACAGTTGTAGTGATGATGAGTGCATGCAAACCGATTTGGTATAAACCTGCTGAACCAGCAGAAACCTTGTGGCAACAACGTTCGGTTAAATTAGCAGCATTAAATAACTGGTCGATAAAAGGACGGACTGCAATTACTCAGGGCTCGGAGGGGTGGACTGCCGGTTTAAACTGGCAGGATCTGCCCGAGAGATATCAAATTGCGTTAACGGGGCCCTTTGCTCAAGGTGGCGCGGTATTAACTGGCGATAACCAGCAAGTTGTATTAACTATGGCCGATGGAACTACCGTTTCAGCTGCCACGCCAGAAGCATTACTAAAAGATAATCTCGGTATTCATATGCCGGTAAGCGCATTACGTGATTGGGTACGTGGTTTGCCTTATCAAAAATATCCAGTGGAGAGTATGCAGTTGGATATTGAAGGGCGTATTACTCATCTGAAGCAAAAGGACTGGCAAATTGAAATTTTGCGTTACGTGCCTTTTGAGCACTATTACATGCCCGCCAAAATATTTATTAAACATCCAGATATTAATTTGAAACTAATTATTAGAGATTGGGAGAGAGCGAAGTGAAGTCATGGCCTGCTCCTGCCAAAATAAACCTGTTTTTGCATATTACCGGCCAACGTGAAGATGGTTATCATGAGTTGCAAACCGCTTTTCAGTTTCTAGATTATTGCGATAACTTACAGTTTGAAGTTACAGATGAGCCGGAAATAAAGTTATTAACCCCAATTAAGGGCGTCGATAATGAAGATAATTTAATTGTTCGTGCTGCAAAAATGTTGCAACAACATGCTGGGATCGAGCGCGGCGTCAAAATTAAACTAACAAAACTATTGCCAATGGGCGGTGGATTAGGTGGCGGTAGCTCAAATGCTGCTACTACCTTAGTTGCATTAAATCAGCTGTGGCATTGCCAATTTTCCACAACAGAATTAGCCTGTTTAGGCTTGAAATTGGGCGCAGATGTACCGATCTTTATTCATGGTACTGCTTCATGGGCTGAAGGTGTAGGTGAACAGTTAACGCCTATTTCCCCTCGGGAACCCTGGTATGTGGTGGTTGTACCTGATTGCCATGTCGCTACTGCGGAAGTGTTTTCAGCAAATGAATTGACACGTGACTGTGAATCGATAACAATATCGCGCTTCCTTTCGGGGGAAGGCAGAAATGTCTGTGAAGATGTGGTGAGAAATCGCTATCAAGCTGTTTCAGAAGCTTTAGACTGGTTGGCGCAATTTGGACAGGCCAGGATGACAGGGACAGGCGCATGTGTATTCGCTGATTTTGATAGTCAGCAGCAAGCGCAGCAGGTAGTAAATAGTTTGCCAAAAAAATGGCAAGGCTTTGTGGCAAAATCGTGTAATATATCGCCACTCACTGCGGAAGATTTCAGTATAATGTGAAATCGACATAGCTGTACGATGATAGATAAAGAGTAAACTGTTGGGGTATCGCCAAGCGGTAAGGCACAAGGTTTTGATCCTTGCATCCCCAGGTTCGAATCCTGGTACCCCAGCCACTCTTCTTTTAATTATTTTTATTAAGACCCTCGGCGCCAAATACAGTGACTAAAAACCGATTCCTTCAGTTACAAAAACGCACTGCTGATAGCAGCATGATGGTGTTCACTGGCAATGCCAATCGCACACTATCTAAAGATATCGCACACTTCCTTAATGTTCCTCTTGGTAAAGCCACTGTTGAAAAATTCAGTGATGGCGAGATCATGGTCGAAATTTTAGATAACGTCCGCGGTAAAGACGTATTTATAGTTCAGCCGACCTGTATGCCTACCAATGATAACTTAATGGAATTAATGGTAATGACGGATGCTATTCGTCGTGCATCAGCTAAGCGTATCACCTTAGTTATCCCTTATTTTGGTTATTCACGCCAAGATCGACGTCCACGCTCAGCTCGTGTTGCTATCACTGCAAAAGTGGTTGCTAATATGCTGACGGGTGTTGGTGCTGACCGTGTATTGACCGTTGACCTTCACGCAGATCAAATCCAGGGCTTCTTCGATTGCCCTGTCGATAATGTTTATGCTTCACCCGTATTGCTGGGTGATATTTGGAAGCATAAATATCAAGATTTAGTGGTGGTATCACCTGATGTTGGTGGTGTAGTACGAGCTAGAGCTCTAGCAAAACACTTGGATGTTGAATTAGCCATTATTGATAAGCGTCGTCCTCGCGCAAATGTTGCCAAGGTAATGAATATCATTGGTGAAGTTGACGGCCGTGTTTGTGTTCTAGTCGACGATATGGTCGATACTGCCGGTACCTTATGTGCTGCTGCTGCTGCCTTGAAAGAGAATGGTGCAACCCGCGTTGTTGCATATTGTACCCATGCTATCTTGTCCGGCCCTGCGGTAGAGAATATTACCAATTCAGTGATAGACGAGTTGGTCGTCACTGATACCATTCCTCTACAAGCTGAAGCACAAGCATGTACCAAAATTCGCCCATTAAGCATTGCTGAAATGCTAGCTGAGGCGATGTATAGAATTAGTAATGAGGAGTCTGTTAGCTCCTTATATATGGATTAATCTAGCGTACAAATTAATTTTGTAAGCTAGATTTAGTTGTCTCTCCTGGTCGCGGGGCAGACAGAGCGCCGCATAAAGCGGCATTTTTAATGGATATTTAAAAATATTCATCATTGGAGAAAAACATGAAAAATTTATTTGAAGTTCAAGCTGAACTACGTACTGACGAGGGGAAAGGTGCGAGCCGCCGCCTACGTCATGCGGGTAAACTTCCAGCTATTGTTTATGGTGGTGAAAATGCACCTGTTGCACTTACATTGGACCATAACAAATTCCTTCGCCATTTGGCTGAAGAATCATTCTATGCTCATATTTTGACATTGAATGTTGATGGTAAAGAACAACAAGTTGTATTGAAAGACTTGCAACGCCACCCAGCAAGTGATGTAAGAATCATGCATGCTGATTTCTTACGTGTTGATGCTAACCATGCAGTAATCATGACGGTACCGTTGCACTTTATCGGTGAAGATGAAGCTCCTGGTGTTAAAGAAGGCGGTAAAGTTAATCACCTGTTTTCTGATATTGAAGTATCTTGTCTGCCACAAGATTTACCTGAGTTTGTTGAAGTTGATGTCTCAGCATTGGATATGGATGAAAGCTTACACTTGTCAGAAATCGTATTGCCAGAGGGTGTTGTATTAACTGCTTTATCTCACGGTCAAAAAGAAGACTTAGCTGAAGGCGAACGTTCTGCTTATGACCAAGCATTTGTTAGCATTCACGCACCTCGCGCGGTAGCTGATGAAGATGACACAGCAGTTGAAGCTGACGCTGAAGAAGAAGCGACAGAAGACTAAGCCTGCTTGTTGAGGACACATTATGGCTAACTGGTTAATCGCCGGATTGGGTAATCCAGGTCCTCAATATGAACACACCCGTCATAATGTCGGGTTTTGGTGGCTGGACCAATTGGCTAGTGATTTAGGAACAACATTTGCTGTTGAGAATAAATTTCATGGTCAATTGGCTTCAGCGCATCATGCTGAACATAAGCTCTTTCTGTTAAAACCACTGGTATTTATGAATCGCAGTGGACAGTCTGTAGCGGCGCTTGCCAAATTCTATAAAATTCCTCAAAGCAATATTCTTATTATTCATGATGAATTAGATTTGCCAGCTGGCACGGCACGTTTAAAGCGTAGTGGTGGCCATGGCGGTCACAATGGTTTGCGCGATATTATTGCCCATTTAAGCGGCAAAGATTTTCTCAGATGCCGACTTGGTATAGCTCACCCTGGCGACAGTCGAAAAGTCGCCGATTATGTGCTGAGCAAACCATCACAAGCAGATCGCCAGTTAATTAACTCAGCAATAGATGACTCGATTAGAGTATTACCTGAAGTAGTATCTGAAGATTTAGAAAAAGCCATGCACTGGCTACATTCACAATAGGAACAATCATGGGATTTAAATGCGGAATCGTCGGTCTACCCAATGTAGGCAAATCAACCTTATTTAATGCGTTGACACAAGCTGGCATTGAAGCGCAAAACTATCCATTTTGTACGATTGAACCTAATGTCGGCATAGTACCTGTCCCTGATCCACGTATGGATGCACTGGCTGAAATTGTTAGTCCTGAACGTATATTACCAACCACGATGGAGTTTGTTGATATTGCCGGTTTAGTTGCTGGCGCATCAAAAGGTGAAGGCCTTGGTAATAAATTTTTAGCAAATATTCGTGAAACAGATGCTATCGCTCATGTTGTTCGTTGTTTTGAAGATGAAAATGTCGTGCATGTGGCCGGTAAAATATCACCTTTAGATGATATTGAAGTTATTAATACTGAATTAGCGTTAGCTGATTTGGAAAGTGTTGAAAAAGCGATCACCAAAACAACGCGTGATGCCAAAGGTGGCGATAAAGTCGCAAAAGCACGCTTAGCACTGCTAATTGAAATGCGTGACCACTTGGATCAAGGTAGCCCTGTGCGCAGTATGGGCTTAGACGAAGAGCAACTAGCATTATTAACTGAGTTACATTTATTGACTATTAAACCCACTATGTACATTGCTAATGTTGCAGAAGATGGTTTTGACAATAATGCAGCATTAGATGTGGTTAAACAACTAGCCGAACAAGAAAATGCTGTTGTTGTGGCCATTTGTGCATCTATGGAGTCTGAAATAGCTGAACTTGATGATGCAGAAAAATTAGAGTTTTTAGAAGAAATAGGCCAAAACGAGCCAGGTTTAAATCGAGTGATTCGCAGTGGTTATGCTTTATTAGACTTGCAGACTTATTTTACTGCCGGTGTGCAAGAAGTGCGTGCTTGGACTGTTAAAATTGGTGCAACAGCTCCAGAAGGTGCTGGCGTGATTCATACTGACTTTCAAAAAGGCTTTATCCGTGCAGAAGTCGTTGGCTATGATGATTTTGTATCATTCAAAGGCGAGCTGGGAGCTAAAGATGCAGGTAAATGGCGACTAGAAGGTAAAGATTATATTATCGCTGATGGTGATGTAATGCACTTCCGTTTTAACGTTTAAACTGCTCATAACAGAACCAAATTGCCCAAATGGTAATGCCATTTGAGTCTAGATTTAAAAATTATTACAAAATAGCATTCTATTGCTTGATATTTATTATCCAGCAACGTAAAATGCGCTGCTTCACGTAGGCTATGTAGCTCAGTTGGTTAGAGCACATCACTCATAATGATGGGGTCGGTGGTTCGAATCCACCCATAGCCACCACGTGAACATTCCAGTATCTCCCAAGAAGACTTATAAGCCCCGCCTAGTGCGGGGTTTCTTGTTTCTGCCTTGCTACAATCTCATATAGTTAGCCCAAGCTGAACCTTGGGAGCGTTCTCTGCTGAATAGACTTCAGTTAAAGATGTGTCGCAACTGAATTAATAACCAAAAAACAAATAAACCTATGAATAATAGGGTTTTAATCGCTAAATGACTTTATTGGTTAGCTTTTTATTTTTTTCAATTGTATCCTGAATTAAATCTAACTCCCTTGATTGACTTTATAGTCTTGAATGAGTGACTATATCAGCGCGAAAGCCAAATTTAAAAACGCAAAATCAGCTATCGATATAGGAAAAAACTATGGAACTTGAACTTCTTCTCAATATGGTCACTCGTTGGGGCCATTTATTATTCGGCATCACTTGGATCGGAATTCTTTATTACTTCAACTTTATCCAAGGTGGATATTTCAAAGCGGCAACTCCTGAAGGCTTAGCAGATGCTAAGGCTAAATTAGCACCTAGTGCTTTATGGTGGTTCCGTTGGGCTGCGATGTTTACCTTTATAACAGGCCTGGTATTGTTATTTGGTCTTCATAAATCAGGTGGCATGAATTCATTCATCGCTGCTGGTGCAGCAATGGGTACCTTAATGTTCTTGAATGTTTGGTTGATCATCTGGCCAAACCAAAAAATTGTCTTAGGCATGGTTGAAGGTGATGGACCAGCTGCTGGCGCTAAAGCGTTATTAGCTTCACGTACCAATACATTGTTCTCAGGTCCAATGGCATTTGCAATGTTAGCTAGCCCTCATATGAGTGGTTACGGTGCAGAAGTTGGTTCTACTGCTATGTGGGCTGTTTTAGCTATTGTTGTGGCACTAGAAGTGAATGCAATTGTAGGTAAACAAGGTCCTATGACAACTGTCCGCGGTGTAATCGTGAGCAGCTTGATATTAACTGCAATTTTAGTAACTGTATTACTTGCGCTATAAGCTCTAGCAAGATTCTATTACAGTAAAAAAGCCGAAGACTGATAACAGTCTTCGGCTTTTTTTATGGCTGTTATTTACTTTGTTTGTTAGCAACTATGTAGAACAGTTCCCAGTTCATACTGACTTTATTATGCTCGCTAGTGATACCTAAACTACACTCAATGGCACTGATAATCTTGCTGGCAGTGATTGATTGTAAATCAAATAAAGACCGACAAAAATTAGCCATTTCTTGAGTATTATTAAATTGCCAAGGACAAGCTATCCGCTCAGCAGATTGAATTTGAAAGCCAGCGGACGATAACTCAGGTAGTGAGTTAGAGTTTAAATACAAACCTTGATGGCCGGTACTATTATGGTTACCGACAAAGAGGTCTAAAAAATTCGCCACCGATGAGTCTTGATGTACGTCGGCAACAACAAGCTGGCTAGACTTGGCCATAATTCGATATAGCTCACGATAAACTGCTTTTTTGTCGGCTTGGTGATGCATGCCTGCAATACTGAACACAATATCAGCACTATCATCCTCAAACGGTAGCGGCAATAGGGGATTAACTGGTGACTGATCGGCATTCAAAAAGTTTGTACAAGGTTCATAAGGTCGATAAATACAGCTATCAGGTAAATACCTCTGCAGATAAGCACCTCTAGCAGGAACATCGACTATTGTTGTCTCTGAGTTGAAATGTACTTTGTTGATCGCTTGCTTGAATTCTTGATCACGTGCATTTGGATAGCGTTGCATCGCAGCTTGGTATTTATGGCCGCGAGATTGAAATAACTGGCTGTAATCTAAGTTAGTCATTGCTTACGGATAGTGCTTGATAAGCTGTAATAGCAAGTTGTTGACATAGATCTTCACCATCTGTAACTAGCTGTAGATTACAGATGGCATATTGCTTGGCATAACGTATTGATTGCTGGTCATGAGCGTGAGTGACGATAGTGTTTACATTATGGCTAAACAGCATCTTATAGACGATGTCGGTAACGGTGGTAACACTTGGTTGAGCTGCCATGATCAGCACATCATAATAGTCTACTGCGACACCATATTTGCTGATTTCAGCTGGGCTGCTAACCACGATCAATGCTTCGACAGTCGTTGAGTTTAATGCGGCTTGGCTGGCTATTAGGATGTTCTCGGTCTGAGCAACTAACTGATTATTAACGGTGAAGCCATGTTCTGTTGCTATGGCAATATGTGCTTGTGTTTGGCTCCATAGCTGAAATAAATGATCAGTGATATTAACCACGTTGTTGTCAGCTATAATCACCACGATAGGTATCCGGCCTTTATTTTTAACTAAAACTTGTAAACAGTCAGCATAGATTTGCGGGTTAGTGACCAGTCCTAACTGTGGTTGACCATTAACTTCACAGATGACACCACCTGACTTCAACCACGACTGCCTGATATCTGCAATGATGAGGTCGATGCCGGCAAAGTCTAACTTTAATGCCGCCGCGGCATTTTCTGCTAAACGTTGGTTGTCAGGGTGTACCTGCATTGCTGCTATCGGTGTGCCGCCAGTACTGATATTAGATGTGCGACGCAGGCGAATAAATTGTTCAGGTTCGGGAATATCATTAATGGTAAAACTGGCATGTGCAAGTAACTCAGTTGCTTCCTCATCAATGATTATGCTTTTCAGTGGAGCATGGCGATGTTGTTGTCGCCGAGGATCTGCATTGGTTTTATCTACTAAGGTTTTAATGGAATCTATGCCATTACCAATAACTCCGCCAGGCTGTCGAAGGATGGCCCAAATCATCTTGCCATTTAATACTGTCAGTCGATAGTCTTGGCCTTCAATATGTTTTTCGATCAGAATATTACGCGAAACTTTTTGTGCCTTGCGTAAAGCCGTTAACAATTGTTCAGTATTTTGTATCCCGGCAGAAACACCGATGCCACGATCCTTATCTGCTGGTTTGATAACAACGGGGTAACCGAGTCGCTCAGCCATTTTTAGAGCAGTGTTAGTTGTCCGAATTACAAAATGTTGGGCGGTAGGTAAGCCTGATTTTGCTAACACGGTGGCAGTTAACTGTTTATTACGGGCAAAGCGTGCACCAATAACAGAAGTTTTATCGGTAAAACTACTATCTAACCAGCGGTTGGAAACACCATAACCAATCTGAAAAATATTGCCTGTTACATGGCTCCAAGGCATAGCTAAGTCATGGGCTGCTTGTAGAAAAGGATAGGTATTACTACCTGATGTGGCAAAACGTCGTAGTTTTCGTTCTAGGCTGGCGTAACTGGTGGCGAGCTGTTTCTGTGGTTGCTGGGTTTGTTGTTCAGTTTGGTTATTGCTTAGGTTATTGATTGTTTTTATTAACCAAGATAAGGCATCAATAGTTGCTCTAGCATGTAAGTAAGGTAAGGCAATGGTGAATGTTATTTGTTGCTCAGTTGTTGATAGCTTGTCAATAATTCGGCCCGTCTCAAAGACGGGCTGTCTTGAATTTTGTTGGATAGTATGCAGCCAAGTTAATACTGCATTAATAACAAGGTGAGGTGAGCATTGCTCAGTAAGAATGACCGCTTTGGTTGATAACAAGTGTGTGAGCTGTTGATTAACTTGTTGCCATTGAGGAGCGAGGCAGGTATCAACATGAAGTTTGCCCAGTAGCACAGGCATGGTGAGTCCATATGATTTGCCTGTTAGTGCTCGCCACTGTCCTTGTTTAATTAACATAATATCGCCACCTTAAAGTCTACGTGATAAAGCCGCGATAACACATTAGGTCTTAATCAGCATGCTCGAGTAGTTCATCGACAATAACATAGGCTTGTTGCAGCTTTGCAATACCCGCTTGCGCTTGCTCAATATGACCGAGTAAGAACTCTGCTTTTAAGTCCCCGCCAATTTGGTGAACATTTTTGAAGGCGATTTCGAGTTGTTCAATCCAGGCTGGGTCAAACAGTTGCTGTTTGCGAGCTTGCCCTAACCATAAGGCATATAACGATTTCTCATGATTGATGGTCGGCCATGGGTGTAAGTCTTCTGATGGCGTATTGAGAGTGGTAATTAATCGTGTGAGCCATTGTTTACTTTCGATAGTCAGCAGGGTGAGTAATTTTTGCCTAGGCTGCAGTGTTAGGTGAGCTAAATTTAACCATTCTTTATTGGGTTGATAGTCAGTTAGCCATTGTGGAATATTTTGGGCCGGCATCGGACGAGCAATACCATAACCTTGGGCATGATCACAGCCGATTAACATGAGCATTAAGCCGTGTGTCGTTGTCTCTACGCCTTCTGCGATCACTTCGCGGTGGAAGGATTGTGTTAAGCCGATAATGCCATCAACGATGGTGTAGTCATTTGGATCATCAATCAAGTCGCGAACAAAGGTTTGATCGATTTTAACGACGTTAACCGGTAAATGTCTTAAGTGGACCAGTGACGAATAGCCAGTACCAAAGTCATCTAGAGATATCCGCACACCTAAGCTATTTCGACAGGCTTTTAGGGTGCCAGAAATAAGTGTGATATCACTTAAAATACTGGATTCTAATATTTCGAGTTGTAAGCAATCGGAACTGACTTGTGGATACTTAGCTAAGGCATTTTCTAGTTCTTGGTAAAAGCCATCCCATTGCAAATGATGAGATGAAATATTGACGCTGACTTCTAAGTGAATATCTTGTTGTTGCCATTGGTCGAGTTGTTGCAAAGCTTGATTTATAACCCAATTACCCACTTCAATTTCAAGCGCCGTTTCTTCTATTATTGGCAAGAAAGATAACGGCGGGATCAAACCTCGTTCGGGATGTATCCAACGTAATAGCGCTTCAGCACCGTGCACTATACCGGTACGCATATTAATTTTAGGTTGGTAATACAAGGCAAACTGTTCTGCTTTAAAACCTGCTTCAATAGATTGTAATTGGTTATGTTGTAGGCTTAGCTGCTGATCATGCAAGGCATCAAACATATGGTGGCGATTACGGCCCGCTAGCTTGGCTTGGTACATAGACTGATCAGCATGACGCAATAATGTGTCAGCATCTGCATCATCGAGAGGGAACAAGGTGATACCACTGCTGGCACTGATGGTAATGTTATTACCCTCGATTTCATAAGGTTCAGCAATGGCTTTATGAACACGATAGATCAGTTCTTCGCCATGTTGAGATGATTGAATATCATTTAATAATAAAACAAACTCATCGCCGCCGAGACGTGAGGCGGTATCTTCTTCTCTGATATTACTTTTGATGCGGTGAGCCACTTCAACTAACAGTTGATCGCCGACTTCATGGCCATAATTATCATTAACAGGTTTGAAGTTATCAAGATCAAGGAATACCACCGCGAGCAGGTTATTGGTTCGTTTACTATGAGCAATGGCCAGGTTAAACCGATCGGCAAATAAGGTACGGTTGGGTAGTTGTGTTAATACATCATAATGAGCCATTAACTCTAAGGTTTGCTGCTGTTGCTTGCTTTGAGTGATGTCTGAAAACAAAGCTAGGTAATGTAAGGCTTTGCCTTGGTTGTCGGTTAAAATGGAGACACTCAGTAATGCAGCGTAGAGCTCACCATTTTTCTTTCGGTTCCAAACTTCACCCTGCCAATGGCCTTGGCTTTTTAAACTGGCGAGCATGTCTTGATAAAATTGAGCATCATGCTTGCCAGATTTTAAGATGCTTGGATCTTGGCCAATGACTTCATCACGTTCATAGCCTGAAAGAGCACAAAAAGCGGGGTTAACATCAATGATGCGGATCCGGGTATCAGTGATAATAATGCCTTCATGGGCCTCACTAAATACGCGACCTGATAGTCGTAATTGCTCTTCTACCTGCTTGCGTTCGGTGATGTCATAAAAAATAACGACATGAGTATCATCACTGGCTTCGGTGATTGCTGTTTCACTGGCAAGGGCATAACGACGGTCACCATTTTTGCATTGTACTTCAAGTTCAATCGGTTCAAATTGCTGATTGGTCGACTTTGTTTTACTAAAGTGCTGTCGCCAAGTTCTAGTAACCCATGCTCGGTAATTTGGATCTGGGTAGGCTTGTAATTGCCATGCCTGTAAGTTTGGAATGTCGTCTTGATCGTAACCAAAGGTATCGATAAACGCTTGGTTAAGGTAGCTAATGTTATTGTGATTATCATTTAATACATGTGGAATAGGCGAGGCATCGATGATTGATTGCAGTTTAGCCTGACTTTGCTGTAAGGCATCTTTCGATTGGCGTAAACGATAAATCCAGTGTGAAAATAGTAAAAATAATAAGGCAATGGCAATAGAAACGGTGACGATGGTTTTGACTTGAATGCCTGTGGTCAGCTTTAAACCCAGCCAAGTATTCTCAATCGATTGACGCTCTTTATAGTCGAGGCTATTTAAAGCACGATTAATAATGGCATGTAATTCAGGTTTAGATTTATGTATGCCAACACGGTATGCACTGGTTAAGTCTGTTTGACCTGAAAAATGAACGTTTAACAACTCCGCTTGGTTAATTGTATAGTTAGCATAAGCGGCATCGCCGACATAGGCATAAGCATCATCGTTATTGACCTTGAGCAATGCTTGGTGGGTGTTATCAACCAGCAGAATCTTGATGTCAGGATAGTTAGCTTTTAGTTTCTCATGCATCACGTAGCCTTTTTCGAGGGCTACTGTTTTACCAGCAAGATCGTTTAAACCAATATTGGTTCTATCTTTACTCGCGGTGAAAATGACGATGGGATTATTGACGTAGGGGGCGGTGAAATCAAGATACTGTGATCGTTCTGGAGAGCTATTAAGACATGACACCATATCTAACTCACCTTGTTGAGCCATGAGCAGGATTTCCGGCCAAGACTTATCTTTGATAATGTCAAAGCGCACCCCTAATTGCGATTCTAATATTTGCATATAGTCGGCTGCTAAACCGATATAGTCACCATGTTGATTGACCGATTCATAGGGAGCAAAGTCACGATCGATACCAAGACGAATGACGGGGTGCTTATCTAGCCAGGCTTGCTCAGTATCAGATAATAGTAATGACGATGGTCGGTTAAAAATAAAGTTGTTTAGTTGCTCGTCATCGAGTGATTCGGCCAGGTTTGTTTTGGTATAAATATCGGCAAGACGACGTAGACGATAACTTTCAAGGTTACCTAAGGGAATAACGTCCGGTAGAATAAGTTTGCGTGTTTCAGCGGCCTCATGCCGCAGACTTGCAACTGATGATGAGTTGCCATATTTGGTTTTGATTAACTGGATAAGTTCTTCAGGATGATCGAGTGCATAGCGCCAGCCATTTAAAGAGGCGCGGCGAAAACGCTTTGCTCGTCCTGGATTATTGTCAATCTCAGCTTGACTGGTATATAAAATATCGCCATAAAAATCAAAGCCATAATTTTGTGGATTAATAATGTTGATAGCAATGTTATGTTGTTTAAACTCAAATGGTTGAGTGGTTATATAGGCTGAAACAACATCAGCATCACCTTGGATTAGGGCTTGATGATCAAAGTTATGTTCAATGGTTTGATAGTCGTTGGCGGTGAGATTTGCTTCTGCCAAGCTGGCAATTAAAGGTGCATTGTCACTTGATTTATTAGCGAACATAATACGTTTGCCTGCCATTTCATATGGACTGATGATGCCTGATGATTGTTTGGTAATGAAAATGAGCGCGTTATGTTGAAAGATAGCGGCGAGCGCTTTAATCGGTGCGCCATTCGCATAGTCAGCTAAAATGCCTACATCACCAACGGCATAATCAGCTTTACCAGCAGTAACATCATCAACGATGTGGTGATCAGCAGTAAGCTCTTTGATGGTTACATCTAAACCTTCTTGCTGATAAAAACCTTGTTCTAAGGCTGCGTAGTAGCCGGCAAATTGAAATTGATGTAGCCACTTAAGTTGTAAGGTGACAGGCTCCAGAGAATGGGATAGTCGATCGTCAGCAATACTAAAACTAGACAGCAACATCAGCGGGAGTAGGCAGAGTGACTTGAATATTTGTTTGATCATAAGGCTACGTTTTATTTCCGACCTGGGTGACTAAAATAATGGTGGAATTGATACATAAAACAGAGTCCTTTAGTTTTAGTCATTTACTTAAGCCACGGCATAATGTTTTTTAAGCAAAATTGCTATGGTAGCTGGATATAACGGCGAGGGCTATTAACTTGTGTTAATTGCATCACCTCTTAGCTTAATCAACGATATCAATGAAAGTAAAACGTTCAAAATTTTCGTTATTATCAATTAACTGGCTGGCTTGGATAGTAAAGTTAAACCTTTTCTTTTTGGTCTTAATATAGAGTGTTTGTTGTGGTTTAAGGCTGCCTGGTGCGGTAATTATACTGGCAGCATGCAACTGTTGACCTGCTTCTGGCAATAATAAGGCAGGAGATATTGGACCATCTTGTTGTAATGAGAAATGCAGGGCAATAACCTCACGGTTAATCGTCTCTAAACCTATTTTAGTAACCTCATTATGATCGGTGCGTAACCATTTTATCGATGCTAGTTTGGGTGGTGATTTTTGCAGATTGCTTTGTTGCTCAAAAATGCCAACAAAATCACCGATCTTTAAATCATGACATGCAATGACCTGCTGTCTTGTAATTAAATAACCGTAGTTATTTTTATTCAATATTTGCCAGGTGGCATTATTGTTGTCATTATTCGGTTGGTGAATATGGTGTAAACAATGATGAATATCTGCCAAGCCAAAAGCAAGAAAAGCCTGCTCATCGCCGCTAATAGGAAGACGTTCCTGTTTACGTTGATAGGACGTATTGAGAAACGGAATTAGCTGTTTGAAAAGTTCCAGGTTGATAGTTGTATTACTGTTGGCAGACTGTTGAAACAGCGTATCTGCTAGGTTTAAAACCGGTTTAGTATCAAAAATAAGTGTCGGCGGTTGAATTTGGTTGTCGATGGTCGGCAAGACTGTTGGCGTTGGCGTTCTGTCACTTAAGCAGTTAATAAAAAAATGGCCAGCAGTGGCTTGATGGTTGTTAGGTAAAGGCCAAATGTCAGCAGTAGACACTAACTTATCCATCATGAAATAGGCTTCTAAGACTTTACCACTCTCTAAACCATAAGGGTTGCAGATACTGATCAGTAATATTTGTGAATAACGATGATGCAATGAAAACAGTGCTCGTTGCTGCTTATTCATACTGGGGATTTTATCTACTACATCGGCGTGAAGCGCTAGCTGATATAACTGGTGTAATTCTTTAAAGACCCGAATAGGCACTACTTGATAGAACTTATAGGCATGTAATGCTAAGTAACTTAGTTGCTCGCACGCACGATTAATGGCTAATTGCGCCATGATATTAAGTTTTAAGTTAGCACCGTGTTCATTGGCCTCATTGATGACGATCTTGTAACCCATTGCCAATTCATCCATGAGCTCGGCTAAGTTGGTGATAATTTGTAAGCGTGTTTTTGAACTAGCAACGGTATCTGCTAGCTTGGGAATGGTTAAGCTGAACAACAGTGAATTAAGCGGCTGCCGATAGAGATCAAGCATGTGTAACCGTAGTTTATGGTTGAGAGCATGACGGTTGAATCGCTTGATGGTTTCAAGGTAGGTTTCGGTATAGGCGAGTAAGTCGTGCTGGGGTAGGCGCTTTATCCAATGAGCGAGCAAGCTGTCATTAAGCTCAATACCTGAGCTCTTTCCTCGCTCAGAGGGAGCACGCAGGTTAAGTTCAGGCATATTATCTGGAAGTTGAAAACTCATTGTGACCGAGACCATTCGCTTGATATTAACTAATCATATAACAGTCGTGGTTTTTTTCCGACTAAATGAGTCTCACTTTTTATTTTTCTTCACAATTGACAGTCAGATTGTGAAGAAAAGAGTAGGCAACAGTTTAGTTTAAGCTGCTTTAACTGGCATTGGGGTAACCTAGCTGACGCCATGCTTCATACAAAATAATAGCAGTGGCATTAGATAAGTTAAGACTGCGACTATTTTCTTGCATTGGAATGCGAATTTTTTGTTCGGCAGCTAAGGAATCGAGAATCTCAACCGGCAGGCCTCGCGATTCCGGACCAAACAATAAAACATCTTCATCAACATAGCTGGCCTGATGATGGTTTTGGCTTGTTTTGGTAGTACAGGCAAAAATACGACGTTGTTCAGCCCAGATTTTAAAATCATCAAAGTTTGAATGAATTTTAATTTCAGCAAACTCATGATAATCAAGGCCGGCACGGCGTAAGCGTTTGTCATCTAATTCAAAGCCCATTGGCTCAATTAAGTGGAGCTGGGCGCCAGCATTAGCACAAAGACGAATAATGTTGCCGGTGTTGGGTGGAATTTCAGGTTCAAATAAAGCGATATGTAACATATTAGATGCTGCCGTGTTGACGAGTGACATCAACATATAAAGTGAGGTTTTGGCCGGGTTTTAATAAGGTACGATCGCTAAGACCATTCCATTCTCGGACTTCAGCGATACTGACATTAAATTTTTGTGAAATTTTCCATAACGAGTCGCCACTGCGTATTTTATAGTTAACAGTGCGAACGTTTTTGGATGTATTTGTTTTGCCTTTGGTCCAGATGACTAATTTTTGGCCTAAATGTAAGGTATCGCCTGGCGCTTTGCCATTCCATGCGGCGAGCTTTCTGACGCTAACCTGATAAGCATTAGCTAAATCCCACCAAGTATCACCCGCTTTGACAGTATGAATTTTTTTATTGCCTTTGCGATTACTGCTTTGTTGTGTCGCCAGACGTTGACTGGCGGATAGAGGGTAATCAGCAGGTTTGCCAGAAGCGACTGGAATGAGCAGGTGGCGACCGGCTCGAATGTTATTGCTAGTCAGTCCATTGGCTTGTTTAATAATAGCGGTGGTTGTTTTGTAATGTTGAGCAATTAGCCCGATCGACTCACCAGGCTGGATTTTGTGACGTGTCCATTGCACTCGTTCATCGGTAGGTAATTCGGCTAACGCTTGTTGGAATATATCAGCTTTCTCTACCGGAACCACTAAGCGGTGTGGGCCGGAAGGTCTAGTCGCCCAACGATTAAAGCCCGGGTTAAGTTGATACATTTCATCAGGGGTAATTTGCGCCAGCTTAGCTGCCAGAGCCAAATCAATCTGCGAGCCAACTTCAACAATAGTTAGAAACGGCGAATTATCGATTGGACTTAGGGTGATATTGTATTGCTCAGGCTGTTTGATTAGTTGGGCAATGGCCATCAACTTAGGTACATAAGCAGAGGTTTCTTTTGGTAATGATAATGACCAGAAATCAGTTGCTTTACCGGCTTTTTTATTACGCTTTATCGCTCGGCCAACGGTACCTTCACCACAGTTATAGGCGGCTAAGGCTAATTGCCAATCGCCAAAGTCACGATGTAGCTTTTCTAAGTAATCTAACGCAGCTCGGGTTGATTCAATTACATCACGACGACCGTCATACCACCAGTTCTGATCTAGGCCATAAACCTTGCCCGTGCCTGGAATAAACTGCCATAAACCTGCAGCGCGGCCATGAGAATAAGCAAAGGGTTGAAAGGCACTTTCGACCACAGGTAATAAGGCAATTTCAAGCGGCATATTACGACGTTCTATTTCATCAACAATATGATGAAGATAAGGTCGGGCACGTTCAACAACACGATCAATGTATTCAGGATGTTTTACAAACCAATTGAGTTGCTTTTGGGTCTTGGCATGCATTGATGGATAGGGAATGGCATAACCATTGCGAATCCGTTGCCATAGATCCGTTATTGGTTTTTCAGTGATTTCAAGCTGTGCGATGACAGGTTCACTGCTAACGGTGTCTGACAATTCATTTTGCTGAGTCTGCTGTGCCTCACCATAAGCTTGTTGCCAGTTAGACTCTGTTTCTACTGAGGCCGTTTGCACAGGTTCAGGAATAGGCTCAGCTACTTTTTTAGCTGTGAGGAAGGGATTATTACAGGCAGTGACGAGTAACAACATTGCAGCTGATAAGCTCAGCTTTTTAAGTAAATATTTAGGTAACAACATAAACTCTAATTATAAAGAAGTTTATAAATACTGTCTGTTTCTTCTAAAGTAATGAAGCTTAGCGTAAAGGGATTGTTTGTTTGAGAACAGAATAAGCTAGACTATGTGGAAATTTAGCTAGCAGGGGTAAATAGTGAGTGAATTTGAAGGCTTGTTGGCCAAAATGTCTGTGGAATTGTCTGCGCATTCAGTAACAGCCGAATATCAAATGGTATTGGATGAGCAGCGAGTGCCGATGAATCAATTTATCGGTCAACCTATTCAACTAGTGTTTGCTGGCGAGATTCATTGCCAAGCATGTAATCGGTTAACAAAAAAAAGTTATAGCGGTGGTTTTTGCTTTCCATGTTCCCAAAAATTAGCACAATGTGATTTGTGCATGATGAAGCCGGAAACCTGCCACTTTGAAGCCGGTACCTGTCGGGAGCCAGAATGGGCTGAGTCGGTATGTATGCAAGACCATATTGTTTATTTAGCGAATAGCTCTGGTATCAAGGTGGGTATTACTCGTTTAGGCCAAGTACCCACACGCTGGATAGACCAAGGTGCATCACAGGCATTGGCGATATTTAGAGTGAAAACGCGTTATCAATCTGGTTTAGTGGAAGTGATATTTAAAAATCATGTGTCAGATCGTACTGATTGGCGCAAGATGCTCAAGGGTAAGGCCGAGCCTGTAGATATGCTGGCGGTACGTGATCAGCTAATGGTGGCATGCAGTGCAGAGATTGCAGGCTTGCAACAACAATTTGGTGAACAGGCGATTCTAGCGCTACCAGATGAAGAGGTATTGGCCATTGAATATCCTGTAGCCAGCTACCCAGAAAAAGTGAAATCACTTAATTTTGATAAAACACCTGAGATCTCAGGCGTATTACAAGGCATAAAAGGCCAATATCTTATTTTAGATACGGGCGTACTTAATATTCGTAAGTTCAGCGGATATCAAATAAAAATGGTGGCTTAAATGTTGTACGACTTAATGCGAACACTCATGTTTAAACTGGATGCTGAAAAAGCGCATCACCTTGGTTTGCAAGGGTTGAATTTGTTAGAAATGAGCGGTTTATCGTCACTTATTTATCCAAAAGCACCAGCAACGCCGGTGAAAGTGATGGGCTTAAACTTCCCTAATGCGGTGGGTTTGGCGGCGGGATTGGATAAAAACGGTGATTATATTGAAGCATTGGCAGGCCTAGGTTTTGGTTTTGTCGAAATTGGTACCGTTACGCCACGTCCACAGGACGGCAACCCGAAGCCACGTTTATTTCGTATCGAAGAAGCGGAAGCAATTATTAACCGTATGGGATTTAATAACCTTGGTGTTGACCACCTTATTGAGCAAGTGAAAGTCGCTCAAACCAATGCGGTATTAGGTATTAATATTGGTAAAAACTTTGATACGCCGGTTGAAAAAGCAGTCGATGATTATTTAATTGGCTTAAATAAGGTTTATGCTCACGCCGATTATGTAACGATAAATATTTCATCTCCTAATACGCCTGGTTTACGTAGTTTGCAGTTTGGCGACAGCTTAAATGACTTATTACAACAGCTTAAAGAAGCACAGGCTAAGTTACAGCAACAGCATCAACGCTATGTACCGATGGCGGTGAAAGTAGCCCCTGATCTAGAAGGCGATGAAGTCGAACAGCTGGCTCAGTCTTTTGCACAGTTTGAGATTGATGCAATTATTACCACCAATACCACCATGTCTCGCGAAGGGGTGGAAAATATGAAAAATGGTGATGAAGCCGGTGGTTTGAGTGGCCGACCAGTAATGGAAAAATCTACTGAAATTGTTCGTCAATTCAAGGCTGTATTGCCAGAAAGCTTGCCGATAATTGCTGCAGGTGGGATTATGTCGGCTGACGATGCACAGCAGAAGCTGGATGCCGGTGCAAGTTTGGTACAGATTTATAGTGGCTTTATTTATAAAGGCCCTGCATTAATTAACGAGATAGTTAAAACCATTAAATAAGAGGATTTAAAATGGAAGTTGGAACAGGTGGTGTGGTTGGTTATTGGTTGATCAATATTTTACTTGCCATTGCGATAGTGATTGTCGGTCGTATCGTAGTGAAATGGATAGTGAAGTTAATTCGTAAGTTAATGGTGCGTGCAGAGCTTGACCCGATCTTGGTGAATTTTGCCAGTTCGATAGCCAATGCCGTGTTGTTGTTATTTGTATTTATTGCTGCTTTAGATCAGTTAGGTGTTAATACAACATCATTGATTGCTCTATTAGGTGCCGCGGGTTTAGCTATTGGTTTGGCATTGCAAGGTTCATTGCAAAACTTCGCTGCTGGCGTGATGATGATTGTTTTCCGTCCATTCAAATTAGGTGACTTTATTGAAGCGGGTGGTGTAACGGGTGTCGTTGAGCATATTGCGATTTTCAGCACTATCTTAAAAACAGGTGATAACCGCGAAGTTATTATTCCTAATGGTCAAATTTACTCAGGTGCGATTACCAACTATTCAGCACGTGATACACGCCGTATTGATATGGTGTTTGGCATTGGTTATGACGACGATATGTTAGTTGCAAAACAAATCATGGAAGATATTTTACAAACACATGATTTGATTCTAGCTGATCCAGCTCCAGCCGTTGCGGTTGCTGAGTTAGCTGATAGCAGTGTTAACTTTAACGTTCGCCCTTGGGTAAACAGTGCTGATTACTGGGGTGTGCGCTCAGATATTATTGAGAAAATTAAATTAGCATTTGATGAAAAAGGTATTTCAATTCCTTACCCACAAATGGATGTACATACTGATAAGTAATTCTTAAATCAGTACGATTGATTAAGCCCGCATTGTTCAATGCGGGCTTTTTTTTGCATAAATTTTAGTGAAGTTAATAACATAGGTAACTTGAGTTGTTGCAAAGCTTAATGATAATGATTATCATTTAATATATTTGGGTAATGTGAAGAGCATCACAAAAATATATGCCATGTATAAAATAATTTTACGACTGTTATTGCCTTTATTGTGCAGTTTTCCTGTTTTTTCTGAAGAAGCAGCTGATTCAGCAGAGCAGCAGAATGTCATTACTAATGATGATCCGCAAATCACAGTTGAACAAGGTATTGAGCTATTACCCGATATAGAAGTATTAGGTGTTAAAGATAGTTTAAGTACGATTGTTATTGATCGAACGAAGTCATCTACTATCTTAGGTGAAGATGAAATTAAACGTCGCCAGGCTGGCACAATCATGGAGTTGGTTGATGATGTTGCAGGAGTAACCATAGAAGGTGGCGTGCGTTCAAATGGTATGAACTTCAATATTAGAGGCTTTTCTAATAATGAAGATATTTTGAAAGTAGTAGATGGTGCTCGGCAGAACTTTGAACGTTATCGCTATGGAAGTGGGTTAGATATCGATCCTGCATTGTTAAAGCAAGTAGAGGTGATTCGAGGAAGTAATATCCGTACTGCTGGATCGGGCACAATTGGTGGCGCAGTGATCATGACGACTAAAAATGCTCGTGACATGTTAGCTCCGGGTGAGGACTGGGGGGCACGACTTCACTACGGCCATAGAAGCAATAATGATCAAAATAAAACGTCAACCTCGTTTTATGGTCAACCCTTAGAGTTTGCCGATGTATTAGTGAATGCCGTCTACAACGATAGTAATGATATTACGCTAGCAAATGGTGACAATGAAGATAATTCAGCTAATAGGCAAAAGAGTGTATTAACTAAAATTGGATTATTTGGTGATGATTACGAGCTAGACCTAGGTTTTCGTTGGTCAGATGAAACAGGTTTAGAGCCATTTGATGCGGTTGCTGGTATTGGTGTGGGTGGCTATGTGGTTAGAACGAGAAGAACAAAATCACCCACCGCTAATTTGAACTGGAACCCTGATTCAGACTGGCTCAATGTTAATGCTTCGCTGGCATATAACGATCAGTTTGTTATGGATGAGGATAGCGCTATTGCTGCCGGTGGCACAGACATCGTTAGTTATAAAATTACTAATTTTGAATTGAGGAATACCAGTGACTTTTACTTGGCAGAGGTCGATGGCCAAATAGAATTTGGTTTGCAAGCCAGTCGTGAACGGCGTGAATATATTCGGATATCACAAGCTGGCGTTGCTGGATTTAATGAAACTCAACCGCCAGGTGAAAAAGAGTCTTATGGTGCTTATCTGCAAACAGAATTAAATTGGCAAGATTGGTCGGTCACGAGCGGTGTTCGTTATGATGATTATGCCATTAGTGCAGGTGGTGCTACCGAGCAAGCATTAATTGAGCAGGATAGGGAGCAGCTTAAAGAAAGTGACTTTGATCGGGTCGGTTTTTCTGCAGGGTTAAATTATCAACCTAAGCAAGGTCCGGTGACACTATTTTATAATTACAATGAATCATTTAGAGCGCCTTTGATCAATGAGTTTTATGGCTTAGGTAGCTTTAGTTATTGCAGCGCATTTAATATTTTTGCTCAGCAACCAGTTCAAGCAGATTATGCCGTGTTCAATGATTATATTAATGCTCTTAACAGTTGGGGGACAAACCCTCTTAACTCTGGTAATTCATCATGTGCCGGTCTATTTGAGCCTGAAACGGCCACGACTCATGAAATTGGTTTTTCTACTCAATGGTTAGATTCTTTGGATATTGACCTTACTACTAAAGTCACTTATTTCCAGATCCGTACCGAAAACTTAATTGAATCTATTTATCAAAATTCTGTAACAGGCGATATTAGCCAAGATGGCGAAGAATTTCGAGAAGGCTGGGAGTTAGAAGCCAGCTACGATAGTCTACGGTGGTTTGCGAGTGTTTCTATTTCAATCCTTGATGGTTACGTTGACTATAACTATTACGATAATAATATTGATACTCGTGTGCAGCCATTGCAAGCTGGTGTCGATAGTAAAATTGACTTATTTAATGTGCCTGGTGATTCATTAAGTATGACGATAGGGCATCGCTTACCTAAGCAATCATTAGAGTTTGGTTATCGTTTAAAAGCGGTTAGCTCAAGAAATGCGGTCAATGGTGTTGATAATAGCCGTGCTGGTTGTAGCAATGTAGGAAGTTTTACAACGGTTCCTGCTTGCCAAGTAATTGAAAAGCAACCGGGCTATGCGACACATAGTATTTTCATGACTTGGTTGCCATTTAAAGATACAAGCATTGGCTTGACGGTGACTAATTTAACCAATAAGGAATACAACACTCAGGGCTCTGGTGGCAGCACGGGCTTATTAGCTGCTGGCCGTGATATCAGGGTTTCTTTTGAGCAAAGTTTTTAGTTGATGAGTGCGGGTAAGAGGCGTAATAAAGGATCAAGGTTCATATGGTCGTAAATCATTTCGCCCTCAATGGGGCCTGTTCCATTAAGGGCGTTATATAGCGACCAATCAATGGTTGATAGTCATTGCCAACTGTTAGCGAGGATTGGAGGTGTTGCAGTGTTGAATAGGACATCTGGTTCCAGTGTTTTCGTGCCAAACATAGTTGGGAATGTTTATAGCTGAAATTTGGAGGCAAAGGAGACCTTTTCTACTACCCGTAATTAAAAAGTTTAGTGTGGTAGGTTGTAGCTCTTAATAAATAAGCTCTAAATGACTTTAATTTACAAATAAAAAAGCCGCCTCAAACATGAGGCGGCTTTTTGTTGAGAGAAGAATCCCTTATTACGCTTTTAATTTACGTCTAAATCCAACCATACCTAAAAGAGCTGGGCCAAACAATAATGCCGCAGCTGGAACAGGTACTGCGCTTGGTGTTGTAGGTATAGCTGCTGCACCAACATCAATTGCAATAGCATCTAATGACATGTGCCCACCCGTCGCTAGAAAGTCAAACACATAGCTTGTTAAACCTGCAGTTAATTCCCAGATAAATAGTGTTTCAGTTGCATCACCACCAAAAGCACTACCTGATGGGCCAGAAAATAAAGTAGTGATTGAGTCAGCTACAATGTTATTCAATACTACAGAGGCATTATCAAGTGCTGTACCTAAAGTGGCAATTTGCAGTGCTACCGTTACAGGGCCTGTAATTGCTGAAGCTGCAGCTACATAAGCGGTGAAGTCACCGGTATCCAGAGAATAAATATTACCGCCTAGACCACCACCAGTGATGAATCCTCCAGTATTATTAGTTACTAGGCCTGCAGCGGTATAACCTTGGCTGCCGGCAACATCTGGCGTGCCATCATAAGGTGCGCCATCAATGGTTTCCCATTGAGCATAAATTGTATCGGCATCACCGCGTTCCCAGTCTGTAGGCTCGACAAAAGAAGTTGATGCAGAAAATGCTTGTGCACTAAAAGCTAACATGGCGGTGAGTGACAAGTTCAATAATAATGATTTTTTCATTGTTTAATCCTTGAGAAAGTTTTTAAAACTTGCGCACCCTTTTAACGTGACATTGCGCGTTTTCGCTCCACTCAATACAAATAGTAATCGATCGCATTTAGATTTGCAATTGATTTGTGAGGATTTTTAATGACTTAGGTTGGTTATTAAGACCGTAGCTAGCTGTTCGTCAGGATCATTGTTTGTCGCGATGGTTGGTTAGACTGACATTACGAAAACGAAGCAGTGGAATTACAAGTGAAAATAGCCATATAGAGGCAGGCAAAGGAACCGCTGTGAGTTGCCAGCCGATATCAGCAAAGCCGGCATAATCAAGTTCAGTCAGTAATTGCCGGGTTCCATATGGGGTTGATGGATCCATCAATGTTTCTTGTACTAAACCATCAACCGTACTCATGGTGCCCTCTGCCCAATGAGATGAGAATGGATCGACGGGAATTGCATCACCAAAACTGGCTATTGAGTTTGAGCCGGTAAAGAAGCCATTTTCAATGTTTGAGAACCAACTGTCGGCAGTGCCAAAACCTAATATATGGCCAATTTCATGAATTGCGGTAGTTAAAAAGTCGGGTGAACTGGATGTAAGATCATTAGCATCGGTTGAAAATGACCAATCATGCACAGCATTAAACCAAGCATAACCTCCCCAGATGCCATAATCGCCACTGCCCTGTCCTCTATTGATTACTGAGTTTGTAAATTCAGCTGTACCTGATGCACTAACAGAGCCCGTGCCAGCAAAGCCAAGCACTCCAGGGTATGAACTTGAACCGCCGACAAAAATTTTAATAGTGTCTTGGTTGATGGTTTCATCAACTAAAGTAACTTGCTGGGATATATTGCCAGGATTGGTAATTGAAACTGACCAAGTATTACTATTATGTGATTGGATGGTGGTTAAGTTATCGGTGAAGCCTTCGTAGTATGACGCAGCGAGATCGAGTGCTTGCCGACGTTCAGTGATGGCTTCGCCGGTATTAAGATTAGTAAAGAACCCACTAGTATCGAATTGGTAGTCGAAATTAATACTAACAGCAGCGACATTGCTGGAAACTAATGCCGCTACTAAACCAATTACTAGACGTTGGATGCTAGCTGATAGTCCGTTATTCATGAAAAACCTCTCTTGATTACTTGCCAACTTATTGCGCTAGTGCTTGCACAAGAAGTTGGCCAAGAAAAGCGCGATACTATCTATTATCGTCAAGTTATAGTGAAAGCAGGTAAGGAAATAGCTTGACATTATTCATAGTAATCTAAATCGTTCGCATTTGCAATGAGGCGCTAGAAGCTATCTTTCCACGCTCGAATTACTGTAAATACATCAAGTGGATTGGTTAACGTTTGTGTACAGAAAGATTCCGCGGCATGGATTACATCGTGATGATCACAGCGTAAAAAAGGGTTAGTTTCGAACTCTAGTTCAAGAGTCGTTGGCAAACTAGGTTGATTTAAATGACGTAATTTCTCAGTCGTTAGAATACGTTGGTTTATTGCTGCATTATTAGGTTCAAGAGTTAATGCAAACTGTAAGTTAGCGAGAGTGTATTCATGGCTACAAAATATTTTTGTCGTCCTAGGCAACTGACAGATTTGTTGTAAGGAATGAAACAGTTGTGCTGCTGTGCCGCCTAATAAACGGCCACAACCTGCAGCAAACAGCGTATCCCCACAAAACAACATGCCATCAACTAAGTAGCCGATATGTTGTGCGGTGTGACCTGGGATGTTAATGATCTTAAAGTCGGGAAAGCTAGGATGAATAGTCAGTTGCTGACATTCTTCTAGTGGATGGGTTAACTTTGGAATAAAGCTATTTTTAGGCCCAAAAACGGGCAGCTGATAGCGCTCAACTAGCGCGGCAATGCCATCAATATGATCATAGTGATAGTGGGTATTAAGGATGGCAACAGGAGTGAGGTGTTGCTCATTTAAAACCGAGATAACGGGCGCTGATTCACCGGGATCAATAATAATGACGTCATCAGTATCTTCTGATTTAATAAGCCATATATAATTATCTGTAAGGGCTGGGACAGCTTGAATAGATAGCATAGACATCTTTGATAGTGGATAGTTTGAGGTTGATTATATGTCAGTTGAAACTAAGATGATGGCTCAGTGGTGGCAAAGTCCTTTAGGCCAATTGGTATTGTTGGAAGAGAAGGACTTATTACAGTGCCTAAAAGCACACTTTTATGGCCATTTTCAATTGCAAGTTTATGGTTCTACCGTCTTGCTGCCCCAGCTGACTGATGCAAGCAATCAAATTGTGATGGACCCAGCATTTTCTTTAGATGGCCAAGCCGAAAGCCTACCTTTTAAAAGTCATAGTATTGATACTGTCTTACTGCCTCATGTTTTAGAGTTTTCAACGGATCCTCATCAAGTATTACGTGAAGTCGACCGCGTATTAGTTGCCGATGGTACCGTGGTTTTATGCTGTTTTAATCCACTTAGTTTGTGGGGCTTACGTCGATTGTTGTCTTATCAAGATACCTTGCCATGGCAGGGCCATTATTTTTCACAAGTAAGAGTTAAAGATTGGCTACGGTTGTTAAATTTTGAAGTTATTGATGTTAAAAAAATAATGTTTAGACCGCCAGTTCGCACGGCAGAGTGGCTGGCACGTTTTTCAATTATGGAGCGGTGGGGAAAACGATTTTGGCCCTTTTTTGGTGGCGTGACCGTGTTAGTGGCGACTAAGCGAACCATCCCGCTTACGCCAATTCACTTGCATTGGCGTTATAAACAGTTATTTCCTTCTGGTCGTTTTATTAAAAAAACCGTTAGTCGGTGGTCGTCAAAATCTGAATGATTAACGTAAGTATGGTTTTGATTAACACCGCATTCATTCATAATAAGCCGATATTATTGAGAGTTATAAAATGGATGACGTAGAAATTTATACTGATGGTGCTTGTAGTGGTAACCCTGGTCCGGGTGGCTGGGGCGCTATTTTGCGTTCGAAAGACACTGAAAAAGAGTTATCTGGCGGTGATAAAGATACCACCAACAACCGGATGGAAATGATGGCGGTGATTGTGGCTTTAGAAGCCTTAACTCGGCCTTGTAAAGTAACCATTACTACTGATTCACAATATGTTTTAAAAGGCATGACGGAATGGCTGGCGGGCTGGAAGAAAAAAAACTGGATGACAGCAAGTAGAAAGCCGGTTAAAAATGTTGATCTTTGGCAGCGAATGGATACCGCCGCACAGATTCATTCGTTAAAATGGGAGTGGGTACGCGGTCATCAAGGTCATCCTGAAAATGAACGTGCGGATCAGTTGGCAGTGACTGCTCGCGAGAAAATAGCAGCAAAAGGTTGATATAAAGATGGCTGAGCAACAAGTAAAACGTCAAGTAGTCCTCGATACCGAAACGACCGGTTTAAGTACGGCTGATGATCATCGTATTATTGAAATTGGTTGTGTAGAGCTGATTAATCGCCGAGCAACTGGCGAAACCTTTCATCAATATATAAACCCACAACGTGAAATTGATGCTGGTGCTCAGGAAGTGCATGGTATTACCAGTGAGTTTTTGGCTGATAAACCCAAGTTTGCTGACGTTGCTGCTGATTTCATGCAGTTTATTGCCGGTGCTGAACTGATCATTCATAACGCAGCGTTTGATGTTGGTTTTTTAAATCATGAACTGGCAAAGTTAGCCGGACAAGCACAGCGTGTCGGTGATGTTGCCTCAATTCTTGATACGCTTAAATTGGCGCGTGATAAACACCCTGGCCAAAAAAATAATCTTAATGCTTTGTGTCGTCGCTATGACATCGATAATTCGAATCGAGAGTTACATGGGGCTTTACTCGATTCCGAAATTTTAGCCGATGTTTATTTGGCGATGACCGGTGGCCAAGTTAGTTTGACCTTAACTGCTGAAGAGCCTAAACAGCTTAAATCAACGGCCAATAGTGACAATGTGGTAGTGAAAAAAGATCGGCAACCATTACGGGTGATTAAGGCTAATGAAGCTGAATTGAATGCCCATGAAGAAAATTTGCAACGACTACAAAAGGCCAGTAATGGTGAGTGTGTATGGTTGGCAAAATAGATATTTCAAGTTTAATGATAAGCTAACGAGAGCTGTAGCTTGATTGTCATCGCCTATATTCGGGCGCATGATAACCGTGCTTCTATAAGGCTATAACCAGTATTCAAAAATAATGTATGGGAAGCAGATAAATGTTCCATAACCTGACATTAAAAATAAAAGCAGTATTGTTAGCGACAGTGTTAACAGTGGCAGTGATGGCGTCCGCCTCTTTACTTGTCTGGCAGATGTTGCAGAATACCCAAGCTGAATTAGCTCAGCGTCTTCATGCGTCTACTGATTCTGCAATTATTCAAGTAAAACAAGAGCTCAACAAACACAAGGCAATCGTACGCTATTGGGCCGACTCGGCAGACTTACACGCCGCAGCCGTTATCCAACTGAAAAATAGACCTAGAACGCATCGTGCCGATAGTCTTAATCTTTTAGAAGAGTTATTGGCGGCATCATTAGAACAACTTAACTATCGCGACTATAAAATTATCAGTCAACAGGCTGTTATTTTAGCGTCAGGTTCAGGTCATGACCGAGGTGATAGCTTACCCGTAGAGCTTGAACATAATGTCAGTTTGGCTTGGCGAGGCATTCCGCAAGTGAGCCGTTCTATTGCAGCGACCAGAGCGTGGAAAGATATGGATGGTTGGATAGTTGATACATTGCCTACCATGATGTCTTTTGCCGCTATCGTAGATAATAAGGGCGATACCATTGCTTTGCTGGCATTTGAATTTGATCCAGATGAAATCTTCAATCCACTTTTTCATCATTCATGGGCTGGTTCTAGAGGTGGTACTTATGGTATCGACCATGATGGTCTGTTACTGACCCACCTAGAGCGTGGCCAGCAATTACAACAAATTGGTTTATTAAATGACGGGCCATCTGCCCATTCAGCTTTTCAGTTAACCATGACCGATCCTGGTATTAATCTACTCACAGAACATACTGATCTTGAGAGTGTTGAGTTTGGCCAGCCATTAACCAAAATGGCACAGGCAATACAGCAAGGCGTTGATGGTAGTAATGTCAGTGGCTATAGAGATTATCGTGGTGTACCAGTAATTGGTGCTTGGCGGTGGGATGATGAGTTGCAAATGGCCATTGTCACGGAGGTAGATAAAGAGGATGCCTTTTATTTATTTAATAACATTGTAAAAATAGTATTTGCCGGTGTTATCAGTATCATAATTGTTATTTTTGCAGCTACCGTCTTTTATATACGCACTACGCGAAAAACACAGCAGATTCAACAACAACGTGATGCGGTCTTTAATCAGACATTGGATGGCATTATTACCATTGATGCCCAAGGCAAGATTATTCTCGCCAACCCGGCAATAACAGCTATTTTTGGCTATGAGAAAGAGGCGCTTATTGGCCAAAATGTATCGATGTTGATGCCTGAACATGAACGTTCTGCACATGATGATTATTTAAAAAACTCTACGTTGCATGAACCGGTGATTCTGAATAACTCGCGTGAGCTGCGTGGTTGTCGTCAAGATGGTGGTCATTTTCCATTGGAGTTAACGGTTTCGCCGATGCTGTTGGATGACGGTAAATATTATGTCGGTGTATTACGTGATGTAACCGAGCGGTACCAGCATCACCAAGATTTGATTTCGGCCAAGATTGAAGCTGAAAATGCAAAAGATATTGCAGAAAATGCCAACCGAGCAAAAAGTGAATTTCTCTCTAAAATGAGCCATGAATTACGAACACCATTAAATGCGATTTTAGGATTTTCACAGTTATTAACGATTGAACCGTTAACGGATGATCAAGCCGAATCGGTGATCTTAATTAATGATGCGGGCAAGCATTTACTCAATTTGATTAATGATGTACTTGATTTAGCGAGAATTGAAAGTGGCAAAATGACGGTGTCCTTAGAAAGCGTCAATGTGACAGATTTAATTGCTGACATTGTGCCGGTGATTGAGACTCAATTATCCAACTTAAATCTTAGATTAACATTAGATAGTTTTTCGGCTCAGGATGTTTGGGTTCAAGCCGATTACTTAAGATTGAAACAAGTATTATTGAACTTGCTTTCTAACGCGGTTAAATACAATAGACCGAAAGGTTTTATTGTTATTGATATTCGCCGTAAAGACAATGACATCATTAGGATTTCGATTAAAGATGGTGGTGATGGCATTGAGTCTGAGTTGCAATCGACATTATTTGAACCATTTAACCGTCTTGATAAAGAGGACTCTGAGATTCAAGGCACCGGTATTGGTTTGGTAATTAGCAATGAGTTGGTTAAATTAATGAACGGCACATTAGGACTGAATAGTATTTTGGGCATCGGCAGTACTTTTTGGGTTGAACTACCTTTTGTTGAGCAAAGTAATGATGAACCGGTTGCTGATTCTGAGTCGTTGTTATTGTCTGATAGTGAAATGGAACAGCAACAACCGCAGCAGCAAACCAAGATACTCTATATAGAAGATAATCCGGCAAATATGACTTTAGTTCGTCAATTCTTTGCCCGCTATCCAGGTTATCAATTATTAGAAGCTGAATCAGCCGAGGCCGGCTTAGAGATGGTGCGTGCTGAAATGCCGAAATTGATATTAATGGATATCAACTTGCCAGAAATGGATGGTTTTGAAGCCCTGTCGATTTTAAAGAAAGAAGGTTTAACTAAGCAGATAAAAGTCGTGGCCTTATCTGCAAACGCACTTGTTTCAGAAGTTGAACGAGGTCATGAGGCAGGGTTTGATGATTATTTAACCAAACCGATAGACTTTAGCAAATTATTAACAACCTTAAATAAAGTACTCCAGGTTAATTAAGTTGGTCGAATAGTCCTATTTAGCATGAAAAATGTTGATAGAGGCTTGAAATTGATTTTTTAACCCCCAAATAACGAAGTATCAATTATTAGCAAACCCGGAACTTGGATATGAGCAACGAAGAAATCGACAACACTGAAGTTGAAGACCTTGAACCTGAAGTAGAAATTACCGAAGATCCCACAGCATTACTTGAAGATGCGCGTAATAAAGCTGACGAGCATTGGAATGAGTTACTGCGTGCCAAAGCAGAAATGGAAAACCTACGCCGTCGTCAAGCTCGTGACTTAGAAAATGCCCATAAACATGCATTAGATAAGTTTGTAGCAGAGTTACTGCCGATCTATGACAGCATGGAATTCGGTATGAATGCTGCGACTGGCGAAGAAGCATCATTAGAAACGGTACGTGATGGTTTAGAAATGACGATGAAGATGTTTCTTTCTTCGATCAGTAAATTTGGTCTAGAACAAGTCAACCCAGAAAATGAAGCTTTTGATCCTGAGCTGCATCAAGCGATGGCGATGCAAGAAGTTGAAGGTGTAGAGCCAAATCAAGTGATTACCGTTGCTCAAAAAGGCTATCAATTTAATGGCCGTTTATTACGTCCAGCAATGGTTGTAGTTTCGCAATAGAAAATAACACTAAATAAATCAAGAATGTGGGGCTCAGGGCTTGAAATTCAATTTCGCTCCCCCACATAACTCACAAGGGCTGGTGTAACCAGCAACAAATTAAGAAAGATGGAGAAAAATTATGGGTAAAATTATTGGTATTGACTTAGGAACAACTAATTCCTGTGTGTCAGTTTTAGAAGATGGTAAACCTCGTGTAATTGAAAATAGTGAAGGCGATCGTACAACGCCATCAATTGTTGCATTTACTAAAGATGATGAAGTATTAGTTGGCCAGTCAGCAAAACGCCAAGCAGTGACTAACCCTACAAACACCTTATTTGCGATCAAACGTTTGATCGGCCGTAAATTTAAAGATAATGTTGTTCAACGTGACATTGATATGGTGCCTTATGCCATTGCTGAGGCCGATAACGGTGATGCATGGGTTGAAACTAACGGTAAAAAAATGGCACCACCTGAAATTTCTGCCCGTGTTTTGATGAAAATGAAAAAAACAGCAGAAGAGTTTTTAGGTGAAGAAGTAACGGAAGCAGTGGTTACTGTTCCTGCTTACTTTAATGATTCACAGCGTCAAGCAACTAAAGATGCCGGTAAAATTGCCGGTCTTGAAGTAAAACGTATTATTAATGAACCAACTGCTGCGGCATTAGCTTACGGAATGGACAAAAAACGTGGTGATTCTACGATTGTTGTTTATGACTTAGGTGGTGGTACTTTTGATATTTCAGTTATCGAAATTGCTGATATTGAAGGCGAGCACCAGTTTGAAGTTTTAGCAACCAACGGTGATACATTCCTTGGTGGTGAAGATTTCGATCAACGCATCATTGAGTTTTTAGTTGCTGAGTTCAAGAAAGATCAAGGTATCGATTTATCAAAGGACCCTCTTGCTTTACAACGCTTGAAAGATGCTGCTGAAAAAGCAAAAATCGAATTATCTACAAGCTCGCAAACAGATATCAACCTTCCT
>MAAB01029374.1_pt1 | contig 55558 bp, 42 predicted proteins | sample 1115991 | NCBI WGS metagenome assembly MAAB01 (sample SAMN04961124, study PRJNA320927) | seawater metagenome | isolation source: sample BD02T18 sea water enriched with oil for 18 days | place: USA:Gulf of Mexico | collected 2013-07-27 | reverse complement strand
CTTTTTCCCGAAATGTTTAATGCTATCACGGAGTACGGGGTAACAGGCAGAGCGATTCGTAATGGGTTAATTGAATTTCAGCAATGGAATCCAAGAGACTTTACCCATGATAAACATCGCACCGTTGATGATCGTCCTTATGGCGGTGGTCCGGGCATGTTAATGATGGTGCAACCATTGCGAGATGCTATCAGTGCGGCGCGTAGCGCAGCAGAAGCTGATGGTGGCAAAGCCAAGGTTATTTACTTATCTCCGCAAGGACGAAAGCTTGATCAACAGGGCGTAAGTGAATTAGCACAACATGATCGACTAGTATTTATTGCTGGACGATATGAAGGCATGACGAGCGATTAATCGCGTCAGATATTGACGAAGAATGGTCGGTTGGCGATTACATTTTAAGTGGTGGAGAACTCCCCGCTATGAATGTTATTGATGCCATAGCACGCTTAGTGCCAGGTGTATTAGGACATAAAGAATCAGCAGAGCAGGACTCCTTCTCTAACGGTTTATTAGATTGTCCTCATTATACTCGGCCAGAAGTAATGACTACTCCTAACGGAGATGAAGTGTCAGTACCGAAAGTATTGCTTAGTGGTAATCATGAACACATACGTCTATGGCGACAAGAGCAATCTTTGCTTAGAACGTGGACTAGAAGACCAGAATTATTAACAAACCTAGCTCTGACAGCTGAGCAGGAAAAAGCGCTTGCTTTAATTAAAAAGCAAACGAAAAAATCCACTTAGACTGTGCAAACTAGGAAGAAGGTATTATGAGTAAAATTATTGATATGCTCGAACAAGAGCAATTAAAAAGTGACCTACCAGCATTCGCTCCAGGCGACACTGTTGTAGTTCAAGTAAAAGTTACTGAAGCTGACAAATCACGTCTTCAAGCATTTGAAGGTGTAGTTCTTGCAGTTAAAAACCGCGGCTTACATTCTGCTTTCACTGTTCGTAAAATTTCGAACGGCGTTGGTGTAGAGCGTGTATTCCAGACACATAGCCCAATTGTTGATTCAATTGAAGTGAAACGTCGTGGTGACGTACGTCAAGCTAAACTTTACTACTTGCGCGAGCTATCTGGCCGTAAAGCACGTATTAAAGAAAAATTGGCTAAGAAATAGAAATATTTCTAGTACAATTTTCTGTAAAGAAAGTTTGATAAAAAAGCCTGAACAATTCGTTGTTCAGGCTTTTTTGATCTACTTGTCTGAACTTATTTGTCTGCACTCATCCCTTATCTAGCTATACCATATTTTTGTTAATGAATAATCGTTCTCATAATGAAATGTTACTGAATAGTAAATTATCATTTAGTTAATAGAATTGGTTATTAGCTATTACTGTAAATATAAAACAATATATAGTTAAAATTCTGTAATATATTCGTAATTAGCTTTCGTTCTGCTGTTTTAGTTCGAAAAACAAGCAAAAAACCTTGACGATAAAATATTTCCCCCTATAATACGCCGCAAATAGAAACGGCAAGGTACTTTAAAGGGTGCTACGCAAAACTACCGGTCTAAGGGGCTATCACCTATGACAGCGGAGTTACCTCATTAATATATTCTCAATATATGCCTTTTAGTAGGTCTGAGTTAATATGTGATTTGTAACCGTTTCTTAATTTATTTTATTATTTATTAGGAATCAAAACATGACTAAATTATTAAGCGTTATTTCTTTACTTTTAGCTACTATTACTTCTGCACAAGCGTCAACTTCAAATATCAATTTTATTGCTAAGAATTCATCGATTGAAACTAACATATGTATTACTGCTGCTGAATATGGTTTTGCAAAGGCTAAGCTTGAAGCTAATAAATTAGGTGTTAAATCTCTCAATGTTAATACACTTACTTGTAATGGTGAAAGTGTAAAGTCTTTTGCTAAATCATTCCAAATATCACCAGTACAGCCTGCTAAGCAAGTTGTTTTAGTACCAGGAAATGACTCAAAAGATACGCAATTATGTGTACAAGCAGTCAGCAATGGCGTTCGTTCAATTGGGAAGGCAGCACAGCAACTAAGTTGTAACGGTAAACCTGTTTCTCGATTTGTTAAATCTACAAAAAACTCATAATTGACTCTTTCTTTCTGTAGATTTCTGTAAAGAAGTTTATAAAAACCTGAACAATTTATTGTTCAGGTTTTTTTTGATCTATTTGTCACAATACCAAATTTCATTTGAATACAGCCTCATATCAAAAAACCTATTGTTCTCTCTAGTTAAATATATGATGCTTAGCTAATACCAATCCTACTAACTATGTGAGCATTTATACCTGTTAAAATGACCAACTACTGCGTTATTTATTTAATAAATAGAGCAAATAGTTATTAAAGTAAATGCCTAGTGTTGTGCAATTTTTCTCCGTATAAAATAGCCCCTTAATGAATGGAACAGGAATACAAAAATTTGCATTTCATCACTACAACACCTTTACTGACAGAGTAATAACGAGTAAATAAATTATAATTATTGTAATTTTTTCATTGAAAACTATGTCATCTCATTAATAATACCAATCGATGTACTTGGCATAAATAAAATAACCACAGAAATTTTGCAAGAAACAAGGATTCACCATGATATCAATGAGCAAGCCTTATTTAATTCGAGCGTCACTGTTAGCTAGTTTTGCTATCTTTATGGGCTTGGCTTTATCATTTGTAGTTTATCAATCAACAGAAAGTGTAAAGCGTAATGCGATAGATTTAGTGAGTCACCGCATTCCTATTTTAACCGGTATTAATGAGTTAATAGCTGACTTGAGTGAGCAAGAACGAGTTATATATGAATATTATCGTTCACAAGACAATGATGTGTTTATTGAATCTTCAACGTCGGTTAAAAATACTTTTGATATGCACCTGTCGGTTATACTATCGCAAGCACGCTTTGCTAAAGAGGCTAGTTTAATCGTTGAAGGGCAAAAGGAAATTCAAGGGTTGTTCAGTGAGTTTTATCAGGCTATGCAACTTGATGAAGATAACTGGGATGAACTACGCGATATGTTAACTAAAGTATCAACAGTGAGACTTGAGTTATTACCGACGCTTAAATCTATTGAGCTACAAACAAAAAAAACGGTTGATGAAGGACATAAAGCAACATTGGAACAAATGGCTATATCACATTGGTTAGTCATTATTTATGGTGTGGCTATTGTACTTATTGCCGCGGTTATTTCTTGGTATATACGCCAATATATACTGACGCAAGCAAAAAACACCCGCTTAGCATTATTCTCACATCGAAATCCTAACCCTATTTTGAGTGTTAATAACTTGGGTGAAGTTGTTTTTGCAAACCCCGCGAGTGAAAAATTATTGCTTTGTGTCGGCTATGAAGCAAGTGACGTCAATTATTTACTACCGAGTAATTTTCTTTCTTTACGGCAACAGCTGAGCTCCGAAAAAGATCATAGTGTTGTTGTTGAGCAAGTGATTAACGATCATATTCTGCAGGTGAGTGTTTATTGGCATGAAGAAATAGACGCCTATGATGTCCATATTAAAGATGTTACTGAGGGGAAACTAGCGGAAGAGCAAGTGAATCACTTAGCGTTTTATAATCAAGAGACGAACCTACCTAATCAGTATAAATTTAATAAAGATATTGATAACGCTATTTTAGCCGGAGAAAAATTCTCCGTTGGTATCTTTGCTATTCGTGCTTTTGATGAAAAAGTCAGTACCTTAGGTTTAGAGGCAACTGAAGCCTTGGTTAAAGCATTAGCTAAAAATATATCCCAGGCATTACCATTAGGTGTTTATTTTTACCAAACCAATAATAATCAATTTGGTTTGTTATGCTCACAAAGCAATAGTTCATTAGCGTTGCAAAAATTAACTAAAGTCGTTAGTGATGTTGCAGACCAATCACTGATAACCCATTGTGGCGAGTTTTTTGTGGAACTTGATTTTGGTTACGGGTGTTATCCTTTACATGGTAAAGATCGTAATTTTTTAATCAAGAGTGCTCATAGCGCTCTAGCGGTTGCCAGTGAAGATGAACATAATAATTTTTGTTTATATGAACCGCTATTTTCAGAAAACAGGCAGCGTAATATCGAATTGATAAACAAGCTTCGTCACGCGGTTGCCAAGCAGGAATTATTTTTGGTCTTTCAACCACAACTTGATATTCAGAGTAATCGCATTACGGGCATTGAAACGTTAGTACGCTGGCAACATGGGAATAATATTATTTCACCCATAGACTTTATCCCGCTAGCTGAGCAATCAGGGTTGATTATCCCTATAGGTCAGTGGATATTGGAGCAAGCTTGTCGTTTTGCGAAGCAGTTAGTTGATCTAGGTTATATCGACATCGTTGTTGCCGTGAATGTATCACCCCGTCAATTTAGTCACCCACAATTTTGTCATACGGTACAAAGTGTTCTCAAAAATGTGAAGTTACCACCACAAAACCTTGAGCTAGAAATTACTGAAGGGGTATTTATGCACAATGAAGAGAATACCTTAGCAGTATTACAGCAACTTAAATCGACAGGTTTACATTTATCTATTGATGATTTTGGTACCGGCTACTCATCATTGTCTTATTTAAAACGCTTTCCGATTGATAAATTAAAAATTGATCAATCCTTTATCCGTGATTGTCATACAAATGATGAAGATAAAGCCATCATTCAAACTATTGTCTCTTTAGGGAAAAGCCTCAACTTATCATTAATTGCTGAAGGCGTTGAAGAAGAAAGTCACGTTGAGTTTTTGAGGGGACTAGGCTGTGATGAAATCCAAGGGTATTGGTTTAGTAAACCGGTATTGCCTGAGCAGTTAATAACGCTGTTGGTTGAAAAAGGTGGTGATATTCAAGTCGAGCCGTTAAGGACTATACCAACGGCATAAGTAGAGCTGACAGGATCACCACAGAGAGCACTGAGGCTGCGCTACACCGAGCCCTTTCTGTGGTAATTATCTGATTAGCCCTAACACTTGTGAGGCAAAGTTAATTTTAAGTACGATTAAGCTAATGTTCTATTAAATAACTCCACACACATACCATAAACTCTTAAAGCAAGCTGAGGGTCGTAACGTTCTCCCTCATCACGCATAAAGGCATGCGAGGCATTAAATTCATGCCATGAAAAAACATTTCCTGAAGCTAATAAGTTTTTATGGATAATCATGCGACCTTCGTCAGGAATATGAGGGTCTTGTTTTCCAAAAATCATTAACAACTCTGCTTTGATGTCTTTGGTTCGTGTCAGTGAATCATTATTGTCATTACTTGGTAAATCGCCCGAGTGAATGTCAGTCGCATACAAACAGGCGGCAGATAAAATGTTGTCATTTAATGCCGCGCGATAAGCAAGGTGTCCACCGATACAAACACCCATAGTACCTATGTTGCCAGAGCAGTAATCTTGTTGCTTGATAAATTCCACTAACGATTGAGTGTCACTATCGTGATGCTCCAAAGGTTTTGCCCACTTATCTTGATTACCCTTGTCTTTGCCTGCATCATCATAGCCTAGTACCGTACCAATAGGGTTCAGTTCATGAAATACTTCAGGCACTAATACCACAAAACCATGACCAGCCATTAATGCCGCAGTTCTTGCTATTGGTGCTGTCTGTTGGAATATTTCAGAATAAAAAATAATAGTGGGGAATTTACCCTGAGCCTGTGGGCGGTAAACATAGGTTCGCATAGTACCGGTAGGGGTTTGGATATCATGGCTGTGCTGTTGAATGATCATTATGACTAAAATGTCCTTGTATTTGATAAGAGAATAAAAGGGGAAGTTTGGATTGAGTTTACGCGTAGACTCACAAGAAAAATAGTATCTCCTGACTATTTAAGGTTTAAAGCGTATAATAAACCATCATTTCATCATCGTAATGATTTTAACGTAATAACTTTAGTGTTATAGATTAGATGTTTTAAAAGGAAAGGTCATGAGTAAACAGAAAAAACTAACAACAAAAGTGGGAAATAATGGAGCTGAGCTTGGACGAGGGCAAATTAAGAGTAACTTTTTAGCAGCACTAGTAACATCCAAAGTGTATAAAATGCAGGTAGTTAAAGCTAAAAAAGGCAAAGGTTCATATCAACGTAAAGCTAAGAACTCTCGAGGAGAGTCTTATTTAATAGCGGCTTAAGTAGTTTACCAAGTGCATTAGTTATCTAGCTTAATTAATCCAAGTGGTATCGTCAGCCCTTATTAAATAAGACTTTTTCTCTGTATCTTTACCAAGCGTTTAACTGCATTTTATTTCAATACGCTTAACCAATCTTTTGGAGTTAAGTAGTCAGCTAACTTAGCCTCGCTACTACCTTCTTCAGCTTGGAAATTATACTCCCAACGAGCAAGTGGTGGCATCGACATCAAAATAGACTCTGTTCTACCGCCAGACTGTAGACCAAATAAAGTGCCTCGATCAAAGACTAAATTAAATTCAACATAGCGGCCACGACGATAGAGTTGGAATTGACGTTCTTGTTCAGTATATTCAATATCTTTACCACGCTGCATAATTGGCACGTAAGCATCAGTGAAGCCTTGGCCAACCGCTTTGACATAATCAAAACAGGTATCAAAATCCCACTGATTTAAATCATCAAAAAATAAACCGCCAACGCCACGTGTTTCATCGCGATGTTTTAAATAAAAGTATTCATCACACCATCTTTTATGATCGTTATAAACGTTATCACCAAAAGGCTGACATAAATCAAAGGCCGTTTGATGCCAATGCTGCACATCTTCATCATTAGGGTAAAAAGGCGTTAAATCAAAACCACCACCAAACCACCATACTGGTTTTTCACCTTCTTTTTCTGCAATAAAAAAGCGTACATTAGCGTGTGATGTAGGAATGTGAGGGTTTTTAGGATGGATAACCAGTGAAACGCCACAAGCTTGCCAAGTTCTGCCAGCAAGTTCTGGACGATGAGCTGTGGCTGAGGGCGGTAACTTATCTCCAGATACCACAGAAAAATTAACACCACCTTGCTCAACAACACTGCCGTTAGTAATGACGCGAGTTCTACCGCCACCACCTTCTTTACGCTTCCAGTTATCTTCAATAAATTTTCCAGTGCCATCAGCTTCTTCTAATGCCTGACAAATTCTATCTTGTAGGCTTTTAAAAAATGTGATTACTTGAGTTATATTTATTTCTTCGGTGGCTATCGCTTTATTCGGCATTTTTTACTTCTTTATCAAGATAGGTGTTGTATGTGGTAATGTTGGATATTGTAGATAATGGTCGCCAAAGTGTCAAAAGGCTATAGCTCTTATTTGGTTAACAACAGCTGTAATGATTAGAAATAATTAAGGCTTATTCATTTTGAATGTTAATGGCGAGAAACTCTTCAAGATTCATTATTAACTTCGCAAAATCTTCACGTAATGTCATTGATAATGATTCCAGCTCAGTCGTTTTTTTATTGTTAATGGCAAGTTCTATATCCAGAGCACATTGAGCTAGTTTTTTTGCTTCAAGATTAGCACTCGAACCCTTTACTTTATGGGCTATTTCACCTATTAACTTATAATCCTTCGCTTCTATTGCTTTCGTTAATTTGTCTATTTCAATGGGCATATCTTGGCAATAAAGGGTAACTATACGCTCAGCTAAAAGCTGATTTTGTCCAACTCTTTTATAAAAAGCGTCTTTACCCCAGCAGATATCAACTTTATTCTCTATTTTTATTAATACGGGATCACTCTTACCATTGATAGAGTCTTTCTTTTCTTTTGGTGAATTATCCGAATTAACAAGTTCTGTAGCTGTAGGCGTATTCAACGCTTTTAGTAAGCTATTTTCTAAGGCTTCTACATCGATAGGCTTAGTTAAGTAATCATTCATGCCAGCATCCAGACATTTGTCTCGGTCGCCACTCATTGCATTAGCTGTCATAGCAATGATGTGAATATCTTTATAAGATTGCTGAGACTCTCGGATAACTTTAGTCGCAGAATAGCCGTCCATAACAGGCATTTGACAGTCCATTAAGACCACATCATAGTAATCGTCTTTTAAACGATCTAATGCTTCTTGACCATTATTTGCAATTTCTACCTGAGCTCCTAAATTGGTTAATAAGCTTTTAGCTACAATTTGGTTGATAGAATTATCTTCTACTAATAAAATGCGGGTAGACTTAGGTAAGGGTTTCACCGTTATTTTTTTGCTATTCGATTGAGTTGGCAATGATTTCTGTGATCTTTTTGTCGGAGCTTTATTAGAGACCAGTACAAGTGCTCTTGCTAAATCAGAGGTGATAACAGGTTTTGGTAAGCTAAAATCAAAACCTAAATCAGCAAAGTATTGGGCATCTCCGGGTCTTGCTAAAGAAGTAAGCATAATAAGTTTTAGGTGATCTAATTGCTCATTGGCCCTTATTTTTTGGCACAACTCAGCGCCATTTATTTCAGGCATTAACATATCTAGAATAGCAATATCAAAACAGTTACCTGCATTTTCTTCTATACTTTTAGCTAATAAAGATAAGGCTGAGGCGGCACTGTCTGCTTGGCTAACATCCGCGCCCCAAAGTGTCAGTTGGCTGTGTAGTACTTCTCTATTGGTTTTATTATCATCAACGATTAATATTCTGTATGCAGATAAGTCTAATTGTGGCAGCTCGGCTTTAATTGATTCACAAGGCTCTAATAGCAGCGTGAAATTAAAGCTACTGCCTTGTCCTTGTTTACTTGTTACAGAGATGTCGCCATTCATTAGTAGACACAATTTTTTTACGATTGCCAAACCTAAGCCGGTTCCACCATATTGACGAGTGGTTGAACTATCTTCTTGGGTGAAACGTTCAAACATAGAGCCTATTTTATGCTGGGCTATACCTATGCCAGTATCACTTACTGAACAGGAAAATAGCAGTTTATTATCAACGTGTTCTATTTTGGTATTTATGACGACTTCACCCTGAGTAGTAAACTTAATAGCATTGCTTAGCAGGTTTGTCAGGATTTGTTTTATTCTGTGGGGGTCCCCTTTGACAACAACATTTTTTAGTTGAGATACATCGACTATTAATTCTAAGCCTTTTTCATGGGCATTATGGGCCATCGTTGCACTAAGGCTGCCAATTAAATCTTCTAAATGAACATCTACTGATTCAATGGTTAACTTATCAGCTTCAATTTTTGAAAAATCAAGAATGTCATTAATGATATTTAATAAGGATAATGCACTGACGGTTGCTAGATGAGTGTAATTGTTTTGCTCATGAGTCATTCTGCTTTGCTTTAATAAATTGAGCATACCAATTACACCATTAAGTGGTGTTCGTATTTCATGGCTCATAGTGGCCATAAAATCAGATTTCACTTGGTTACTGCTAGCTAGCTCTGTTGCTTTATATTCTAATTGTTCAATAGCTAAAGCCATTTCATTATTGGCAAACTCTACCTGCTGCTGTTTTATTGTCATTTCAGTATTAGAATGGGTAAGTTTCTTTGCATCCTTTTTTATTCTACTGACAAAGATGAATAACACTAAAGTGACCAGCGCTATCATGGCAAATAAAACAATAAAGGTAGCTTGTAAAGATGATTGCGCAGTAAATTGGGCTTTGTTAATGGGTAAAATAACTTCCATCACACCGCGTACATCACCTAATTTCCAATCATTCTTGGGTGTTTGTTCATGATTATTATGACAATCGACGCAGCCTGAACGCATTACATCAGCAATCGCATAGCGAATGGACATCTGGCCATTAACTTCTTCAAAGCGAAAGAACGCTTGCTCAGGGTTTTTAGTTAAGCTTTGCCAAGCTTGTTGAGAGAAATCTTGAGTAAATATTGCTTTATTTTCTTGCTCTCTCCATGGGAATGGGTATCGACTGTATAAAAATGTTTGTGCGCCAGATTGGAATTTACCAATTTCTTTACCTAAAGCCATGCTTAATGTTGCAGGTAAAGGGATGGAGTTTTTAATGTTTTTGTAATCGTGACTGATGGTGATATTTTGTTTTTTTGCGGTATTAACTACTTCTTCGGTATAAAGGGTACGAAAAGCAGACAATGCTTCTAAATAGCGCTGAGCATTTATTTTTGATGTTTGGTTGGTTAATGTTTGCGTAGTGCTAGCTAGAAAAAAATAGGCGATAACAATGCCGGTGATCATAAGGAACACAGCTATCTGAACAGGAAACCGAATAAAGAATTCACCTATGTTAATTTTCCAAGTTACAATTCTTTTTAACATAGAATCTAAATCCATATAAATAATTCACCAAAAACTCACCAGCTAAGCCTTATGTATAGTTCACAATCATGTAATCTCATAATAAGTTTCAATCATTTATCTCTTTATTAGGTGAAAAACCTCCATGTTCAAGTTAGATAAACATTAAAAGTAAATAAATTTTTGATTGCACTCTATTGATACTTTGCGCACCTTGGTGGTGCGATCATTTGTTTTTTGTGTTTTGATTTGGTGCAGTCAGAGTTGTACTTGCCATTAGTGTACACTTAATTTATTGAAAAATAATGTAATTATAATTTGGCTTACTTTGTGCTTTGTTCAGTGCAGTTATTGAATTATTTATCATGGAAGTCATTATGAGCAAAGCGTTTATTGTCTGTTTAACCTTACTTAGCCTCTTTTTACCTACTATAGCGTGGGCAGAAGAGACGCAACTTAATGGTGCAAACACCAGTTGGATATTAACATCCACAGCATTAGTCTTATTGATGACTTTACCGGGCTTAGCGCTTTTTTATGGTGGTTTGGTCCGTAAGAAAAATGTACTTTCAATTTTAATGCAATGTTTTGCTATAGCGGCTATTTCCTCAATTTTATGGTTGTTGGTTGGCTACAGTTTAGCGTTTTCTGAAGGAAATGCCTTTATTGGTGATTTCAGTAAAATGATGATGCATGGCATTGCTAAAGATGCTTTATCAGGAGATATTCCTGAAAGCCTATTTATGCTTTTTCAAATGACGTTTGCCATTATTACCCCAGCGCTCATTATTGGTGGTTTTGCCGAACGAATGAAATTCTCGGCAGTATTACTCTTTAGTGGTATTTGGTTACTTGCCGTTTATGCGCCGGTTACCCATTGGGTATGGGGCGGTGGTTGGTTAGCACAAATGGGGGTTTATGATTTCGCTGGTGGTATTGTTGTACATATCACAGCCGGTACCGCGGCACTCGTTGCCGCAATAGTGGTTGGTCCACGTCGAGGTTTCCCTAAAACACCTATGTTGCCACATAACTTAACAATGACAGTTACCGGCGCGGGTATGCTCTGGGTTGGTTGGTTTGGTTTTAATGGTGGTAGTGCTTTAGCCGCTAATGGTGACGCATCTATGGCTATGTTGGTTACCCATATTTCAGCGGCAGCAGGTACATTAACGTGGGCAGCCATTGAGTGGAAAAAATTTGGTAAAGCCAGTGTTTTAGGTGCTGTTACAGGTATGGTCGCAGGTTTAGGTACCATTACTCCAGCCTCAGGTTTTGTTGGTCCAGGTGGCGCACTGGTTATTGGTATTAGCGCTGGTTTTGTTTGTTTTTATGCGACGGTTTATATTAAGCAAAAGTTAAAAATAGATGATTCGTTAGATGTTTTTCCTGTTCATGGCGTTGGCGGAATTTTAGGTACGCTACTAGTGGGTGTTTTTTCCGCAACCAGTTTAGGTGTCTTTAGTGGCTTTGGTTTTGCAGAGGGCATTGCTACTATGGCTGAGCAAGTTGGCGTTCAGCTTATCGGTATATTTTCGACCCTGATTTATACCGCAGTAGTGACTTATATTATCCTTAAGTTGGTTGGTTTGATGACCGGTGGCTTACGTGTTGATGAAGAGCAAGAGGTCAACGGTTTAGATCAATCTGCACATGAAGAATCAGGCTATCATTTGTAGGAAGTATAAATACTTGGTTGTCAGTATCTAATAACTTCTTAACACCCCTTAAATAGAGCGCTTCGGCGCTTTTTTTATGCCTCCTTTAAAATCAATGTCATCTTACTGAAATATTAGCGACATCAAATCGTCACACTTCTAAAACATTTCTGTCATTTATTCACCTTAGTATGTAGTCAAATTACTTTATGACAACAATTGATCACTCAATGGTACGCAACATTAATAAAAAGTTACGTTTATCGGGTGTAAATCAATCCTTCATTAATTGCTGCGGAGCAAATGAAATGCAAACTAAAAAAACTTTTAAATTCAGTATGGTAGCAACGGCTTTAGCATTAGGTTTAACAGCTTGTGGTGGTGATATCAACTTAACTTCTGATGTTGATAACTCAGTAGGCGATACTATTATTGAAAACCCAGCACCAGTAACACCAGGGCCTGGTGACGGAAAATCATTGCCTGGTAAAGCAAACACAGCATTGAGTGCAGAAGTATCAGCTAGTCTTGGTTTTGATGTACAAGTTCAGGTGCTTGACAGCATTGTTAGTGAAAATACCACTTTAGTGGCAAGTTTTGATGGTAAGCCTGTCATGTATGCAATTAGTGGCGCACTTGAGGTCGGTGGTGGAGCAGTACAAGCCTCACAGTCACGTAGTCTTAATGGTCAAACGACTAAAGTACGCAACCCTGATACAGATGTGGTGCTTACTATTGAGCCTGGCGCAGTATTGTTTGGTCAATCCGGTAATGACTACATTGTTGTTCACCGTGACGCAAAAATTATGGCCGAGGGCAGCAAAACTAAACCAATTATCATGACGTCTATTCAAGATGTTAAAGGTGAAGCAACAGCTGCTGGACAATGGGGTGGTTTAGTTATTTTAGGTAACGCGCCATCAAATAAATGTCCAACTGATGGCAGCGACTGTGCTTTACAAGTTGAAGGCGTAGCTGAAGGTGCGGTATTTGGCGGCACTGACTGGGAAGATAATTCAGGTGTTTTAAAGTATATAGTTGTTAAGTATGCCGGTTTTGAAATTGCACCAGACAACGAATTAAATGGCATTACTTTTGGTGGTGTTGGCTCAGGTACGACAGTAGATTACATCCAAGTTCACAGTAATGCCGATGATGGTGTTGAGTTCTTTGGTGGTGCAGTCAACGCGAAACATTTAGTGTTAACGGCTAACAAAGATGACAGTGTTGATTGGGACAATGGCTTTAAAGGTATGCTTCAACATGTTTATATTGAACATGCTAAAAACGCTGGCGAGGCAAACCGCGGTATTGAAGGTGATAATGACGGTTCAAGTCCAGATAAAGAGCCACAATCAAGCCCTACCATTGCCAACATGACAATCATTGGTAATAACTTTGATACAGCAGACAAAGACTCTGAAGGTATTTATTTACGTGAAGGTACAGCGGCTAAAATTTTCAATACATTAATAACCGGCCCAAGTGAAATGGGTGAATGTCTAGAGCTTGAAGGTGGCACAACCTCATCGGTAACCGTTGATAATGCTAACAACGGAAAAATTGTCATGCAAAATATGGTGATGGCTTGTAACAACGGTGAAAACTTTAAAGATGCCAAAGCCGAAGATAAATCAGTTTTACTTGATTTAGCCACTTGGTTTAACGCAGAAGAGTCAAATAGTGTAAGTACTTCTATCCTTATTGGCGAAACGGGCATACCAGATAGTGGTTCGCCATTAATTGCTGATGGCGCAGGCCAAGATGTTGCTACAACGCAAAATGCTTGGTTTGACAGTGTTGATTACATCGGTGCGTTTGATGGTGCTGATGTTTCAGGTAGCGATTGGCGCCAAGGTTGGGCATTTGGTTATGGCGGCGGCGTGGTAACAGCACCTGCAGAAACAGAAGGTTGTCCAACAGGTACTAGTGCCATTTCACCTGCGGATGGCGTGACCACGACATGTCAACTAAGTGGTGATATCACCACTGATTTAACACTAACGGCTAATAACTTATATGCCTTAAGTGGCCCTGTTTTTGTCGGGCAAGACAAAACCACTTCTGATACAGCTAAAAGTGCAACCTTAACCATTGAAGCGGGCACAACGATTTTTGGTCGTTCAGGTGGTGATTACTTAGTGGTAAGTCGTGATTCAAAAATTGAAGCAAATGGTAGCGCTAGTGCACCAATTACCTTTACCTCGAATGAAGATATTACCGGTGGAGAAACCACTGCTGGACAATGGGGCGGTATCGTACTCCTAGGTAACGCACAATCAAATAAATGTCCGACCGATGGTAGCGACTGTGCATTACAAGTTGAAGGTGTTCAAGAAGGCGCGGTATTTGGCGGTACTGATGATAGCGATAGTTCAGGCACATTACGTTATGTTGTTGTAAAACATGCGGGTTATGAAATTGCTCCAGATAACGAACTCAACGGCATAACTTTTGGTGGTGTTGGCTCAGGTACCAAGGTTGAATACATCCAAGTACATGAAAATGCTGATGATGGTATCGAGTTCTTTGGCGGAACGGTGAATGCTAAATATGTAGTATTAACGTCAAATCAAGATGACAGTGTTGATTGGGATAACGGTTATCGTGGCAACTTACAATACGTATTAGTTAAACATGCGCCTGATAATAGTGCCGCTAATCGTGGTATTGAAGGTGATAATGATGGCTCTACTCCAAACAAACTTCCACAATCTAATCCAACCATTGCCAATATGACTATTATAGGAAATGGTTTTGATACGGCAGATAAAGACTCTGAAGGTGTTTATTTACGTGAAGGTACCAGAGCGCAATTGCATAACTTTGTTGTAACTAATGCGGCAGGCGAGTGTTTTGAAATTGAAGGTGGCACAACGGCTTCGGTAACCGCTGAGCAAGCAATTGCTGGCGAAACGGTTATTTCAAACTCTGTTTTTGCTTGTGAAGAGAATTTCAAAAGTGCTAAAGCGGACGATAAGACGGTATTGCTTGATACCCAAGATTGGGTACTTAATCAAAACCCAAGCTTGAATATGAATAACACCATTGCTGCAGAGATGAATGCGGTATTGAACGGTATATTCACCATTGATACCACACCAGCAAAAGACTTTACTGGTCACGCGTTTTTTGAAAATGCGAAACATATTGGTGCAGTCTCAGCGGATAATAACTGGACTGAAAATTGGACTGTAGGTTTAGACGATTAATCGCTACTAAACCTAGGCTTAACCGCTACTAACAAGTGTTATGTGTTAGTAGCGCTATCTTGGCTAAAGCCATACAAATAATTACCCCAATACCAACTACCACATAATCCCGGTAAATCTCCTGTTAATGAGGTTAACAATGAATACAACGTTAAAACGCTTGAGTCTTGCTATTGCTGCAAGTTTATCTATCAACTGCGCCTATGCAGAAACACCAGCACAAGACATCTCCACTCAAGAAAATGCTGATGAAAACGCAATGGAAGAAGTCATTGTCAAAGCAAGTCGCTTGAAGGGTACTGCAAATGCAGTAATGCAAGAGCGTAAGAATCAAGCTTTTATAGCTGATATTCTCGGCGCTGAACAAATTGCACGTACGGGTGACTCTGACGCTGCTGCAGCATTACGACGCGTTACAGGCATCACCTTAGTTGATGGGAAATACATTTATGTGCGTGGTTTAGGTGAACGCTTTTCAAGTACGCAATTAAATGGCGCTGCAGTACCTAGCCCTGATCCTACGCGTACCGTGATCCCACTTGATTTGTTTCCTTCTTCAATCATTGAATCGCTGTCAGTACAAAAGTCTTATTCCGCGGCTATGCCAGCGCATTTTGCTGGGGGTAATGTTGATGTTCGTTTAAAATCAATCCCGTCGGATTTTGTCTTCACTATGCAAGGAAAGCTTGGCGGTAACAGCAATAACTTTGATGATGGTTTGTCTTATAATGTTGGCAATGATGATTGGTATGGTATGGATGATGGCACCCGTGCTGCGCCCCAAGCATTAACCGATTTATGGAAAAGTCATTCGTCATTAAATGACTTATCACAGCAAGATAATCGTGAAATAGCCGCACAGATGAATCGTGACTATGATCCAGAGAAAGCCAGTATCAATCCCAATACCGGTTTTGATGTCACCCTAGGTAATCGTTTTGATTTTGATGATTTTCGATTAGGTTTCCTCACCGCAGTTTCTTATGATAATAAATGGCAGGTGTCAGAAGAATATGAAGGCCAAGACTTTACCTATGAAGGGGACGAAGAGAGCGGCAAGTGGTATATGAAACGTGGTTTTGACGATATTAAGTCAACAGAACATACGGTGCGCTTTTCTGGCATGTTTAACGTCGGCCTAGAATTTCAACGAGACCACCGTATTGATTTCAGTTCGTTAATTTTACATGATACCCGTGATGAAATACGCGACAAACTCGGCAATGACAGCAATAACACAATTAGTGACGGCGTAAGAATACGTGATAGCGATGTTATTTATGAAGAAAGGGAAATGATCGCCAATCAAATTAGAGGCACGCATAATTTCTCTGGGCTTTGGAATATAGGCGCAGACTGGTTTTACTCTGATGCACGTTCAAATCGTTATGCGCCAGGTAATATATCAACTCGCTATATTATTGCCGATGGTTCAAATGGCCAAGCGGAAGATGGTATTTTTGACCCTATCAATGAAAGTTCTCTACGAAAGGCCAAAAAATCTTCTCGTTATAGCTTTCAAGATTTAGATGACAGTGTTGAAAATTATGGTTTTAATATTTCTTTGCCACTTAACTTTAGTAACGTTGAACTAGAGATAAAAGCAGGTGGTAATTTTATCGAAAAAACCCGTGATGCTATGGCGAGACGTATTGATGTTAATACACTTGCTTTTGACAATCTAGATTTAACTGGCCATCAAATGAATGTCATCTTAAATGATGATGTTATGTTAAACCATCCATTAACGGCTAATGACTTAATTCTCAACGATACTTCAATTGATGGTGACGATTATTATTCGGCTCAATTAGTTGATGCTTACTTTATTGATACTGACTTTTTCATCGCACAAAAGTGGCGAGTAAACATTGGCCTTCGTTATGAAGACTTCCGTCAGGTTGTTGCGCCACTTGACCCTGCAACAGGTCAATTTGATTTACCGGCACAGCCTACTGTTGATGACTTAGCGGCACTTGCCTTTAAAGAGGATGATATTTTTGGTGCGTTAGCGCTCACTTACTTACTTGATGATGAAGTGCAGTTTCGTGCTTCATACGCGCAAACAACCATTCGTCCCGATATTCGTGAAGTTGCTCCTGCGACCTATATTGACCCTCTGACTGGTTTCCCTATTGGTGGTACGCCTAGTGTAAGAAGTACCTTAATTGATAACTACGATTTACGATGGGAATGGTACTTACCTACAGGAGACAACCTTTCAATAGGGCTATTCTATAAGGATATGGACCAACCCATTGAAGCAGTACAATCACCTGCTCAAGATGGCCCACCGTTAATCAGAATTGCTAATGCCGATGATGGTTATGTTTATGGACTTGAATTTGAATTCTTAAAAGACTTTGCCTTTGTCGGTGACTTTGCTGGTATGAGTGGCGAAAACTTCTTTTTGTCTGGTAATTTTACAGTAAGTGAATCAGAGATAAACATTGATACCCAAAAAGTGGTTGAGCAAACGGGTGTTTCTACCACTATCACTAACCCAACGCGCGCCATGACAGGACACTCACCTTGGGTGGTTAATATGAACTTAGGTTGGGATGCAGCCAATGGAAATCACAGTGCAACCCTTGCCTATAACGTATTTGCTGAGCGTATCATCATACCGGGTATTGATGGCAAAGATGATGCTTATGAGCAACCATTTCATTCCCTTGACATGGTCTATACCTATTATCCTACTTACTCATCAACCTTGAAGTTTAAGGTGCAAAACATCTTAAATAATAAAAAAGAAATTGAGTTTGAAGATACCTTAATGCGCAGTGAAACCAAAGGCGTTGCTTTTGAAGTTGCATTGAAGTGGGACTTTTAAGGAAAGTTTTTGTTGTTAGTCATGAGCAATAAAGGAGAAGCTACTAGTGCCCCGAAACCACAACTTTAAAGAACAAGGAAATTTTTAAAAGCGTAAATGTCTTCTTGTTACTCCCTTTAGAAACAGGACTCTATGCTAAATGACCGTTAAGCTCATTAATTTTATTAATGAGCTTTTTTTATGGTTTGACACATAATAATCGTGATAACCGCTATTAAACTTTATTTTATCAGGAAAATATTGAATTTATTGGTTAAAAAATAACTGTCCATTTATTTTACAATAAAATAATTCCTATTGTGTTAGTAGATAGGTCTTCTTAAAAAAGTCCTTTAAAAACAACATCATAAATAGTTGGCCTGTATGTTGCATTGACTGATGTAGTTGTTACGAAATCATACATACTTATTTAAGTTTCGACTTACGTTAAGTATGTGATTCATTTAAATATTATTAAATATGGAAATATTATGTTAAAAAAATTATGTGCTGCAGTGTTATTGCTTGCAATCACGGCTACGGCTAACGCTAATCCAATATCACCGTTATCAGGCATCAATGGTATGTTTGATATAAGCCTAACAGGTGATTTATTAATTAATAACGATGGAACAATCGCAGAAATTGATTTCAACACTATGGAGGTTGGTTCTGCTCCCAATAACACTTTTTATGATGCGAGTACAACTCAATTTTTGAGTAATGATTTTTTTGGACCTCTTGAAGAAGATGACACTATCACGATTGGAGCTGGCACATTAAATACTTCACTGTTTGTTACTGATACTTTATTGTGGAGTATTGCTGGTTATGAGTTTTACATCTCTGAAATTACCGATAATCATACGTCGAATAATATTACAGGTCTTACTATTATCGGTACCCTTAAAAAAAGTGGCTTTGATGATACAAGATCACAGTACTTTATTTCTGGACAAACACTACACGCTGGTATTGATAACACATCAAGATCTTTTTCTGCAACAGTAACATCTCCAGCGCCACCTGTAATATCAGAAGAGCCACCTGTTGAAGTTTCTGCACCAGGTACTTTAGCACTTTTCGGTTTAGCGCTAGTCGGTTTTGCAGCTAGCCGTCGCCAGAAAAAATCTGTTTAATAATATTTAATTTGTCTTGTCCTTAGCTGTTTAATTACAGGTAAAAACAAGCTAAAATATTAAAGAAGTACCTCACTTAACGTTAGGTGCTTTTTTTTTGTCTGCTCTTTAGTTATATTGAAATCAGTAACATTGAAACCCCAGCATTACTCTCCTTTAAGTAAACCTACGCCACTTAATTCTGTACGGCTTGTTTGATCTTATTAGCTGTCATTAAACTGAAATCTTAATGCAATGTAAGTGTCATATTTCTTCAACTTAATTGTCATATTTCCTCGGTACACTTTGTCACATTCTTGAACGTTAATAGCAATCACTGTTGTAAAGACAATCAGATTGCTATTTGCATTTACAATTTATGACGCTCTTAGCTTATTAATAGTAAAAGAGAGCAAATAGAAAGGGTACACCGATGAAGTTGTCTAAACTCGCCAAAGCAAGCTTATACCTTAGCCTCAGTGCAAGTAGTTTATTGCTTGCTACGTCAGCATCCGCTACAGACTCAATTAGTGATAACTCACTAAACAGCACCTCCTTAAATAAGGTGGTCGATGCCGGTCAACAAATTAATCATTCTGCTGCTAAATCACAACAAAAAGTAAACGGTTTGACTGATCAAGTACAAACTAAGTTGCAGCAATTTAATGTGGTAACAAAAGAAGTTGATGGCCTCAGTGTTTATAACCAACAAATGCAAGCTCAGCTTGATAGCCAAATGACAGAGCTAGCTCAGTTAGCAAAATCAATGGAAGAAGTCAGTGTTATTGAACGTCAAATATCACCTTTAATGGCACGTATGATCAGTACCTTAGATACCTTCGTAGATCTTGATGTGCCTTTTTTACCAAGCGAAAGAACTAAGCGTGTTGAAGATTTAAAAACAATGATGAATCGTGCCGATATTGCCGTTTCAGAGAAGTTTCGTCGTGTGCTTGAAGCGTATCAAATAGAAGTGGATTACGGTCGTACTATTGAAGCTTACAGTGGTGTTTTACCAATTGATGGTAAACAAATGGATGTTGATTTTTTACGTATTGGTCGTGTGAGCTTAGTTTATCAAACTCGTGACGGTAGTCGTTTAGGCCAATGGAAAAAATTATCAGCAGGAAGCGGTCAGTGGCAATCATTGTCACAAGATTATCGTTTAGGTATCAATAAAGCCCAACGTATTGCCCGTAAACAGTTAGCACCCGATTTGATCCTTGTACCTGTTTCAGGGGTACCGGTGTCTTTTAACGAAACATCGACACAAGCTGAGTAATAATGATGACTATTTTTTCTAATGTAATAAAAAGCGTAGTAACCAAAGCGTTAAGCGTATCGGCACTTTCATTGACACTCGCTTCTTTGACTACAGTGAGTTATGCGCAAGAGGCGTTAAGTCTAGATGATTTATTAAATCAACTAGAGCAAGGCAAGATAACGCAAACCAAGCAAAATAAAGCGCGAGAAACAGAATTTAAAGCCAAAGTTAATCAGCAACAAAATTTACTTAACGACATGGGCTACCAACGAGATAATGCCTTAGTACTAAGTGTACAGCTTGAGCAAAATTTCGCAGATAATGAAATTAATTTAGCGAATAAGGCTGAGGCCTTAGACAAGCGTTTAGGTGAATTAAAAGAGTTATTTGGTGTTTTACAGCAAGTCTCTGGTGATACGCGCAGTAAGTTTCAAACGTCCGTTATTTCGGCGCAAATACCAGGGCGCGGAAAATTTTTAGATGAATTCGCGCAAAGCATGGGCTCAAGCTCTAAGCTTGCATCTATTAGCGAAATTGAGCGTTTATGGTTTGAATTACAACGTGAAATGACCCAAAGCGGTAAAGTCGCAAAGTTTAACCGTGAAGTTGTTTTAGCTAATGGCGACCGAAAAATTGCTGAAGTGACGCGCGTAGGTGGCTTTAATTTAATCTCAGATGGTAAATATTTAGAATATATTGATGAAACAGGGACCGTTGCTGAGCTTATTAGACAACCTTCTAGTCGATACCTTGCGACTACTAGTGACTTAGTTAACAGCGGTGGCAATACCACAGCTTTTGCTTTAGATCCTACCGGCGGCTCAATATTAAGTTTATTAGTACAAGCGCCTGACTTGAAAGAACGTGTAGACCAAGGTGGCCCTGTGGGTTACATCATTTTAGCGATTGGCTTTGTTGGTTTACTCATAGCGCTAGAGCGTTTAATTAGTTTAGTGTTTATTGGCGCTAAAGTAGGACGTCAGCTTAAATCAACTATCGCATCGAGTGATAATCCTTTAGGTCGTGTTATGCAGGTTAAAGATAACAATCCCAATTTAGATACCGAAACCTTAGAGCTTAAATTATCTGAGTCAATTTTAAGAGAAGTGCCTAAATTATCAAAACGCTTAACCCTAATTAAAATCATCTCAGTGGTTGCCCCCTTAATCGGCTTATTGGGTACGGTAACAGGCATGATCAATACCTTCCAGGCAATTACTTTATTTGGTACCGGTGATCCCAAGCTTATGGCTGGCGGTATATCTCAAGCACTTGTCACTACTGTTTTAGGACTTGTTGTTGCTATCCCTATGGTATTTATTTTTGCTTATTTAAATGGTCGTAGCCGTAACATAGTTAATATTTTACAACAAGAAAGTACCGGGCTTATTGCCGAAAGGGCTGAGCGTACTGAAAGCGCTGAGCCAGTAGAAAGTAGTCAGCTTGCAGGCCAAGGAGCATAAATTGTGATTGCCTTAATGGAAATGTACGACGCCATTAATGAATTTATGGATACCGGTGGACAAGTATTAATCGTGATTGCCGCCGTTATTTTCATTATGTGGTTATTGATTTTTGAACGTTTTGTCTTTGTTTTTTATAGCTACCGCAGTGTAAAGAAACACATGATTAGTTTATGGCAAGGCCGTCAGGACCAAACATCTTGGAACAGCGAACAAATACGCAACGCGTTAATTTCTCGTGGTACAACTAAGTTAAATCGTAATTTAGCGCTTATACAATCTTTGGTTGTTCTGTGTCCGCTACTAGGTTTGTTGGGCACAGTAACAGGCATGATTGAAGTCTTTGATGTCATGGCAATATCAGGCAGTGGTAATGCACGGTCTATGGCGTCGGGTGTATCACGCGCCACTATTCCTACCATGGCAGGTATGGTTGGTTCGTTATCTGGTGTATTTACCGCAACCTGGTTACGCCGTAATGCGAAAAAAGAATCGGAATTGCTAGCTGACAGCTTAACCGTTAGTCACTAGCCGCTAGTCAAAATTTAGTAAATTAATAGTAGGTAGCTGTTTCGTATTAAGTGAAGCAGTTATCTAAAAATAAAATGGTAGGAGTTAGTTATGCGTCACTTAAACCAAATGTTACAAGATCAAGACGAAAAAGAAGAGATTGATATGACCCCCATGCTTGATGTTGTTTTTATCTTGTTGATTTTTTTCATCGTAACCGCCTCATTTGTTAAGGAAGCAGGTATTGATGTGAATCGCCCAGAAGCGGCTACAGCTGTTAAAAAAGAACGCGCAAATATCTTAGTGGCAATAAGTGACAAAGGTGATATTTGGATCAATAAACGTAAAGTTGATGTTCGCAGCGTACAAGCAAATATTGAGCGCTTAAAAGCTGAAAATCCACAGGGTACAGTTGTTATTCAAGCCGATAAAAAATCGACCACAGATACCTTAATCAAGGTGATGGACTCTGCGCGTGCTGCAGGTGTTTATGATGTATCGATTGCTGCGCAAGAAAGCTAAATAGAAGTTGGAGAGTTAATATGTCGCAACATTTGTCGAAAGGTATGTCGAAAGAAATACCGCAAGAAATTATTGTACGCAGTGGTGCACGATACGCTATTGCAGGAGTATTGGCGTTAAGCATGACCTTTATTTTACTTTGGGGCATGCAAAAGTTAATTGCTGGTGGCAATGACGTGATGACAGATCCAGCCAAGGGTAGTGTGCTTGATTTTATTCGTTTAAAGCAAGATGAAACGATTGTAAAAAAAGAGCGTAAACCACAAAAACCAGCTAAACCAAAAGAGCCACCACCACCAATGAATGCCCCTCAAATGCAACAATCTAATCCTAATGCGAATGCTATAAAGAGTTCTTTTGCAGCCGATATTCAAACAGATATGGGCTTGTCAGGTGGCTTGAGCTTAGAGACAGGGGATGGTGATTATTTACCGATAGTTAAGGTAGCAGCTATTTATCCTCGTCGGGCACAATCTCGTGGTATTGAAGGCTTCGTTATTGTTGAGTTTGTTGTAACAAAAACAGGATCAGTGAGCCATGCCAGAGTATTAGAAGCTAAACCTCAAGGCGTTTTTGATAGAGCAGCGCTAGATGCGGTTGCCAAGTTCAAATACAAACCACGTGTTGTTGATGGGGTAGCGATGGAAGTTGCCGGAGTACAAAACAAAATTAGCTTTAAAATTGATGGTTAAGCCGTTTGAGATAACCCTTCAAAAGACTCTAACTTTTACAAATCACCAATAAGTTACTAACTATTAATAACTTATTGGTAATTAAGGATCGAATGATGAAAAACAAAAATTCCTTACTACTGACAACCGTATTTACTTTACTTGCTGCTATACCGAGCACTACTGCCTTTGCTGCGCATGCAACAAAGGCAACCACGACCTCAAATGCAGATAAAGGTAGTGTCGATAAAAAGGTCAATAAAAAGAGTTATAGCGCTAGCAAAAAAGTGCCTGCAATGCGTAATAGAGTTTATTCACAATTAGCGCGGGCGCAAAAACTAGCTGATGGTGGTGACAAAATAGAGGGCTTTGCCGTATTAGATGAAGTTCAAGACAGACTTAGTAGCTTAAATAGTTATGAACGTGCCATGTTATTTAATTTTTACGGTTTTATGTATTACGGTAATGATGATTTAGCACTGGCAATTGATAGTTTTAATAAAGTCATTGCTGAAACAGCCATTCCAGATACCTTGATCATTTCGACTCTTTACTCCTTAGCTCAACTAAGTATGCAGCAGCAAAACTATAAAGAGGCTCTGGGTTACTTAAGCCAGTGGCGAAAGTTAAATAGCAAAGAGCTCACCTCAAACCAAGAGATGTTATTTGCACAAGTCTACTTTCAAGATAAAGATTTTGTTAATAGCTTAAAGCATACTGAAATAGCAATTAGCTTAGTTGAAAGTAAAAATAAACAGCCTAAAGAAAACTGGCTGACGTTACAACGTGCAACTTATTATGAGCTAAAACAGCCAAAGCAAGTCACTAAAGTAATGGAAAAATTAGTTCGCTTATATGATAAACCACAATACTGGTTACAACTTTCCAGCATGTACGGTGAAATTGGGCAAGAAGATAAACAAATGGCGGTAATGGAAGCGGCTTATCAAGCGGGCTATATTACCAAGAATAGTGATATTCTTACTTTGTCTCAACTCTATGCATTTCATGGTGCGCCGTACAAAAGTGCTGCTGTTTTGGATGATGCAATAAATCAAGGTAGTATTTTTGCTGATGAAGATAACTTGGCTCGGTTAGCTCGTGCTTATTTAACCGCTAAAGAAGAGGAAAAAGCGATTCAAGTTTTACTCCGAGTTAGCGATATTGCTCAATCAGGTGAACATGACGCTTTGTTGGCGCAAACCTATTTAAATACCCAGCAATGGCAATTGGCAATACATGCTTCAAATTTAGCTTTGTCTCGTTATGATGAACATAAGCAAGATAAAGACGAGGACGTAACGGTAAGTAATGTGAAGGACATCGCCAATATGTACTTAATTCTAGGTATGGCAAATTTTAACCTGAAAAAATTTGAACAATCTTTGACGTCATTTTCAAAGGCAACAAAATTTATCAGCACTAAAAAAACGGCCTTGCAATGGGGAAAATATGTAGAGCGAGAGCAGCAGCAACATAAAGTACAGTTAGCCATGTTAAATTAGGCTTTACCCTACTAAAGGTTGAGTTTAGTGAATTAAATAGCAAAAAATTAAAACGCCTCAGGGCGTTTTTTTATGGATAAAGTTAGTGTTGTAAAATGTTGGTATATCGAATTAATATAGACAAAACAAACTGGTGCTGTATTTACATACAGTTGTCGTGAGGTGTATAGTTACCGCCCATTGTAAAAACGTAGATTGAAACAATAAAGATGGCTGACCTTTTTAAAAACCTATATAACCAAGACTTTTATCTTACCTTATCCCAACATTTAAAAGGCTGTTTAGCCAATTATGATATCGACGCGTTTAATGAACAAGAGTTCATGACACTTATGCTACCCGATAACTTTGATGCCTTAGAATTAAAAGAGCGCATGAGCCATACCAATGCCGTTATGCATCAGTTTATGCCAACTGATTTTTCACAAGCTGCAGATGTTTTAGTGAAGTTAATTGCAAGCTTAACCAAGGCAGGTATTACCGAAGGTAGTGTTGAGTATATGTTTTTGCCTGAATATCTCGAAACTTATGGCATCAATAATTATCAAAAATCGGTTGAGGTGATGGAAGAAATAACGAAATTTACCAGTGGTGAATTTTCAGTGAGACCCTTCTTAATTAAATATGGCAATCAAATGGTGGAGCAAATGATTGCCTGGAGTAAACATGAACATCATATGGTTAGGCGCTTAGCCAGTGAAGGCAGCAGACCACGCCTACCTTGGGCCATCGCCTTGCAGGAATATAAGAAAAACCCTACTGATATCTTACCTATTTTACATCAATTAATTGATGACCCTACTGAAATTGTACGCCGTAGTGTTGCCAATAATTTAAATGATATTGCCAAAGATAATCCACAAGTTGTCATTGATTTTGTAAAAAAATATTTAGGTAAAAGTGAGCAGTTTGACAGAACGTTAAAACATGCGTGTAGGACCTTATTAAAACAAGCTTGCCCTGAAACATTGACATTATTTGGTTACGACAGCACCGATATTGAATTACTTGATTTTAAGGTAGTCACGCCAGAGGTTAATTTTGGTGATTATGCTCAGTTCAATTTCACATTAAAAAACACCTCAAGCCAAAGAAAAAAAATACGCTTGGAATATGGATTGTATTTTTTGAAAAAAAACGGTCAGTTGTCTAAAAAGGTTTTTAAAATTAGTGAGCGAATTCTTGCCGCCCATGAGGCACACCAAGTGCATCGTAAACAAAGTTTTAAAGCCATTAGTACTCGAGTGTATTATCCAGGTAAGCACCAAGTATCAATCATACTCAATGGTAAGGAGTTTTTGGCGAAAGACTTTGTATTGATAGAGTCAGTATGATTGACTAAGTGCTCTCATTCGCATTGAGAGCACTTGAGTAATTTATAAAGGTACTTATACCCAAGCCACCTCAAAATTCAGGATTCAGCTGGAATTATAAACGCCTTTAGGCAAGGCATTGATTGAAGATAATAGTTATTCTATTGTCGAAATCTATAACGCTGTATAAAGCGTTTATAAACCAGCCATTCTGGGACGTCTGAGCAAATCATGTTCATCGTTATCTAGTTCATTAAAGACGCTGCATGGATGCAACTTAATAGAGAATTCAGGGGCGTATTCTCCTGAATAACCATTAATGAAATACACGACTCGATCATGAATCGCTCTGGTGTCCTGAAACTAGCATTCTGAAGTGGCTTGGGTATATATCCGTTTATTGCACTGAATGTTTACCGCATTGTACAAGGCTCAAAGAGGGTTATTGATTATCAATTAAGTAACTCAAAATATGTGTTATATTTCAAAAAACGTAGACTAATTTATTGAATAATAAAAAGGGAAGTAAATGCTCAATGACATAGTAAGCTTTATCAATAATGTACTGTGGGGCCAAGGCCAAATATTAATTTACTTGTTACTTTTTGCTGGCTTTTGGTTCTCGTTTAAGCTTCGTTGGATACAGATACTTCAATTTAAGTATATGTTCACTGTTATGAGAGGTAGTAGCAAATCTGACAAGTCAGGGATTAGTTCTTTTCAAGCGTTATGTACAGGATTATCTGCCCGAGTTGGCACAGGTAATTTAGCTGGCGTTGCCATGGCTATTTCACTTGGCGGCAGTGGTGCTGTATTTTGGATGTGGGTTATTGCATTGTTAGGTATGGCAACAGGCTTTGCAGAAAGTGTGCTTGGTCAGTTATATAAGGTACGAGACGAGCATAAGGAATTTAGAGGGGGACCTGCTTATTATATTCGAGCCGGACTCAATAAACCTTGGCTTGCTATTACTTTTTCACTTTGTCTCTTTCTTGGCTATGGTTTGACGTTCAGTGCTATGCAAGCCAATACCATTGCAGATGCATTAAATAATACTTTTACTATTCCTAGTGAATACTCAGGTGCGATTATTGCGATACTTGCAGGCAGTATCGTAGTCGGAGGCATGCGTAGAATCGCTCGGTTTGCAGAATTAATTGTGCCTTTTATGGGATTAGCGTTTGTTGGTACTGCGATTATTATTACCTTAATGAATATTCAATTATTACCGTCAATGTTTATGGATATATTCTCTTCAGCTTTTGGCCTAAATGAGGCCGGTGCAGGCGCTTTAGGTGCAGCCATTAAAAATGGTATTCAGCGAGGTTTGTATTCAAATGAAGCAGGGGCAGGGAGTGTACCTCATGCCGCGGCAGGTGCAACACCTGTACCTAATCACCCTGTTGCTCAGGGGTATGTGCAAATGTTAGGGGTTTTCTTAGATACAATGGTGCTTTGTAGCTGTACCGCAGTGATAATTTTGTTATCTGATATCCACATTAGTGGTGAAATGGAAGGCATTAGAATGACCCAAGATGCCATGACTAGTCACTTTGGTACAGGAGGAAACTATTTTGTCGCCGCAGCAATCACCTTATTTGCTTTTACCTCGGTTGTTGCTAATTACGCTTATGCAGAAAGTAATCTACATTTATTCAAACTAGACAATAAAATTGGACGCTTATTATACACCAGTATTTATTTATTAATGGTGTTATGGGGAGCAAATGCCTCGTTGAAAGAAGTCTGGGGTTTAGCCGATATGGCATTAGGGTTAATGACCCTGGTTAATATTTACGCCATAATTTTACTTACCCCGACGGTGTTAAATTTAACAAAAGATTTTCAGCGAAAACTAAAAGCAAATGTTGAGCCCACTTTCTCAATAGGCGATGTGGAAATACAAGGGGAAACTGAACCGGGGATCTGGTCTAATAATAAATAAGCCATAGAATGACTATGCTTACATTATTGCCCTGCCTAAAGGCATTTAATTCCCACTGAAATCCTGCACTTTGATTGGTAACGTGTATAGTGTGGGGTATTAGTCGAAACAATGGGAAAAGTTATGGAAATGGATGAATCAATAAATGTTTTTGGTGAGGAATTAGTTGCCTGTGGTGGTGATCCTGTCACCGGATTTTTTCGCGATAATAAATGTAATACTTGTGAACAAGATACTGGCTCTCATACTATCTGTATTGAAGCTAGTCAGCAATTTCTAGAATTCTCACGCTTTAAAGGCAATGATCTCTCAACGCCAATACCCGAATTTAATTTTGAAGGCATAAAACCGGGGGATACTTGGTGTTTATGTGCAGAGCGTTGGTTAGAAGCTTATCAAGGTGATAGAGCGCCAAGGGTTCACTTAAGAAAAACCCATATTAAAGCTCTAGAAATAGTGCCTATTGAAATATTAAAGAAATTTGCACTAGATCTGAGCTGATTAAGCGAAATCTAAGCTTAACTGCAAATAAAATAAAATAAAGCCAAGTTGATTACGTTAAGCATTGTTATTAACCTAGTTGCAGGTGATACCTATTTAGAAAAATTAGCATAAAGAGAATAAATATAATGACCTCACTGAACGAGTTTTACCCTGAAATTTCCCCTTTTAATGATTTCTTACTCGATGTTGACGGTCAACATCAAGTTTATGTTGAGCAATGTGGTAATCCAGAAGGGCAGCCAGTACTTTTTATTCATGGCGGTCCTGGAGCAGGTTGTTCAACGAACGACAGACGTTTTTTCGATCCAGAGCAATACCATATAATTTTATTTGACCAACGTGGTTGTGGTCGTTCATTACCTCACGGTTGTTTAGATAATAATGACACCACTTTTTTAGTCGCTGATATAGAAAAGATTCGTCAAAAATTGTCTATAGAAAAATGGCATGTTTTTGGTGGCTCGTGGGGCTCTACTTTATCTTTAGTTTATGCACAAACTCATCCAACAAGTGTCAGTAGTTTAGTATTGCGCGGTATTTTCTTAGGTAGAGATGTTGACACTAATTGGACTTTTTCTGGTGGCGGCGCAACACGTATTTTCCCTGATTATTGGCAAGATTATTTAGATGTTTTACCACAAGGCAGTGCACAAGCTACCACTAAAGCGGCTTATGCCATGTTAGTGGGTGAAGATAAAGAACTCGCGCAAAAAATTGCTACTGCTTGGAGTCTGTGGGAAATTCGTTGTTGTACCTTAAAACCGGATCAAGCATTTGTTGATGCTGCTACGGGTGATGCTCATGCTTGGACACTCGCTCGTCACGAGGCGCACTTTATGGTCAATGATTGTTTTTTAACTGACAATCAAATTTTAGCCAATTGCGATAAAATAAAAGATATTCCAACAGCAATCGTTCATGGTCGTTACGACATCGTTTGTCCGGCAGATAATGCATGGTTATTACACCAAAATTTACCTAAGTCCACATTAGTACTAAGTGAAGCGTCGGGTCATGCTTCTGTTGAACCTAATACCAAACACCACCTTCTTGCGGCGACAAGAGCAATGTTATCGCTCTAACGTTAGTAGAGCATTTAGTGAGCTATTGAAAATTGTTACAGTAAAATAGTAATAATGGCAGCATTTGCATGTTTTTTACTTGTGTTGTCATCACTGCCTCGCTACTTAGCTAAAAGTAACGTAAAATACGCGGCATTGATCTATTAACATCTATACTCGCGTTTTAAAGGCGGGTAATTGTAGCCATTGACTAAGGGCAACCATGAAAAAAACATTTGAATTAACCCATGAGAAAGTAAAACTTGAACGACGTGTTGATGCGGTAAAACATGAAGTTAAGAAATACCTTAAAAGGGAACGTAATAAAAAATTACCTGCAGGCGTAGATTACTGGGACTTTGATTGCCAATTTGGTAATACCAAAGAAGAAGCAGAGCCAGTGCAATTGTCAGACATTAATAAACGTATTGACCAAACACAAGTTGATGGTTTAACGTCTTTCTACATTGAGATCGTTGCAAAAGAAGGTATCAGAACCTTCACACCAAGAGATGAAGCTGATATTGAGTTTGATGAAGAATAATTAATCATTCAATATTTAATAAAAACCGAGCCAAGCGCTCGGTTTTTTTATGCCTGTTAAAAATAGGGCGTTTTTAGTAGTGCATTAATGACAGCGTTGTCAATTGGCGGGTTCAATGTTAAGTTATGACTTAGTTGTTTTAATTACTTGAGCTTTTTATCGATATAGGTAAAAGTTAATGAGTAAAATAATAGAGTAAAAACTTAAATTAAGACTAAAGGCGTATATCAAAAGCCTTGTAAACATTTTAGCATGTTTAATAACAGTTAAATGTGCCCAAAAGTTGACCATAGAGTTGACTCACATAAATAAACATCAAGTTAAGTCCGAAGGAAGAGAAATGAAAGAATTAAAAACTTGTTATCCAGTTTCAGAGAAAGCCAAGGCTAATACTCATATTGATGCAGCGACATACGATGCTATGTATAAAAAATCAATTGAACAACCTGATGAATTTTGGGGCGAGCAAGCAAAAGAATTTATTGATTGGTACCAACCTTGGGACAGCGTATCTAAAGTTGATCTTAAAAACTCTGAGATCAATTGGTTCTCTGGCGCAAAACTTAACGTAAGTTATAACTGTATTGACCGTCATTTAGCGACTAAAGCAAATGATACGGCGATCATCTTTGAAGGTGACGATCCTAACGATGACTCAAAAGTTACTTATCAAGAATTACACGATCATGTTTGTCGTTTTGCTAACTTATTAAAAGAGCGCGGCGTTAAAAAAGGCGACCGTGTTTGTATCTACATGCCGATGATTCCTGAAGTTGGTTACGCTATGTTAGCGTGTGCCCGTATTGGTGCTATTCACTCGGTTGTATTTGGTGGTTTCTCTACTGAATCTATTAAAGCCCGTGTACTTGATGCTGATTGTAAAGTCGTTATCACGGCTGATGAATCGTTACGTGGTGGTAAGCGTATTCCGCTTAAATCTAATGTTGATGCTGCGGTTGCTGATTGTCCAAATGTTCACTCTGTCATTGTTGTTGCCCGTACCGGTGGTGATGTTGCTTGGAATGAAAAACTAGACATTAACTACGAAGAAGCAGTAGCGAAACAAGCAGCAGTATGTGAACCAGAAATCATGGATGCTGAAGATCCATTGTTTATTCTTTACACTTCTGGCTCAACAGGTACGCCAAAAGGCGTAGTACATACTTGTGGTGGTTATATTCTTTATGCTGCAATGACGCATAAATATGTATTCGATTATAAAGAAGGTGAGGTTTACTGGTGTACAGCTGATGCAGGTTGGATCACAGGTCACTCTTACATTTTCTACGGCCCGTTAGCAAACGGCGCAACGACGTTAGTATTTGAAGGTGTGCCAACTTACCCTGATGCAGGTCGTTTTTGGCAAGTATGTGAAAAACACAAAGTTAACGTATTCTACACAGCACCAACAGCTATTCGTGCATTAATGAGTATTGGTGATGATTTAGTTAATGCATCTGATTTATCGTCTTTACGCTTGTTAGGTACGGTAGGTGAGCCAATTAACCCTGAAGCATGGCATTGGTATTATGAAGTGGTTGGTAAGAGCAACTGTCCAGTGGTTGATACGTGGTGGCAAACAGAAACTGGTGGTATTTTAATTACTTCACTTCCTGGCGCTGTTGATATGAAACCAGGCTGTGCTGGTAAACCTTTCTTTGGTGTACAACCCGCTTTATTTGATAAAGAAGGTAATACATTAGAAGGTGAGAACGCAGGTCTGTTAGTAATGACGGCAAGTTGGCCAGGACAATTGCGTACGGTATATAACGATCATAATCGTTTTTATCAAACGTACTTAGGTCAATACCCAGGTAATTACTTTACTGGTGACGGCGCTAAACGTGACGAAGATGGTTTCTACTGGATAACAGGTCGTGTTGATGACGTATTAAACGTATCTGGTCACAGATTAGGTACTGCTGAAATTGAAAGTGCCTTAGTACTTCATCCAGCAGTTGCTGAAGCTGCGGTTGTTGGTTACCCACATGAAATTAAGGGCCAAGGCGTTTATTGTTACGTAACCTTAATGGGTAATGCGACTGAATCAGACGAGCTAAATGTTGAGCTTCGTGAGTTTGTTGCTAAAGAATTAGGTCGCTTTGCTAAGCCTGATTACATTCAATGGGCACCGGGCTTACCTAAAACACGCTCAGGTAAAATCATGCGTCGTATCTTACGTAAGATTGCTGAAAATGATGTTGATAGCTTAGGTGATACTTCAACATTGGCAGACCCAAGTGTTGTTGAAAACCTTATTGATAAACGTATTGTTCACGGTGCATAATTCTTAAAGAATTGTCATTTGTTCAATACTTAAAAGCGCCGAAAGGCGCTTTTTTTGTTTGGCTCTTATGAAAGCAGTCAGGTAAAAGCCTCTTATTCATCACCCTCATCATTTCTTAAATGTTCTGCGGTAATATTAATTTAAGCTTTTTGTAACATATGCATAACTATTTTGCTTGCGTGTATACAATATACATATATAGTGTTTGCCATATCTATAATTATAATTCCTATTTATAAGGTTAAGCATGAATTTCAAACCCACCTTGTTATCTCTGGTTGTTGCCAGCGCCATTTTATCTGGCTGTAATAACACTACAGAAACACCTTCTACTCTTTCAAACACAAGCTCGGCACAATTAATGATACCTCAAGGCTCATTAATCCCCGTATCAAAGACAATACCGCATCCATCACAAATGAGTGTCGATGTAACGGCGAGTGGGCGAGTATCAACGCTAAATAGCGTAGAAGTAGTCAAGGTGGGTAAAAATATTCCTTATACCTACAGTTCAGGCAGAGTAAACAATACTCCAGGTTTTGACTGGTATGTAAGTAAACACTTTGCCCTTAAAAGTAATAGGGCAGAAGATCAGGTTATTTTGTATATGGAGCTACTGGAAAGCTCATTTCCGCATTATATTGAACTCTTTGGTATGACACCGCCAGATTTAGAAAACAAACGTATGGCGGCAGTTTATGGTTCAAGTAAAAAGGGAACTAAAATATTTGTTACCGATGATAACTTAACACGTGGTATCAGTGCGGGCGGTGAAGCCATGTTCTATAACCTTGTTGGTTATAGTTTTCCCAGCGCACGTGAGCAGCATCAGCGATATATAGTGGTTCATGAACAAGGGCATGTATTTCAAATGTCGTTAATGGATTACCCTGGTTGGTTACCTACTTGGTTTACTGAAGGCACAGCGGATGCCTTGGCTCACCATTATTATGATCCTGAGAAAAAACAATTAAGAGTCATGGTATTTGACCGTGCATCGCCGATGGATTATATCCGTCGAGGTTTAAGAGAATATGAAGCGTTAAATAGTCCTAAGATTGAGGATATGACTAATAACCCTCGCCTTTATCGTGGCGTAAACTTTTTAATTGTTCACTTTATGTTGGACCACCCTGACAGATCTCATAAATTCAAAGCGTATCGTGATGAAATGGCGGCTATGCGAAAATCTGACTACGGTGATGGCAAAGCATTGTCTCATCAGTTGATGATGGATATTTTTGGTGACTGGGACAAGGTTGAAAGTGAGTTCACTGAATTTGTTGCTAGTGTCGATAAAACCTTTAATGCCGCTGCTGGCCCTTGGGAGCAAGACGGTAACAAATTATGGGTACGGGTATTAAACAATAGTTATGAACATGGCTCGCCTCGCATGGACGTTCGATTAAAACCAGGCAAGCAGCCTTTTTATAATCAGTTTAAATTTGATCAACCTTTGCCTGAAATGTCGTCATTAGTCACTAAGCCTACTCGTGGTGTTGATAATCCAACATTATCTTTAGAAATTGACTACTTAACTGATCATTTACATCGTGGTCATGCGGGTATTGGTTTAGGTTTAAAAATCACTGAAGAAAACCAAAAAAGACTGCAAGCAGACAAAAAAGTAGGCACATTCGAACAAAAATCTTATAAACCCGATGAAGATGAATTACTGCAAATAAGAGTCGTTAAGGGCAATACCCTTGTTGTTAATGCTAAGTCATTAGGCGGCAAAGATATTAGTTACTCTTTACCTGTCGCAATGATTGCTGATTTAGAGTCACAGAAAAAGCCTAAACTAGGTTTATCTGTGACTATTAATGATGATCATTTATTCATGGTGCTTAAATCTGAAAACAGCCAATATGAAGAGAAGTTCTCAATATCAACAGCGATAAAAACAAAACTACTTGATAGAGACATGGCTATATTAGCTGAAAATGCTGAACATAGACTGACTGCCTTTTTTGACGAAGGCCGAGATCTTAACCCTGTACCTAGAGATACAACAACTAACCTTGAGGTTAACCCATGGGCAAACCCTGCAGACCGCGAGATTAGCCGATTATTTAGAGCAATGTGGCGTTTAGGTGACAAGGTACCTAGTGAACTAACTACCATGTATGAATTTATGGTAGAAGCAACACCAAAAGATCGTGTTACTCAATTAGCTTCTTTAGATAAACTTAATAACGCTAGCGCACGTTTAGTTGCTGCTATTGTTAATTCTGGTGCAAGTAAAGACAAGATTACCCATGCCTTAAAAGAGCTTTCAGGTTTACACCTTCGTCTAGAGTGGCGACAAGAACAGGCAAATGGTGAGCAAGTTGTTTCTGCCGTTTTACGTAACCAAGGTGCTTCAGTTGCTAATGCAAAAATAACTGTTATTCAGCAGGGAAATAAAGCATTAAGCAAAGAGGTTAAGTTAGCAAGTGCTGAAAAAACCATGCAAGACTTAATAACGACTGCTGCAACACGTGCAAGTAAACAAGTCATCATTGCCAAAGCCTTGGTTGAATGGCAAGGACAAACAATTGAACTAATCCAAGAACAAGGTGCTCGAGTATACCCTTGGTCATCAATGGCGATTGTTGAAGCAGCAAAAGTTGTTGATAACGAAGTATCAATTACCAGTGAATTTAGAGGACCACACGCAGGCACAACTAAGGGTAAAATAATGGTCCAAGCCTATCCGTCAGATAGTTTTGAAACATCATATTTTGAAGAAGAAGTAGATATAGCGCCGTATGAAATACGTCAGTTTACTCATAAGTTTAAACTGAAGTCAGGCGCGGTAGCTAAACCAAGTGCGATTGATGTTACCTTTGAATTAGTGATTGATGGTGAGCCAGTGTTGATCAGTGAAAGATCAGAGATTAAATAAATACTAGCTAATACCTAAGTAATAGCTAGAAAGTAGTTATAAAAAAGTAGGGTCAGAATGCAGTTAACATTCTGACCCTTTTTTAGTTCTTATTTCTTTTTAAACTTCACCTGTATTCTTTGTTACTTGGCACAATATTCTTTCTGATTACTCACTCACTGTTTATTTGAAACCACCCACCTACATACTCACACTAAAACCAACCTTGTATTTTTAAACGCTGGATCTATACAATACTGTATTAGGCGTAAATCAATGAAGGGTTACTGAAAAATGTTTAGAATAGTATTGTTGTTACTTATCGTTATTAGCTTAACCAGTTGTAAAAGTACGCCAAACTTAGCCTCAATTCGTAATGTCGAAACCTTAGTTAAACAAATAAACTCTGACGATAAAGATCTTATTGCGATTACCGAACAAGCAGTTAAAACTAATGAGCATATTCAACGTGATTTCAAAAACATCAAGTATTTGATTGATGAGTTGAGTAAACATATTAGTGAGGTGTGGGGTGAAGATAAACCTCAAATCCCTAACAATAAAAAGCTGGTTAAATATACTAATAGTTACCAAGCGCGTGCCATTGTTGATTTTGAAAAAGGTACGATTTTAATCGAAACGTTAGCTCATAACTCTCAAGCCAAAACGCTGGAAAACTTACAGAATGCAATAGTGACTACCTTATTATCAACATCAGACCCTCGAAAAACTGATATATTCTCAAGTGATGCACCACAGCTATCAGGCAAACCTTATTTGTACCAACAGGTGGTTGATCGAGACAATAAACCTATTCAATATCAATGGCGTGCTAATCGTTTCTCTAAACACTTAATAGAATTTAGATTACAAAAATATAATAAAAATCAAAAACAAATTTATGCCGTTAGAATTAACATGGTTGAGAAACATCAACATTTACGCAAACAAAAATACAGCAGTCATGTACTTGCTGCGGCTAAACGTTACCAAATTTCTCCACAACTGATATACGGAATAATTGAAACCGAAAGTAGCTTTAATCCGTTTGCTGTCAGTAGCGCTAATGCTTACGGATTAATGCAAGTTGTGCCTAAAACAGCAGGGGCGGATGTATTTCAGCGTATTAAAAACAAAAAAGGTATACCCACCAAACAGCAACTATTTGACCCTGCCTTTAATATCGATATTGGCTCAGCCTATTTGCACATTCTTAATAACAACTATTTGAAGGACGTGACTAATTCAACTAGTCGTCATTATTCAATTATTTCGGCTTACAATGGCGGCGCTGGCAATGTATTAAAGACCTTTCATGGTAATCGCAAAACAGCGATGAAAATTCTCAATACTAAATCGTCTAAAGATGTTTATTACTTGCTCACTAAGAAACACCCTAAAGTAGAATCTCGTCATTATCTGGAGAAAGTAACTAAGGCTGAGAAAACGTACTTATAAGTCAATAGAAGTACTATTTTATAGCTGGCGTTATTCCCAAATGTTTTTAGTTACATAGCCTTGAATCTTTTCACTTTTAGCTAAGATAAATCGTGGAGATGCCTGAGTCTTTAGTTGTCGGTTATAGTCTTTTGTTACGGCGACAATCGTGGGGGTTAGTACTAAAATAACGCAGACATTGATAACGGTTAATAGTCCTAGTGATAAATCAGCTAGTGCCCATACGTCAGGTAAAGCGGCAGTAGAGCCCCAAAAAGTCATTGATAAAAAGACTAAAATAAAGCCCCAACGTCCGTAGGAATTATCAAGTTTAAATAAATGTAAGTTACTCTCAGCATAGACATAATTAGCAATAATAGAAGTGAAGCAGAACAAGCAAATAGCAAGGGAGATAAAATGATTGCCCCAATGGCCTACATGCTCAGTCATCGCGTACTGGGTAAGTCTAATGCCCGTTAAATCTGATGTCTCTGATCCTAACGCCAATAAAATAATGAGCGCGGTTGCTGTACACACTACAATGGTATCGATAAATACGCCGAGCATTTGTACGTAACCTTGAGCTGCAGGATGATGAGGATTAGGCGTTGCGCATGCCGCAGCATGAGGCACACTACCTGAACCAGCCTCATTAGAATAGAGCCCGCGCTTAACGCCGTTAATGATAGCGGCACCTAAGGCACCACTTCCTGCTTCTTGTAAACCAAAAGCTGAGCTGAAAATAGTCATAAATACGGCAGGTATTTGCTGAAAATTTATTAAACAAATATAGAGTGCTAACAACAAATACGCTAAGCCCATAATCGGCACTATAAGGCTCGCGGTGCGCGCTACGGCTCTGACGCCGCCGATAAAAATAACTCCAGCAAGCGCAACAATAACGATGCCTGAATAGCCAGTGTCTACTTGATAAGCATTGTGTAAAGCATCAGCGATGGTATTGGCTTGCACTGAACTAAAGACTAGACCGTACCCGATGAAAATACACAACGAAAAGGCAAAGGCTACCCAGGGTTTATTTAAGCCCATGGTTATATAATAAGCGGGGCCGCCACGAAACTCACCATCGCTATTACGTATTTTATAGAGTTGACCCAATAAGCTTTCAGCAAAGCCTGTTGCCATACCAATAAAAGCGATTACCCACATCCAGAAAATAGCGCCAGGGCCACCCAGAGTAATTGCAATAGCAACACCTGCTAAGTTTCCTGTGCCAACACGCGCAGCAAGGCTAGTCATTAAGGCCTGAAAAGATGATATTGCTGTTTTATCGTTATTGCTTGTTTTAAAAAGTATTTGAAACATGTGAGGAAAGTGGCGTACTTGCAATAAGGTTAATTTATAAGTGAACCAAATTCCAGCGCCAACTAACAAGTAAATTAGTACATTATTCCACAGTAAATTATTCGCAAAGTTGATCACGTCTCTCAAAGTATGTCCTTAATTTTGATAGCAGTAGCGCTATGGCGTGCACTACAGTGGTTATTTTAATCATTCAGTGATACCAGTATAAATGCCAATAGTTAATAGTTACAACGTCTTATACATTTTTTTATCTATGCTTTGGTCATTAAATTTTACTGTGCGATATATTTATAGAGTCTTTGCTTAATAGCTTTGGTAGTGAGAAATACTTATCTTCAAAATTTTTATTAAATTAGTACATGTTTTGACTATTTAATACTATACAGCATAAAAAAAACGTGTAAAAATAACCTTACAAATCGCGTAATTAAATCTTTACGATTCCTTGTTTTTGTTTTTGGTTGAGCTGTAGCCTTTATTGAGTCACTGTTTTCCTTTCTAAATATCAAGTTTTTATCTGTTTAGTTAACTAGCGTAAACCCTATTTTAAAACTTTTTACAGTAAATATTTAAAGCCTACTCAGCGGAAAATATTTAATTAAGGACCAATTATGACAACAGCCACCGAATTATCAGCAGTGCCAACCAGCTCAAATAACATTCATGTTAATGCCGAGCATGTATTAATTACTCCTGAGGCGCTACGTGCTGAATTACCACTTTCAGAAGAAGGTCGTGAGTTTGTTCAACAATCTCGTAAAACAATTAGTGACATAATTCACAAGCGTGATCCTCGTTTATTAGTTATTTCAGGCCCGTGTTCAGTTCATGATGTTGAAGCAGCGAAAGACTATGCTCGTCAACTAAAAACTCTACACAATAAACACCAAGGGTCTTTGTTTGTTGTTATGCGTGTTTACTTTGAAAAACCTCGTACTACCGTTGGTTGGAAAGGTTTGATTAATGACCCACATATGGATGGTTCGTTTGATGTTGAAACTGGCTTACGTAAAGCACGTGAATTAATTCTTTACTTAACAGAGCTTGGTTTACCATTAGCAACTGAAGCACTTGACCCTATTAGCCCACAATATTTAGCTGAAGCGTTTAGCTGGTCGGCCATTGGAGCGCGTACTACTGAGTCACAAACTCATCGTGAGATGGCGAGTGGTTTGTCTATGCCTATTGGTTTTAAAAATGGTACTAATGGTAGCTTAGGCGTTGCAGTAAATGCATTACAATCAGCTGCATCTCCACATCATTTCATGGGTATCAATCGCCAAGGGCAGGTTGCTTTAATTCAAACTAGCGGTAACCCTGATGGCCACGTTATTTTACGTGGTGGCAGCGCACCTAATTACGATGAAAAAAGTATTGCTGAATGCGAGCAAGTATTAGCTAAACAAGGTCTTGAACCTGGCATTATTGTTGATTGTAGCCACGGTAATTCAAGTAAAGATTACACGCGCCAGCCATTGGTTGCGCAAGACGTTGTTAAACAAATTTGTGCGGGTAATAAATCAATTATTGGTATAATGTTAGAAAGTAATATTAATGCCGGTAATCAAAGCAGTGACTTGGCTAAAGAAGAGCTAGCTTATGGTGTATCTGTTACCGATGCATGTATTGATTTTGCTGAAACAGAGCAATTATTAGCGGATGCTGACGCACAATTATCAGGTTGCTTAACTTCGCGTATCGCCTAAGGATTATCTACCTAAGATAATTAGGTGGGATTTTAATTATATCAATTAAAGAATTAATTGATATTAGACGCGACTTATGTCGCGTTTTCTATTTTAATGCTCTAATACCAATAGATTAAATTTTTTCAGATAAGATGTTTTCCATAAGAGAGTGTAATGACGAATTCAGATCCAGATTTTGATAAAAAACTCACCACTTTACGTGATGAAATTGATGACATTGATAGCGACTTAGTTAAGTTATTACACCGACGACTTGCTGTTACCAGCAAAGTGGGGCAGTTAAAAAGTAATGTGGGTAAACCGATTTACGATCCAGTACGTGAAGCCAGTTTATTTGCCAAAAGACGTTTACAAGCGAGTGATGCAGGTTTATCGCCAGACTTAATTGAAGATGTTTTACGCCGCTTAATGCGCGACTCTTATGTTAGCCAAGATGCCAGTGGTTATCGCTGCGTTAACCCAGAATGTAAAAAGATTGTTGTTGTTGGCGGTAAAGGGCAACTAGGCGCTATTTTTGTCGATTTATTTCAGCGTTCTGATTACCAAGTTGAAATACTTGAGCAAAATGATTGGCCCCAAAGTGACGTTATTTTAGCTGATGCGAGTCTGGTTATAGTCGCTGTACCTATTCGTCTGACAACTATGGTTATTCATCACCTTAATAATTTGCCTAAAGCGTGTGTTCTTGCTGATTTAACCAGTATTAAAGAATCGCCTTTATTTGAAATGAAAAAAGCCCACGCAGGACCCGTTGTTGGTTTACATCCTATGTTTGGGCCTGATGTCACAGGGTTAATTAAGCAAACTATTATTAGCTGTGAAGGTCGTCACCCAGAGCAATACCAGTGGTTAATTGAACAATTTGAAGTATGGGGCGCTAAGATTTATCCGGTAGAGGCTCATGAACATGATCAAGCCATGTCTATGGTGCAAGTTATGCGACATTTCTCTACCATTGCCTATGGTTATCATTTGATGAGTGAAGGGGCTGATATAGAAAAATTAGTCGCGATGAGCTCACCTATTTATCGATTAGAGTTGATTATGGTTGGCCGACTATTTGCCCAAGACCCTACGCTTTATGCAGATATTATTTTTTCTAATAAAGATAATATCGGCATGATGAAGCGTTTTGCCTACCGATTTTTAGAACTGCTTGAAGATGTTAGTCTTGATGATAAAGATGCTTTTGTTGATATGTTTAATCATGTTTCTGATTGGTTTGGCGATTACGCAGGTGATTTTCTTGAAGAAAGTAAATCGATGTTACTAAAAGCGAATGAACTGAAAAAACATTAAGTTTATTTGATTTAATACTTACCTCTCATTTCTGTTGACGCGAGTGCCCTCACTGGCGTCAAGTATTAGTTTTCTAGCTAAATGTACATTAATAATAATCATTAATTTATATACGTTTACCTAACTCTTAGGAATGTTTGTAACTGCTCACGTTGAGCATTGTCTATGTTTAAAAAACCAGTCAACAAACTTACTTTGTTTAGAGAGTTAATCGAACCTTGTGTTGTACAAAATAAATACAGATTATACTTAAGTTATACTTCATCGTGCCGATACTTTTATGTATGCTTTGATAAATAGAGGTAGATATTATGAGCTCATCAATTAACTCGAATGTTACATTTAACCAAGAAGTTCGAACATTAGCAAAAGCACCAGATAAAAAAGCAAACGAACCAATGGGGCAGCAAGTATCAGCTCTTGCCCATGAGAAAAAAACAGAAAAAGCACCTGAGTCAATTTATGTTTCTCAAAAGAAACAACTTAATGCGGCTATTATAGAATCTTCGCTGAAATACAACCAATCAATCGGTGATCAGCCATTATCATTAGTGCTAAAAACCGCCTTGCAAGGAATAAACGAATCATTAAAAGCTGGTGGTGTCGAGAGTAGTGTTGAAGATGCTTATGAGTCTGGTATAGATTTCAGTCCCGAAGCGACGGCCGAGCGCATTGTGGCTTTTAGTACCCAGTTTTTTGCGGCTTATCAAGAGCAAAATCCTAATATGGATGAAGAGGAATCGTTAGCATCTTTCGTTGAGATAATTCGTGGAGGTATCGAACAAGGTTTTGGCGAAGCTAAGGATATACTTGGTAGTCTAAAAGTTTTAGATGGAGATATTGCCGATAATGTCGATAAAACCTACGAATTAGTACAAGAAGGACTGCAGTCTTTTGTCGACTCCTTTAGTAACACCGAAGAAGATTAGTATCAGATTAATATCAATAAATAGGATGAATAAAGAATAATAATTCAGTTGGTAGGTGCAGCATTAATTTTATCATCTGCTGCATTTTAATTGAATTACATTGAATTACATTGAATGACTTATTTGGTCGGATTTTTTCTTGCTTTATTCCACATATATTAGCTCCTTTTGGAAGGTATTATTGCGAGAATTTCAGCTTTAAATTATACGGGCTCTTTGTTTATAGATGAGTTGTTCACAAGCAAATATAATGCCTAAAGTGACTAGATATTATTAGTGAGGCTCAGCCAGAAGTTGTCGAGAAAAGATGATGTAACGGTCGCTTGTGCGCAAAACGGAAGTCTATAATTATTAGCACAATGTAACCTATTGGCTCAAGAGTGGATGTTTGATTATTGCTTTTGGGTTTGCAGTAACGTAAAGTTTTGAGTCTTAAGGTATTGTAAGCTTATATATAAAAATATTATCGCCTTCTACTTCCATTGCAAAATGTTATTTGTTGATATAGCGTTATATCCAGAAAATTAATGGGTTATGGTATAGGATTAATTGAACGTTAAGGGTGTAACCGGAAAATAAGACCTAATGACTGAGTTAAAACAGACTGATAAACTTGAGTTACTCGAACGAGAAATCAGCCTTCTTAAAAAAACAAGAGAGCTTGAACAAGGTAGAAATGATGTTTTACGAATGGTTGCTCAGGGAGCTGATCTTGAACTTGTATTAGATAGGTTGTGCCATAATACCCAGCGATATAATGAAAAGATATTGTGTTCAGTTTTAAGGTTTGATGCGAAACATAATACCTTACATCCAATTGCTTCAGCGTCATTGCCAAAATACTATTGTGATGCGCTTGAAGGGGTTCATGTTGGGGCAGGTATGGGTTCATGCGGAACCGCAGCATATACTAAAAAGCGTGTTATTGTTGAAGACATTAATACTCATCCATACTGGATGCAATATAAAAAACTCCCTTTAGGTGCTGGCTTACAAGCTTGTTGGTCTGAGCCTATTATTGGAGGAAATAATCAATTATTTGGCACATTTGCTCTCTATTACTCTGTGCCTACGTCACCTACCAATGAGGATATTCAATTCATTGAAGTTTGTGCAAGTTTAGCTGCAGTAGTATTTGAAAATGCAGAAACGAGAAAAAGGTTACTTGATGCTAATTACTTACTTAATCAAACAGTTGACCAGCGCAATAATGAATTAGAGCAAACAAATCTTGAATTAGCTGCAACACTTGAACAGCAAAACGAACTTCATCAAAAGAACGTTAATTTAGAAAAGGTCTCGATAACCAAGAACTTAATTATCGGTTTTGCTCACGAAATAAATACGCCAATAGGGATCGCACTGACAGCAATAACCACAGCTGAACATCAATTTGAGCAGCTTAGTCTGTTACTCCGTCAAGGTAAAATTAGCCGAAATGCGGTTGAAGAATTGTCAAACTCTGTCACTGAAGCTCTCTCGCTTAATCAAATAAGTCTCACTCGAACTGCTCAGTTACTTTCAAAATTTAATGACATTAATTTTGAGCTTGATGTTGCCCATGGCACACCGTTTTATCTCAGAGAGTTTTTTAGCAAACTAAAAGTTAATTTTAGACAGCAATCTGGCGAATTTAAAATCGAAATTATTTGTGGAGAAATAAACGTTCCTCACTCCGAAAGCGCCTTGTGGAAAATCATGTGTCAGTTAATTGAAAATACATTTACTCATGGATTTAAAGAAAAACCAACAGGAATAATCTCGATTGTAGCAACATCAAATGAAAGATCGATTGTAATAACTTATCAAGACAACGGTTGTGGCATTTCCTCTATACATAAAGATATGGTATTTGAGCCATTTTACTCCACTAACAGAATTGGTGGACACCTTGGTTTAGGCCTTAATCTTGTTTCAAATATATTAACAACAACCTTTCAAGGAAAGATCCAGCTCTTACCAACCCCTATCGGGGTTAGGTATGAAATTAGTATTCCTATGGATATTACAAATTAATAGACTGAACAAAAGATTAGCTTACTTTTTGCTCATAGAAGACCATGAATTTACTGGTTGTTAGAGTAACTATGCTAAGTCTGCTTATGTTTCGATAGTAGACTTAATTTTAAGTTATTTCAGTTAATATATTTGGTTTTCTTTGTGGTAATAGTTAACCTTGTGAAAAATGCTCCTAATCTCACTTGGTCGTCATAAAAAGTTAGTTCAAAGCGGAATTAGCTTGCAACTGCTTAGCAAGTAAGTCGATAAAGCTTCTCACTTTAGCTGAAGAAAATTTATCTTCTCTGTGTACTATGTTTATTGGCTTAGCTGGGTGTTCAATGTCTTCTAATATAATTTTTAGCTGATTTTCTCTAAGCTCTTCTGCAACTTGATATGAAATAATTCGAGTGATACCTAGGCCATTTTTTGCAGCATTAATGGCGGCCTGATTAGTAGTAACCGTTAATCGAGGTTGTATTTTTATTGTTTGGTTTTGCTTATTGACTAGAAATTGCCAATCAGGATTAAGGCTACCGGTATTGGCGGCAATGAGGGTATGTTGTGTTAGTTCTTGGCAGTTTTGTGGAATACCATTTTTTGCTAAGTACTCTGGGGAAGCTACTAGTATTAGCCTAACGTGACCTACCTTTTTTGCACGCATACTTGAATCAAGTAATTCACCAATGCGAATACCTATGTCATGACCTTCTTCGAGTAAATTTACCACTCTATCTAAAAATACAGCATTAACTTGTGTCTGAGGAAAAAGAACTAAATAGTCGGTGATCGCTGGCAGCACGAACTGTTGACCAAACAAAACAGGTGCGGTAACACTAATCTTTCCTTGTGGCGTAGAGTTAATACCCAGCGCGGCTTCATTAGCAATATTCACATCCTGTAAAATTCGTTTGGCATCCTCTAAATAGCGTGAACCAGCCTCTGTCATGCGAACATAACGTGTGGTTCTATTGAGCAGCTTTACTTGCAAATTATCTTCTAAATGCGCAACGGCTCTGGTCACGGTAGGTGGAGACATATTTAGTCGTCTACTTGCCGCAGAGAAACCTTGCTCTTCAGCAACAGCAATATACACCTTCATTAAGTGAAATAGATCCATTTTGGGTTCTCGTTTAATTGTTTCATTAAATGGAATAATCAATTGTAAATCATGCCTATTCTTTATTAAACCGTTTTGTTTCACAATAGCTTCATCGCTTGCTTAGCCGTTTTAATCATTGATTAGATGAAAACCAGCAAGCGTGAAATTAGAAAGTAGCATAAACAACCAATTTCGTGCCTATGCACATGGTTCAGGGAGGTCATCCCCGTGGTGTATTAATCGGACGTGCCATGGATGGCACTTATTAGAGAATGCAGGACGCACATTCTCCTGGATCCAGTGTGTAAAAAGTGATGGATCTTCGATCAGATACTTCGAAGATGACGTTTACAGCAATATCCTGAGTTAACTACATAGGCATGTAAAATTTTAACTATATAAAACTAAGGAATAAAAATGAGCCGTATTAATTTAGTAACCCCAGAGCAAGCAAACCCAGAGCAAGCAGAGCTTTATAGCGCTATAACGAGTCAACTTGGTATGGTACCAAACTTTTTAAAAGTATTTGCTAATTCACCAGCAGCCTTAAAAGCCTTTTTAGGTTTACACACTATTGCAAGCGAAGGTGAGTTAACTGCTAAAACTAAAGAACGTATTGCCCTAGGTTTAGCTGAGCAAAATGCTTGTGAGTATTGTGTTTCTGCACATACTGCAATTGGTAAAGGTGTTGGTTTAACCACTGATGAAATGGCAGCCAACAGAGCGGGCAGTAGTCAAGATGCACAAGCGGCTATCGCGGTTAAATTTGCTCGATCTTTAGCTGAGCACAATGGTGAAGTAACCACTGGTGAGTTACTAGAAATTCGTAACGCAGGTTATTCAGATGCAGAAGTTGTTGAAATAATTACCCATGTTGGTATGAATATCATGACAAACATTTTGGGTAAGGCAAGTCGTGTCGCTATCGATTTTCCTAAAGTAGCCTTGCAAAAAGCATCTTAAAATTAGTAACAGTATTAGTATTAACGTTATCAGCCCAAACAAACAATCTGTTTGGGCTAGTTTTTCTAAACAAACTCTAGCAATAAATGAAACTTAGTGAACCCGTAGGAGTAAAGCAATGGCACATAAATATGCACAACTAGCATTTACTGATTCAGTCAGGGCAATGCAGCAAGAGCAAAATAGTCGAGCAGGTTATGCCAGTATGGATCAAGGAGAAGATTACAACTTTCTTCTGTCAACGGTTGAAGCAGACTTTATTGCCGAGCGAGATAGTTTTTATATGGCGAGTGTTAGTGAAACCAATTGGCCTTATGTTCAACACCGTGGCGGGCCGAAAGGCTTTTTAAAAGTGCTTGATGCCTCTACATTAGGCTTTGCTGACTATAAAGGTAATCGCCAATACGTCAGTGCTGGAAACTTTAGAAATAATGATCGCGTGTCTATTATATTTGTCGATTATCCAAATAAACGTCGTTTAAAGTTAATGGGACGCATCAGTCAAGTGCCAGAAAATGATTGGCAAACACTGGCTAAGCTTGAGGATGATGATTATCGTGCCAAAGTAGAGCGTGGTTTTATCATTAACATTGAAGCCTTTGATTGGAACTGCCCACAACATATAACACCGCGCTACACTGAAAGCGAACTTGAGTCATTAATTACCCCGATAACTAATGAACTCGCTGATGTCAAAGTGCAGTTGAAAGCACAGTTGAAGTCGCAACAACAAGCCTCTTCATCGAAGCGCGCTGTGTTACCTGAGCCGATATCATCGAGTTATCCGCAAAGATCAGGAGAGGGTGAATTACCGTTAGTCATTAGTGGTATTAGACAATTGACGCCTCGCATTAGAGCGATTGAACTCAAACATGCCAAAGGTGAGGCATTACCTGTGTTTGAAGCGGGAGCGCATTTAGCTATCCCAGTAGTATTGAAAAGTGGAAAGTTAATACACAGACATTATTCAATCTGTTCAAATCCAAATCGAACGGATTGTTATGAGATTGCCGTACTGAGTAATCAAAATGATTTAAATAATAGTGATATTGAAGAAAGTGGCTCTGCCATTATTCATCAACACTTTACCCTTGGACTTAGGCTAGATTGCTCACATCCACAAAATTACTTTCCACTGGAACAATCCACGGCTCCTGTTATTTTGATCGCTGGCGGTATTGGCATTACCCCAATTAAAGCAATGGCTTTAACATTAACAGATCAGCAACGAGAGTTTTCGCTACATTACTGTGGTCGATCAATCAATGAAATGGCCTTTAGCGATCGATTAACAAGACAGTTAGGTAATCAATTACATTTATATTCGGCAGCTGAAGGGAAAAAACTCAATATTGAGAGACTATTAACTAACTCACCTACTGATGCTCATTTTTACTTTTGTGGGCCGCAAGAGATGATTGATCAGTTACTGAACCTTGCTCAAGAGCATGGTATTACTAGCAGCCGACTTCACTTTGAGCGTTTTGCCAGTATTGACGACCCGATGACAAAACCTTTTACGGTAAAACTTAATCGCTCCCAAATGCAAATCACGGTTTCAGCTGAAGAATCACTGTTAGACGCAGTCTTAGCACAGGGCATAGATGTGCCTTATAGCTGTAAAACAGGCGCATGTAAAACATGTGTGGTACCTGTTGTTAAAGGCAATGTCATTCATAAAGATGAATGCCTAACGAGTACTGAAAAATCAAATAAGTTGATGTGTCTGTGCGTATCAAGAGCCGCCCAAAATACGTTAGAGATAGATATTTAAAATAAGGAAAACTGATGAAAGCGAACATGAACTCAAACTTGAGCCTAAACTTAAACATTGATATCGAAGAGACCCGTCACCCAGTGCCAACATTCACCTTGGCATCAGCACAAGAGAAAGTACGAAAAGCAGAAGATGGTTGGAATAGCCAAGACCCGGTTAAAGTGGCTACGGCATACAGTTTGGCTAGTGTTTGGCGTAATAGAGATAGCTTTTTACAAGGTAGGCCAGCCATAGTTAAATTTTTAGCAGATAAATGGCAACGTGAACAAGAGTACCGTTTAATAAAGGAATTATGGGCTTTTGATGGTGAGCGTATAGCGGTACGTTTTGCTTATGAATGGCTAGATGCGCAAGGACAGTGGTATCGTTCGTATGGTAATGAAAATTGGCAGTTTAACGACAAAGGTTTAATGGTTGAACGTCACGCAAGTATCAATGATGTTAAAATTACTGAAAAAGAGCGTAAGTTCCATTGGCCTCAAGGCAGTAGGCCAGCAGAGCATCCGGGCTTAACAGCGCTAGGCTTGTAACTCTCTATCAGTATCTATAACTATTTAGAACAGCAACCCCTCTATCGGTTGCTGTTCTATTAATTAGTCATTACCAATTAGTAATTACCAAATTTTAACGCGTTCACTTGGTGCTAAGTAAAGGCTATCACCTTCTTTTACACCAAACAGTTCATAAAATTCAGGAACATTACGAACAACGCCATTCACTCGATACATAGAAGGTGAATGTGGGTCGGTATTTATTTGATGCTTTAATGCTTTTTCACGGTATTTCTTACTCCAGCTTTGTGCATAACCTAAGAACACACGCTGTTCACCGCTAAAGTCATCAATAACAGGGGCGGTTTTATCACCTAAGGACATTTTATAGGCCATCAATGAAATACTTAACCCGCCTAAGTCACCGATGTTTTCACCTAAGGTGAAAGAGCCATTAACATTAACGCCATCAAGTGGTTCAAATTCGTCATATTGTGCGACTAGTTTAGCTGTTCTATTTTTAAACTCAGTTTTATCGGCCTCAGTCCACCAATTACGTAAAACACCATCACCGTCAAATGTACTACCAGAATCATCAAAACCATGACCAATTTCATGACCAATTACCGCACCAATAGCACCATAATTTACCGCATCTTCTGCATTTAAATTAAAAAACGGTGCTTGTAGTATGGCAGCCGGAAAGACTATTTCGTTTAGTGGCGGGTTATAATAGGCATTAACTGTTTGTGGCGTCATTGCCCATTCATGCTTTTGTACCGGTCCATTTTGTTTAGCTAAATTCTGTTGGTAAACCACTAAAGCAGAACGTTTTAAATTACCAAATAAATCATCTTTTTTGATAGTTAAGTCAGAATAATCTTTCCAAATATCGGGATATCCAATTTTAGGTGTAAATTTTGAAAGCTTATCTAATGCTTGTTTTTTGGTTTCAGGTGTCATCCAGTCTAGATTTTTAATACTTACTTCATAGGCTTTAATAAGGTTACTTACCAACTCTTCCATGCGAACTTTTGCTTGTGGTGGAAAATGCTTTTTAACATAAACCTTGCCAACAACTTCACCGATATTTTGATTAACGATACTAACGCCACGGCGCCACATAGGAAGCTGGGTTTTTACACCACGTAATTCTTTGCCATAAAACTCAAAGTGCTGTTGGTCTAACTGCTGAGTCAATCTCGTTGCGGTGCTATTAATGACCCCCCACTTTAAATAAACATGCCAAGTATATATTGGCGTATCTTTGATGATGTCATTAAGTGCTTTCATATAATCAATTTGCGTGACGACAACACCATCGATATCACTAATGCCAGCTTCTGCCAAAAAACCATCCCAATTAAAATCAGGCATAATTTCTGATAATTCAGGCGTTGGTATTTTATTATAAAGAGCGACCATATTGCGGGTCTGCTCTTTTTTCATATGAAAACTGGCAAGCTTTGTTTCTAAAGCAAAGGTATCTTTAGCTGCGGCTTTAGGATTCGCTAAACCGGCAAGGGTCAGCATCTTTTCAATGTGGGTAAGATAACTTGCTCTGATCTCTTTCGAGGCATCGTCATCTAAAAAATAATACTCTCTGTCAGGTAAACCTAGCCCCGCTTGCCAGGTATATTGCATATATGTGTTTGGATTTTTAAAGTCGACATATTGACCGACATTAAAGGGAATCGCATAACCGAGTTTATTCGCCACAGCAAAATGTATGGCTAATTCGTTATGATTTGCAATGGTGTCTATTTGGCTAAACTCATTGTGGATAGGTGTTAAACCAATTTTATTGCGCGTATCCCAATCAATATAAGACTGGTATAAATCACCAACTTTTTGTTCATTTGAGCCTTCAGCAAAGTCACCAGAAGAAGCGGCTTCGATAATGGCTTTAACATCGCTTTGAGATTGTTCGTGAACCACAGTACCTACACCATAAGATGATTTGTCCGCTGGAATTTCGGTTTGTTTTATCCAATTACCATTTGCATAAAGATTAAAGTCATCGCCAGGTTTTACTGTGTTATCAATTGAGGTGATATTTAGGCCAGATACGAGCACAGGGCCGCTGTTATCGTCATTTGATGCGTTTAAGTTATTACTATTATTACAACCCATTAATCCTATGAGCACAGTTAAAGATACTAATGTCTTCTTCATTGTAACGTCCTTATATTTTAATATTATTTGGATAAATTAAGGTTAACACTGTTGCAATAGTGTTAACTCTTGTGAAGTAAGATATCAGTAAAAGTAATTGGTCGCAATTTAAGCACTAAGAAGTAGGAGATTAACGGTTCTGTTACATATCGAGTATCTGTTGAGCTAAAAAGGGCTTGTTACGTCTTGCGACTTGTTCCGCTATTTGTGTTCTTACTGCTGTTGGTTTGTTTTGACTGAGTTTAAAGCGTCCCTCAATGCTATCAATATGGACTTTAAAAAAAGTAATAGCGGTTAGCATTTGTCGTATCTTTTTATCGCTAACCTCTGTTAATTGCCAAGGTCTTTGTTGATCTCGTTCGAAATGTTGGCTGCTTATTTTCATTTGTTGGTATTTGAGCTCTGGATCTACAATGGCTGTGGCGCTGCCTGTGACATGAACTTTGGCATAATTCCATGTTGGCACCACTTGGCCTTTGCTATTGTCATTAGCATTATGAGCATTAGAATTGCTGCCACAGTGAGGAGAAATATAACTATGTTCGCCATGAAACACTAAGCTCAGCGGCACATCGCCCTGCGTTAATAATCTTTCTGCTAACGGGTGTTTATTACTGACATGAGCAATCAATACTTTGCTTTTCGCCTCAGTCGAGGTCTCACATTCTTCAAAATGAAAAGGTATATGACTAATGTGTGGAAAGGCCTCATCAATACTCACTAACAATGTTGCCAGTGCATTGTCATTAATGAGTGCACGTAATTTATGTTTTTCTTCTTCACTTGTTTGAAAGTGTTTCGGTGGATACATATTCAAACTCCTCTGATTTTGTTGCTGTAGCTAATAACTTACTTTTAACTTGGGGCCATTCTTCATCGAGAATGCTAAACAAGGCGGTATTTCGATAATCACCATTAGGTGCACGTCTATTTTTTCTTAAAATGCCTTCAAACTGACCACCAATACGAGCAATAGCATTTCGGGATTGTTGGTTATTTTCATGGGTACAAATTTCCACACGAACCATTTTTAATTCTTCAAAAGCGTGCTTTAGCATTAAGTATTTTGCATGTGAATTAACATAGCTTCGTTGAAATTCAGGCGTGATAAAGGTATGACCAAGCTCTATGCTTTTATCTTTTTCGTTAAAACGAAATAAACGGGTCGAGCCAATAACTTTATTACTTTTTTTATCAATGGTAATAAAAGCTAATTGCAGACCTTGTGCCATTTCATCAATCGCTTCTTGCATCCATGGTCGTGCAACCTCATGACTAGCACTGCGATTGATAGGCATATGTTGCCAAACTTTAGGGGAGTTTCCAGCCAAGATAAAGCCATTAAGGTGCTGCATGTTCATCGGCTCTAATCTTATTAAACTCGTTTCTAGGGTTATAGGTTTTAGGGTCGGTTGTAGCATAGGTTGTTCCATTGATTATTCCATGAAAAGGGCGAGTTGATGGTTGTTATTATGAATATCTTTGGTATAACTACTACAACCAGTTTTAGATAAGTTGATAGACCAGATTGAAAGCACTAAACCTCATGTTAAAGCAAAACCTAAACCTGACTGTAGATAAAAAACTGGCTAAAAAAGCCAAGTATTTAGTCATTGCCGATGCACTGCGACAAGCTATTAAAGAAGGGCAGGTTGCACCCACTGAAGCATTACCTTCAGCGCGAAAGTTGGCTCAGCAGTTAGCTGTAAATCGTCATACTATTATGGCGGCATTGGCTGAATTAGTGGCGCAAGGTTGGGTTGAAGCGAAAGAGCGTTCGGGATATCGGGTGGTGGAAAATCTACCTATTCAAACGAGCCTTGCGACAAAAAAAGTGCATCAAGCATCTAAAGATTTTGATTGGAAATTTCGGTTAAAGCAAAATTTGCCTGTTACGCCAAAGATCAAAGCTAGCCAATATCCTTATAACTTTTCCGGCGGTCAGCCTGATATCAGAAAGTTTCCTTTTGATGAGTTTAAAAGTCACTTTGCCCAAACTTGTCAACGACCTAAAATTGATAACTTAAGTTACGGCGATAGTCGCGGAGAAGCTGAACTTATTAACGAAATATCGACTTACCTAAGACGGGTTCGCTCAATCACCGATAAAGAGCTGATGATTTGTAATGGCTCACAAGAAGCTTTGTACATGATCGCACAATTGCTGTTGCAACCCGGTGATAAGGTCGCGGTTGAACAGCTGGGTTATCCACCCGCTTGGGCAGCTTTTGAGAGAACGGGTGCGGAGTTAACTGCTATAAAACAAGATGAACGGGGCATAGTGCCAGAGCATTTGGCGCAAGTACTGGCACAGGGTAAGGTAAAGCTGCTTTATCTCACGCCGTTACATCAATATCCAACGACAGTATCTTTGGATATATCTCGGCGTATGCAAATTTATCAATTAGCACAGCAATATGGTGTTGCGATAGTAGAAGATGATTATGATCATGAGTTTCATTATGATAGCCAGCCCATAGCGCCAATGGCTGCAGATGATCCTGCGGGTTTAGTTATCTATATTTCTACCTTTTCAAAGCTGATGTTTGGTGGCGCACGAATTGGCTATGTCGTAGCTAACAATGTTTTAATTGAGCAAATCGCAGCTTATAAAATGCTGATGAACCATAAGAGTAATGTATTGGTACAACAAACAGTAGCTAAATGGATGCAACAAGGCGGTTTTGAAGGTCACTTACGACGCATGACAAGGTTGTACCAAAAGCGTCGTGATTTTATGGTGTTACAACTTAAATCTTATCAAGATAAAGGGTTGCCAATACATTTTGTAGTGCCTGCTGGCGGCATGGCGATATGGCTTGATACCGGAAAGTCTATTGTGGGTCTTAAAGAGAAACTCATGGCTGAGCAGGTATATGTACAAACTGAATTAGAATTTAATCGATTCAAAGCATTACCCGATAAGGAGTACCGTTTTATTCGCTTGGGTTTTGCTGCAATGAATGAAGCAGAAGTTGAACAAGGCTTGAGCATTGTCATGGAAGCTTTATATGGTAAAAATTTGCGGGTGCTATAAATTATCATGCTCAAAATGCGGTGAACTAATTTCAGCTTCTACCACAAAGAAGACCTAAGGTTTTAGTACAATAACAACAGCTGTGTAACCTAAAGCAGCCGTTAGCCTAACCATTCTCTTCGTCACAAAGTAGGAACGAACTATTTTTAACCGTCTCATTCCATATATAACCAGAAAAACGTTCATTACAGAAAGTCAACTTATAGCCTACTTTTTGATAGCTATTGTCTAAATCCAGTTTCATGCTTCAGACTTTATATTTCATCCATATATGGATTTTATATGTCGAAAAATTTTACACTTTTTTTAAAAAAACTTAGTTTTTCTATTAATAATTTATTATCTAATTGAATATCCGCAAGTTACTATTGATAGGAATAGTTTATGCATCTCATTAGGGCTTCAATTTAAAAAATTCTGCTTTGACTTGTATTCGGATTATGATTAAGGATTCTAATTATGAATGTAGAGAGAAGGGTAAAACACAGAATATAAAAGATAACATAGACCGTCTATCTATTTCGCAAGAAATAGTATTGATAGAGGCATTCTCTTTAGGTTTTTCATTACAGCACACTCGAGTGGTAAATGATGGGGTGTTAGCTATAGCTAATAAAGGGGATTGCATACTAACTATAACGCCAAGTGGGATTACTGAATATAACTCTCAGCTTGCTATTAGGTAATGATTTTATTTGATGTCATATAATAAACTAGACTGGGTACAGTATGAGTTTACTAAATATAAAAAGGGCATTAACAAAACTCCATCGACGTCATAGATCTGTAGAAAGCTATGAATGGTGGAACTACCTTAATTATGCTCAAAAATTTTCTGTAAGTTCATTATATAAGTTTGGGTATGAAATTAATTTTGTCAGAATAACAAATCATAAAAGCACAGTTATTATGTCGCTCAATGATAATATTGTGACAGTTGACAAGGATGGCTTAATTGATTCTCACCCTGAGATTCAAATTCGACGAAATTAAATAGCAGTTATATGTATCTTGATTGTTCGGTATGCTAATTACTTAAAGTACTCTTTAACGTAAGTGATTTTGTCTGATTAATTTTGTTATTACTATTGAAAAAAAGAAAAATAAACAATTGAGAGATGACAACTAATACCACAGAACCGACTAAAGCAGAAATCTAGATAAGGTCAGGTATATGATCTGAAAGCAGACGTTCAATTGTGCTAACTCTTAACAAGAATAACCAAAAAACACGGGTGCTGGCAAAGTTTTCTTGATGATTAAAAATCATCCCTAATATCTGTTATAATTACCAGTAATCGTTATTTTTTGATACAACGAATATTTGGGTTTTTGGTTGTCTTTTGGAGGTAACCCTATGGCACAAGCACTTAAATCACTCACTTATGAGGATGTGGAATTATTTTGTGAGCAAACCCTCCAAACAGGTACTTCTGTAACCTTAGAGAGTGTGCTAGAAAAGTTTCCCAACAGCTCTATTGATGTCGTTGCCTGTTTTGACCAGTGGCGTCAACTTAAATTGAATCAATCGTTAGCTACTTCTTCACAAAATTCAGACAACAAACCCGCAATTCCGCCTAGCATCACCCAAATAATGCAAGAAGAAATAGCTAAACAGCAAGCCAGCCAAGCTGAAGAGCAGCAAACCTTGCTCGCTCAACAACAAGACATCGAACAATTTCTTATCGGTAAAAGCCAAGAGTTACAGGCAAACCTTGACAGTCAATCTAAGTTTGTAGACGAAACTCATCAACAACTTAAACAACAATCACAAGAATTTCAGGAGCAATTCCAACAGCTAACTAGCGGCTACAACAATGAAATCAACACGTTAAAGCAAAACCATCAGCAGTCGTTAATC
>MAAB01001226.1_pt1 | contig 55868 bp, 31 predicted proteins | sample 1115991 | NCBI WGS metagenome assembly MAAB01 (sample SAMN04961124, study PRJNA320927) | seawater metagenome | isolation source: sample BD02T18 sea water enriched with oil for 18 days | place: USA:Gulf of Mexico | collected 2013-07-27 | reverse complement strand
TTAGGGGTAAATTCTGCATCTTTAACATGAAATGCTTTTATTCTAGGGTGATAAATATCAATAAAGGCCAAATAATCAAGCTGCTGTAGAACAAAGTGGCTTGGATCATAAAGTATGTTGACCCTAGGGTGGTTATTGGTCGCTGCAAGGAATGCTTCAAAACTTAAACCGTCATGTAGGTCCTCACCTGGATGGAGTTCATAACAAACATCAACACCGGCTTGATCAAAACAATCAAGTATGGGTAACCATCGTTTTGCTAACTCGGCAAAGCCCTGTTCAACAAGTCCAGCAGGTCGCTGCGGCCATGGGTAAACAGTGGGCCATAATAAAGCACCAGAAAAAGTAGCATGAGCAGATAATCCAAGGTTCTTACTTGCTTGGGCTGCATGCTTTAATTGTTCAATTGCCCATAATGTTCTGAGTTCGTTATTACCTCTAACGCCTTCAGGTGCAAAGCCATCAAAGATTTCATCGTACGTTGGATGAACTGCCACTAACTGACCTTGAAGATGAGTGGACAACTCACTAATTTCTAAACCATATTTACGAACTGTCGATAATATCTCTTCACAGTATGAAGGGCTAGTAGCAGCAAGTTCTAAGTTAAATAATCGACTATCCCAAGTGGGAATTTGAATGCCTTTAAAACCGAGTTCTCCTGCCCATTGACAAATTTCAGTTAAGTTATTAAAAGGAGTTTCATCGCCAACAAACTGTGCTAAAAATATTGCAGGACCTTTAATTTGTTTCATAACGTTAGTTACCTACACCTATTTTTAATTCTGATTCTGATTCTGATATTTTTAAATCATGCCATTTTGTTTCTGATTGGCTAGCACTAACAACATTTTCAATAAATGCCATACCTCTTATGGCCTCATCAATACCGGCTATATCAAAATGACGATAATTAACCGACTCATCATGCTCATAAGCACGCACTAATCCACTAAAGTTTTTATAAAGGTTAGCGAAAGCCTCAATATAACCTTCAGGGTGACCAGCAGGCGTTCGTATGGCGTTGCGAGCCTCAGTGCAAAATTCGCCTACACCCGTACGAATAAGCTGACTAGATTTATCATTGTATTTAAGCCACATTGAATTGGGTTCTTGCTGAGACCAATCTAGGCTTGCAGTATCACCATAAACCCTTAATCTAAGATTGTTCTCCTCACCTACAGATATTTGACTTGCCAGCAATACACCTCGAGCACCAGAGTTAAATCTCAGTAAAATTGTACCGTCATCGTCTAATTGACGTTCATCAACACTGGTATTTAAATCTGCACAAACTTGAGAAATTGATAAACCGGTCACATATTCCGCTAAATTTGCGGCATGAACTCCGATATCTCCCATACAACAACTTTTACCACTTTGTTGGGGATCTAAACGCCATTTGGCTTGTTTACCTGACTCATCATCTTTATTAGATAACCAGCTTTGTGAGTATTCAACCACGACTTTTCGAATAACGCCAAGTTGCCCTTGATCAACAAAGTATTTTGCTTGCTTTATCAGCGGATAGCCATTGTAGGTATGCGTTAACCCATATAACCTCCCCGATTCTTCAATAATTTTTTGTAACATCAAGGCTTGGGCTAAATCTATGGTTGCCGGTTTATCAGACAAGACATGAAAGCCACTTTCCAAAGCAAATTTTGCAATAGGAAAATGTAAATGGTTAGGCGTAACAATAACAACAAAATCCATGCGAACTTCATCTGCTAACGTCTGTTCATTGGCAAACATTTGTTGATAAGTTTCATAACATCGTGATTTAGCGATATTAAGCGCTAAACCTGAATTTACACTTCGCTGGGCATTTGAACTAAAAGCTCCGCACACAAGCTCTATCTCACCATCTAGTGCAGCAGCCATACGATGAATAGCTCCGATGAAAGCACCATCACCACCACCAACCATACCCATTCTGATTTTACGTTTATTAATCATTATTATTTTTTTAATTGATAAATTAAGCTATGTTCAGTCTAACGGTATTATAAAAATTTCGGTTAATAGAAAATCGGTTCATAATAGTACAAATTCGGCGCTTGTCATTTCACTCAAGTTGATGCAAAGTAGATTGAAAACAGATAAACACCTATAAATGATGGTTAACAATCAATTTTTAACACAAATAAAAGAGCAGCAACTAATTGCTATGTTCGACCTTATACCTGACATTCTGTTTTGGATAAAAGACCAGAAAGGACGAATAGTGCATGCTAATAAAATATTTATTGATCAACTTGCCTACAAAAATTTAAAACAAGTTATTGGTAAAACAGACCATGACTTTTATCCAAAACACATAGCTCAACAATTTATTACTGATGACCAAAAAGTTATGACTGGCTCTGTCGTTACTGACAGACTAGAGCTAAACATGAATAAAGATGGAAATATAGCTTGGTTCTCAACAACTAAACGTCCTGTCATTAACAAGCAAAATGAAATCATCGGCACTTATGGTGTGGCTCGCCATTTACAAAAAACTTCCCAAACATTATCAAGTATCAATGCTATTGAAATCCCCATAGAATTTATAAAAAACAACTACCAACAAAACATTAACATTGAACTGTTAGCTGATTTTTCACATTTATCTGTTAGTGCGCTTGAACGCCGTTTTAAAAAGTACTTAGGCAAAACACCTAATCAATTTATTACCGAATATAGATTGGAGAAAGCACGATTTTTTCTCCTTGAAACCAAAGAGCCTATTGCTCAAATCGCCGAAAAAACAGGTTTTTCAGAGCCCAGTTATTTTAGTCGACAATTCAAAGCATCATTTGGTATTTTACCTTCAAAATTCAGAACACAATTTACCTAAACTATAGTCACAGCTCGTTTAATCAGTAATCGTCGGGGTAATAATTGGCATATTACTCTTAACAATAATATAGCTAGAAATTGCATAATAGGCCCCAGGGGTACCTGAGGTGTTTCCACCATCCGTTATCCAGTCCTGAAATTCATATTCAAAGCTAAAGGAATTGGCTGATATGGCGCTATCTATACTATCAATCCTAACGGGTACCGCCATGCCGGGACACCAACCAGCCCTGTCCGGTGCCCAGTTCCCCAATTGCGGACTAACCGGATTTCCAGCACAACCAATGGGTTCTAATTCATGGGCAAAAGTATCTTGCTGATTGATCTTTATTTTATGGGTACGATAACACCATTCAGCACACCCTCTATTGTCTGCATCAACGGGTGTCGCATGGCCCCAACCCGATATAATAGTTCTCAGACTTACCGACTCAGCACCCTCACTTATTAAAATATTTTTATCCAAATCAAAACTGTGTGCTGTGCCATAAGGCACACCAGCAGTAGAACTACTCATGAAGTTTAATAAGGGACTAATCTCGTAATATTGATATTCTGGTTGACCTTCAATGTAATCAAAGTTAACCGAAACTTGCCAACCGTCTGATCCCCAAGTATCTACTTTTAACTGTAACTCGGTTGGTCCTTGCAAAAAAGATTTAAAATCTGTTACATCAATTTCAAACCCCTGCTCCAGCTGTGAATTATCTACCCCATAAGGCGTTATGTAACGCCCCAGTTCAAACCACTTCCCAGATTCAGCATCTTTAACTTTCACGTTTGCAAATACATCCCAAGCATTACAGCCTACGCTTGGGCAATCAAGTTTTACATACATTTTTATTAAGCGAACATTTGATAGATCATCTGGTAAATCGAATACCTCGCTATGACTTCTTTTATGTCCGCCACCAAAAGCCAACCTTTGTTTGTCAAAGGTTGAGTAGCTATATCTCACAGGTTCAATTGCTGTGCCAGAAAGCATTATACTGTTTTGCAATGCCCCTTCAGAGTTAAATGTCAATATGTGACTAATAATGCCTCTTGCTTCAAGTCCAGGTACAAAGCGAATATATAAGGTTATCTGAGTAGCATTTAGTTCGTTAGAAGAAAATTCTATTGTTTGTGAAAAATGGCTGTTATCTGTCGATATTTGATATTGCGAAGATGCCAAAATATAGGTTTTACCAGTAAGGTTAAGCCCCGAGACCTGTATGCTCTGCACATGTGACAAAGCACCTGCTGATATATCACCAAAATCGCTGACGGCACCAGTAATTTGTATCTCTTTCGCTGCTAGTGCTTGTCCGGATAAACTTATTGTTACATCAGAAAAATCATCGGAAGCGATCACCACCTTGCCATTGAGATCATCCAAACTTGATTGAGGGGAAAACCTAACATAAAGCATCAAGTTACTTTGTTTTAGCTCTGTTGACGTTAAATTTAGGGAAGCAAAAAAATCAGTATTGTTTTTGGATATTTCAAAGTCTGTAGATACATTGACATTAACTAAACTGGTTACATTACTAGCAGTCAAAGCAATGCTTTTTGCTGCCGAAACCTGGTTTATTCTAGTTGACTCAAAGGTTAAATTATCTTCTGATGAAGTTAACGACTTTTTCACGACAATATCAGGGCTTTCACCTGTTCCAGATCCGCCACAAGCGGTTAAAACTGACAGCGCGCAGCTAAAAAGCAATATAAATAAATTTCTATTTTTCATAGGTATTAGTCACTTAGTTTATTCTTTAGACAATTTCTTTTGTCAATTGGGTATAGTTAGATTGTATAAATGTGCCTGAGTGTCGAGTCAAATCATTGATTACTTAATCACATCTCGCCAACCAAATACGCAGAAACTAACCAATGATTCATTTCTTTCTTTTTCATGGCTTGAGCTTTTGGGATACTGATCGTTAAAGAATGTTTACCTGGTTTGAGATTGGCTAAATCAATGGTTTCAGGTATTACATCACTGCCAGGACACCAATTGGAGCGTGAATAATCAGAAGATGCCACTCGTTCATCTATTTCCTTGCCTTTCCACATGACTTTTTCTGTCCAAACTCCCGAGTGTGGATTAAACCGCCTAAACGAAGCACAATCATCTCTCCATGGGGTAAACCTGTAGGTTTCTTCACCATCGACAAAAATAACATTTTCTTTTTTAACAAATTCATCACCATTATGGTGACCACCATGGCCTGTAGTGATGTATTTAAGCTTCACATTGGTAACATTTTCGGGAACTGAAAACGTTGTGGTTAAATCATGACGAGAAAAAATATCAGCAAACTTAATAGGTTGTACATAATTAACAGTGTTAACGATAGGTAACAACCACTTTTTTTGACGTTTATCTTGAGGAATATCACTTTCATTAAATGCTAGAGAAACATCAATTTTATAGCCTTCTTTGGTCCAAACATCAATCCAAACACCAAGCCAGACTTCACCCTCTAAGGTTGATAACCTGTCAGTAATATCTTGTTGCCAGTGAACGTTATTCTCCCACTCAGGAATATATACAGGTTTTCTTTCTTTTAGTTTGTCTGATTGACTGAAATGGCCTACGCCAAACGGCGTCATAAACCGTACCAATTCAAGTGACGGAATATAATTATAATCAGCAACATAACCTTGGATATTGTCTGTACCTAAGATTAGCTTATTAAGTTTGTTCTCTTTCTTTTGCAAACTAATAAGATTAATTATCGAGTCTTGGGGAATAATAAATAAAGAACCTGCTTTATCCCAAGGATCTCCATTACTCACTAAACGAATATTCGCTGTTACTTTTGTGGATTTTTCAAAATGTGGCACATTGATTTTTTTAAGAATTATGCGGCCTTTTCTTAAGCGTAAAATTCCACTTTTATCGGGGATAAACTCCTTATTTGCCTCAGGATGACCAAAACTAACTTGTTCATTTTGGAAAACTGTAATGCTTCGATCACCATAGCTTTTAAGTGGAGTATTAGGATTATTAATTAACATCGAGCACGCCGATAACACTATTAATAAAGCAACTAATTGACTGACTAAAAAATAATTAATTAATAATTTCTTCATTGGGGCTTACACCGATAACTATGTTTTAACAAAAGTATTTGGCCGCATAGTAATAACAACATGCAGTGACTGTCGACTATTTTGATAAAAACCATACTTATTTGGTATATGTTACTGAGGTCAAGTAGAGAAAAATAAGACGTGAAATTATAAGATAAATTTGGGATGAAAGATGAAATCACTACTCACGTTATTACTGCTTTGTATTTCTTGTGTTTCGTCATTTGCAGTAAAGCAGAAAATGAACGTGTTATTTATCATCTCCGACGACTTAACCACAACAGCAGTCTCTATTTATGGCGGTAAAGCTAAAACTCCCAATATTGATGCTTTAGCTAAGCAAGGCACAATGTTTACCAATACTTATTCCCAGTTCCCTGTTTGTGGGCCGTCTAGAGCATCATTTATGACAGGTTATTATCCACATGCCACCAAAGCGTTTGGTTATATTAGTGGACGTTATAAAATAGGTAACCAGCGTAAAACTTGGTCACAACACTTTAAAGATAATGGTTACTATACCGCCCGTATTAGTAAAATTTATCATATGGGGGTACCCATAGACATTGAAACTGGGAGTGATGGCCAGGACGACCCACTGTCATGGACAGAAAAATTTAATAGCCAAGGGCCTGAATGGCAAGCATTGGGTGATGGTGAGTTGGTAGAAAACAATCCCCAAGGCGATAAAGCTAAAATCGGTGGCAATCATATGACCATAGTAAAAGCTGACGGCGATGACTTATTGCACTCAGATGGAAAAACAGCAGTTAAGGCATCGGAACTTTTACGTAATCACAAAAATGAAGCATTCTTTTTAGCCGTTGGGCTGGTACGCCCGCACGTCCCTTTTGTAGCCCCGCGAAAATACTTCGAACTTTATCCATATAAAGATATTGAACTGCCTGAAACTACTAAAGATGATTGGCTCGACATTCCTGATGGAGGTATTAATTATCGAACGACGCTTGGCATGAAAATGACTAAGCAGCAAAAACAAAAAGCCATTGCTGCCTACTATGCTTCGGTGAGTTACATGGATGCACAAGTAGGAAAAATCCTAACAACACTAAAAGAAGAAGGCCTTGAAGATAATACCATTGTTGTTTTTACCTCAGATCATGGCTTTTTTCTGGGTGAGCACGATTTTTGGATGAAAGTAGGATTAATGGATGAATCTGCTCGTGTCCCTCTGATCATTAAAGTTCCAGGTAAAAAAGCGCAAGTAGCTGCCTCTTTCACTGAACTTATCGATCTCTTTCCGACCACAGCAGCATTAGCTGGTTTAAACATTCCTGATAATATTCAAGGAAAAAGCCTAATAAAAATGTTTGATAATCCCGACTACAGTGTGCGCGATGCTGCTTTTAGTACCAACAAGAAAAACTTTTTACTGAGAACAAAACAATGGGCTTATATTCAACATGGCGAACCAGCCAAAGACTACCAACTTTATGACATGGTTAACGACCCCAAGCAATTTACAAATTTAGCGAAAAATCCTGAATATAAAGATGTCATTGCAATGTTTGAAGCGAAAATGAAACAAAAACTTATTGAGGTGAGAACCAACGATCTCGGTATTGATTATTATAAAAAGACAAATATAAATTAACAACAGAGTAGATAAAGATAATGAAATTAATGCCTAAAACCATAATTCCCAAAGCCATACTAGTGTTATTAACTACATTATTAGTTAATAACACCTCATTGGCTAGCCAAACCAATAAACAACCTTATAATATTATTTTTATTATGGCTGATGATTTAGGCATTGAAACCATTGGAGCATACGGCGGTAGTTCATATAAAACCCCTTCAATAAATCAATTGGCGGCTGATGGTATTCGATTCAATAATGCCCATTCACAGCCACTTTGTACGCCAACCAGAGTAAAAGTAATGACTGGGCTGTATAACTTTCGTAATTATCAACATTTTGGTTATTTGCCGCCAGACTCGACTACGTTTGCTCACCTGCTAAAGGATCAGGGCTATGCAACTGGAGTATTTGGCAAATGGCAGTTAGTTCGTAGCTCACCAGCAGCTCAAAGTATTACCGGTATGTTGCCTGAAAACGCCGGATTTGACGAACATGTATTGTGGCAAGTTTTTCCCAAAACCCGTGGTAAACGTTTTTGGCAGCCAACGTTAACGGAAAATGGTCAACTGACCACTTATGGCGCTGAAGAATTTGGGCCCAAAATACTCAATGACCGTTTGCTTGATTTTATTGAACGCAAAAAAGACCAAGCTTTTTTTGCATACTACCCAATGGTACTTCCCCACGACCCTTTTGTAACGACACCAGATAATTTAACCGCTAAAACTAGGCAAGAAAAATTTACCGCTATGGTGCAATACATGGACAAAATGGTCGGTAATATTCGCGCCAAAGTTGAACAGCTGGGTATTGCCGAGCGCACCATTATTATTTTTGCCGGTGATAATGGCACCCATGAAAGCATAGTATCAACACGTCATGGGCAAAAGGTTAATGGCGGTAAACGTAAAACATATAATACGGGTACCAATGTACCATTCATTGTTTATGGCCCAAATGTTAAATTTAAAGGCAGTATCAGTAACGCATTGATAAACTTTAACGATATATTGCCAAGCTTGGTTAATTTTGCAGGAGCTAAATTAGCTGACAATCATCAAACTGATGGTCGCAGTATAACCCCATTCCTAAACGATCCCGACAGAAAAGGTCGCGAGCATATATTTATTCATTACGATCCTCGTTGGGCTAATGAAGGTTTAAGTCGTTATGTGTTTGATACAAAGTGGAAGCTCTACGAGGACGGTCGATTCTTCGATATAATTAAAGACCCTTCTGAAATAACACCAATAGCACTCACTAATATGCCTACTGGCACCAAAAGCAATTACAAAAGATTAAAACGAGTTTTAGATAGTATGCCGAAATCAAAGCATTAACTAACCAATAAAGGCATTACGTAAAACAAAATCATACTTATTTGGTATAGATGACTGAGTTCAATTAGACAAAAATAGAGCTAATGCCTAAAACTTTGCTATGGGTAAATACCAATAGCACAAAATAAAAGAGAAATAACCAAACCAAATGAAGTGTTTATTAGCATTTATTGCCTTAATTATTATTGGTTTTACAGCCAATACCAACGCTACAGAACAGCCAAACATTATCCTGATTGTCAGTGACGATCAGGGTAGCATTGATTTGAATAGTTATGGTGCTACTGATTTATATACACCACATTTAGATGCTTTAGCAAAAAGAGGGGTGAAATTTGATCAGTTTTATAGTGCCGCGCCCTTATGTTCGCCAGCAAGAGCAGCGATTTTAACAGGGTTAACGCCCCATGCCGCTGGGTTAGCAACCAACGCTTCGTCAAATAAAGGCACTAAAGGCATGCCGAGCGAGCGAGTCACCATAGCCGAGTATTTACAACCTTTGGGCTACAAAACCGGCCATATCGGTAAATGGCACTTAGGCTTCACTCCTGAAACTATGCCCTTGGGTCAAGGATTTGATTATTCCTTTGGTCATATGGGCGGCGCAATTGACAATTTTTCACATTTTTTTTATTGGAATGGCAGTAATCGACATGACTTATATAGAAATGGTAAAGAAATTTTTGCCGATGGTGAATACTTTCCTGATTTAATGGCCAAAGAAGCAGACGACTTTATTATTAACAACCAACAAGCGCCCTTTTTCTTGTATTACGCCATTAACCTGCCACATTACCCAGTGCAACCGAGTAAAAAATGGCGGCAGTATTATCAAAATATGCCAATGCCTCGTCGTGACTATGCTGCGTTTATCTCAACCATGGATGAAAGAATCGGCCAATTGGTAAAAACGTTAGCCAAATTAAATCAATTAGATAATACCATCATTATATTTCAATCAGACCATGGTCATTCAATGGAGAGCCGTGCCTTTGGTGGCGGTAGTGCAGGAATATATCGCGGCGCTAAAACCAGTTTATTTGAAGGTGGCATACGTGTGCCCGCGATCATTAGTTACCCAAATAAAATACCAAGCAACCAAGTACGCGAGCAAATGGCCGTAGGTGTTGATTGGTTACCCACCCTATTAGATTATTTAGCGCAACCAATAGCAAAACTTGATGGAAAAAGCTTAAAACAAGTGATAGAAAAGTCCGCACCAACACCGCATAAGATTTTTCGTTGGAAACAAGGGCTGACATGGGCTGTAAGAAAAGATAACTGGAAGCTCATTGGTTATCCCAATGACCCTCAAAATAAAACCCAGTTAGACCCAGTGAATGATAATCTTTTTTTGGTTGATTTAAACGCTGATGTTGAAGAATTAACTAACTCAGCTAAACAATATCCAGAAAAAGTTATCGAACTGACTGCTGATTATTTGGCCTGGCCATATGCGGACATCAGTGATATCCCGACCAAGAAAACTCAAATTAACTCACTTGCCCACAAAACTAAAGTGACCTTGTTTACTCAGCCATCGAGCAAGTTTCCAGCTAATGGTGCAAACAGTCTGGTTGACCAAGCATTGGGAGAACGAGAATTTAAGCTAGGCAATTGGCTAGGCTTTGAAGGAAATGATCTGGTTGCTACCATAGATCTTGGCAAAAGTACGCACTTTGAACAAGTGATAGTGGGTACCTTACAAAATACCGCCTCGTGGATTTTTCATCCTGCGTATATCGAGGTGTCATGGTCTAACGATGGTAAACACTTTTCTGAGCCCATTCGGCAATCAAATCAGCTCAAGACTAATGATAACCGAATATTTATTAATCGAGGCCAGTTCAATCAAGAAAATGTTCATGCCCGTTTCATTAAAGTAACGGCTAAAAGTATTGAACAATGTCCTGAATGGCATATTGGTCAAGGGAAAAAGGCCTGGTTATTTATCGATGAAATATCAGTGTTATAAAGAATTACTGATAATAAATTAGTAATAATAAATTAGTGATTAAGGAAAGTTAACTATGTTGAAAATAACGAAACAAGGTTCAAGATCTTGTGCTGTATTACTCGCTTCGCTTTCATGGCTATGGTTTACTGCCAGCTTTGCGTCGGTATTTCCCTCACAAGTCGAGATATCACCGATAAAAGGTGCTAAAAAACGTAATATCGTGTTCATTTTAACTGATGACCATCGATATGACGCCATGGGTTTTACTGGCCACCCTTTTATGAAGACCCCTAACTTAGACTCCATCGCTAAAGACGGTGTCTATCTTAAGAATGCTTTCGTCACCACCTCACTATGCTCGCCAAGTCGTGCGTCAATTCTCACGGGGTTATATACCCATAAACATCGGGTCATAGATAACAACCGATTAGAGCAAAAAGGAACCGTCTATTTTTCACAATACCTACAAAAACAAGGTTACGACACCGCTTATTTTGGTAAGTGGCATATGGGCAGTAAAAGTGATGAACAACGCCAAGGATTTGATCACTGGGTGAGTTTCCCTGGTCAAGGGCATTATCTACCACCTAATGACAAATATACCCTAAATGTTAATGGTAAACGCGTTAAGCAAAAGGGTTATATCACTGATGAATTAACCGGTTATGCAATTGATTGGATGAACGACACCAAACGTAGGAATAAACCCTTTATGATGTACTTATCTCATAAAGCTGTTCATGCCAACTTCACCCCTGCTAAGCGTCATAAAGGTATGTACGAAGGACAAGTCAACTTACCATCAAATCACAGTAAAGCTGATTACAACGAAAATACACCACGATGGTTACGTGATCAACGTAATAGCTGGCATGGTGTCGACTTCCCGTACCACAGTGAAGTTGATATAAAAAAATATTATCAAAACTATACCGAGGCTTTTTCAGCAGTAGATGACAGTATTGGCCGTGTTAAAGCGCAACTCGCTGACATGGGCATATTAGATGAAACGTTAATTATTTATATGGGCGACAACGGTTTTATGTTTGGTGAGCACGGCTTAATAGATAAACGTGTTGCCTACGAAACGTCTATTCGTGTTCCTATGGTAATGCAATGTCCTGATTTATTTGAGGGAGGACAAACTATTGAAAAAATCGTCGCCAATATTGATATTGGTCCAAGTATTCTTGAAGCTGCAGGACTTGAAACACCTGCACATATGGATGGCGAAAGTTTCTTAGCCTTAGCTAAACAACTTAAGCCAATGCAAAAAGAACTTAAGTGGCGGGACTACTTTTTATATGTGTACTATTGGGAAAAAGACTTTCCGCAATCGCCGACCGTGTTTGCCCTACGTGGCAATAAATACAAATACATCACCTATTATGGATTATGGGACACCGATGAATTATATGACATAGAAAACGATCCTAACGAAACCACCAATTTAATCACTAATGAGAAATACCAGGATATTGTATCTACCATGGAAGATAAACTCTATGCGATGTTAAATGAGCAAGGAGGCATGGACATTCCTATGAACAAACCTAGTGGCTGGTCACAGAATATTCGTTATAGAAAACGCGGTGGTGACAAGGCGGCCGACTTTCCTGCAAAGCTCGTTGTCGATAAACCCACACATAAAGATGCTCAATAAACTTTATGTTACTTTTTAACATCGTTCAGCGACAGAGCTTATTATTAATTATCGCCCAGTTTGTGTTTATTAGCGGTTGTACGGTTTCAAATAGCCAACTTAACAGCATTGTTCATTCTCAATCAGCGTTAATTCGAGCTGCATTACACAACGTAACTGTAAATAAAGTGTTTGTAGTTGCACATAGAGCAGCATGGAAAAATGCTCCCGAAAATTCATTACAGTCTGTAATTGATGCCATTGAGATGAAGGTTGACATAATCGAAATTGACATTAGAAAAACCAAAGATGGTCAGTTTATTTTAATGCATGATAGCACTGTAGATAGAACAACTAACGGAACTGGAAATGTAAATGAGCTTACGCTTGCTCAATTAAAAACACTTAGTCTTACTAATAGTAATGGGCAAACGACACACCAGTCGATCCCTACATTAGATGAAGTTCTAAAAATCTGTAAAGACAAGATTCTGATCAATCTTGATAAAACTGACGCTTTTTATCATGAACTGCTCCCCCTTTTAAAAAAGAACCAAATGTCTGAACAAGTCATTTTAAAAGGCAAACTTTCAAGAAATAAAATATCCAAGCTATTGAGTATAAATGATCAAATTATTTATATGTCTAAGTTGAGATTTGCTAATAAAATACCACCGATAAAAACTGCTGAGAAAACAATGTTAAGTTTTAACCGGCTCTATCCTTTAGATGAGCGAGTAAAGCTCGTTGAAATAACATTTGGGCATAGTGACCATCCAGCGGTAACAAGAAACAGTTTTGAGTTACTTAAAAATAGAAATGTCCGAGTTTGGATCAATACTTTACAAGTCTCACATTCAGCTCAATTTACAGATGTTCTAGCTTTAAAAGATCCCAATAAAATTTGGGGGAAACTAATTGATAAAGGCGTTTCTGTGATACAAACCGATGAACCTCTGGCGCTATTGAATTATCTTAGAAGTAAAGGATTACATGACTAGTCTCATGGGATTTAATAAGTTCTGTTATAGTAAATCACAATCAAAAATGTTTTAAAGTGATGTCTTATTTTAAAAGCGGTGAATAGATTTACGATAGCTAACCTTTCAAACGACCCTACTTAGGAAAGTCGTTTGAAAGGACATTAGCTTTATTGTTGTACCAAGGACTCTGGTGCGTTCATCACACCGTAAAGAGCCATGTTAAGTCGACTATTCAAATCTGACGTAGCTATTGTGGCGTCAAGTATAGCTTGATAAGACCCTTGAGTTTCGGTTTTAACGATCTGCCCTGCATTTAAGTAAAAATCCAAATACTCAACTATCGCTTTAGATTTATCTTCATCATTACCATCAATCGACTGCCAAAGTGTTTCAAGCGCTGCTAGGTTAAGTTTTACTTTGATGTCATCTTTACTATAGTCCGACTTATTGTACGACGTATTTCTCGCTAAACCATTAGTGATTAACGTGTTAATTATATTCATAGTTGTTACTAATTGGCTTTCGGTCATCAATTGTAATTCTGGTGAAGCTAATGATTGGCTTGCCAATTTTCCTGTAGGTGCAAAATCAGGTAAAAAGAAGTTAAAGACCGAGTCTGAGCCCAAGCTGTATTGACCAATAGACATATCACCTAACCTAAGTAATGAAACCCCTTCTTCAAAACTAGCTTTTTCCTGATAATTCAACCCTTGCTCAGCAAAGTTTACTGATGAATATGCTGACATTAAACGCATTAAGGCACTAAAGCGTAAGATAGGCTCCTTAACTTTGCCAAAGAGTGATGATGAGACTACGGAAGGGTTTCTTGCTTCTGGGTCAAGTAGGATAGCTTTGATTGTTTTTGCTAAGTCGCCTGTTTCACCAAACACTGAACTAACACGAGAAATATAATCATCACTTGGATTAGAAGTAACTAATCGTTGAATAAGTCGCCTAGCAATAAATGGAGCAGTTGTCGGGTGAGCAACAATTGCATTTATTACTTGGCTAAGTTCGGCATCAGCATTATTAATATTCGGCTCAGCTGCGGCTATTTGAATCTGTTGATTACCATAATTAAATAACACTTTTTCATCAAAATCATGGTAATCAACAAAAAACTTCATCGGCTCAGTCCAGCGATATTGATAACTATTAATGCCGTTACCTTTTAAGAAATAATAATTATCGGTTACCTGTTCTCCATCATTACTCTTGCTAAAACTTAGACCGGTAAATACTCTTGCCAAAGACTTAATAACATCGTTATCGTATGTTGCTAACGGTAAATTATTTTCGCCTAACTTGATCGAACCATTGGTTTGTCGGTGTACCAAACCAAAGCCAAATAACTGCATCACTTCTCGAGCATAATTTTCATCAGGGAAAATGCCCAATTCGGCATCAGCTTTAGCATTTTTCAAATGACTGAGCCAAATGCCCATAACAGCATGGCGTGAAACACTTTCTAGTAATACGTTATATTCTCCAAAAGCCTGCTCCGCTAGGGTGTCCCAGTAGTCAGCCGTGCCCCGATAAGCCTTCCGAACGGTGGTCATTTGGTCACCAACGACTAGTATTTCACTTAACGCTAAGGTAACGCGTTGCCTAAGTTGGTCTTTTCCATATAGAGCAATTGGCCAAAATGCATCTCTTCTTGCATGCCAACCATCTTCTTCAGGGAAATGTGCATTGGTAGCATCTGTTAATGCCAACATACTGGTCGTAGGTATGGACATTTGCTGGTCAATCCATGCCTCATAAACGTGCAAGCGATTACTGCCACTGTCATCCATTTGGCTTCTAATAGATTCATATGAAGCTGGCGTGGCACCAAAACTTGCTTGAGATAAAAATCGAACAATATCTCTTTCAATATCATCCATGCTCAAGGTAGTATCTTCTGGCGGTATTATACTAGCGTCAAAGTTTAACGTTGAAAAAATTTCACCTGAGGGATATTCTGCAGTGTGAATATTGAGAAAAAATTTCCCTTCAAATAACGCGTCTATCATTTGTTGTTTAGAAGTAAATGGCCCTCCTGGTGATAAATCCCAAACGTAATTACTCATTGCTCCGATGTGCTCAATGTCTTTAATCATAGTGCCTGAAGGTGCCAAATGAATATGTTGATCTGTTTGCTCTGAGCCTAAGCCAGAAAACTCATAAGAGAGTAAAGCTTGTTCATTATCTCCTTGCAGTACTAGCGACATCACGCCAGAGGCAATTGTCGTTGCTCCCTCTTGTGCAGTGAAATAACCAATAAAAACTTTGCCATTATCGTTTGTATTTTCTGCATCTGCGATTTTAATGATTACGCGCTGTTCTTCTCCACTTTGATAGCTGCTATTTTCTTCCAAATCAATGATTAATTGCTCTATAACTTCATGTTGATTATCGACAATTGGGTGCACTTCAATTACCCGACTATTTTGATTTTCGCTTAATTGAATACTCTCGCCGACATCGCCACCGTCACTATAAACAAGCTTTACATCGCTTTGCGACGCATAATGCATAGTTGTTGTATCATCTGAAAAGAAATTATACTCAATATCCAGTGCGCCAGATATCCCGGTACGGTCGACCTTAAACTTAGCTAAAGTGTTATTTTTTTCTACCGCTAATTCAGTTACTAACACAAAATTAACCGTAGGTTTCTCTACAATAGCCGGAGGGGGATTATTGGAAGTACTATCCCCGCCACCACCGCCACAACCAGCAACACTTAAAATAAATAAAGAGCTAAGAATCAATAAGTTAAGAGCCCTCATGATTGTCCCTCCTTAAATAAAGCTAAATTTTGCGCTTGTTCGAATGGGTCTTCAAATCGACTTATCGACGGAAATACCTCTGTCAGTTTATCTTTTTCGACACCAAACCAATGAGCAATCAAAGCACTGACATGTGAAGTGGGTGTAGTTGGTATCCAACGCCCACGTTTATCATCTGCATCGAGTCCTTGTCCAACTTGAAGGTCTGGATGTTTTCCAAATAAATGTCCACCATTTACCATACCGCCCATCAACAAAGCATGTCCTCCCCAAGCATGGTCAGTTCCTGCTGAATTATCAGTACCATTAGGTGTTAACGTTCGACCAAATTCAGAGCCACTAAACGTTAATACTTTATCAAAATCACCTTGTGCCTTTAACGCAGTATTGACGGCTAATAAGGCATTATTTAATTCCGCCATTAGAACCTGATGGTCTGCTAATAGGTTTTGATGGGTATCAAAGCCGTTCATTTTGACATAAAAAATTGGTCTGTTATTTTGATTAGATTGACGCCCAGCAATAAACTTAACAATTGTTTTTAATTTTCTACCTATTTTACTATCAGCAGCACCCGCATCCGTAAAAATAGCGTCATAGTCCACCCCATTTCCTTGCGAATATTCAAAGGCACTATCAACGACAACCTTTGCTTTTTGCATACTGGTATAAGTATCTTGATATTTTGCTGCCATTAAATGTGAATCATCATTCTGTGCAAATAATTTTTCTATCATCACTTTTTTAGTGCCACTAAACCCCGAAATAGCTGGGACTCCTGATTCAGTAAAAACAAACGGATTAATCACACTGTTCTTACTTACTTGAAAAGAATTCAGACCAGAGAGCGAAATCAATGGCGATACCGAGTCATCGCCATTACTCGCCGAGAGCATTTCAGCCACCCTACCACCCCAGCCATATTGAAACGGATTTGAAGGTTCACTCTGATATTGTTTTTGTTGATCCGCATGTGAAAATAATTGTGGCGGTAAACTCACAGACTTTTGATTAAACTGTTCACGAGTTGTAGGTTCAAGTAAATTCCCCGTATTACAAACAATAGATAACTCTTGTTGATTGAAGAGATCAGCTAAATCAGGGCAATGGGAGTGAAAACCAAATTGACTGTCCATTGACGATTGATAGACTTGAGCAGGACTAACTAAATTAACAGGATTGAGAGCGTCTTCAGCTAATGCAACAATACCTCTATGTTGCTCATAACGCTGTCGAAGTAAATTGTTTCCCATGGGTACCAGCATATTATTAGCATCATTTCCGCCTGCCATGAACACATAAATTAATGCTTTGTAGTCTTCGGCGTTATTTGCCAAAGCTTGACTTGAATTCACAAGACTCATCAAACCAGAACTGTACGCTAATGCACTTCCGCTACACAATAATGTTGACTGAAGAAAACCTCTTCTAGTTGCTATTTTATTTTTACTACTCATTTGAAATCCCATTAATATAATGAAACCACTTAAATGATATATGTCATACATATATAAAAAATGGAAAAAGTTTATACAAAAATATCGATTTAGTTAAATAATTATACTTTCTTGATAAGAGATATTATCAGGAAAAACATGTCGTAATGCGGCATTAGATAAACCAAAATGCTGCGCTAAAACGGTCTTTACCCAAGAAATACTATTAGTGGTTGGCATTAAATCTCGTTGTTCGAACAATTGCTCTTTGGCTAACCCTGGCCACTGACCCAACACTCTGCCACCTTTTATTGCACCTCCCGCTAAAAACATGGCACTCGCCGTACCATGATCCGTTCCACCAGTTCCGTTTTCTTTGGCAGTTCGACCAAATTCAGTCGCTACCATCACAACGGTATTTTGCCATTCTTCACCGAGTCCATTTTTCAACGCGAGTAAGCCATTATCTAATTCTGATAACTGACGAGATAGTCTAAAATGTTGATTGTTATGGGTGTCCCATCCGCCCATTTCAAGCATGGCGCAATCCAACCCTGTTTCGCCAACCATTAACTTCGCACACGATTTAGCTAAATTAACAAACTTGCCTAACTTTCGTTTCTTAGAACTCCCCATTGATACCATGTCGTTAATTTCCATGCCTTTTTTAAGACGTGACAACAACAATTCATCATCTTGATACATTTTCATCAAGGAGTGGTAAATATCATCATCGGCCTCTTTTAACGACGAAGGAAACCAAGTAGAGGTATTTCTGCCATTTTTGTCTCTAAGAGTCACCGGCTTTGAGCGAGCTAAAGCGACTGCATTCTTGTTACTTATATTTGCCATTCTTCCAAGCCAACCTGAATCATGGTTTATTTCAGACAAGCCACTTTCTAAATAATCTTGACCATCAAAATGAGAGCGGGAATCATAACCTGAACCTACAGCAACAATGGGGAGAAGTTGTTTATTTTGGTACCATTGATGAAAGTTCTTTAATGACGGATGTAAGCCATAACCCTTATCTAACATTAACAATTCATCTTTTATCTTTTGATGAATTGTGGGTCGTAAACTCGATAAATTCCGATCAAAGGTAGGTACCAAAGTGTTAATTGAATCCATTGCACCACGTAATACCACCCAGACTATCTTTTTATTTGTTAGCGATGTTTTACTCGCTTCACTCGCCACTTTTGCAATAGTGCCAGTGTTAAACAAAACTAAACTGGCACCAAAAGCTTTTATCAGTCGACGACGTTGTAATTGTGAATTATCCATGACTATCTCCTCAAAAATTCTGGGCTCAGTAACAACAGTGTCAATGCTTGGCTTTGACTCTCTGCACGAATTATTGAACGATAACTGCGGTCAGTTAACGTATCAGCAAATGAGTATTTCATTAGTTTTTCGACATTCGCTTTCTTCCTGGCAGCAACCATTGAAGACCATTCGATCTTTGCCATCAATGCACTTGAGCCGTCCCAATCATGTTGTTGGTCACTGTAACCGGCAGGAGAGCCTGCATTAAAAGGCATTTGACCTAAAGATTGTAAAGAGCCGAGTAAGTATTTATTCTCAAGTTTTTTCATTCCTAACATGCGTAAGGTAGAAACAACATATTCGCGAGGGGTTTTAAACTTCTGACTTTGCTCATGCCATGATTCACTTGCTTGTATGAGCTCTACCATCACAGCTTTAATATTGCCTTGAGAGACATGCCAGCGAGCAGTAAGTTTATTTATTAACGATTGTGGAGGGTTGTCACTAATAAAATGTTGCGCCAACTTTGAACAAATATAGTTAGCCGTTGAAGGATGACGAGCTATATCAATTAACATTTGCTCTCCCTGCCTAACTCCGGTGTTTTTATAACTTTTACCAAATAGACGTCTATCGCCGGGTTCATGACCATAGCTACGAAACTTAAAGCCTGACTCTTTATCTTTTCCTGGTCTGGCAACGCTCCAACCTGTGATCGTTTTTGCTAATTCCTGCACATCATTTTGTTGATAACCGCCATCAACACCTAAAGTATGTAGTTCCAAAATTTCACGAGCCAGATTCTCATTAAGGCCTCGGCCTTTATTACTTTTTCTACTTTTTTTACCTATCAGGGAGTTTGGGCCAATTGATTTTTCGTTATTAAGATATATCAACATCGCGGGGTGCTTTTCAACCGCAATTAACATCTGTTCAAATCGACCTAACAGATTAGGAGCAATGGCTTCTCGCTCTAATGTCGGCGCTAAAGCGGCCATAACAGGTCCTGAAGAACTGACACTAAAGTGGTTTGAAAAAAAATCGAGTAAACGCCAGTTAAGACTATTATCAGAAGTAATTGACTGAACTAAGGTATCGGAAGAAAGTTGGCGGAGTATTTTTCGGTTATAATTATTGCCTTGTTGCTGTTTAGCTAACATTGGACTCTGCTGGCCTAACATTGAGTTCTGTTGTGATTTTTTCTTATTAGCCTTTTTTGCCAAGCGGTATTCATTCAATTTATTAGCAATTTCAGAAGAATGAGGCAGCTTGTGATTAAATGAGATCGGAGGTGAAGCATTCAGTTGAGAAATCAACCAAGCTTTCGGATTTTTACCGGCAGCCTTCAATTCAGAAGGTTTTGCCCCTAAGCCAAAGCGATTAGTGGCAATACTCGCATCTAAAGACATCAGAATTCCTTAATAAAAAAACATTCCATTAAGTTATGTACATTTTATCAACTATTCCAGTCTATTTACATAGCTTTACATTCATTGAGCGATTAACTTTTATCTGCTGAAAAAGGATACTCAGTTAATGTAAAAGAGGTGTTTTTGTCACCATAAACAAATACTCGACATTCTTGCCAAGCTTGTGGAATTATCCACTGATTATTTTTCTGATAAGAATACGAGCTATATTGGTTAGCACAACGAAAATCGAGTTTATTGATATTTCCTTCAACATTATCAATAGAAAAAGTATTTCTTACTAAACTCAACACAATAAGATCACCTTTTTTAAATATTTCTTCTGTGACGATACTTTTATTACTCTTAATATAGTCATCAAGCAGTTGCTCAACCATGTTGTAACCTGTGAGTTCGTTATCATCTTGGCTAAGTTCTTTCAGTTTAGTTAGCGATTGTTGAGCATCAAATATTTGATTAAGTTGAATCGCGGTTTGCATTTTTAATTCATTAAAAACCTTAATGTATTCACCAGAAAAAGTATTACTTTCTTTAATCGATGTTTTATTAAGAAAGTATAACTGGCTATAACTGTCTCCTTCTAACCCAGCTAAATCAGCACGTAATATATTGAACAAGTTATGTTCATCACGATTTGTTTTACGAATATCCGTCATTTCGGCTATAAGCCGTTTAGTTTCAGCTATATCATTTTGTTTAATGGCCTCATTGGCTTTTTCATATAATTGATATATTTGGGATGAAACAATATTTGTTGAGTGTTCCCCCAAAGAAAAATCAAATTGAACGGTAGCGTTAAATTGCTGTATGACTTGTCCATTTTCTTTGGCTGGATCAAATACCCACTGTTCCAACGCTTGTTTAGCGCGGCTAACAAACCCTTTATGACCCACATGTTCGAGTACTGAAATATTTGATACGCTACCATCTTTTTCAATGGTATAACTTAATTGAACCCAACCTTCTATTTTCTGAATAGCCGCTTTACGAGGATAAATGGGTGAAACACGTTTTACTGCTTTTGCGTTTACAATCGTGTTTAGTTCTTGCGATAATTTAATTTTATCTGTGCTATTTGCTTGCTCTGCAAATACTAAAGGGCAAGTTGACAAAAAACTTGAAATAAAGAGCAGGCTAAGCTGTAACAATTTTTTCATAAAAACTCCATTTAACAATGAAAATCTATAACATAGGAAAGTTAAATATACTTTATTAATAAGTAAATTCAATCAGGTATTTTTGGCATAAAAAAACAGCAACGAATAAAAGGTAAGCTGCTGCTAATTAAATACGATTTTTTCTTTTTTGAAGCTATTTTTCTTCTTGATCCTTAACTTTTTCAGATGTTTTCTGTTTGGGTAACCATTTGTGGATCTTCATTACCGTACAAGCGGCTCCTCGAGAAGTTGTAGCGTCTGTTGAAATTTTATCGCCACGGGTTAAACAATCTCGTCCGGTTTTACTCGTCATTGCTATTTTGTGCATTGCCCAATCCGCATCACACATCCCTATTAGGGACACTTTATAGGCTTGGCGTTTACGGTCATGAACAATTATCGCATTGCGTTCACCTACAGCATTATTCCAACCGTTAATATGACAAACCTGCTGCACTTCCTCACCTTGACGAGGGTTAACTTTCTTAGTGTTCTCACTTTGATTATTGACTGGTGTATTTGTACAAGCAGTAATAGAAATAACAAGGGTAGATATTAAAGCCAGTATAGTTTTGTTCATAATATATTCCTTTTTTTAAGTTCAATAATATAGTAATAAATAATAAGCTCAATAAGTGTTACATCTTGTTATCGGTAGTACTGCAAGCGCTAACAAATAGTGTTAACAATAGCGTGAATATTTGAATAATTTTATTCATCCAATTGCTTCATTATTTACAAAAGCTATTAAAAATTCGTGGAGAGAGGTTTTTGCCAAGGTATCTGCCCACTAGCACGGATATGTTGGGTTAATTCTTCTCTCATTTTAGAAAATACTTTAGCCGACTGTTGTTCTAATGGGTTTTTCTCATACGGATCGTTTTTCAAGTTAAAAAATTGAAATGGCTGATAAGGCGTATTTTGTACCAACTTATAATCTCCAGTTCTCACAGCATAATAACTTAATCCATTATGATCCCAACCTTCTTTTCGTACCCAAAACAAAGTTCGTTCTTTCGTTGCTATTTCGGGCTTTAATAACGTAGTTAAAAGGCTTACCCCGTCAACTCTTTTCGGTTTCTCCTTAGCGGCAATATCGGTAAAGGTAGGTAATAAGTCCATCAGCATAGCCATATTTTCTGTCTGCTGATTAGGTTTTATTTTACTAATCCAACGAGCAAAGGTTGGCACTCGAATACCACCTTCAAACATATCTCCTTTTCCGCCTCGTAATTTGCCATTACTTTGCGCATATTGCAGTGCACCACCGTTATCTGAAGTAAATATCACTAAGGTATTATCATCTAATCCTGATATTTTTAGCTGTGCCATCACTCGGCCAACAGCATCATCTAAATGTTCAATGAATGCGACGTTTTTAGCCCGTTTGTCTGATAATTTCGGCTCTCGATTATTAACGCGTGATAAATAACTTTGCGGTGGTTGGATAGGAAAATGCGGGGCATTATAGGAAAGAAACATAAAAAATGGTTTTTTCGACTTTGTCGAATTATCGATATAATCGACTGCCCAATCGGTAAAGATATCAGTGGCGTGTCCCTTAGGTTCAATAGTCTCACTATTTAAGCGCATCCAATTAACGTTACCTCTTAGATGCGTCCAGTAATCGTCCATCATGTCACCTAAAAAACCATGAAAATAATCAAACCCTCGGTCATTAGGTAAATTAGGTGACTCTAACCCTAAGTGCCACTTACCAATTAACGCTGTTTGATAGCCAAGGCGTTTCATATTATCTGCGATAGTTTTTGTGTTCGGGTCTAAATACCCCCAGTTTATCGATTCATGTTGCCTAACAACTCCTGGTACGCCAACCTTGTCAGGATATTTTCCGCTAATAAAAGATGCTCTGCTTGGAGAGCAAACGGTAGAGTTCGCATAAAACTGAGTAAAGGTTAAACCTTGTTTAGCTATTTTATCAATATTCGGGGTTTGTAAGTCTTGTGCCCCTTGCACTGATAAATCACCATAACCCAAATCATCAGCCATAATCACTAGAATATTTGGCTGCTCATTTGCTTTAATAAAACCACAATAGCTAAGCAATAAAATTGATACTAAATAATATATCTTCAAAAGTGTTGTCCTAAACCTGCTATGACCAAGTCAAAATATGGCCCGCTTTATGTAATTTGTTCCCTTGCTCATTGGCAAGGGCATATTCAAAACCACCACGTAAACTAAAAGCGCCATGCTTGCCATGTTTATCTAATGCGATAAACGCTACTTGCAAGTGTTTCATATCACGATGATTTTTATGTATTTTATGAATGCGGTGAGTAGCAATTTCACAGGCCTCTTGCGGAGACTTACCTGCCCTCATCATTTCCATCACCACAGTACTGGCACCGGTTCGTATTACCGCTTCCCCTAACCCTGTACAAGCAACGGCACCCACTTCGTTATCAACAAATAAACCAGCACCAATTATGGGAGAGTCGCCAACGCGGCCGAACATTTTCCAGGCAACTCCAGAGGTGGTCGCTGCACCTGCCAAATTCCCTTGAGCATCAAGCGCTAACATGCCGATAGTATCGTGATTTTCAACATTGATTTCTGGTACATAGTCACTTTTTTTAAGCCAATTGCGCCATTTCTGTTTCGCCTTTTCGGTAAACAAGTTTTGTTTTTTAAAGCCTTGAGACAAAGCAAACTTTTCGGCGCCCTTACCTACTAACATCACATGCGGCGTTTCTTCCATTACTTTTCTTGCCACCGATATCGGGTGTTTGAAGCCTTGTAAACACGCTACTGCTCCGCAATTACTATGATGATCCATAATACTGGCATCTAAGGCTACATTTCCTTCTCGATCAGGAAGACCGCCATAACCAACGCTATGATTGTTTTCATCTGCTTCTGGTACACGAACACCAATTTCAACCGCATCAAGAGCATTACCCCCTTGGGCAAGAATTTTCCACGCGGGTTTATTCGCTTCAATAGCAAAATTCCAAGTAGAAATTAATACCGGGTATTTATTGGCGACTAACGAAGTTATATGTGAGGTATCGCTATGCTCGCTAGCAGCTGAACCAGTAGTTACTCCTGTAGTAACTCCCGCGGTAACGGTTGCAGTCGCGATAGCCGCTGAAGATTTTAAGAAATTACGCCTGGTAGTCATGTGGTTAATCCTTAATTTGGTGTTAAATGCTCAATATGTACTAAAGCCATGCATTAATGCCATTCGACAGCTTTAATTATAAATGAGTATGGTAAGACAAATTGCCACCACCGAGGTTAAAAATAATAGCAGTCTAATTCTTAATTTATTCATCATATATCAGACTCTTAATAGGGTATCGCCAACCGTGGCTCTGCCAACCAGTGCTTGAGCGCGTTTGTCATATCTAAGGCGACATGAGGTTGCTCTTTAAGTAAGTTCCATCTTTCATAGGGATCTTCGGTTAGATTAAATAATTCAATCGCTACACCGTGTCGAGCCAGCAACTTCCATTTACCATCTCTTACGATCTCGGTGATCACTGGCTCAGGACGTTTATCAACGGTTGCCCAATAATTACCATTGCCTTTGTAATCACCAATTTGCCAAAAGACATAGCCGCGATCTTTAATCGCTGCATTATTTATTATTACCGGCGTTATATCTTTACCATCAATTGCCACATGACTATCTAAAGAAATATTCGCTGTTTTGGCAAAAGTTGGCAGCAAATCATTGGTATGGATCAGTTCATTGGAAACTTGACCGGCTTTAATATGCTCAGGCCACCAAGCAATAGCCGGAACACGTATGCCGCCTTCATGAAAATCCACTTTTCGCCCTTTAAAGTGTCCAGCTGAACCGCGATATGCAGGGCCATTATCACTGGTAAATATCACTAAAGTATTGTCAGCAATACCGAGTTGTTTTAACTTGGTTAATACTCGGCCAATACTATGATCCAAATGAGACACCATTCCGCGATAAAGTCGTTCATCACCGATGGCTTTGTCGTTATATTGGGTTAATGCGCTATCAGGCGTAACTTCATACGGAGAATGAGGTGTGTCAAACCAAAGATTTAAGAAAAATGGCTGTTTTCTTTCTGCGCTTAATTCAATAAAATCAATTGCTTCGTCAGTTTTAATATCCGTCCAATGTTTATCAATCGCCGGAATTATTTTTTCATCACGAATAAGATGTTTACCTGCGTCTTTATACAGACGTTTTTCTAACATTGCCGGTTTCCGATACAGTGGATCCTCAATCATCGCCAAGTAATGATCAAAGCCATGCTCTTTGGGGCCAGGAATACTATTGGATCTATCTTCAATATGCTTTTTATTCAAGCCTCCAAGATGCCATTTACCAATATGCTTAGATACATAACCTGCTGACTTTAAAACTTTAGGTATAGTTAATACATCACGTTGTAAATGCATCACTTCATCTTTGAAGTGGCGAGTAACATTAAATCTGAGCGGAGAGCGTCCGGTCATAATACTGACACGTGTTGGTGTACATACCGCAGAACCCGCATAAAATTGGGTAAAGCGCATGCCTTCACGCGCCATCTGGTCGATATTAGGGGTAGTGATTTTTAAGCTGCCATAACTCCCTACATCGCCATAACCCAGATCATCGGCTAGGAGTAAGACAATATTTACTGGCTGATGTTCTTCAGCCATTACTGGTTTACTGACTAGAAAGCTCAGTACAATTACAAGCACGAAAATCAGCGAAAAACTCACTAACACCGAAAATTTAGCGGGGCTAGTTAATACTTTAACTCTTGCTACCAATGTACTCATTGACGGTTAATTCCTTTAAGTGTGTATTGGTAGTGGTAATGCTTATCGGTTAAAAAGTACTGCTTTAATGCTGTTGCTCCCCAACTTTGCACACCGCCAACCCCCATTTGACCAAGATCTACATTTAAACTAACCAAGGGTCTTTCAACCAATTCACCACTGTGTAGTCCTTCTCGGGTTTTACCGGAATCTAAATCGCCTATTCGGTAGTGCAAAGCACTCATGCCAAAATGTGGCGAACCAGTAATTTCCATGCCAATACCGGCATTATTTAACAAGTTTGCCCATCGTACTTGAGTTTTATAACCACTTTCTTGAGCACGCACATAGGGATGATACTGCTCAGCAACACTCGATTGGTATAAACCGACGTGGGCCGAATGGCTTCTATCACGATAATTTTCATGAGGACCACGGCCAAAGAAACTTAACTGATCAAATTCAGCAAATAATTCCATATTCATACCAACTCTCGGTATTTCAGATACTTGCTGTTTAGCAATGGTCAGGTCGTAATCGATGACAACTTCACCAGAAGGTTTGATCAAATAATCTATCAACAAATCACCCTCAACATCCGGGACAGTAAAACTTGTTTTGACCAATACATTGCCATTGGCCAGGGTTTCCAGTTGAAATGATTTTTTAAACTGACGCTCAGAGGCATACTTCCATACCCTGCGTTTATCATGCCATTTACCACCATAATCATTATCGTTAGGCGCTCGCCAAAAGTTAGCTTGTGGCGATGATTTAATCAGTTCAGTACCTTGGTAGTTATAACCGGTTAATAAAGCAGTTTTTTGATTAAATCTAACCACAAAGTCTTTACCCTGAATTTCTAACCCTAATCTTGGCTCTAATTGATAAACATTCAGTTTTTTCGTTACTTTAGCTACTGCTTTATCGTCACGTTTAACCGCTATTAAAAATTGTTCACTGGCTATTTCATGGTCTTTAGCCAGTAATGGCAGTGCTTTATTGGTTTTAATACTGAGATTAAGAAATACTTCATCGCGATAGCTAGCCTTTAATTGATAAGCAAGCGTAAAGATCGCACGCTGTTGAGCAGCTAAGTTCAGTTGCTTGAACTGACCCGATTGCAATACTTCTCCGTTGCTCATCAACTGCCAGCTTAGGTAATAATCAGACAAATCTTTGAAAAAGAATTCGTTAAATAATTCTATTTTACCTGATGATAAATCTACCGCAGTAAATTGTACCTCTTGATGAGCTTTCTTGACTTCATATATTGCAGGTTGTGGCCGTCTGTCCGGTAGCAATAAACCATTTAAAACAAAGCTACCATCAGAAGGAGTACCCGGTACGCCAAAATCACCACCGTAAGCGAAGATTTGTTTACCTTCAGCGGTGGTTTTACGTAAACCTTGGTCAACCCAATCCCAAATATAACCACCTTGCAATGCAGGGTATTTTCGGATCAAATCCCAGTAATCTTGAAAGTTACCAACACTATTACCCATGGCATGTGCATATTCGCTCATGATCATCGGACGTTCTGGATTAGATTTAGCATAGTTTTCCATGCGTTTAGGACCTGGATACTGCGGCACTATCATATCGGTATTCCAATCATGCTCAGCACGTTCATATTGACGAGGGCGAGAAGGATCTCGCAGCTTTATCCAGTCATAGGTTTTATAAAAATTAGCACCATTACCGGCTTCATTTCCCAATGACCAAGCGATAACAGACGGGTGATTTTTATCACGCTCCACCATAGCTTTAGTACGTTCCATATGGGCATGTTCCCAAAGAGGATTGTCTCCCAAGGTACCGCCTTCGACTCGTTTGTATCCCATACCGTGAGATTCAATATTTGCCTCATTAACAATATATAAACCGTATTTATCAGCAAGCTCGTAAAAGTAAGGGTCATTAGGATAATGCGCAGTACGAACTGCATTGATGTTAAATTGCTTCATCAATTTAACATCTAATTCCATGCTTGCTTTGGAAATAACATGTCCCGTATCAGGATCATGCTCATGGCGATTAACGCCCTTAATTAAAATGGCTTTACCATTAACCAGTAACTGGCCGCCTTTCATTTCCACACGTCTAAAACCAATTTTTTGCTCAACAACCTGTAACGCGTTACCGGATAAGTCAGACATTTTAAGCTGTAAGCTATATAAGTTGGGGGTCTCGGCAGACCATTGTTTTATATTGCTAAGCACACTTTTAAACTGAATAGTGTCGCCATCGTTTAACTGGTTTTGTAAATGAACAAGCCGATTTCCACTACTGTCGAATAATTCAGCTGAAACTTTTACCGGTTTTTGGTGATCGGTTATAACATCTAACGAGAACAATCCTGTCTTATAATCATCTGATAAATTCGCATGTACAAAAATGTCTTTAATACGGCTTTTGGGAGTTGCATATAAATATACATCACGCTCAATGCCAGATACTCGCCAATAATCCTGATCTTCTAAATAACTGCCATCACTCCATCGAAAAACTTGGAGAGCAATACTATTTGTCCCTTTGCGAATATAAGGAGTAAGATTAAACTCTGCAGGTGTTTTACTGCCTTGGCTATAACCTACTTTTTTTCCATTAACCCATAAATAAAATGCCGATTTAACCGCGCCGAAATGAACGAATACTTCTTTATTATTCCAGCCAGCTGCAATTTCAAAGTTACGTAGATAATGACCTACGGGATTGTCATGCGATTGAATATAAGGTGGGTTTTTAGCAAATGGATAAGGCTGGTTAACATAGATTGGTGTGCTATATCCCTGAAGCTCCCAATTACTTGGAACAGGAATATCAGCCCAATCAGCAACTGAAAAATTCGCCTTATGAAAATTAGCAATAACGTCTGCAGGCTTAGCCACTAATTTGAATTTCCACACCCCATTTAAGCTTAAATAATTACTGGCTTGTTCTTTATTTTTTTTTGCTTCCAATTCACTTACAAATGGAAAGAAGCTTGCGCTAGGTGCTAACTTATTAATACCAACAACGTTAGGATTTTCCCAATCATTTTGTGCTTTTAGTGCAACGGCACTGAAAGCGATAAAGAAGAGAAAAACAGAGGGTAATATTTTCTTAATGATCATCGATTAATAACCTACAGTAACAATGTCTGTTACTCGTTGTTGAAATTGCTTAACTAACTCTGGGTGTTGCTTAGCAATATTAGTACGCTCACCAATATCAGTGGTTAAATTATATAATTGTGCTTCTTTTGAAAAACCTCCTTCAATACCTTTAGGTTTCAGCCAAGGATAGTTATTGTTACTCTTATTGGGTGAGATGTATTTCCAGCTCTGCGATCTCAGTGCATGAGGACCTACCGACTCTTCGAGTAAATCCGTTCTTCCTTCTTTAGATTGACCGAGTAACGCAGATAATAGCTCTTGGCTATCAACAGCTTCGTTATTATCCACTTCAATTTTTAGTAATTTAGCTAACGACTTGTAGATATCCATTTGTGAAATCAAGGCATTTGACTGTGCTGGTTTTACCATGCCCGGCCAATACACAATCATAGGAACACGAGTACCCGCTTCAAAGGCACTATATTTCCCTCCTCTAAAAGGACCTGCAGGTTTGTGTTTTCCAATAAGTTCAACAGAGTGATCCTCATATCCATCATTTAATACCGGGCCATTGTCACTGGTAAATATAATGATGGTATTGTCTGCTACTCCTAGTCGCTCCAGTTCATTGATGATCTGCCCAGACATCCAGTCCATTTGTACAATGGCATCGCCTCTTGGACCCATTTTTGTTGCACCTTTAAACTTAGGGTGTGGTAATCGTGGTACGTGAATATCATGATAAGAATGAAATAAGAAAAAAGGTTTTGCTTTGTTTTTACGGATGAAATTAATGGCTTTACTGGTGAAAACATCAGAAAAATCTTCGTCCTTCCAAAGAGCTGACTCACCACCTGCCATAGTACCAATTCGACTTACACCATTAACAATGGTATCGCTATGTTGTCTGTCTGCTGCATATCTCAGTAATTCTGGATGCTCTACGCCTGTTGCTCTATCACCAACTTTTACTTTATAACTGACAGAAATTGGATCATTAGCATCAAGGTTAACTATTTTTCTATTTTCTAAATAGACCGTTGGTACACGATCACCCGTTGCTGGTAGCAAAAAACTATAATCAAAGCCAACATCCAAAGGTCCTGGAGTAATGTCGTTATTCCAGTCGACATTGCCATTCCCTAAACCAAGGTGCCACTTACCAACAACACCGGTAACATAGCCTGCTTTTTTGAGCATTTTGGGCAAGGTTGTTTTGGTTGTAGGAATTAAAAGTGGTGCATCACCTTTAAGTACATCGGCATTAATCCTAAATCCATGCTCTCCTGTTAACAATGAATACCGTGAAGGTGTGCATGTTGCAGCACTACTGTGGGCATCGTTAAATTTCAGGCCATTATGTGCTAAGCGATCGATATTTGGCGTACTAACCCCTGTTGCTCCATAACTGCTCACATCACCATAACCAAGGTCATCAATATACATAATGATTATGTTTGGTGAAGCCATGTTCTTTTCAACGACAATATCAGAGGGTTTACTTTCGTTATTACAGCTTTGTAAAAGCAGCAATGACAACAAAGAAGCGGAGGTTAACATTCTAGTATTCATATTATTTCTCAAAATAAAAAGCAATGATTTTTTTCATATGGCCTCATCAATGAAGACTTATGATAAAAGTCACTGAATGACTTAAAAAAACATCGAGTGCCAACAGAGGCACTCGATATATTAAGCAAAAAACCCTTACGATCTAGTCCGTGTGTAGGGGAAACAAAAAACGGGTATAAGGGAGTTGCTTACAATTTGTATTTAACGACTGACTTAACATAGAAAGCTCAAATCGTTTGTTATCGATGCTCATGTTATTCCCAATTATTAACTCAAATAGAACAACAAAAGTGTGTAATTTAATTGTTTAGATTACTTTATTTTTATTTGCTGATAACACTTTATACGTGACTTATCTTACGATTTACCGCGTAATCTACAATACTAAAAAAGTACTGTTTTTTAGTAGATGCTATCAAAAGCAATTTTATTTAGTGACTTTATTCAAATAAAAAGCAAGTGCTACGAACACTTGCTTTTAACAATGAAAGCCACTTAGAACTTATAAGTTATTCCTAAGGTATATTTTCGGCCTAAATAACTAACGCGATCGGTTAATTCTTTATATTTAGCATAAGTTTCTTGATGTTCATCGGTTACATTTCTTACGGCAAAATTCATTTTCCAATTTTTACTGAAAGTATAGGTAGCGTTAACATCTAACTGACCATAAGCATCTTTATAACTTGGCAAGAATTCATCTCTTTGACCCCAGCCCAAATGCCGCTCTCTTTGAACAACATGTGCACTTCGGTAGTTATAGGCAGCACGAATACTGAATTTATTATCATCATAATAAACAAAGGCATTACCATTATGTTTTGCAACACCTGGATTATCATGCTTGTCACCCTCTTGATCGGTAAAGGTAGAGCCACCTAATGGTTTGGTATAGTTAATACCAAAGCCCATATGCTTAAATAAACCAGGTAACATTTCTAACGACTGTTGGTAGTTAATTTCATAACCTTTTTGACGTGCATGTCCCTCAACCTTACGTTGCTGAATATAAAATTTATGACCGCCAAGCTCTAGGTCATAAGCAGATTCAGGGTCTATAAATAAAAATGCATTATCAATTTCTCGATAGTAATAAGCCACAGACAACATACCCGCATCGCCAAAATACCACTCAAAAGAAACATCAACATTTTCGGCTCTTCGCGGCGGTAAATTTACGTTACCTGAACTACCGGCACCGTCATATCCTTCAGGGGTATAATCTGGATACCATATCTCCATACGAGGTGCGATTTCCATTAAGCCACGACGACCTAAGGTTTTTCCCCAACCTAAACGTAGTATTTTATCGTCCGCTAGTGCCAAGTTGCCATTAAAGCTCGGTAAATGGTCAAAATATTTTCCACCCGTAGTTGTATAGCCATAGGGAAATTCACCAGGAATGTCTCTATATTCTGGGTCTGAAAGCCATTTAAAGTAAATACCTGTGCCTGAGACGTCAGTTTTTACCCAACGATCTCCAATATTACCCCAGAAGCGTTTACCTTTTATTTCTCCTTCAAACGATAACTTAAGATAAGCAGCAGTAGTTGTTTCGGTAACCGAAGTATTCTCATAGGCTTTATCAAAAACTGGGTCGCCAAGTTCGGTAAGTGCATAAATGTCAGCTAAGCCCATCATCATGGCCATATCATTCAAATTACAATTAAAACTTGTAAAAGTACCGGGTAAATTGCCACTTAATTCGCTGCTCACTTGGCTGGTTGCTGATGTCATACAACTTGACATATAATCAGAGACTTCATTATCTGCAGGATCAGCGTTCATGTCCTTATTTAAGAAAATATCTTGTATCGCTTTTTGTGGTAGACCATCCCACGTTCGATTATCTGACTTTTCATTTTTATTATAATACTTTTGCTGAGCAAAACTTCTTTCAGCCCAACGACCGCCAAATTTCACTTCGGTAATAAACGAGTCGTTAATATCATGAGTTAAATCAAATTTAACGGTATCAGAACCTTCATCAACTTGAACAGCTTGACGTCGTAACTGACTTAAGCGCCAATTATCATTTAAGTTATCAGGCTGTAATGAAACTGGATTCATCGAATCGTAATTGTCATAAATTGTCACGTCAGCTACGTCGACGCCACGTTCATTAAATGCAAATACATTTACGCCATCGTGAGTACTATGCTGCTTCCAATTACCGCCTAGCTCTTGAGTTATTCTCATACCGCCATGCAAACGTGAACTTTCTGCATCTGAGGTTGATGCCTTAAATTCAAACAGCACATCGTCATTAAATTGATAATCAACGGCTATATTTGCTTGTGTTGACTCTCTTTCTGATACCCCTTGACATGGGTTACAGCCCATAGTTATAAGACCACCACCTAACAAGCCACTTTCTACATAAGCAACAGGGCCTGCAGGAACCGCTGAGGTATTTTTAATATCATTATCTTTCCAATGTGTTCCACCTGGTACATCACCTAATTGCGTTAAAACAAAGTTGTCACTTTCCAGAACAAAAGCACGATGTTTATTAGAACCTATCCCTAGATTATCAGATTGATAGACATCGTCATATTTGGTGTACGTACCATCAAGGGTAATGCTTAACTTATCGTTTGGTTGCCATTGTAAAGTACCATTAACCGACTCTCGATCTGAAAGACGTTCATTTGACGACAGGCTAAACATCGAAGGTGCATAATAAACATCGTTTACATCACTTACGCCATCACCGTTAACATCAATTTTCATGTATTTATCGTCTAAATCAGTACCATTTGGTCCACTATTTTCACCGTTAAAACCTGTTTGTCTAACCCAACGTGAGCCGCCATCTGAGCCTAAACCCGAGCCAAACGCCTCGGTATTAGAACGAACGTCTTTTTTCGTCAGTGTCAACAAACCACCAAAATCCCCCCACTTAGTATCACGATAGTTTTTACCTAAATATAAATTAAATTCAGGATCAACTTTTTCACCAATATCACTATATTGTGCTTTGGTGTTTATAATGGCTAAATTTTCATTTTCTCTTTGCAGGGGTTTTTTAGTTTTTAAGTTAACTGAGCCCCCTAATGAACCTTCTGTAAGATCGGCTTGAGAAGTTTTATAAACATCTATACTTGAAAAAAGTTCAGCGGGAATATCTTGTAAATTAACACCTCGACCACTTTGTAATCCTTCAGCGCTATTTATATTACCAGTAGACTCTATAGCACCCGCTAAGGTACTGCCGTTAATTTCAATATTATTATCAAATGAGCCGCGTATACTTAAACTAGTACCTTCACCTTCATCATTACGCGTGATCAGCACACCTGTGATACGAGACAAAGACTCTGCGATATTTGCATCAGGCATTTGTCCCATATCTTCAGCACTGATGCTATCCATAATTTCATCCGCGAAACGCTTATCATTAATTGACTGGCGAATACTGCTACGCACACCAAGCACCTCAATAACTTCGGTTTCTTCAACTTTCTTCTTTTTTTCTTCTTCAGGAGTGACTTGTGCTGCTATAGATGGCAGCGCTGTCATTCCAAAGGCGACAATACAGGCTTTACTTAACGTAGATAACTCAAATCGTTTCATGTTGTTTTTAATCATATTAATCCCTAAACCAAATTACACTAGCTACTAAAAACGTGTAATTTAGCTAATTATATTATTAAGTTTTTATTTAAATTTAATGGTATTTAACATGAATAATTTTATGGGTTATAGGTTGATTAACAATACAAAGAAAATGCTATTCGAGGCTGTATTGCATTGAATATCAGTAGAGAACCGTATAATTTTGTGAGTTTGTGAATAAACAAAGCGAGTACCAACAACGGTACTCTATAAATTAAGCAAAAACCCTTACTGTTCACTCCGAGTGTAAGGGTTTCCTAAAACTTTAATTTAAATGCTAAAACTTATAAGTTACTCCTAGGGTGTATTTTCGGCCTAAATAACTAACGCGATCAGTTAACTCTTTATATTTTGCATAGGTTTCTTGATGTTCATCCGTTACATTTCTTACGGCAAAATTCATTTTCCAATTTTTGCTGAACTTATACGTAGCGTTAACATCTAACTGACCATAAGCATCTTTATAACTTGGTAAGTATTCATGTTTTTGACCCCAGCCCAAATATCTCTGTCTTTGAACAACATGCGCACTTCGGTAATTATACGCGGCACGAATACTGAACTTATTATCATCATAATAAATAAAAGCATTACCATTATGTTTTGCAACACCTGGATTGTCGTGCGTATCACCCTCTTGATCCACAAAAGTAGAGCCACCAAGCGGTTTAGTATAGTTAATACCGTAACCCAAATGCTTTAATAAACCGGGTAACATTTCTAACGACTGTTGGTAGTTAATTTCATAACCCTTTACACGCGCATTACCAATAACCTTACGTTGTTGAATGTAGAATTTATGGTCCCCAAGCTCTAGGTCATAAGCAGATTCAGGATCTATAATTAAGCCCGAATTTTCAATTTCTCGATAATAATAAGCAACAGACAACATACCCGCTTCGGCAAAATACCACTCAAAAGAAACATCGACATTTTCGGCTCTTCTTGGCGGTAAATTTACGTTACCAGAGCTACCGGCACCGTCATATTCTTCAGGGGTATAATCTGGATACCATATCTCCATACGCGGTGCGATTTCTTTTAAACCACGACGACCTAAAGTTTTGCCCCAACCTAAACGTAGTATTTTATCGTCCGCTAGTGCCAAGTTGGCATTAAAGCTCGGTAAATGATCATAATAATGGCCACCCGAATCTCTATAGCCATAGGGAAATTCACCCGGAGTTGATTGATAATTTGGATCGTCAAGCCACTTAAAATAAATTCCTGTGCCTGCAACTTCAGTTTTTACCCAACGGTCGCCAATGTTACCCCAGATGCGTTTACCTTTAAATTCGGTTTCAAATGACAACTTAAGGTAAGCTGCAGTGGTTGTTTCAGTAACCGACGTATTTTCATAGGCTTTATCAAATACAGGGTCGCCAAGTTCGGTAAGTGCATAAATGTCAGGTAAGCCCACCATTATGCCCATTTCATTCATATCACAGTCAAAGGTTGTGTAATCACTGGGTAAACTGCCACTTAATTCGCTGCTCACTTGGCTGGTTGCTGTTGTTAAACAGCTTGCCATATAATCAGAGACGTCATTGTTATCAGGGTCGGCATTCATGTCTTTATTTAAGTAAATATCTTGTATATTTGCTTGAGGTAAACCATCCCAAGTTGGTCCGTCTGAACTTTTATTTTGATTATAATAGGCTTGCTGAGCAAAGCTTCTTTCGGCCCAGCGTGCTCCATATTTCACTTCAGTAATAAAGCCGTGCTCAATATCATGGGTAAAATCAAATTTAACGGTATCACTACCTTCTTGAACCAACGCCGCTTGACGTTGCATTTGACTTAAGCGCCAATTATCACTTAAGTTATCAGGGGTTAATGATACTGGATTCATCGAATCGATATTGTCATAGATAGTAACGTCAGCTAAGTCGACGCCATTTTCGTTAAATTCATAAACATTCTGGCCATCGTGAACATTACTTTCTTTCCAATTACCGCCTAACTCTTGGGTTATTTTCATTTGACCATGAAAACGTTCACTATCTGCATCTGATGTTGATGCTTTAAATTCAAACAGTACATCGTCATTAATTTGATAATCAATTTCTAGATTGGCTTGTTTTGATTCCCTGTCTGATACACCTTGACATGGACTACATCCCATTTGAAGCAATCCGCCACCTAGTAGGCCACTTTCGACATAAGCAACCGGCCCAGCAGGTACCGCAGAGGTATTTTTTGCATCATTGTCTTGAAAATATTGACCACCTGGTACATCGCCAAGTTGAGTTAAAAGAAAGTTGTCACTTTCCAGTGCAAAGGCACGATGTTTATGAGATTGAATGCCTAATTTACTGGCTTGATAGACATCATCATATTTGTTGTATGTAGCATCAAGGGTAATACTTAACTTATCATTTGGTTGCCATTGTAAAGTACCATTAATAGATTTTCGCTCTGAAAGACGTTCATTTGACGACAGGCTAAACGATGAAGGTACATAATAAACATCGTTTACATCACTGACGCCATCACCATTGACATCAATTTTGATGTACTTATCATCAAGATCACCAGCATTAGGCCCGCTAGCTGCACCATTAAAACCCGTTTGACGAACCCAACGTGAGCCACCGTCTGAGCCTAAACCCGAGCCAAACGCCTCAGAATTAGAGCGAACATCTTTTTGAGTAAGCGTGAGCAAACCACCAAAATCACCGTACTTAGTACCACGAAAGTTTTTTCCTAAATATAAGTTAAATTCAGGATCAACTTCTCCACCGATATCACTATATTTTGCTTTGCTATTTATTAACGCGAAATTTTCATCTTCTCTTTGCAGCGGTTTTTTGGTTTTTAAGTTAACCGAGCCACCTAACGATCCTTCAGTAAGATCTGATTGAGCCGTTTTATAAACATCTATACTTGAAAAAAGCTCAGCAGGAATGTCTTGTAAATTAACACCACGGCCGCTGTCTAATCCTTCAGCGCCATTCAGGCTTCCCCCTTTTTCTATTGCCCCCGCTAAAGTACTGCCGTTAATTTCAATATTATTATCAAATGAGCCACGAATACTTAAACCCGTACCTTCCCCTTCATCATTTCGGGTGATCAGCACACCTGTGATACGTGATAAAGATTCTGCGATATTTACGTCAGGCATTTGCCCCATATCTTCAGCACTGATGGAGTCCATAATTTCATCAGCAAAACGTTTGTCGTTTATAGATTGACGGATACTGTTACGTACACCAACGACTTCAATAACTTCTGTTTCATCTACCGCTTTTTTTTTATTTTTATCTTCGATGTTTTCTTGAGCTGCAATGGCAGGCAAGCTTGCTATGCCAAGGGCAAGAACACAGGCCTTAGTAAGTGGTGAAAGCTCAAACCTTTTCATGTTAGTCATGCTATTTCCTTTAATATTAACTATCACGTGACCGCTAAATACGTGATCCAAAGTTGTTTTAATAAACAAGATTAATATTATAATTCTGCAAAAAAAGCACAATACCAAAATAGTATTAATTTAGAGCCGACTACATATAAAATATGACTAGTTTAATGAATATAAAAAAAAGTACGAGCTCTACTAACACTCGTACTTCTTCAGCAGTCTATTAGTTCTTAAATAATCTATTATTTCTTAAAATTTATAAACCACACCTAAATTAGCGCGTCGACCACTATAAGAAATACGGTCTGTTAACTGTTTATACTTTAAGTAATATTCAGTATGGGTATCATTTAAGTTAACAATAGATAGATTAATTTTAAGGTTATCATTCCATTTATAGTTCATTGAAAAGTCTAACTGACCACGGGCATCGACCATTTGTGGTAAACGATATGGGTCATTCCAGCGGCCCCAACCTAGCGTTGGAGATGCGCTACGTACATATTCTGAACGATAATTGTAAGCAAAACGAGCACTTAGCTTGTTATCGTCATACCACAAGGTAATGTTGTAAGTATCTTCAGAGTAACTACCTTTATTGCGTGGGTCGCCGTGACCATCCACTTGTGTCGCACTTTCTTTTGGACGCGTATAGTTGGCACTAAAACCGGTATGTTTTAAAACACTTGGCAAGAAGGTAAAGGCTTGTTGATAGGAAACTTCCCAACCTTTCAATCGAGTATGGCCAATATTAATCGGCTGAGTAACAAAAAACAGCTCTTCACCAACCAATAAATCTTCACCTTGAGAAGTAGCAGAAAGGTCCATTAACTCTTTGTAATAAACAGCGCCAGACAATAAGGCATCTTCAGAGAAATACCACTCTAATGATAAATCGACACTTTCAGCTTGTCTTGGTTTCAAGTTTGGATTACCTGAATTACCAGAGCCAGCATAACCTTCGTTTCTATCGTTATAATTAAGATTTAAACGTGGGGCAACCGCGCCTAAACCTGCACGTGCCATGGTTTTGGTCCAAGAACTACGTAAAATTAAATCATCACGAAGTGCCCAGTTCATGTTTAAACTTGGTAACCAATCTTGGTAACTACCTTTAGTTTTCCCATAAACAATTGCCGTTTCTGCATCAGCAGGAGCAATATGAGCACCAAGACCTTCTAAATCAGTTTTTACATAACGCACACCAACATTACCGTAAAAGTCGACACCTGATTTAAACCAAGGCATAAAGAAATCAGCTCTAAAATAGGCCGCATTGGTAGTTTCGGTAACGTTAGTGGTATTAAAGGCACGCCCCGCTGCCTTAGTAAAATTACCATTACGTTGGTAATACGCTAAACCACTTTCATCATCGACAGCACGAATATCAGGGAAACCAAAAAGGTTATTCCAAAATTGCACATCACAAGAAGTCGAGACGAATGTTGTTGGTATATTGCCAGAAAATCCATCAAGCGCACCGTCAGATGTACCATAACAAGCCATAATCTGTTCGGCTAACGCTGCATTCTCAGGGTTCGTATTTGAATCTGGGTTTGCGTAGATATCTTGAAGATTTACCGCAACAGGTATGCCATTAACAAAACGATCATTTTTTTGACTTTTACCTTGCCAACTTTCATTATAGAAAGAGCGCTCAGAGCGGCGATAACCAAACTTTACTTGGGTTATCGGGCCTTCGAGAAGATCATACTCAAAATCAATTTTTAACGAATCTGCAGAGTTTTCTGTACTGGCAGCGGTATTTTGCGATTGAAATAACGCTAAACTTGGATTATTAAAATCTGTTGGGTCAATTGCTTCAAGTAAACCATCATTAAACGTTGGAGGTTGGTAATAAGTAATATCGGCTAAATCAACACCAGCTTCATTGAAATCAACAACAGCACGATAGTCAGCACCGGTAAATTTTCCATCACCATTTTGATCATGGCCTAAGTTTAATTGTGCATGATCCAGATCTTTGTTGGCTGCAGAGGTGGCATATTCTGCTTTTACCCTAAATTCATCATTTATTTCATATTCACCGCCAAAAACGAATTGGTGTGAATCACGCTCTGAATATGAAGCTGATGGCGCTGACCCCATACGAACATTCATGCCACCAAGGCGACCGGCCGTTAATGCATAGAAGTCTCCTTCATCGGTAGAGCGTAAATGTTCATAGACATTATTGCCACCTTCAAGTGGTAAACCTTGGCGAGCGCCGTTCAATGAATTTTGCCAACTATATGCACTAGTACTTATTTGAAAAGTAGAGTTTTGAGCGGTATCTTCTACTTTTGCATACGTGCCATCAATCCAAAAGTTTGTTTTATCGTTTGGCTGCCATTGTAAGGTTAAATTAATCGAATTACGTTTTGAGTGTTTATAGTTGTTTTGAATATTCCAACCATTGGGTGCATAGAAAATATCATTTTCGTCTGATACTCCATCACCATTAACATCAATATTAGCATCATAAGGATGATCACCACCTGGCTTCCAATCACCTGCTGGTGCTGTAGCGCCAGTAAAAATACTCCAACGTGACGGAGCACCACCATAGGTGCCAGCACCAAATGCTTCGGTAACCGTTTCAACTTCTTTGTCTGACACTGTTACTAAGAAACCAAAATCACCATATTTTGTATCTCTAAAATTATGGGCAGTAAATACACTAAACTCTGGGCTAACTTCTTCTGATAAATCGTTATACTTTGCTTTAGCTGTAACCGAGGTTAAACTATCTTTTTGGATACCCAGTGGCTTACGTGTTTTTAAGTTTACCGTTCCACCTAAAGACCCTTCAATGCGATCAGCCGTAGAAGCTTTTTGAATATCAACACCCGCAAATAACTCTGAAGGTAAATCTTGAAAGTTAACACCGCGCGAGTCACCGTTAGTACCCGTTAAGGTTTGACCATTAATTTCAACATTATTACTAGACTCACCACGAATTTGCAGTGATTCGCCTTCACCATCGTCAGAACGGGTCATAGATACACCCGTTATACGCTGTATTGCTTCAGCGATATTTTCATCGGGTAATTGACCAATATCTTCTGCAGAAATTGAATCCATGATCTCTGAAGCAAATCGTTTGTTATTTAATGACTCGCGTAAACTGCCGCGTATACCGGTAACTTCAATGCGTTCTACTTCATCAGTTTTTTCCTGCTTAATTTTATCTTTAATTTCAGTTTTCGTGTTTTTAACTTCTATTTCGCTTTCTTCCGCAAATACATTCACAGAACAAAGACCTAAAGCCACAATACATGCTCGACTCAAGGTAGACAGCTCAAATTGTTTTAAATTATTCATATAATTCCCCTATAAAATTTGCCACTCAAAAATAAGTTGCTGAGAAATGATTCTTATTTTTTCGTTATTATTGTTAATCCGATCTTTTTATGAATTATCAAAGGATCTAAATTATTATATGATAAATAAGATAGGTTGAAATACAATATAAATACTGTTTCGTTCACTTACTCATAAAAAATTAGTAGTTATGGTTAAATAATCATGAATTAATAAGTCAATTATCTTAAGGGGTCGTTTCTTTATTGATAATTAACATGTTAGGAAATATACGAGTTTTTGGGGGAATATTACAGTTGAGATTTTTTAATCACGTCATTGAAAAAACACATTGAAGATACAACTAAATTTTGTGATTAAAGAGAAAATTAAAAGGAATACCCGAGTGGTTCGCACTCGGGTATTTGTAGATTATAAATGATTAAAATCTATATACTACGCCTAAAGTAGCTTTACGGCCACTGTAAGAAACACGGTCAGTTAACTCTTTATACTTCAAATAATATTCCGTATGGGTATCATTGAGGTTAACAATTGAAAAATTAATTTTAAGCTTCTTATTCCATTTATAATTCATGGAAAAATCTAACTGACCGCGTTCATCAACCATTTGAGGTAAACGGTAAGGATCATTATAACGTGCAAAACCGAGCGTTGGAGCAGCGAGTCTGACATATTCAGATCGATAATTATAAGCCAAACGAGCACTTAATTTATTGTCGTCATACCAGAAACTTACATTGTAAGTATCTTCAGAATAACCACCTTTATTTCGTGCTTCGCCATGGCCATCAACTGCGGTGGAACTTTCTTTTGGACGAGTATAATTAGCACTAATACCGGTATGTTTTAAAACGCTTGGTAAAAAAGTAAATGCTTGTTGCCAAGAGACTTCCCAGCCTTTTAAACGAGTATGACCAATATTGATCGGCTGAGTAACAGAAAACAACTCATCGCCAACCAATAAATCTTGACCTTGTGAGTTAGATGTTAAATCTAAAAGTTCTTTATAATAAATAGCAGCAGATAACAATGAATCCTCTGAAAAATACCATTCGAGGGATAAATCAACACTTTCTGCTTGTCTAGGCTCTAATCCTGGGTTACCTGCATTACCTGTGCCGGCATAACCCTCGTTATTCTCGTTATAAGTAAGGTTAAGACGCGGAGCAACTTTATTTAATCCAGCACGCGCCATAGTTTTAGTCCATGAAGAACGTAGAATTAGATCTTCACGTAATAACCAGTTCATATTCAAACTCGGTAACCAGTTATAATAACTACCTTTAGTTCCTCCATAAACAATAGCGGTTTCTGCGTCAGGTGGGGCTATATGAGCACCAACACCTGCTAATTCAGTTTTCACGTAGCGAAGACCGACATTTCCGTAGAAATCTACGTCCGTTTTAAGCCACTTGGTGAAAAAATCAGCCCTAAAATAGGCCGCATTTGTTGTTTCTGTTACATCAGTTGCGCTAAATGCGCGCCCGGCCGGTTTGGTGAAATTACCGTTACGCTGGTAATAAGCCAATCCGCTTTCAGGGTCAATACCACGAATATCAGCTAAACCAAACATTTCTTGCCAAAAATTGATACCACAGTCAGTTGCCACCCATTGGTTTGGCATGCTGCCAGAAAAAGACTCTAATATAGACGGTGTTTCACCATAACATTGCGTTATTTTTTGAGCTATTTCGGCATTTTCAGGATCGGAATTTTGGTCAACATCAACTGAAATATCTTGTAATCTCACAGCAACAGGGACATCACCAACAAAAATATCTGCTGTTTTACTTGAGCCTTGCCAACTTTCATTGTAAAAACTGCGCTCTGCTCTACGGTAACCAAATTTAACTTGAGTAATAGGACCGTCTAAAATATCGTATTCAAAGTCAAGTTTAAATGAATTGGCTTCGTTCATACTGTCAGCTGCACTTACCTGCATTTGAAAAATTGATAAGTTTTCATAGGCTAAACTGGTTGGATCGATTTGATTATAGACACCATCGGTATTCTTTAGAGAGTCATAATAAATGATATCTGCGGTATCAACGCCGTTTTCATTGAAATCAACTGCACCACCGAACTGCCAATCTTTAGCATTAAGTTTCCCATCAGCATTATAATCATGGCCTAAGGTTAATTGTGCCCAATCATCCTCCCTATTAGCTGTTGAACTCGAAAATTCTGCTGAAACACGAAACTCATCAGTAAAATCATATTCACTACCTATTACAAATTGATGCGAATCTCGATTACTCTTTCTTTCTGACGGACTTGAGCCCATACGAACACTGGTTCCAGCTATACGACCGGAAGTCATGGCATAAAAATCGCCTTCCTCCGTGCTATTTAGATGTTCGAATGTATTATTACCACTTGCGACTGGTAGTCCCCAACGTTTACCTTGAAATGGTCCCCCAGCAGATGTTTGAATACTAAAGGCAGAATTTTGCCAATCGGCACTATTTTTAGAATAATTACCATCAATCCATAGATTTAGCTTTTCATTAGGTTGCCATTGTAATGTAAGATGAGCAGAGTCTCTGGTTGAAGTTTTTTCATTTGAGAAAGATTTCCATGAATTAGGCGAATAAAAAATATCATTCTCATCCGAGACACCGTCACCATTTACATCAACATTTTCATATTCCGGATAGCCATTTTGAGCAATCGATTTACCGGTAAAAACACTCCAACGAGAAGGAGCACCGCTAAATGTTGCAGCGCCAAATGCTTGAGTAACCGTTTTGACTTCTTTGGTACCTAATTGTACGGTAAATCCAAAATCACCATATTTAGTGTCACGAAAATTTTGGGTATTAAACAGGCTAAATTCAGGGCTCACTTCATCAGAAACATCATTATATTTCCCTTTAACCGAAACGGAAGTTAAACGGTCTTTTTGGATGCCCAAAGGTTTACGGGTTTTAAGGTTTATTGTAGCGCCTAAAGAACCTTCGATACGATCTGCAGTAGATGCCTTTTGAATTTCAACACCTGAAAAAAGCTCTGAAGGTAAATCTTGAAAGTTAATGCTACGTGAATCCCCGTTAGAGCCGGCAAGTGTCTGACCATTTATTTCAACATTATTGCTTGACTCACCACGAATTTGTAACGATTCCCCTTCACCATCATCAGATCGTGTCATGGAAATGCCTGTTATACGCTGAATTGCTTCTGCAATGTTCTCGTCTGGTAACTGACCAATATCTTCTGCAGAAATTGAGTCCATAATTTCAGTAGCAAAACGTTTATTATTGAGCGATTCCCGTAAACTGCCACGAACACCTGTTACTTCAATTCGTTCAACTTCATCATCTGTCTTTTTTTTAATTTTTTCTTTGATGCTTGTTGACGTATTTTTTACTTCTATTTCGCTCTCTTCTGCAAAAGCATTAAAAGAACAAATCCCTAATGCAACTAAACATGCTTTGTTAATGATAGAAAGTCTAAATCTATTAGCCATTACTACAATCCTCTCAATAGTGATTTTAAACTCAGCCACTTATTACCCTTACATGCTAAGTATTATATATACGATTTAACAACGAGCCTCATATAATAATATTAAAGGCATGTGGGCAATACCAAAAAAGTACTATTTATTTAAAAATACCAAAAATGTACTAGTCATCAATTACTCAATATTACCAGTCATAATAAACTTAGAAATTTTCTATTATCTTATCCTCATTTGATAAAATATATTTAAGAACACTGACTACACATATTTAATGAGAAACTAGATACATCATAATGTAAGCGCTTACAGAGTGCAATATAGGATTTGATAAGATCTATTTGATCAACTGAATTAAATAGCAATTTCAGAGACTTATATATATAAAGCAAGAGAAGATACGATTTAATCCTATCTTTGAGGGTGAGCTGTTGAATGAAGTGTAACTGTGTAATAACTTTAAGGTCAAGCAGAGGGGATACCGAGTTATAGCACTCTGCTAATATTTTAAATTGCTAACGCTGGAGTAATAAGATGAGTAATAAGATGAGTGGTAATATGAGCGACAGTAAAAACATATATATAGTACCTCATAAGGATAGAGATACGATGAAAAACTTAGAGGCTTTAATTGGCTCTTTAGATTTTAATGTCCAAGTTATCGATGCAAATCCCTTTTTACTCGCAAACAAACCTGGTGGAATCATCATCATTGATCATGCATCAGTACCCTTAACCGATGAAGGGCTGCCTAAGCAAACCGAAATTTACGCGCGTAAACATAAAGTGTTGCTGGTGAACCTTTCTAAAGGGGATATCAATGAAGCAGTTGCTATACAGCGAGGCTGTACCGGAGCGGTATATGAAAACTTACGTGCTGATGAAGTGATCAGGGCTATTTACGCGGTACAACAAAATGAATATTGGTTTAGTCGGAAAAACATTAGTATTGCCTTAAATAATATACTGCGACATTCAAGCGCAAATAATGGCATTTGCTTGACAGAAGAACAAATATCAACGGTTAACTCATTGACTCAACGAGAAAAAACCATTGTTAGTCTAGTCTGCAAAGGTTCAAGTAATAATGATATTGCCAATTCACTGTTTATTAGCTGTCATACCGTCAAAACTCACATTTATAGCGCCTTTAGAAAAACCCAATGTAAGAACCGTGTTGAGCTAATTTACTGGGCAATGAAGAATGCTATGACAGCAGAACTTATCGCCTAATTTTCTGCTTAATTTCTTATCTAGTTAAGTTTTATAGTTAATGACTTAGTTGCCAAAGCAAACTTACACAAGGATGTGTTTATTATTAATGATTTCAATCATGTTAATACGTTTATAATACCTTTTAATGTACAGACAGGCATTACGCATTTCTTGCGAGAAAACTCAATCAGCGCTTAAATTAATTTTAACCACTTTAGTTAACAAGTCCTTATCTGACTTTTCCACGATTATGCGCTGATTAAATTTATCAAAGTACATAGCATCGACACCAAAAGGTTCAGTTATATAAAAGCGCTGCGCTCGCTTTTTGCCAAAGGCTTTAAAGTAAAGTCCTCTGTTGCCATAGTTACCACTGCGTAAAAAATATATACCCTGCTCTGTGGCAAGCCAGCTGCTGATGCTACCAGGATGGGGTAGACCATAAGTTTCTTGATGAGTTTCTTTAGTGGCAAAATTATGACGATAAACTACGCCATTCATTTTTTGATAAAATAATTCATCGTCGCCCTGGTCATTTTTCAGCCATTGGGCAATACCAATATCTTCCAATATCAGTTCATCATGTTCTGCATCGAGGTAACGATATAAATTCTTTTGATATTTATTTGTTCTGAGATAAAAAATATCCCCCTGATCATTGTAAAAAGGAGCTTTGATGTCAGAATCTTTAACCGACAGCCAAGTGAGTGTTCTTGCCTTAATATCAAAACTAAATAAAGCTGAATTAGCCATACCCAGGATAGTTTTTCCATTGGGGTGAAGATCAAGATGGCTAAAAGTGTTATTTCCTTTAAAGTCAGACAATTGCACAGCGACTTCATCACGGCCTTGTAGGTAAAACTGATAAATACCAGAGCGGTCTGAAACAAAAAATAGCTCTTCTTTATTAACTTGTACGCCATTGCCATCATTGGCACTGGAATCAATGATCACGCTTTCTTGTGGCTCACCTGCAAGGGTAATCGCCAGCAGATCCCGTTGCGACGTTAAGCCATAGACCGCATAAACTGCGCCGGATTTATTTTGATCACTAAACGAGGACAATAACTGGGTATTTAATGGCAAGGCTTTACTGTCGCCGCTATTAATATTGATGTTAACCAGTTGATTAACTGCTTTATCTTTAACATAAATCGATTGGCTGTCGTGGCTCCAGCTAATAATACTTGGTCCTTGGCCAAAACTTGACCAAAGCAGTGTTTCTTCCTGGTCATTATTTAAGTTTCTGACCATCACTTGTTGGGTCTTATTACTAGTACCACGTAAAAACGCCAAGTATTTACCGTCGGGAGACAGAGTTTGAAACGAGTCAATCACTGGCTGGTAGTCTATATTAGTCACTAATTGATAAGTTTTGTTGATTAAATGGTAGCGATAAAGACCAAAACCGCGTGGATTTTGAAAATCTCTAAAGATTAGTTCTTGGTTATTGGCCATCACCGAGACTTTATTCAAGGTCAGTCTGTTGTTACAAGTAACAATTTCTTCTTCTTGATGATCAGCAAACCCTACCAAGTCTATGCGCATAATTTTACAAGACGTGCCACGAACAATGCGGGCGAAATATATTTCGCTGTCGTCAAAACTAAAACTTGCCCCCATATCGTTAAATTCACCGTCAGTCAGGCGATTAATTTTGCCATTGTTGAGGTTTTTGATATAGAGGTTAGTAAACTGATTATTCTTGGTTTTATGAGAAAAAAGTAGCCACTTTTCATTATGGGAAAGAACGATATTTCGCTGTTGACCCTGTTTAGATATTTCAGGGATGACCGGGAATACATCTTGTTTTATCACTAGCGGTGACGCTTTATCATCAGGATAAAACAAGGTAACACTCAAACCAATAAACAATAGAAATATGAGCAAGTTTTGCAGTGAAAATAACGGAGTTATATTACGTTGTGGTAAAAGTTCCTCTTTGGTTAAATCTTGTGGAAAAACCTCTTTTGTTGCTACTAATAATGTATAACCTTGTTTATGAATGGTACGAATGTAATGAGGTTTAACTGGGTCATCCGCTAAATGCTTTCTCAGCATAGAAATGACGCGGGTAATGGCCGAATCGGATACAATACGGTTTTTCCAGACCTGCTCAATTAAGTCGTCTTTACTAACAACTTTATTTTGGTTATTCACTAAACACACAAGTAGATCACTACTTATAGGTTCAAGCTGTACCGTTTCATCATCCTTAATTAGCTGTTGTGCCTGGCTGTCAAACAACCAATCACCTATCTGAATAAAATGCATTCAAACCTCAAAATTTCTCATAAAATCAACCTAAATGTAAGCGCTCTCCGAAGTGTACCTGATGGTAAAAAAAGACACATTTATTTAGCTAGATCAATATATCTTATAAATAGGACTTTTAAAAGGAAATATGCACTATCCCTATTATTTTAAAAGATATTTTAGCTAAGTTAATGAAGGTAAGGAAAAGTAGGTTTAAACCATTAATGCAATATCGTATAAATCAACTGCAGGCTTTATTTCTTGTCTAAGCTGCTAGCGTATATTTCCGAATTAGCGACTAACGATACTTGTTAGTCATACTTGTTAAACGACTTGTAAGCTGTTACTTGTTAGGAGTACTGCCAGAGTCTATTTCTGTTTATTGCCCTCACTGCCTTTAACGTATTCCAGGGCCCAGTAATAAAGGGTCATTTCACAAATACCGGTACTTATAGCGACATCTTCGATTGAACATCCTAATTCAATTATCTGCCTGGTAGCTTCTTCTTTTAAATCATTATCGTTAAGAAATGAAATTTCCATAGTGCTATGCCCTTCTACTTCGATATGGTATTTGTTTTTCAGTCAATGGTTTATTTACCCAAAATATTCACTAAGCTTTACCTATTATTGCTAATAAAAAGTGCGTTAAAGCAAGGGTACTTGAGGGTAACCTTCTCACCTTAACGCACTTTATTAATGGGTAAAGCGGCTTTAACAAAAGCCGCTAGTTGACTAACAACTTAGTATGCCGACATGGTAATGCTGGCAAAGTTATTATCACCGTATTGCATGATTTGTGCATTATTCATATTACCTAGCATATAACCCGAAGCAGTATTACCATTACCTACCTGCTCAACAAACAAGTTATTTTTATTTCCGTTAATGGTAAAACCAAAACCGTCAGTGCCAACCAGTAAGTTGTCTTCACCGGTTTGTAGTACCACGATGCCAGCGTTATAACCCTCAAACATCGCATCACCATTAAATGAACCAGAAATATCCAGGTCTACTTCGTTATAATCCCCATCTTGGGCAATTTTGACTCTTGTACAGCAGGTAGTAGTACCCCATAAATTCAAGGTAACATACGCGCTGTTCATGTTACCTGTTTGATCAATGTAGCCCTTATTTTGAAAGCCGCCCCCCTCTTCCCAATGGATAAAGTTATCATCGCCGATTTGGTTAACAAACTGGTGTGACCATTTGCCTGAACGGATTTCACCTTCATAGATATTACCCATACCGTCTTGCTCAATATCCACTTGCAATGCAACTACCCCAAATTCTTCACTCAAGGCAGTAGCGGTTAAATCTACGCTATTGTAGGCGCCGGTTTGCTCTATCTCTATGGTAGCAGACGCTTTCGCGTCAAGCATAATTAAGTTGTAAGCGCCAGTTTGAGTAATAATAGCACTCTTATGGCCACCTGGAAGTTGGCCTGCCGAACCTTGAATACGGTCAATCTTTAGTTCAGAGTTGTTACCTGAGCCTATTTGTAAAACAGAGATTTTTTTATCATCACCGATACCACGAACTAATGAAGAGTTATTATCACCAATTTGCACGGTTTCATAATAACGACGATCACCGTGGTCCAAATAAGCGGCAAAGTTATTTTCTCCGTCCTGGTTAATGATCATGGTATTGTCATCACCCGTGGTCGGGGTAAAGCCAGGACTAGATCGACTGTCAACTGCTGACGCAAACATATTATTGTCAGTGCCAGACACTGTTAAGTCCCAGATATTATTATTACCGTCACCGTCTAAACGTTTAATTTTGTTTGAATCACCAGTCATATTAACTGTGGTTACGCTATTATCACCGTCAGTTTTACTCAGGTTTACCTGGTTGCCACCAAGCAGGTTACCTTCAACGGTAATATCTATGATATTGCCGCTACCCGTCCAGGTAGTCATAAGAGTTTTGTTATTATAGCCGCCATTGTCAGTGATGGTGATCTGGTTATCGTCACCGGTTATATTGCTCAGGTTATGGTAGCCGCCATCACCATGACTATCAATAACAAAGGTATTGTCACTACCGACCATTTCTTTTATATTGATATTTTTAGCTTTACCATTGCTGCTGTCCCCTGTGGTAGAAATTGTTACGCTGTTGTTATCACCGGTCATTTCAACCACGGTATCACTGAAACCCGCATCATAGATATCGGCTACTAAGGTATTACCGTTACCAATAAAGTATGAACTTCCAGCAGCAAAATGCCCCCATCCCAATAAAGCACCGTCGGATTTAATATCGATGGTCGCGGTATTGTCATCACCGGTAATATCAAAATAGACAACGGTTTCTGCCGTATCGGTCAAACCAACTTGGTTAATATCGACACTATTGGCATCACCATTAACATTCACTTTAGACGCGTTTACATATATGCCGTCCTTATGTTTGCCATCCTGATTAACACTGACCGTATTATTGCTACCTACACCAATCATCGACGAGGCATAGTTAATGCCACCGTACTGAGTAATACTGTTGGTATTGTTGGTATTGTTGGCTGCCCCGGCGTCGGTTTTGCTGGCAGTGTATGCTTTGGCATAGGAACCATAAGTATTCTCAGTGTTAATTTGTTCTATGGTGCTGACATTATCAGTGCCTTCAACGACTATGTAGGCAGTATTGTTCTTACCGACCATATCAATAGACGAGTCATTGCTTTGTGAAACACCGGTATATTTACCTTGCGTAATAACAGCTGTGCTTTGACCGGAAAAACTAGCCTGTACATTATTTTCAATCTCTTCAGACGTAACAAAAGCGCTAAGCTCTTGTTGATGTACACTTTCTTGTGCGAACGAGTTGGCAGAGGCACTAAGCGCTATCGCGATAGAAACACTGCATACAGATTTTTTAAAATTATTCATTTTTAACTTCCTAATTAATTTGAGATTTTCAACATTCAACGCTCTGCAACTTTCTGGCTAGGCGAACTAACCTGGTGATAACACTCTGTCTTAACTCTCTGTTTAAACAAAGTGTATTTATACATAAGTGTTTGTCACATTGCGGCGCTGTATATCGATGCTAATTACTCTCATATTGAACTAGTGCTGCTACCAACTGGGCTTTTGGCATAACTAACATTTAATGTTGTTTGTGACCTAAATTTATTGCTAGTAAACAAATCACTACTCAACAAAACTCTTGTTACAAACTCATTAAATTTTAGTAGGTTGACATCTTGCCTAATAAAAACGTGGTAAACAATCGCAAAAAAGTGCCAAGCTAAGGCAGCCCAAGATCTTGATATATAACAGATAAGAATAAAAGCACATAAATTCACACCAAGTAACTAGTTCCTTTTTTGTAGATCAAATAAAAAACCACAAAATAGTATGAGCCGCCGAGTAAAAGCCGCTATTTCTACCAATAAGGACTGCTTTTTGTCTAAAAGCTTGTTTTTCATCTCTTAAACAAATATTACTTACACCATCTCTTTGCTATTACTGCTGCAAATGTCTGGGCTAGACAAGTAAGTAGACGGCAAACAAGGCTGCATTAATACAGTCATTTGGTTTGCTTTAACATAATATTAAGAGAGAAAGCGATGAAATTTAAATTATCTACCCTAGCATTAGCAATATTACCTGCTGTCGTAATCACCAACGCGTTTGCCGCTGATGTGGAAACACCCAGTTACAGCAACAATTCATTAATCATTACTTATAAGCAAGGCGCAAGCCAAGCGATGCAAAGATCGGCAAATCGCGGCGCTAAAACCAAACGCTTTAACCATATTTTAGGTGGCCGTTTAGCGAAACTGACAATTTCTTCAGGAGATATTCACCTAGTAATGAAGCGTTTACGTAAACACCCGGCGATTGAAAGTGTTGAACTCGATCACACCATTACCCTTAATGAACCAGCAGCCGCAGTTGATGACCCTCATTTTGATATTTTGTGGGGCTTGAAAAATACCGGTCAGAATATTCTGGGTGTTGCAGGTGTCGCTGGCGCAGATATTGACGCAGAAAAAGCATGGGAAAAAACAATCGGTAGCAGAGACGTGGTGGTGGGTGTTATCGATACCGGTTTTGATTATACCCATGAAGATTTAGTTGCTAATGCCTGGACCAACCTTGCCGAGTTAAATGGACAGCCTGGTGTTGATGATGATAACAACGGTTATGTCGATGATATTCACGGCTGGGATGCTTTGGGTAATGATGGCGACCCTATGGATACTCAAGGTCATGGTACACACGTATCAGGTACTATTGGCGCTACCGGTAATAATGGCGTAGGTGTTGTTGGTGTTAACCATGAGGTGAGCATTGTCGGTTGTCGTTTCTTAGGAAACGGCGGTGGTAGTACTTCTGGTGCAATTGACTGTTTAAACTATATGCTGAACTTAAAAGAAAGCGGCGTAAACATTAAAGTAACGAACAACTCCTGGGGTGGCGCTGGCTATTCCGACGCATTAAAAGCCGCTATTCAGGCAAACAATGATGCGGGTATTTTATTTGTCGCCGCTGCGGGTAATGGCGCCTACAATAACGATAATTCACCTTCTTACCCTGCTAGCTATGAAGTAGACAATGTTATCGCTGTTGCCTCAACGACTAATGAAGATAAAATGTCGGGCTTTTCTCAGTATGGCTTAACGTCGGTAGATATGGGCGCACCTGGCTCATTTATCGTCTCTACCTATCCTAAGGGGTTAGGTGGTAATCCTACAGGTTATGCATATTTGTCGGGTACCTCAATGGCATCCCCTCAAGTTGCTGGTGCTGCCGCATTAATCGCCTCATTAGATCCAAACGTCAGTGTTGCAGATATGAAAGACATTTTAATGAACAGCGGCGACCCTATCAGTGACTTAGCTGGTAAAACAGTGTCGGGTAAACGTTTAAATATCGCCAATGCCGTTGAACTGGTAGACCCAGTTTGGGGTTACCAGTTAGGAAGCGACGTATCTGGCATGCAAATTGTTGCCGGATCAGCCGCAGCATTTAGTTTGCAAACTGAGGCAAGCCTTGACTGGGCTGGTACTATATCGTTTGGTGCAACCAGTGAGTTAACTACTAGCTTTGACCCAATGGCCATTACCGCGGGCGAAAGTACCATGGTCAATGTCGCAACGACAGCTGAGACTGCTTTTGGCATCTATAACATTTTGGTTGAAGGTGACACTGGCGAGCAACTCGATAACGAAGGCAATCCAATTTCAGACAGAAGCATTAACTTAGTGGTCGATGTATTACCACAAGGCATGCAAGAATTTACATTCAGTAAAAATGAATCTATTTTGATTCCAGATGGCGATGCCAACGGTATTCAAAGTATCATTACTTTAGCTGATAACATTACCACCATAAATACTACAGTTCGGATCAATATCCCTGCTGGTGATAGCTCAGATTTTAAAATCGTGCTGACTTCACCTGCAGGAACAAGCAAAGTAGTTCATAACCGTACCAGTACTGCCGGTGATGGTTTAGTGGCTGAAATCGACTTGGCTCGTGCCTTCTATGGTGAAATGGTCGCCGGTGACTGGACACTTAATGTCGCTGATGAAGTACGTCTAGATCGTGGCACCTTTGCCGGTTGGTCTATGACCTTTGATGGTGTCGGTGAATTATTACCAGCAGCACCAGACACTGAGTTTAGCTATACAGCAAGTGAGTTAACGATTTCATTTACTGATCAATCAACTGATAACAATGATGACATCGTTAGCTGGGCTTGGAACTTTGGTGACGGTTCAACATCAACTGAACAAAACCCTGTGCATACCTTTGCAAGTGACAATGGTTACGAAGTGAGCTTAACGGTAACGGATTCACGTGATGTATCAACAACCAAAACAAAAACAGTGTGGGCAGCATCTCAATCACTTGATTTAGACATTCCACGTCAATACTTGTCTCGTCGCGGTACCATGCGTAACAAGTTAGTGTGGTCTGGCTCTGATGCAGAAACAGTCACTATTACCCGTAACGGCGTTGTTGTAGCGACTGATGTGCTAAATACAGGTAAATATACTGACTCGGCACGTCGAGTAACTGAAACAAGCTTTGCTTACCAAGTGTGTGACAGTAACGACATCTGTTCAACACAAGTTTACGCAGACTTCTAAGTAAAATAGTTAACGTTTAGGCGAACAACATCCGTTGTTCGCCGTTTTCATCTCAGTAGTAGGGAATATTATGAAAAATTTAACATTATCAATAAAACAATTGGTTTTATTATGTGCATTATTGGTTACTTCGGTGGCTAATGCGGGTTTAATTACCACTGAATTAACCAGTGATAGTATTGGTTTTGAATCCGATAAAGAAAGATATTTTCTTGGGTACGACATGGGTAACGAATATGATTTCATTATTACTGCAACAAGTAGCATAACCCCAACAGACTTCGGGCAATATCAATGGAAAATAGACACCACTGACCTTTTATCACTAAGTTTTGAACTCGTTTATCTAAATGCAAATGACTTTGTCACTGCCAGTGCCAGTTTTGGAGATGAACAGCTAGAATTAGCATCCCAAAGCATCAGTTTTTCTCAAGCTCGTTTTACCAATCTCAGTTCAAATATTCAGTTTCTAACCTTTAGCCTTGTAGCTAATGTCGCGGAAGGTACAAGTATTGGTAGGTTAGACCTGGACAAGGCCAGTTTGCAAATTAGAAATATTCAACTGACTAAATCAACCTCAGTACCTGAGCCTTCAACACTTGTATTATTTTTACTTTCTATTGCTTTTATCATCAGAAGACGATTAGCCAAATAACAAACATTAATTATGTATGACTTAAACTACAAGCACTGTTGAGCATTCACTACAGTTGAGTTCTCTTTTTTACTTATATAATAATACTTACTTATAACAACGCCCTATTAGGAACCACCATGTTAGAAAATATCCCTTTAGAAATTTGCCTAGAGTCATGCGAAGACGCCATCGCCGCCCAAAAAGGTGGCGCACAACGGGTTGAACTGTGTGACAACTTAATAGAGGGTGGCACCACACCCAGTGCCGGCATGATAGCCATGACCCGCGAACATATTAGTATCGGTTTACAAGTGATTATTCGTCCCCGCGGCGGTGACTTTTGTTATTCAGATATTGAATTTAACGCGATGAAATATGACATTCATCACTGTAAAACCTTAGGGGTTGATGGTGTGGTGTTTGGTTTATTGAAAAGCGACGGCAATATTGATTATGAAAAAACCAAAGAGTTAATTGAAATCGCTCGGCCAATGAACGTTACTTTTCACCGCGCCTTTGATATGTGTAAAGACCCGTATCAAGCGTTAGAAGAATTAATTGAACTGGGTGTCGACCGCATTTTAACCAGTGGTCAAGAGCCAACGGTTTTTGAAGGTTTAGACCTAATTACCGATCTGGTTGAAAAAGCCGATGACCGTATTATTATTATGCCCGGTTGTGGCATCACGATTAAGAATGCGAAAAAAATAGCCGAGCGCAGCGGTTGTAAAGAAATGCATGTTGTTGCCAATGCCTTTGTTGAAAGCAAGATGGATTATCGTAATGACAATTGTTTTATGGGCACAGAAATGCGCTCGGCAGAATATCATCGTAAGGTGACTTCGGCTGCGCATGTTTATACTTTTAAACGGTTATAGCAGTTATAGCAGTTATAGCAGTTATAGCAGTTATAGCAGTTATAGCAGTTATAGCAGTTATAAGAATAA